>Ga0335078_10006380_pt1 | contig 17463 bp, 15 predicted proteins | sample Lox_Sample_32_FD_206711 | JGI IMG/M metagenome (GOLD analysis project Ga0335078, IMG submission 206711) | Soil microbial communities from Loxahatchee National Wildlife Refuge, Florida, United States - Lox_Sample_3.2 | ecosystem: Environmental > Terrestrial > Soil > Wetlands | place: USA... | reverse complement strand
CTGGCCTACGCGGACGAAGACAGCGTCGCGCTCAACGTCGGTTTCTATTACATGGCGAATGCCGGGGGACGGTTGCTGGGCACCTTGCTCTCCGGCCTGATCTTCCAGTTTGCGGGGTTTCAAGGTTGCTTGTGGTGTTCCGCGGCACTCGTGCTCACCGGGGCTGTTTTGTCGGTGAGCCTGCCGCGAGGGCACGCCGTCTCCTTAGCTACCGTCGATGCCGGAAGTAGCGAATGAGCCCGGCGCTCTCACACTATTCTTGGCATCTCGCAGGAACCACCCGTGCCCACGCTAGCACTGGAATTCGACGACTCTATGTCCCTTTGGTCCGGAATTGATACTGTCGAAACAAAACCGCAAACCCGGATAATGCGCATCGCACTACTTTCCCTACCACGAAGAGCTGGAGTGGAATCCGCTCCTCCAGGAGCCACGGCCACTGAATTCTGACTTCCATTTGTGCGCCGCGGTTGAGTTCATGGTTGGAAATTATCCAAACACCCCCACTGCTCAGGTTTCCAGTTTTTCCTTCTCTGGAGGGCCCTGCTTGGTCAAGAGCCCGATAGCTGACCGGCAATTGCAGGGGATAGCGTGTCTTCGACCGGCGTTCAAAAGGAATCACCCGGCTCGAAGATTCGAGGTTCTGCTGCCTCCCAATCAGTGGCACCCCGTCAAGGGAGCAGGCCGCCGCCTCTAAGGACATCAGTGCAGGATCGGGCGTCAGCAACCTGCACCCACCACCGCGCTCGCTTCTCTTCGCTGTCCTCCGTTTGATTCGCTCAATACTTCGTCTACGCGGCGAATCAGTTCGGCGGGTTTTACAGGCTTCGCAACATGATCATAGCCTTTTACTGCTGTGGGACCATCGCCTGTCATGAAGAGAACCGGTAATCTGGATTCGGTCTGAAGCACGCGACTGGCTAGGTCGAGACCGTTCATGTTCGGCATTCTTAAGTCAGTGATCAGCAATTGAATCGTGGTTCGATGGTCCTGAAAAATACGCAGGCCTTCCTCGCCGTCACCAGCGGTATGGACCTTGTATCCCGCTCTTTCGAGCAGGATGCGCGCAAAGTTGCGAACAGCCGCGTCGTCGTCAACCAGCAAGATTGTTTCGCGTTGCATATCCCCTCGTCATTTGGTTGCTTCGCATTTAGCCAGCACTATCAACTACACGGCCATCGCTTGCCAGCCCTCCACCCACTCGGGCAGATTCGCTTTTCTTGCAAGCAAAGTCGAGACCACACGATCCGGATGACCCAGGTCGTGCCACTCTATTTCCCCGAGGCGTAGCGTGAGCAGCCTTTCCGACGCCGGAGCCAAGACGTGCCGAGAAAAATCTGACGGCGGGAGCAAATCGTAAAGCGACTCCGGAATCCGTATTTCTTCTTCACAATGTGTTTCTTCCAATGAGGCCTTCAGCGGCTTCAGCAAGTTCGGCGCGGTTGCCTCGGCCATTTGCAGGAAGGCGCCAATGTGCCCCACCATCACGAATGTGTTCCAAAGCGCGCCCCTCTGCAGCAATTGTTCGGCAGCTGGAAACGCCGGCTTCTCGTGAAATCCCTGAACTTCGTAGAGAGCCTCACGGACCGCTGCCCCCACTTCGATCCAACCGTATTCGACCTCCGGCCCACTCGGCCGTGCTCCCAACAGCACGACGGAACTCGTCTGGCCTGCGGCAATCTCGAATGCGGACTCCAGCGTCCTGGTGAACGCGTCCTCGTCGGAATAGTAGTGATCGGACGGAAGAATAGCTACGCATGCGTCCCTGTCGGCTCGTGCCACGTGCAAGAGGCTATAAAGGATGGGAGGAGCCGTCCCCCGATTGCCCGGTTGAACCACCCTCCGGCAAACGGTCCGCCCAAGATCCGGAAGATAGTAGTTTTCGTGTCCACGGGTGACGGCAAATAGAGTCTGTTCGGCCGGAATGCTCCGCTGAGCACGCCGCCGGGCCTCCTCGAGAAGCGTGGTCCCGCCGAGGAGAGGACAAAACTGTTTGGGCCGATTGTCGCCGCAAATAAATCGAGTGAGATCCTGGAGGCGAGTTCCGTCTCCGCCGGCAAGAACTAAGCCCCAGCGTCTTCTTCGCGCCGCCAGACGCTTCGCGCGGGGCATCGCTCCTGGCGAAGCGGTGGTTCGCCTCGTCCGCCCCTCGATGGGCGTTTTCTCCGAACCGCCCTGTCGAGGAAAACTCCTCCCAATCACCCTGTTGGCCGGCACGTCCCCGTACCCCTTATTATCCTTTGCTAGAGAGTGGCAAATTGAGCCAAACCCGTTCCCCAAGAATGGTTGGTGAAACTATTCAGATCATTTCATGGCGGAGAAAGTTTTGCACCTAGGTCGATCCCTAGTTTCTTGGTTACTCCAGAGGGCTGGTCAGCCCTTCGTGGATGGCGAATCGCGTAAGATCCGCAACCGTGTGCGCTCCCAACTTTTCCATCAACCGGCTTCGATGGAACTCGACGGTCTTCACAGAAACAGAAAGGATGTCAGCGATCTCTTTGTTCTGCTTGCCTTCGGCAATAAGCTGCAAAATTTGTCGCTGCCGGCTGGTCAGCTCCATAACCGAGCGCTTCGACTTCTCGGGGAAATTTCGCGCGCTGTCCACCACTTCCCGCCCGAAACCCGGAGAAACGTAGGATTCCCCTTTTCTTGCCGCCTCGATGGCAATCAGAAGTTCCTCGGATGCTCCGGACTTCAGCACGTATGCCGAAGCCCCGGCATCGAATGCCTTGCGCACATAAATGGCGTTGGAGTGCATGCTGAGGAATACCAGCTTGGTTCCAGGCAGCGCTCGTTTGATTTCGCGGGCGGCATCAATTCCGTTCAGGATGGGCATGTGGACATCCAACACCACCAGGTCGGGAGCTAGCCGTAGAACGGCGTTCACCAGCGCCTTGCCGTCCGCCACCGACCCCACTACGTCGTAGTGGCACTCCAGCAATCGCCTCACTCCCTCCAGGATTAACGAGTGGTCGTCACCGAGCAGAATGCGAACTTGACGCATAGCTATCTCCCGTCAACGGAACCGACGCCGTAATTATCGTGCCTTTCCCAGGCTCAGACTGAACCACAAGGGTTCCATTCACTAACCGAATGCGTTCCCGCATGCTGACCACACCCAAGCCTGGCTTCGCAGGTACGCTAGTGGCCGTGAATCCGCGGCCGTTGTCCTTGACCTGTAATTGCATGAATCCATCCGCAAGGCTCAACGTAACCTGAATCTCGGATGCATGTCCGTGGGTCACCGCGTTTCGCAGACCTTCTTGCGCAATCCGATAGAGGCAAGTAGCGCCCGCCGTATCCAGTTGCGAATCGTCGACCAACCCTCCGAATTCCACATGGACTCCTTGAGCACCCTCAAATTCCTGGCAAAACTCTTCCAGGGCGATGCTCAATCCGAAATCCGAGATTACCGACGGATGCAGGCCGTGCGAGAGCCTCCGGACTTCCGAAGACGCATCCTGCGCTTGGTCTTGCATCTCGCGGATGCGGGCGCGCACCCCTTCCAGCGCACCCGGTATCTCACCAGCAAGCTTCCCGAGTTCGATGGAGAGAAACGCCAATCGCTGGGTAGTGTCGTCGTGTAACTCGAGCGCTATACGGCGGCGTTCGTCCTCCTGTGCCTCAAGCAGGCTTCCAGCGAGCGCCCGAAGCTGTTGCTCGCTATCGCGCAGAGCAAGCTCAGCCTGTTTGCGCCGCGTGATATCGGAAACGAAGCTGACCACCAGTTGTCCCCGGCTGCTGTGGACACTACTCAGACTGACCTCGATCGGGAATTCCGAGCCATCCTTGCGGACTCCAAGCAAGTCCAAACCGGTGCCCATTGGTCGTGTCTTGGGATGCGCGGCAAACTCCGCCTCGAGCATTCTATGACGGGTTCTCACGTTTTCCGAGACTAGGATCTCGTGCGGTTTGCCCAGCAGCTCATCCGGGCCATAGCCGAACATCTCGCCGGCCATCCGGTTCGCTATCGCAATCTCGCCGCTGGAGTTCACGGCTAGGATTGCCTGCGCTGCCGTGTCCAGAAGCGCGCGGGTGGTGGCTTCACTCTCCTGCAGCAGTTCTTCCGAGCGTTTGATGCCTGTAATGTCTTCGGCGAAGATTAGAATGCCTTCCGGCAATCCATTCTTGTTTCCCCAAGGGCGAACTTCCCAGCGCAGCCAGATCGGCGCGCCGGCGGCTTGGTCCCAGCGATCTTCTTCCTCGCGAAGCGTTTCACCGGCCAGGCAGCGCTGGTGGATTGCCTTCCATCGCTCGGGAAGCTCCGGGAAGACGTCGTAGTGCGACCGGCCCATTATTCGCCCTTTATCGAGTGAGTAGTCCGAGCACCAGCGATCGCTCACTTGCAAGTAGCGCATTTCGCGATCCAGCATCGCCACCGCTGCCGGCACGTATTTCACAAATATCTTGAGCAGCTCCTCGCGCGCACTCAGTAAGGCGGTCCGTTCTTGAACCCGCTGATCCAGTTCCGCGTTCAGTTTTGACAGCCGATCCTCCGCCTTTGCGCTCTGAAGACTGTACTGCCTCACGTTCCGGTAGAGCCACCCTACCGCTACTACGATCAAACCGTAGCCCAGTCCTAGTGCCCACGCGAATCGCATCGTGATGGCTGAAAGCGCCTGTTCGCGGACGTGAAGCAGACGTTCTTCCTCGCTGTATACATCGCTCGCCAGAAGCCGAACGGAGTCCATGATCTGCTTCCCACGGTCCAATGCAGGCTTGCCCTTTTTCTCAAAATCGCCCGCGCGATACAGCTCCAGGTTTTGGTCGATTTGATTTAGCCGGCGATCCACCAGCGGCTTGATCCGCGCAACGGTAATCTGTTGACGCGAGTTGTCGACCGTTAGGGTCTCCAACCTCGATAGCTGCTGACGCGCCTCTCCCACAGCCGCATAATACGGGTTCAGATACTGTTCTTCACCGGTGAGAAGATATCCGCGTTGGCTGCTCTCGGCCTCCCCAAGATCCGACAACAGCCGCTCCAGCGATAGCTCCACTAGAAGTGTGTGCCGCACCCAATCCGAAGCCAGCCTACCCTCACGCGCGACCAGCCACATGACCAGACTCACCAGCAATGGAATCGCAAGCAGGAGCGCTAGGCGCCACCGCTCCTCCACGTGAATCGCGCGTTTCGTCCCCGCTTGCTTCATGTCAGAAGCACACCCTTCAAGTCGGCAACGCAATCTCTCTGCCAACTGATCCCCTAATGCTATCGTCGAGCGCGGATCGGTTCCCCGCCTTGACACGGCCCAACGGCGCCCTGATTTCCCCACCCAATGCTGCTAGTCTATCGCGCAATGGATCGGCTCCGGTCAAAAAAGACGTCCCCGCCTGCGAGTCCGAGCCCCCGCCAGCTAGCCGCTTTTATGGGACGGGTAAATCAACTTTCGCGTCGCTATCGGACAGCGATCGTTCCGGGGCCAGCTACCGAATGCACGGCCACGGCGCGCTGCTCGCGGCATTCGGATTCGTCGGCGCTTTGGTGGGGATGGCCGCAGCACTCGTCGTGGTCCTCCTTGCCACCGCAGTTTCCCTGTCGGGCGACCTGGGACGCTCCAGGAAGAAAGTTGAATTCACCTCGCTCCTCTCGAAGAGTCACGAGATCAACTGGCTCTCCGCCGCGCGCCTGTTCCTGTTCGCATCGCGAGACGTGTGGTTCGTCGTCGGCTTGCCGGTGTTCCTCAGCCAGCTCGGATGGTCCTTCTACGCCGTAGGGTCGTTTCTAGCGCTTTGGGTGATCGGCTACGGTTTTATCCAGGCGGGCGTGCCGGAGTTGCTGCGCATTTTTGGGAGGCGTGACGCGGTCGACGGTGCCGCCGCTCGCCTGTGGGCCTTTGTTCTGCTCTTCATACCGGCCGGCATCGCTGTCGCGTTGCACAGTGGCGCGCCACCCGGCCTGACCCTCATCGTCGGCCTGACCGTCTTCGCAGTGATTTTCGCGATTAATTCCGCGGTCCATTCTTATCTGGTGCTGGCCTACGCGGACGAAGACAGCGTCGCGCTCAACGTCGGTTTCTATTACATGGCGAATGCCGGGGGACGGTTGCTGGGCACCTTGCTCTCCGGCCTGATCTTCCAGTTCGCGGGGTTTCAAGGTTGCTTGTGGTGTTCCGTGGCACTCGTGCTCACCGGGGCTGTTTTGTCGGTGAGCCCTGCCGCGAGGGCACGCTGTCTCCTTAGCTGCCATCGATGCCGGTGGCAGTCAATGAAATCTCTCAAAAATGGCCCTTCCCGCGGCGACTCGTAGCGGTTACATTCGCATCTTCCGCAACCTGTCTTCGCACTCCTAATCAAATAAGTGCCAATATATTTCTCGCGGTCATTTAAGGAGGTAACAATCATGCCAGATCCCGTAACCCGCACGGACGTCCTGATCGCGGGCGCTGGGCCGGTTGGCCTGTTCCTCGCCAATGAGTGCGCCCGGCGCGGCTTGCGCTACCGCCTCATCGAGGCGCGGCCTTCTCAATCCATCTACTCTAAAGCCCTCGCCATATTCCCGCGCACACTCGAAATTTTCGACATGGCGGGTGTTGTTGCCCCATTTATCGAGCAGGCCAACCGCGTCACCAAAGTTGCGGTGATCTCACACGATCGCGCCCTGGCCCACATGCGCTTCGCGCCTCACGACACTCCCTATCCCTTCGTGGCGATGGTCCCGCAAAACGTCACCGAAGCCCTGCTCGCCGGGGAACTGCACCGCAAAGGCGGCGATGTCGAATACAACACCGCGTTCGTCTCTGCTGAACAGCACGACGGCTCCGTCACCGCCACCATCGAACACGATGGCCGGAAGTCCCACGTAGAAGCGTCATTTCTGATAGGCTGCGACGGGCCACACAGCAAAGTCCGGGAAAATCTGAACGTCGAATTTGAGGGCGGCGATTACGACGACTCATTCATGCTCGCCGACATCGAATCGGACGCCAGCCTTCCCGCCGACGAACTACAACTCTGCCCGAGCGAGCTCGGGCCGCTGGCGATTTTTCCCATGAGCGCCACGCGCCGCCGCATCGTCGCCACCATCGACAACCGGGAAGGGGATGTCCCATCGCTCGACCAGGTTCGCGCCGTCGCCGCCGAGCGCGGGCCCGCCGGCCTCGAAGTCCGCGGACTCCACTGGACCAGTTATTTCCGCATCCACCACCGCTGTGCCACCAAGCTCCGCTCCGGACGCATCTTCATCGCCGGCGACGCAGCACACATCCACAGCCCTTTCGGCGGTCAGGGCATGAACACCGGCCTGCACGACATCTGGAACCTGGCTTGGAAACTCGATCTTTTCTTGCGCGGCCGCGGAAACGAGCGGCTCCTATCGAGTTATGAGGCCGAACGCCTGCCGGTGATCAAAAGCGTGATCGAAACCACGCACCTGCTGACACAAGCGATGGGCACCCGCAGCAAAATCGCCCAGGTTCTGCGCGACGCCATCATCCCCATGACATCGCACCTCGCGCCCTTCCAGCATGCCTTCGTAAACCGGCTCTCCGAGCTCGGCATCGCATATCGCGGAAGTCCGATTGTCGAAGGTCCCGGCAAGCGCTACTTCGACGATTCTCTGCGCGGCGGCTCCGGTATCGCCAGCCGATTCCTCCTGATGCCCGGCGAATCTGACGAGTTAGCGCAACAAACCGCGAATCAAGTTCGCGACGCTTTCAGCGACATCGTCGAACTGCGCCCCTCACACGAAGCCGGCATCAAACTGATCCGCCCTGATGGATACATCGCCTGCGCCACCCACAACGGCGACGTCGCCAGTGCCCTTGAGCCGATCCGCTCTGTCCTGGACCGCCAGACACTAGCGTGATGTAATCCTTATCCGCCCTGCAATCAGCCTTTATGAATTCTTCATAGTTTCTCTATGACTTCTTCCTCGCGTTCCCTCTACTCTGAACTTGGGGAAATTTCCCATGAGCAACTCCAAGGAACCTCCCGAAAGTAGGGGGCGGGACTTGTTCCCGCCCGTCCCACAAGCAAAACTCAACCAACAAATCCGTGCTGGCTTCCTGAGCGTTCTGCTCTTAACGCTGATTACAGGCTGTGTCTTCCCCCTGCTCCTCGCCGCGATTGGACGGCCGCTCTTTCTCCATCAAGCGAACGGTAGCTTAATTAAGCGGCACGACGTTGTCGTCGGCTCCGACTGGATCGGCCAGGAATTTTCACGGCCCGAATACTTCCAATCCCGCCCATCCGCCGCGGGCACCGGCTACGATGGCACGTCGTCCGGCGGCACGAACCTTGGCCCCAACAATCCCAAATTGAAAAACGGCTCGGCCGATTTCAAAGGCATCGCGCAATTGGCCGACGAATATCGCAAGCGCAACGGCCTCGCCCCCGACGCGGACATCCCCGTCGACGCGGTGACTCGTTCGGCCAGCGGTCTCGATCCCGACATCAGCCCCGCGAACGCCGATCTGCAAGTCTCGCGTGTTGCGCGAGCACGCGGCGTCAGTGAAGAAGCCGTCCGCCGTCTCGTCGCGATCCACACCAGGCAGCCGCAGTTCGGATTTCTCGGCAACGAACGGATCCCCGTACTGGAACTGAATCTCGCCTTGGACGAATGGCTGAGCCCGCGAATATCGTCCTCGCTGCGGTGACGCCTATGCGCTGGACCGAATACCTGCTCTTCCTTGCGATCGTCATCGGGCTGGCACAGCCGGTTGGCATCTACCTCGCCTGCGTCGCGCAGCGCCGCCGCACCTTGCTCGACCCCTTGCTTCGTCCGGTCGAATCGCTGTTGTATCGCGTTCTCGGGGTCCAGCCCATCGAAGAAATGTCGGCCGGCGTCTATATCGCCTGTTTCTTGCTGTTCGGCGCGGGCTGCGCAATCCTGCTGTTTCTCTTGCTGATGCTGCAACGATGGCTGCCCGGTGGTCCAGCCGCCGCCTATCTCACAACACCCATGACCACGGATCTTGCAGTCAACACCGCCGTGAGTTTCACCACCACGACAACCTGGCAAGCTTACGGCGGCGAGCAAACCCTCCACTATCTGGCGCAAGTGATCGGATTCGTATCGCAGAGCTTCCTGGCGGGAGCCGCCGGACTCGCTATCGGATTTGCATTCATCCGCGGCATCGCGCGCGAACGTTCGGCCACCATCGGAAACTTTTGGGTCGATCTGATCCGCTCGCTTCTCTGGGTTGTCCTGCCGCTGACATCAATCGGCAGCCTCATCCTGATGTGGCAGGGCGTCCCGCTCAACATGGCGCCCTACACAATCGTCCACACCCTGGAAGGCCGCACCCAAACCATCGCGCAAGGACCAGTGGCCGCGCTCGAGTTCATCAAGAATCTGGGCACCAACGGCGGCGGATTCTTCAACGCCAACAGCGCACATCCGTATGCGAACCCTACGCCGCTCACGAACTTCCTCGGGATGCTCGCCATCGCCGTGCTGCCCGCGTCGTTGATGATCACGTTTGGGCGCATCACCCACCGTCCCCGCGCCGGCTGGGTACTGCTGATGGTGATGGTCGCGCTTTTCGTGGTTGGCGTTGGCGTCTGCGATTGGGCTGAGTCCGCCCCGCCTCCTCAACTCGCCGGCATGCACATCACCGGCCCAAACTTGGAGGGCAAAGAAGTACGCTTCGGCATCGGAGAATCCGTGCTGACCGCCATCGTCACCGCCAACACATCCACCGGCTCTTACAACTCCATGCACGATTCGTTTCAGCCAATGGGCGTCCTCGCGCCGTTGGTCTGCATGCTGCTTGGCGAAGTGGTCTTCGGCGGACTCGGGGCGGGAGTCTACAGCATGGTTATGATCGCCCTCGTCGGAGTCTTTCTCGGAGGACTCATGATCGGACGAACGCCCGAATATCTCGGCAAGAAAATCGGCTCTGCCGAAACACGCTGGATCGCTTTGTATGCGCTCCTGACGCCGATGGTGGTCCTGGCGCTTACCGCGATTGCGGTAGTCACCAAGGCCGGTCTGGCCGGCCTCAGCACCAATACCGGACCGCACGGCTTCACAGAAATTCTGTTCGCCTACGCATCCTGCATGGCCAACAACGGCCAGGCCATGGCCGGACTCAATGCCAATAGCGTGTTCTACAACCTCACCACCACGATCGCGATGCTCGCTGGACGCTACGGTTTAGCGGCGCTCGCTTTGGCTCTGGCGGGCCGCTTTGCATGCCAGCGTCACCGTCCGACCACGGCGGGAACGCTGCCCAATGACACGCCTACCTTCGGCGTCCTGGTTTTTGGCACCATCGTAGTGGTCGGCGCCTTATGCTTCTTGCCCGCGCTGGCCCTCGGACCCGTCGTAGAATTCTTCCAACAATAATGCCGAAGCTCGTGCTCGCGGCGTCCTTGGTTCTCGCCGCGGCATTCCACGCCACCGCGGCCGACGATCCTGCGTCTACTCCATCTCCACCGATCGTCCCGCCGTCACCGACTCCAGCATCGTTGTCCCCTTCGACAGCCTTCAGGCCGAGAACGGATTCACCGACACTGTGAGCCTGGGACAAACCACGCTCGACGGTCCTGAGACCTTGCTGAGGTTCGGCGTCGCCTCCAAAACAGAATTGCGTCTCACTGTCCCGGACTACCTTGCCCCACTCGGAGTCGGCGCTCCCGGCTTCGGCGATTTGGCCATCGGCGTAAAACAGCAACTGGCCCCAACGCCGGGTGGCTTCGACGTTTCGCTTGTCGTATCCATGAGTCTGCCTACGGGCGCGAAAGCGATCTCGAGCCATGGCTACGATCCATTCGTTCAGCTCCCCTGGTCGCGCGCTCTCTCGTCCAACTGGACCGCCGCGGGAATGTTCTCGGTCTATTGGCCGACCGTTGAAGGCCGCCGCAACGTAACCGGTGAGACAACGTTCTTGATCGACCGCCAGTTGACCAAACTCTGGGACGCGTTCGTCGAATACGCCGGGGATTTCACCGAGCAAGGAGGCCCCCGGCACCTGATCCACGTCGGAACCGCCTTCAAACCGACGCCGCATCAGCAGCTCGATCTGCACGCCGGATGGGGTCTCTCATCAGCCGCAGTAGATCACTTCATCGGGATCGGCTATTCCTTCCGTTGGCAAGCGCTCAAGCGCTAGCAAGTCTTACGCTTTCAGCGAAGCCATATCGATCGAGAATCGGTATTTCACATCCGACTTCAGCAGCCTCTCGTACGCTTCGTTGACCTTCTGGATCGGAATCACCTCGACGTCCGACGTAATGTTGTTCGCACCGCAAAAATCAAGCATCTCCTGCGTCTCCGGGATCCCGCCAATCGGCGACCCCGAAAAGCTGCGGCGCCGCATGAGCAGCCCGAACACAGAAACCGGCAGCGGCTTGTCAGGCGCGCCCACCATCGTGATGTTGCCGTCCCTGCTAAGCATATTAATGAACGCATTGATGTCGTGCGCCGCCGAAACCGTGTCGAGAATGAAGTCGAAACTCCCAGCGTGCTTCTTCATCTCATCGGCATTGCGCGATACCACCACTTCATCGGCCCCAAGCCGGCGCGCATCGTCCTTCTTGCCCGGCGTTGTCGTAAACACCACCGTGTGCGCTCCTAGCGCATGCGCAAACTTCACTCCCATATGACCCAGCCCGCCCAGCCCCACCACACCAACCTTTTTCCCATTCGTCACGCCCCAATGCCGCATCGGCGAATACGTCGTGATCCCTGCGCACAGAAGCGGCGCCGCACCAGCGAGACTCAGATTCGAAGGCACCTTCAGCACAAAACGCTCATCCACGACGATGCTCTCCGAGTAGCCTCCATATGTGACGCCTCCCAGATGCTTGTCCGGCGCATTGTAAGTCAGAGTCCCATTCGGACAGAATTGCTCCAGGCCGGCCTTGCATTCCGGACAAGTCCGATCGGAGTCCACCAGGCAGCCGACCGCCCCGATGTCGCCCGCCTTGAACTTCGTCACCGCCGACCCGACCTTCACGACGCGCCCTACGATCTCGTGACCGGGAACGCAAGGGTAAGTCGTCGGCGCCACGCTCTTCCACTCGTTCCGCACCTGATGCAGATCGGAATGACAGATGCCGCAGAAAAGAATCTCGATCTGTACATCGCTCTCGGTCGGATCGCGCCGCGAGATTGTCATGCCCCCCAGCGGTGCTGTCTCGCTCGCCGCGGAATAAGCCTTCGCCTTATACATGAATCATGCTCCTTGGTATTGTTCGTCGCTGACTTGCTCCATCCACTCCACTGCTTTGCCGTCGCGCTGCTCCTGAATCGCGATGTGCGTCATCGCAGTAGTGGGCGAAGCCCCGTGCCAATGCTTCTCGCCAGGCGGAATCCACACCACGTCCCCAGGCCGGATATCCTCGATCGGCCCTCCCCACCGCTGCGCCCGCCCGAATCCAAACAGCACGATCAACGTCTGCCCCAGCGGATGGGTGTGCCAAGCCGTCCGCGCGCCCGGTTCGAAAGTCACGCTCGCTCCGAACGCCCGCGCGGGATCGGGCGGATTAAATAGAGGATCGATCCGCACCGTGCCCGTAAAGTAATCCGCCGGCCCCTTGCCGGACGGCTGCGATCCACACCGTTTGATTTCCATCGCTGTCCACCCTTACCGTCCGGTCATCTGTTCCAGCCTCTCGGGGTACCGCGCCCCTTGCACCGTGATCTTGGAAGCCGCGGCATCGATGTCCCGCAGATCCTCGGGACTGAGTTCCACCGATACCGCCCCGATGTTCTCGTCCAACCGCTCGAGCTTCGTCGTCCCAGGGATCGGCACGATCCATGGCTTCTGCGCCATCACCCAGGCCAGCGCGATCTGTGCAGGCGTCGCCTTCTTCCGTTTTGCCATGCTCGCCAGCAGATCGATCACCGCCTGATTCGTCTTCAGAGCCTCCGGGGTGAAGCGCGGCAGGTTGCTGCGAAAATCCGTGCTGTCGAACTTCGCATTCGCATCGATCTTCCCCGTGAGGAACCCCTTGCCCAGCGGACTGTACGCGACCAATCCGATTCCCAACTCCTCCAGCGTCGGAATCACCTCAGCCTCCGGACGCCTCCACCACAGCGAGTATTCGTTCTGCAGCGCAGTGACCGGCTGTACCGAGTGCGCGCGCCGAATTGTCTGCACGCCCGCTTCCGAAAGTCCAAAGTGCTTCACCTTGCCTTGCTGGATCAGTTCTTTCACCGCTCCCGCCACGTCTTCGATCGGCACGTTCGGGTCCACACGATGCTGATAGAGCAAATCGATCACATCCACCTTGAGCCGCTTCAGCGACCCCTCCACCGCCTCCTTGATGTGCTCGGGCCGGCTGTTGAGACCCGCTGCTCCCGGCCGATGGTCGCTCCCGCTCAGGTCGAAACCGAACTTCGTCGCAATCACCAACTGCTTCCGGAACGGTGCCAGACCCTCGCCCACCAGTTCCTCGTTAATGAACGGGCCGTAAACCTCGGCAGTATCGAAAAACGTGATCCCCCGTTCCACGGCCGTCCGCAGAAGAGCAATCATTTCCTGTTTATCTTTGGGTGGGCCGTACGAAAAACTCATGCCCATGCACCCGAATCCGAGCGCCGAAACCTCCAGGCCGCTCTTTCCGAGCTTGCGCTTTTGCATCGATGTCTCCTTCGTGAAAGCTCTCATCTCCAGGTTAGATTCTCCGCTGTGGAACCGGTATCCCAATCCTTCCGATTTATTGCCTATTTCTCTCGCACTGTTGATTCCAATACAGAGAAAGCGGTTATCATGAAGTTATACGCGAGCCATGAAAATTGCAGATGGACAGGCCTTCCGCTCATCAGACACAGCGCCGGAACTCCGAAAACAGCTTGCCAGGAAGATTGCCTTGTTCGTTGGTCCCGCAGAGAAGCTGGCAACGGACATTCCAGGCCTCTCGCTCCACCGAAGGACCGTCCCCACCGCGCCGTGCTCCATGACCTATCAGCCCGGCGTGACGGTAATCGCCCAGGGACGCAAACGCGTCGAACTCGGCCGAAAACGTTTCATCTACGATCCGACGCGATTCCTTCTGACGTCCATCGACCTGCCCGTCGTCAGCCGCGTGATGGAAGCCAGCGAGAAGGCTCCGTGCCTGGCGATGTCGCTTCAGTTCGACATGCCGCTGGTCCGTGAACTGCTCAGCCGGGAAGAGATCGAAGTACCCGAAACTCCCTCCGATACCCCTGGCATGGCAGTCGGAGAAACCACGCCGGAATTCCTCAACGCCTGCTGCCGCCTCATCGATTTACTCGATACCCCGCGCGACATCCCATTTCTCAGCGGCCTGATCCAGCGTGAGATCATCTACCGCATCCTTCAGAGCGCCGAAGGTGCGCGCCTCAGAGCCATCGCGACTTCAGGCGAGCAAAGCCATCGCACTGCGAAAGCAATCGCCTGGATCAAAGCAAACTACGCCAAGCCACTGCGCTTGGAAGATCTCGCGGAAATCGCGGGCATGGGCGTGTCGACGCTTCACCACCATTTCCGATCCCTGACCTCCATGAGCCCTCTGCAATATCAGAAACAACTCCGCCTCCAAGCGGCTCGCGGCCGCATGCTCATCGACGGAGTGGACGCCGCCAGCGCGGCCTTCGAAGTCGGCTACGAGAGCGCAAGCCAATTCAACCGCGAATACAGCCGCTTCTTCGGCCAACCCCCGATGCGCGACATTCGAACCTTGCGCTCTCCCGACGCCCCGCTATTGGAATCGGTCAGCACTCGATCGAGCTGACCGTCCGTCACTGATAATAGGCTCGTTCAGTAAGGACTCTTGGCCAGCGTCGCAGCTTCCGCCTGGCAATTCTCGGGCTTTGATTTTTCCTTATCGCGCAAACTCGCCAATTCCGCGCGAGCTGCATCGAAATCAGCCCGGAATTCTCGTGAATTCGATTGCATCGCGAAAACCGAGGTGGCCGTCATCCATCCGGCTTCAACCGCGCTGGCATTGTGAACGCCGCAGACCACTCGGCTTTGTCCGAACGCCCTGGCGCGCGCCAGTAACTCGACTGCATCCTCCGGCGCCAATTCGGCTAATACCAGCCCCGTTTCCCAACTGATTGCGGTGTGGCCCGAAGGGTAGTCCGGGCTTCGTTCCAGCGCGGACTTGCCCAGCGGCGAAAGGCACACGTCGCCGCCCGCAACCTGGAACGGACGTTTGTGCCCATACCGCACCTTGATCACATTGGCTGCGGCCCCGGCGTCCGAAATAGCCCGCCTCAGCAGAGCAGTCAACTTCGGCGCATTCTCCGGCGTCACGTTCAGCCCGAGCGCACAGCGGAACGCGCTCAGCAGGCCAGGCATCGAAAGGTTGTCATCCGATTGTGCAAGGGCCCATCGCGCTGAGCCTTCCAGTGCGCGAGTCTGGTGAAAAATCTCCATGTCGGCCTGATAGCGAGCGTCGCCGGTGGTGGGCGCTGGCGGTACGATCTCAACCACTTCCGCGGTCTGAGCGGAAGACAAATATCCTGGGACTCTAGTCGCCGGGGGCCTGGGCTGACTCCGCACCACAGCGGTCGAAACCAGCGTCACAATTAGGATTTGGAAAGATCGTCTCATACGCAATTCTAAACTCTCTTAAGACCTGAACAATGCCGGCGAAGCGCCTGCGGTCCAATTTGAATCTGGCGGAGGAAGAGGGATTCGAACCCCCGAGCGAGTTACCCCGCTAACGGTTTTCAAGACCGCCGGTTTCAACCACTCACCCATTCCTCCTCCTCCAACCTACCCGATTTCGTTGCACGCCCGCAATCCAAAATCCCCGCCAAACCCGCGCCCCACAGCACCCGCGCGCTACAATGAAACACAGAATGCGCGGTCGATTCCTCTGCGCCCTAGTCGCGGCCGCTCTCTGCGCAGCGCTCCCAGCAGAGCCCGCCGCCGACGTAACCTCCTCTGCGAAGCCCACAACCATCCCCCGCACGCCCGACGGCCATCCCGATCTCCAGGGCACTTGGACCAACGCCACCATCACCCCGCTCGAACGCCCGCTTCAATTCAACGGCCGCCTCAACGTCACTGACGCCGAAGCCGCCGCATTTGAAAAAGACGACGCCCGCCATGTTCAGGAACTCGACCAGTCCGGCGACCGCCTTCCATTCGGTCCCTCGGGATCCACCGGCACCGGCACCTTCAACGCACTCTTCTTCGAGCGCGGCACCGAATTGATCCGCATCAACGGCGTCAAGCGAACTTCTCTCATTATCGATCCGCCCGACGGCCGCCTTCCTCCCATCACCGATGAAGCCCGCCTCCGCAATCGCACCCGCGGCAACGCCCGGGCCGACGCCACCGACGTCAAACACCACCCACTCAGCGAACGTTGCATCCTCGGATTCGACTCCACCGCCGGTCCGCCCATGCTGCCCGTCCTGTACAACAGCACCTACCAAATCGTCCAAACCAGCGACACAGTAATGATCCTGGTCGAAATGGTGCACGACGTCCGCATCATCCGCATCAACGGCTCGCACCTCCCCGCCAGCGTCCACCTGCTCCTCGGCGACTCCATCGGCCATTGGGACGGCGACGCTTTAATCGTCGACACCACCAACTTCACCAACCAAACCCCGTTTCACGGATCCACCGAAAACCTCCACGTCATCGAGCGCTTCGAGCGCACTGGCGCGAATCAAATCCTCTACCGCGCCACCATGATTGATCCCGCGACTTTCTCGAAACCATGGAGCCTGGAGTATCCGTTCAACGCCGCTCCTGGCCCGCTCTACGAATACGCGTGCCACGAAGGCAACTACGCCCTCCCGGATATCCTGGCCGGCGCGCGCAAAACGGATTCCCGTTTGACAAAATAAAAGGAGACAAATGAGCTACAAATTCCTGATCTCAGCCCTGGCCGTGCCCGCCGCGCTGCTTGTACTCGCGGCGGCGCCCGCATCCGCTCAAACGGCCAAGTCGAAATCCTCTGCCGTCCCTCGCCTCGACGGCCATCCCGATCTCTCCGGCATTTGGACCAACGCCACCCTCACTCCCATGGAACGTCCGGCCCAGTTCGCCGGTAAGCCCACGCTTACCGATGCCGAAGCCGCGACCTTCGAGCAAGCCGCCGCCAAGGATCTCAAGGCCGAGGACGGGGCCTCCGACGGTCCTATCATCCGCGCCGCTGGCTCATCCGGCACCGGCGGATATAACGCGTTGTTCCTCGATCGCGGTACCCAAATGGATCGCATCGACGGCGTCAAGCGCAGCTCCCTGATCGTCGATCCTCCGGATGGCAAACGTCCGCCCGTCACGGACGCAGCCCGCGCGCGCACCGCCAAGGAAATGCGCAATTTCTTCAACTACGACGATGTCAAGAACCGCCCGTTGAGCGAACGCTGCATCATCGGCTTCGGTTCCACCGCCGGCCCGCCCATGATGCCCGTCCTCTACAACAACACCTATGAATTCGTCCAGACCAAGGACAACCTCATGATCCTGGTCGAAATGGTGCACGATGTCCGCGTCATCAAGATGAACGGCACGCATCCCCCCGCGAACGTCCGCACTTTGCTAGGCGATTCCATCGGCCACTGGGAAGGCGACACGCTGGTCGTCG
>Ga0335078_10006379_pt1 | contig 17463 bp, 18 predicted proteins | sample Lox_Sample_32_FD_206711 | JGI IMG/M metagenome (GOLD analysis project Ga0335078, IMG submission 206711) | Soil microbial communities from Loxahatchee National Wildlife Refuge, Florida, United States - Lox_Sample_3.2 | ecosystem: Environmental > Terrestrial > Soil > Wetlands | place: USA... | reverse complement strand
CGGCCGACCTCGTCGGCACGGTGCTGTTCCTGGCGTCGCGTGCATCGGGGTTCATCACCGGACAGACGCTCAACGTCGACGGTGGCTGGTACATGCACTGATGACGGCGGCTTGGCAGAGGCACTGAGGAGAGGAAGCACGACGTGAGGCAGTCGAGAAGGAGACCCGGTGGCCCGCGGCTGACGGTGGACGATGACCGGTGCTGCGGGTACGGCAACTGCGCCGAGCTGCTGCCCCAGGTTTTCCGGCTGCGTGACAGCGACGGCCTGGCCGAGGTGGCTAGTGAGCCGGGAGGGGACTCCCCCGAGCTCCAGGCGGTCATCCGCGACTGCCCGGCCGAGGCGATCTTCTGGCACGACGAACCGTGACGCCTGTGGGCGTCGTGGTGGTTGGCGCGTCCATCGCCGGGATGCGCACCGCGGAGTGCCTGCGGCAGGGCGGCTACCCGGGATCGCTCGTCGTCCTGAGCGCCGAGGACCGGCTGCCCTACGACCGCCCGCCGCTTTCCAAGCAGCTGCTGGCAGGCACGTGGGGGCCCGAGCAGGTCCGGCTGCCGGTGGCCGACCGGATCGCCGGGCTTCGCCTCGACGTGCGCTACGGGTCGCGGGCCGTCGGCCTCGACGTCGGCTCGCGCCTCGTCCACCTAGCAGACGGCGCGCCGGTGGCCTATGAGCACCTGGTGATCGCCACTGGAGCCCAGCCGCGGACGGTGCCCTGGGGCGCCGACGTCCCCGGGGTGCACGTGCTGCGCAGCCTGGACGACGCGCTCGGCCTTGCTCAGGAACTGCGCGCCAGGCAGCGGGTCGTCGTCGTCGGCGCCGGGTTCATCGGGGCCGAGGTCGCCTCTGCCGCCCGCGGGCACGGCTGTGCGGTGACGGTCGTCGAGGCGGCAGGCGCCCCACTGCAGCGAGCGCTCGGCCGCGAGGTGGGCACCGCGATCGGTCGGCTGCACGCCGAGCACGGGACCACCCTGCTGACCGGGACGACGGTCACCGGGATCCGCACCGGCGCGGACGGGCGCGTCGCGCAGCTCGAGCTGAGCACCGGATCGGTCCTGCCAGCCGACGTGGTGGTCATCGGCATCGGCGCCCGCCCGGCGACAGACTGGCTCGCGGGGAGCGGGCTTACGGTGCACGACGGCGTCGTCTGCGACACGTGCTGCCGGGCCGCGCCCGGCGTGTTCGCGGCGGGTGACGTGGCCCGGTGGGTCCATCCGGTGCTTGGGCCGGTGCGGCTGGAGCACTGGACCAACGCACGCGAGCAGGCAGCCGCGGTCGCCGCGAACATCCTCGATCCGCGCCAGCCGGCCCCCTACGCGCCGACCCCGTACGTCTGGTCCGACCAGTACGGGCACAAGCTACAGGTCATCGGCCAGCCAGAGGACCAGACCCCGGCCCACGTCATCGAGGGCGAGCTCGGCCGGCCCGGCTTCGTCGCCGCCTACATGCGAGACGGGCGCATGGTCGGCGCGGTCGGGCTCGACGCCGGCGCCAAGGTGGTCAAGCTGCGCCGGCTGGTGGCGGCCCGGGCGCCGCTGGCCGAGGTCCTCGCCGCCACCGGCGGGCGCTGAGCTGTCGGCCGCGGGCGGGCAGTACCGCCGGCCGCTCAGCGGGCAGCCAGCCCGGGCGCGCCTGGATTCGGCTGGATGCCGGCCGCATTCTGGGTCCAGGACACCAGCTGGTACAGGCCGGCCAGCATGGGAAACTCCAGGAGCTGCTCCTCGGTGTAGCGAGTCGCCAGCACCTGCCATGCCTCGTCGCTTACGGTCGCGGTCGCATGGAGCTGATCAACGGCCCGCACGATGGCCCGGTCGAACTCATCCCACCCGGCCGCGTCTGGCCCGTCCGCCACGCGCTGGATGTCGGCGTGGTCAATGCCCTGGGACTGGGCGATCCGGACATGCTCCGACCAGGCGTAAGGAGACTGGCACAGCCAGGTCGTGCGGAGCACGACAAGCTCGCGGTCGCGCAGCGGGATCGAGCTGTTCACCCACAGCCGCCGGATGAAGCCCATCAGGAGCCGGAGAAGGGCCGGGTCACGGACCAGGGTGGTGAGGAAGTTCGAGGTCTGGCCGGCTCGCCCGCCAGGAACGTCGCCGCCGAGCAGGTCAAGCGCGTCCGCGCCCCAGCGCGCGCGCGGGAGCGGCGCGATTCGCGGCCCGCCGGCGTCCGTCACGACGGCGCGGACACAGGCTCGTCGAGGAACACCCGGCTCAGCTCCTCCCCCACCTGCACGGCCGAGAGCCGGCCAGGCCGGAACCAGCGGTGCACCCAGTTCATCGCCCCGAGCAGCGCCATCGCGACCAGCCGCGGGTCAGCGCCTGCCCGGATACCGCCCTCCCGCTGCGCCTGCGCGATAAGGTCGATAAGCCTCAGCCGGTCCCGCTCCTCGTACACCAGGATCGACTTACGCCGGGCCGGCTCCAGCGCGTTGAGGTCATGCAGCCACACCGTCACCGCCGCCTGATGCTCAGCCACATACACCACGTACGCGACGATCAGCCGCCGCAGCCTGCTCACCGCCGTGTCATCCTCGGCCGCGATCGGCCAGATCGCCTCCTCCGCCCCCTGGTAAACACCCTCGATAATCGCGAACAGCAAGTCATCCTTGTTATTGATGTAATGAAACAAGCTCCCCTTCAGCACCCCGAACCGGTCCGCGATCTCCTGCAGCGACGCACCGTCAAAACCCCGCTCGGCGAACACCGCGCACGCAATCTCGATCAGCTCCTCACGCCGCCGCTGATTCTCACGCACCACCGCCCGGGGCGAACGACGCCCCGCGCCCCTAGCCATCTGAGCCTGGCCTTTCGCAGCCATATCAATCACCCTTACCCGCGCGATTGCATCTGCCAGGCCAGGATCACCTGGACCGGCGCGCGCCGCCGTCGTCCGCGGAACCGTCCGCCGGGCCCGCCACCGCAATTCCCGCGAACGAGGAGACCACGTCGCCGTGGCGTCACCGCGGGCTTGCCGACCCAGCTACCGAACATGTACTGTACCAGACAAACAGTTGGTTGTTAACGCGGAGAGTCCAGCCATGCGCGCGTCAGCCGCCGAGGCGGAACAGTCGCCGTGGGAGACCACGGCGGGCGGGGTTGTCAGGTACCAGCGGGTGCCGCTGCTCGACGGGCAGTGCGCGGCGCTGCTCACCCTGAACCGGCCGGAGCAGCTCAACGCCATCGACTGGGAGACCCTGCGGGCGCTGCGCGCCGCGCTGGACGAGGCGGCCGGGGATCGCGCGGTCCGTGCCGTGCTGATCACGGGCCGGGGCCGGGCGTTCTGCGTCGGTGGCGACATCAAGGGCTTCGCGGACATCCAGTCGGATCCCGTCGCCTTTCCCCGTTTCGTGGACACCTTCGTCGAAATCGTGACCACCATACGCAGCCTGGACAAGCCGGTGATCGCCCTGGTGAACGGGATCTGCGCGGCCGGCGGCCTTGAGCTGGTCCTGGCGTGCGATTTCGCCTGGGCGGCACAGTCGGCACGGCTGGGCGACCTGCACCTCAACTATGCCCAGATCGGCGGGGCCGGCGCGATGACGTTCCTGCCCCGCCTCATCGGCCCGGCCCGGGCCCGCGAACTCGTCTTCTCTGGCCGTCTGCTGTCCTCGGACGAGGCGCGCGAGTGGGCCTTGGTCAATCGCGTCGTCCCGGATGCCGACCTGCTCGACGAGGCCATCGGATTCGCCCGCGGCATCGCCTCGAAGAGCCCCGCCGCGGTAGGCGCGGCGAAGCACCTCATGAACTCGGGCCTGACCACCGACCTGGACAGCGCGCTCCGCCAAGAGCGGGGCACGGCGCTGCTGCACTGCCTCACGGGGCCCGACGCCAGGGAGGGCGTCGCCGCCTTCGTCGAGAAGCGCGAGCCGCGCTGGCCAGCCGGCTGACCCCGGCCAGGCAGGACGGGGATGGTCAGGCGGGTCCGTCCGGCGGCACGCTGGACGGATCCGCCCACGGGGCAAGCAGCGACCGCCCGCCATCGAGGAGGTACGCCTCCCCCGTGACCCAGGCGGACTCGTTCGACGCGAAGTGGACCACGGCGTCGGCCACGTCCTCGGGGGCACCGAGCCGGCCGAGCGGGAAGTTCCGGCCCAGGCTGGCGGCGGTCGCCTCCGCGGACCGCTCGTGCTTGCACGCCAGGTGGTCGATGTAACCCTGCGACATCCTGGTACGGATGAAGTCGGGGCACACCGCGTTCACCCGGATGCCGTGGCGAGCGTAGTCGAGCGCCAGTGATCGCATCATTCCCACCAGTGCGTGCTTGCTCGTCACGTAGGGCATCTGGGCCGGGCGTGCCTGCAGGCCGGCCACCGAGGCTACCATCACGACAGAGCCGTGGCCCTGCGCGATCATCGAGGGCAGCAGGGCCCGCGTCATGAGGAAGGGACCCATGACGTTTATCCGCAGCTGCCGCAGCAACTCCTCCTCCGGTACATCGAGGGCGGCACCGGTGATCGCCACCCCGGCGTTGTTCACCAGGACGTTCACCGGGCCGAAGGACGACTCGGCCGAGGCGACGGTTCGCTCGCAGTCCGCCGCGACGGTGTGATCCATCCCGACGGCGATGGCTACCCCGCCGGCGGAGACGATCGCGGCGGAGGCGGCCGCGGCGGCATCGGCGTCCAGGTCGGCGCAGACCACCCGCGCGCCCTCGCGGGCGAACCGCTCGGCGATGGCCAGGCCGTTGCCGTGCCCCGCCCCGGTGACGACGGCGGTGCGGCCGCTGAGGCTGTTCACCGCGACCGTCCGGAGCGCTCCGCTGCCGCCGCGGCCAGCGCGGCCCGCCGCACCTTGCCCAGGGACGTCTTCGGTATGTCGTCGAACAGGAGCACGGCATCGGGCCACAGCCCGCGGCCGATGCCCTGGGCCCGCAGGTGCTCCTGTACGGCATGCAAGGTGACGTCGCCCACCACGCACGCGCAGATCAGTTCGCCCAGCCGCTCGTCGGGCAGCGCGCAGACCGACACCTGCTCCACGCCCGGGCAGCCCGCGATGGCCAGCTCGACGTCCTGGGGGACGATGGTAGCGCCGCCGCGCAGGATCACCTCCTTCAGCCGGCCGACGATTCGCAGGTTGCCGTCGACGAGCCTGCCGAGGTCACCGCTGCGAAGCCAGCCGTCCTTCGTGAACGCGGCACTTGTCGCGGCCTGGTCGTCGTAGTAGCCCAGGCAGACGGTCGGCCCGGAGATGACGATCTCGCCCGCGCAGCCCTCGCCGACGGGATCCCCTGTCCGCGCCGAGCGGACCGCGAGGTCGACGCCGGGACAGGGCCGCCCGACCGATTCGGTCAGCACCTTGACGGGATCCCCGGCACGAGTGAAGCACACCGACTGCCCTTCGGTCATGCCGTAGCACACGATTGGCTCGGCACCCCACTCGTCGCGGATGCCGGTGACGACCTCGCCAGGCACCGTCGAGCCGCCCACCAGGATGTACCGCAGGGCCAGGTCCCATCTCCCAGGCTGCGCGCGCCACGTCGCCAGCAGGTCCCTGGCGTGCGTCGGGACCAGGAACGTGGCGGTCACGCCGGTTCGAGCCATGGTGTCGAGCATGCGCTCCGGATCGCCTCGCCCCACGAATACCGCGGTGCCGCCTGCGTACAGCCCGAGGAGGTAGGAGTACCCCCACCCGGCGTTGTGGTGCATGGGCGCCACCACGCCCATGATGTCGGTGGCGGACAGGTCGAACGCGCGGCGGAAGCCCCGCAGGCCCGCCAGCTTCGTGTTGGCCGAGTTCATGACCCCCTTCGCCCGGCCCGTCGTCCCCGAGGTGAACATCACCTCCATCAGCGCGTCCGGATCCGGTACATGGCTGGTCCCCGGCGGCGCACCTGGAACCCATACCGAGGCGTCGTCCAGCTCCAGGCGGCGCAGGCCGGCCAGACAGGACCATGCCTCGGGCGGTCCGGCGTACGCCCGCGCACGGACGCGTTCGACGACGGTGGCGACCTCAAGCTCTCCCGACGACGCCGCGACGGGGATCGCGACCGCGCCAACCGCGTGAGCCGCGGCCGAGGCGACGACGAACTCCGCGGAGTCCGGGAGCCGGATCAGGACCGCGTCCCCCCGGTCGACGCCGGCCGCCGCCAGCTGGCCGGCCGCCCGCTCCATCGCGGCGGCGAGGCTGGCGTAGGTGAGCGAGCGGCCCGAGCCGACCGTGGCGATCTGGTCCGGAGCCTCGGCCGCGTGGGACCGGATCAACCCAGGGATGGTGTCGGCAGTCCACGCCCGCGAGTCATAGAAACGGCGCGTGTCCCGCCACGGTTGCCGCAGGAGGTAGTTCATGGCTGACCGGCGAGCCCGCGCTCGGCGCCAAGCGGCCCGCCCGCCGGGCGCCACACCGGTACGCGCAGGTCACCGATGTCGGTGAACGTCGCCACCATCTCCAGGCCGGCCATGAGATCGGGCTCACCGGGCAGGTGACCGACCAGCCGCGCGGCCGGTAGGTCCGTCAACTCGACAAGGACGATGGTGTAGGGAGCGGGAAAGGCCGGGTGGATCTGCCGGTACACCGTGGTCCACGAGTACAGCGTCCCGCGAGGCGCCACCACCTGCCACTTCGTATTCCAGCCGCCGCACGCGTGACAGTATGCCTTGGGCATGTGCAGCACCTGCCCGCACCCCCCGCAGACCCGGATCGCGAGCTCGTGGCGCAGCACGGCCTGCCAGTGGCCTCCGCTGTCGATATCGTCCACGACAGGGAGCGGGAACTGCTCGTCATTCATCGGGTCCCCCTGGTCAGGATCATGGCGCTGGAGGCAATCGGCAGGCCAGAGGTTACGAGGCATACCTCGGCCCCGGCCACCTGCGAGGTTGACACGTGCCTGATCTGGCGGACCCCCTCGACGATGTGGTTGAGACCGTGGATGTATCCCTCGGACAGGTGGCCGCCGGCGGTGTTGATCGGCAGCGGGCCATTCGGCTCGATCGCGCCGCTGGCGGCGAATGGTCCGCCCTCGCCCTTTTCGCAGAACCCGTAGTCCTCCAACTGGACGAGCACGGTGATCGTGAAGCAGTCGTAGAACTGGGCCACGTCGATATCCTCCGGCCCCAGGCCCGCTCGCTCATACAGCCGCCGGGCCACGACCGCCGACGGCATCGTGGTGATGGAGTCGCGCATGAGCGTGGGGAACGCGACGCCGGGCTGCATGCCGCCCTGCACGCCCTGGGCCACGGCCCGGACGACGCACGGAGGCTGGCGGAGGTCACGGGCTCGCTCCGTGCTCGTGACGACGATGGCGCAGGCGCCGTCGGTCTCGATGCAGTAGTCGAAGAGCCGTAGCGGCGCCGTGACGGGGGGCGAGGCCAGGTAGTCGTCCAGGGTCATCCCCCGCCCGTGCATCTGCGCCGACGGGTTCGCGTTGGCCCGCCGCCGGCAGGCAACCGCGATGGCACCGAGCTGGTCCTGGGTGGTCCCGAACTCGATCATGTGCCGGCGGGCCATCAGCGACCACATTTGCCCTGGCGTGCTCAGCCCGAACGGCAAGAAGAACTCGTTGTATGTCCCGTTCCCGCCTCGTTCGGCGCCCTGCCCGTCGCCCTGGCCGTAGCGGGTACCGGTCCGGCCGTTGATGGACCGGAATACCAGGACGTTGTCCGCCTGCCCGGAGAGCACCGCACCGATCGCCTGGCCGACCATCCCGCACGGTGCGCCGCCACCCGTCCCCGTCTCCCCCCAGTACGAGAGCTCGGGCAGCCCGAGGGCATGAGCCAGGTCGTTGTGCGCCACGAAGTCCATGTCGCACTTGACGATGCCGTCGATGTCACGGGTGGACAGCCCGGCGTCGGCGATCGCCGCGAGGGAGGCCTCGACGGCCAGGGTGAGCTCGCTGCGACCTGAGCACCGGGAAAAGTCCGTGGCGCCGATACCCACGATCGCACCCGCATCGCGGTGCCCTTTCGCACCCATCGGCATCCTCCACAGGGCGGGCCGGCAGCACTGCCGCGCGCTTAACAACCATACGATAGGTTGGTATCATATGAATTGGCCGCGGCGCCCGTCAAGGCGGCCAGATCCTGACGTGCGACCCGGACCAGGGAGATCTCGTGTACTACGACTTGCTGCACTCGCCCGACGCCGTGGTGCCTGACGTGGCACAGACGGCGCGCGCGATGGTCGAGCGGATCGGGCTGCCCGAACCACGGCCCGCGTGGTTCCAGGCCTCGGCCTGCCACGGCTACCGGGCGCTGTTCGCGAGGGTGCACCCGTCGCGCCGGCTCGCCCCGAGCCGCCTTGAGGTCATCGCGCCGGGTCCGCGCTCGTCATCGCCCGGCGTGGCGGACGTCCCGGCCTACATCGACGAGATCGCGGCCATGCAGGGGAGCCGCCCGCTCAAGACGCACGCGACCGTGCTCACCTCGTCCTCGTTCCCCGAACTTGTCGAGGATCTGCGGCGGAAGGGGGTACGCCACCGGGTCGACCCGCCATCGCGGGAACTCGGTCACGAGCGGCTGTGGATCGGGTTCAGCCCTGGCGGCGGCCCCGACTACTCGCCGGACGACGACGCCGGCCTGTTCTTCGAGGTGATCCCCACGCAGTGCCTCGGGCTCCCTGATGGCGTCGCGGGAGGTGACCCCGCCGACACGTCGGCCGCCGCACCCGGCGAGATGATTCGGGTTGCCGCCCGGTCCTACCTGGTCGGCAAGCTCGACCCGGTGCTGGCCACCCTCGAGAAGCGCCTGTCCTGGCCGGCCGAGCGGGTCGAGGGCGCCGGCCGGGAACGCCGGGCCGTGATGGCGGTGAACTTCCCGAGGAGCGCGCGATTCGAGCTGGTCGAGCCGGGCCACGATGCTGAGGCCACGGCGCACTTCGAACGGTGGGGGCCAGGCAGCTACGCCACGCGCATCACGGTTCGCGATCTCAGCGCCAAGGCCGAGGACCTCCGGGCGAGGGGGACGCCGTTCCGTAGCCTGCCAGCTCGCGGAACACGGCCAGGGATGCTACGGGTCGGTCTCGACACGGTCCCCGGCTTCCTCTTCGACTTCGCCGAGGACGAGGCCGCGCCACAGAATGCCGGTGCCCGGGCGGCGGATACCGGCGCGGCAGTGCAGCCACGGCATCCCGCAGTGAAGAAAGACATGGGGTCAGCATGAAACCACTTGCCATCCATCACGTGACGATCAACGTGGCCGACATCGACGCGGCCACCCGCTTCTACACCGGCGTACTCGGGCTCACCGAGCGCGGCGAGCGCCCCGACTTCGACCAGCCGCGCGTCGTCTGGCTGGATGCAGGAGGCCAGCAGTTGCACCTGGTCGAGCGCGAGACCACGCCGGCGTTCGGGCAGCACTTCGCCATCCGGGTCAGCGACATCACCGCCGCCGTCGCGGACGTGCGCGGGCACGGCGTCGAGGTGCGCGAGCCCAACGGTGTCGGCGCGGCCGTTCAGGCGTTCCTCAACGACCCGTGGGGCAACGTGATCGAACTGCAGCAGGTGGCGGATCCACCGGGGCTCAGCGGGCCGGCTGGGTGACGGCCTTCACTCGCTGGTAATTTCCGACCGGGTCGATGCTGCCGTCACGCCCGAGACCGCTGTTCTTGTACCCTCCCGGGTTCGCGCCCGGGGCACCGGACGCCCCGTTGACCACCACCTTGCACGTTTCCATCTCCCGCGCCAGCGCACTCGCGTGCTCGGGGTCGGCGCTGAACACGGCACCAGAGAGGCCGAACGTGGAGTCGTTCACCAGGGCCAGCGCCTCCTGGTCGTCGGCGAACGGCACGACGACGAGCACTGGCCCGAAGATCTCCTCCTGGTAGATACGCATATCGGGCCGTACGTCGAGGAAGATCGTCGGCTCGATGTAGTAACCCTTCCGCAGTCCTGCGGGCCGGCCCCCGCCCATGACGAGGCGCGCGCCCTCGCTGCGCCCGGCGGCGATGTACCCCTCCACGCGATCGCGCTGTACCGCGGAGACGAGCGGACCGAACAGCGTCGCGGGGTCGGCGGGGTCACCGAGCGGCGCCTTCCGCAGCGCCGCCTCGAGGAGATCGAGAACCTCGGCATACCGCCGCTCGTGGACCAGGACCCGGGTCCACGCGTAACAGACCTGGCCGGAATAGGGCAGGCACGACGGGACGACGGACCGCTCGAAGAGCTCAAGGTCGGCATCGCCGAGGAGGACGGCAGCGGACTTGCCTCCGAGTTCCGCACTGACCGGCTTCAGCTGTCCGCCGCAGGTCGCCGCGATCACCCGGCCGGCGGCGACCGATCCGGTGAACGAGATCTTGTCGGTGCCCCGGTGCGCGACCAGCGCGGCCCCGGTCTGGCGGCCCCCGGTGACGATGTTGACCACACCGGGCGGGAACTGCGCCGCGGCGACCATCTCTCCCAGGATGTACGCGTCAAGCGACGTCTCAGGCGACGGCTTGACGACGACCGTGCAGCCGGCCGCCAGGGCCGGGGCCATCCGGACGGCGAGCAGTCCTTGAGGCGCGTTCCACGGCACGATCACGCCGACCACCCCGATCGGCTCCCGGCGCAGCAGTGATCGCTCCGCGCCCGAGCCGAGCTCGGCCTCCTCGACAAGGTTCGCGGCGAGGCGGGCGGCGCCCCGGTAGGCGCCGACGGGCAGGCTCTCGTTGGCGAGTTCGGTCCACCACAGCGGCGACCCGTTCTGTCGCGTAACGAGCCGGCTGACCTCGTGCGCCCTGGCCTGGTACTCGTCGGCCAGGGCGGCGAGCAGCCTGCCACGGTCCGCGGGAGCGGTCGCCGACCATGACTTCAGGGCACCCCGCGCCGCCACGACCGCATGGTCGACGTCCGCCGCGTCGCCGTCGGGGACCGCGCCGATCTCCGCCTCATCCGCCGGGTTCACCAGCGGAATGCGCCGTGACGTGTGGGCGGGGACGAACGCGCCACCCACGAAGAGGTCATCCGGTGCGGCAGTCATCTCCGTGCACTCCCTTTTTCGTCGCATGTCCGGCCACGTTGCTGCGCTCGCCCCGCTCTCGGGTGCGCGCTGCCTCAGTAGTGGATGGCCCGCGGCGATCCCCCGCCGCAGGCCACGGCGTCCCCGTTGATGGCGACGCTGCGCGGCGAGGCCAGGAAGGCGATCACCGCGGCCACCTCATCCGCCGTGGTGAGCCGGCCGATGCTGGTCGTTCCCGCCATCCGCCGCTCGACGTCGGCCGGCTCGACACCTTCCCGCTCCGCGGCGGAGAGCAGCACGCCGGAGGTGCGCTCGGTTCTGGTGATACCCGGGTGTACGACGGTGACGTTGATCCCCTTAGGTCCGAGTTCGTCGGCCAGGTTCTTGGTCATGGCGGCTACGGATACGTTCCTGACACTGCCGATGATCGAACCGGTGGTCCGTGCGGCCAGCCCGCTCACGTTGACGATCCGGCCCCACCCCGCCGAGACCATGCTGGGAGCCAGCGCCCGGATGCAGCGGAGGTAGCCGAGAACCTTGACGTTGACGTCGGCCCAGAACAGTTCGTCGGTGGTCGATTCGAGCCGCGGCGCCTCGTGTCCGCTGCCCGGCACGGCGGCGCAGTTAACGAGGATGTCGATGCGGCCGACCAGGTCGGCTGCCTCGGCGGCCATGGACCGAACGGAAGCGTCATCCCCGGTGTCGACGGTGACCCAGTGCACCTTGGATCCGGTATCCGCGCGGATCTCCTCGGCCGCTCGCGCCAGGGCTGCCGCGGAGCGAGCGGCGATGATCACCTCGGCGCCCTCGAAGGCCAGGATCCTCGCGGTCGCCTTCCCGATGCCGCGACTGCCTCCGGCCACGAGGGCGCGTCGCCCGCTTAGCTGGAGGTCCATCTACCGGCTGTGAGTTGGCCGGACGGCGTCGCGGTCGTGGCGTCCGGTGTCCCCGGATTCTGCCACCCGACGCCGGACCTCCCTGACCAGCTCGTCGGGCGGCCTGGTGAAGTCAAGCATCTGCAGGAACGGCTGGCGCGCTGCTATGTGGGTATGCCAGTAGAGCTCGCAATTGTTCCCGTCAGGATCGGCGAAGTACACGCCGATGGCGTTGCCGTGCGTGATGGTCATGTTGATCGGAACCTCGTGGGCGACCAGCCGCTCGTAGAAGCTGAGCACATCTTCCAGGGTGTCGCAGCGGAAGGAGATCTGCTGCACCACCTTGGCCTCGGTCCCGGCGGTCCTGCCCCGGACCAGCGCGACCTCATGGTGCTCGAAATCGGGTCGGGAGCTGAGGAACACCACCCCGATCAGGTCGTCTTCGTCGGTGACTGTCAAACCGAGCATCTCGGTGTAGAAGCGCCGGGAGATCTCCAGGTCATTAACGAAGATGCCGACATGTCCGAGTTCAGCGATGGCTGGCAAGGGAAGGGTCTCCTGTCTCGATCACGGGGTACGGCGCGGTAAGCAGGACCTCCCTGCGTTCCCGCGCGGAACGGAGGATGGCGAGGCACACCTCAAGCGTCTGCCGGCCCCATTTCCCGTCGTGCAGGGCGGGCCGGCCGTGGGTCACCGCGCCGAGCAGTTCATCCAGCACCTCTGCCCGCGCGGGAAGGCCCATGGACGGTTCCACGCCGACCTCCCGATAGCCATCGGACCCGTAGACGGCGACGGCATGGCCGGCGAGCCGGAGGTCCGCGTGGTCGCAGCTGATGAGCGTGAATCCGAACGGGGGGTCGTCGGTACCCGCGCCGCTGCCCGCCAGGGCGGTGGCCCTGGCAACGCGGGCGGTGACCTCGCTGTCGTGGTCGGCCGGCAGCCGCCCGAGCTGCCGCCTGGCCCTACCGGGCTGGGGCGTGCGCGCCGCCCGCTGATCGGGTGCGCAGCTGATGTCACGGGTATCAAAGTGGTCGTAGCCGCTGTAGACGAGGGAAGCCGCGCAACCCGACGCGAAGTCGACGAAGGCGGTGCAGGCCCCCTCGGTGGGCCGGTCGGTATCCCAGGCTCCGACGCTGGCACGGACGGCGCGGACCGCGGACCCGGCGAGCAAGCGGGCCACGTCCACCTGGTGCGGGAGCTGGGCGAAGACGATGCCGCCGCCCCGCGCGGTGTCCAGTTCCTCGGGCCGGCGCGGCCGGTAGAGGAAGTCGGTGAAGTTACCGGTGAAGATCATGCGCACCGGGCCGAACTGACCCGAGGCGATCAGCTCACGCGCCTTGCGTACGTCCGGGGCAAAGCTCTCGGTGTGGCCGACCACCAGCACGACCCCGCTGCTCGACGCCGCCGCAGTGATGCCGTCGCACTCCTCGACGGTCAGCGCGAGCGGCTTCTCCACGATGACGTGCTTGCCCGCGGCCGCCGCCGTCCGCGCATGGAGGGGATGCAGCTCGTGCGGCGTCGCCACCCAGACCGCGTCGACACGGTCGTCGCGGCACAGATCGGCGACGTCGCCGTACCTGGCGACGCCGGCCGGCGCGGCAGCCAGCAGGTGCTCGTGCCGATCGGCGACCGCGACCAGTTCCACCCCGGGATGGGCCATCACCGCGGCCAGGTCACGCTGGCCGGCGATGCCGAGCCCGACGACTGCGACCCCGAGCCGCCGTACCTCAGTCAATGCGGGAGGCCAAGTCGTCGCGGTGCCGGGTGATGAAGCGCTCAACGTCCTGCTCGACTTCGATGTTCAGGTAGGGCAGGACCGCGTACAGGCTGCCGTCGGTGGCCGCCTTGGGCTCGATCCCGTTCCGCAGATCGCGCGCGGCCCTGATCAGCATCCGGCGGGCGGCGAGGACGCCGCGATCGGCGCTGCCCAGATGCTCCTTGGTCCGGTCCACGATCGGGCCCATCGACTCCTGCACCGCCCGGTCCTGGTCGCTCACGCCCCAGATGCCGGTGAAATTGCCGGTCCGCTGAAGGTCCCGGTCGATCAGGTAGTCGTTCCCCCGGTTGGCCAGGGGCATCGCCGTTCCCGGAATGAGGCGCGGCGGGAACACGGCCCCGGAGAATGCCTCGTCCCGCTCGGCCTGGGTGAAGGGGCGATCCAGCCAGGCGTAATGGATGGTCAGGCAGTTCTCGTCGTCGATCGGGACGAAGACACGCCCGCTGAAGACCGGTGACGACGGGACGAGGCTGAAGCTCGGCATGAGCCAGTGCCCGATCCGCCAGTAGTCGCGCCCGTCGGACAGGCCGCGGCGGGCGGCGTACAAGCACCCGTAGTCGGTCTCCCGCACCGCCAGCTCCGGATTACCGACGCCGCTGTCGCGGATGAGCTTCAGCCCGGGAGAGGGGTTTTGGATCTCAGCGGGGGCGCCGTCGAACACCTGGTGCAAGAAGGAGAGGTGACTCGCGTCGATCTCCCCCTCCAGGCCCTGCGCCCAGTTGGATTCCTGTAGCCACCGTGCCACGATCCGCTGCTGCGGTGGCACCCGCATCCACTCGAAGTCCGGTAGCTCGGGCTCGAGCTCGGGTGGCCCCATGTACACCCAGATCAGGTCGGCGGCCTCCCGCACCGGGTAGGAGCGCAGCCGGATCCGCTCTTTGAACCGGCTCGATTCCGGCTCATTGGGCATGTCGACGCACCGGCCCTCGGTGTCGAACTTCCAGCCGTGGTACACGCACCGGAGCCCGCATTCCTCGTTCCGCCCGAAGTAGAGTGAGGCTTGCCGGTGGGGACACCGTTCTTCGACGATGCCCACCTTCCCGCTGGTGTCACGGAACGCGACCAGATCCTCGCACAGCAGCCGGATCCGCACGGGCGGACCGTCACGCTCCGGGAGGTCGCTTACCAGCAGGACGGGCAGCCAGAACCGTCGGAACAGCTCCCCCATCCCGGTCCCTGGACCTACCCGGGTGTACAGCTCGTTGTCTTCTTTCGACAACATGCTCAGCGAACCTCCCGCTCATCTCGATTGGCTGTCGTTGCGCTTCGCCCAGGCCTGCGCTGCCGCCCGCGCCGCGGCGTCGGAGACGCCGGTCCACGCTGGCGCGTCGCCATCCGACATCTTCTGCTCGGCGGCGATCATCCGCTCGAGGATCCGGCGGGCCTGCAACGGGCCGGCGTCCACCTTGATGTTCAGCTCGACCGGGTATGAGGGCTCCCAGGCGGCGATGATGTGCTCGATGGCCTCACAGGCCGCGATGTCCTGAAGGATCACCGTGCGCAGCGCCTGCGCCATGTACCCGGTCGCCGAGTCGTCGTCGACCGCGTAGTCCCTGGACACCGACCAGAAATAGTGGGCCGAGGTGCGGGTCTCCGGTGTGATCCCGTGCATCGCCTTCTGACGGCAGGCGCGGGCGTCGCCGGCGTCGGCATGCGGCCGGCTTGTCGCCGTGGTGATGCCGAACGACGGGGCGATGAACTCCGCGGTCTGCAGGCGGTCGATGGGCTCATCGATCCCGGTGAGCCGGGTCAGGTAGGGGTAGCAGCTGGAATTGGGCATCTCACGGTGGACGGTCACGGAGCGGTCGTCGAACCTCACCGCCACCGGGGCCTCGGCCACCTCCGGCGATCCTATGGAGTCAGCGTGCAGGAAGCTCAGGTGCGACAGGTCGAGCAGGTTCTCGTTCATCAGCTGTGCACGCGCGTTCATGTGCAGCGTGCCAGACACGGTGGCCCACCCCGGATCGGTGTACCAGTGGTGGTCGGGGATCAGGCCGGGGTCGGCCAGGTCGCGCTGCCCGGGCCAGATCCACACCAGTCCGAACTCCTCGTACAGCGGGAAGACCTGGACCCGGACGCGCTCGGGAATGGCGGTGGCACCGGGGACTCTGGTGCAGATCCCCTCGGTGTTGTACCTCAGGCCGTGATACCCGCACTCGATTTCGTCGCCCTTGCGGCGCCCGAGCGACAGGGGCATCTGCCTGTGGATGCAACGATCCACCATCGCGACGGGCCGGCCGGCCTCGGTGCGGTAGAGGAGGACGGGATCGCCGAGTATCCACCGGGACAGCAGCCCGTCGCCAACCTCAGCACTACGGGCCGCCACGTACCAGGCATTCCGCGGAAAGACCTCTGGGTACACCTTGCGCTCCCAGCTTCGACACCGACTCAGAAACAACCAACTGTTTGGCTGATTATTAAGCTACACTTCGCCCCCGCGGTCCGTCAACATGACGCCGATGGCCCAGGGCGCGGGAGCGAAGCGCAGGTCAAGCTGCCCTAGAAGCGGACAACGCCCCGGATGTTCTTGCCCGCGTGCATGTCCTCGAAGCCCTTGGCAACCTCGTCGAGCTTGTACTCCCTGGTGACCAGCTCGTCGAGCTTGAGCCTGCCGTCGCGGTACATCTGCACCTGCTTGAGTATGTCCCACGTCGGATTCGACGCGCCGAAGACCCCGCCCTGGATCCGCTTCTGGAACAGGGTCAGCTCAGGCACGGAGATCGGGAGCCCGACGGCCGTGATGTCGCCGACCGCCGTCACCACGACGGTGCCCGCCTTGCGTACCGACGCCAGTGCCTGTGCCACGATCTGGCCGCTGACCACACCGACGGTCACGACGGCGCTGTCGGCGCCCTGGCCGTTGGTGATGCTCCGCACGAACGAGTCGGCCTCGCCGATATCGGCGAACGCCCGGGTGGCGCCAAGCTCGAGCGCCTTCTCCCGCTTGAAGGCCACCGGGTCGACCGCGACCACGTTGCTTGCACCCGCCTGGGCGGCACCTTGGACCGCGTTGATCCCGACACCGCCGACACCCATGACGATGATCGTGTCGCCCGGCTGCGCCTGGGCCAGGTTCACCGCGGAACCCCACCCGGTGCCGACCGCGCAGGCAAGCAGGCAGACCCTCTCCAGGGGGAGGTCCTTGTCGATCTTGACCACGGAGTTGATGCTGACGGTGGTCAGCTCGGCCAGGGTACTGATCCCCAGTGCCTGGCCGACCGGCGTGCCGTCAAGCAGGTGCAGGCGGAAGCTGGCCGGGTCGTCGAACCGGGCCCCGCTCAGCATGGCGGCGCCGAGGTCGCAGAGGTTCTGCCGGCCCGTCGCGCACCAGCGGCAGCGACCGCAGCTTGGCATGAACGAGAAGATGACATGGTCTCCGACCTGCCAGCCGGGCGTGTTCGGCCCGACCGACTCGACCACGCCGGCGCCTTCGTGCCCGCCGCACACCGGGTACGTGCCTACGGGCATGTCACCGGTCGCGACGTGGTCATCCGAATGGCACAATCCGCACGCGACCATGCGGATGCGCAGTTCGCCCTGGCGCGGGTCGTCCACCACGAGGTCCATCACCTCGTAGACGCCAGGGGCTTGCATGAGGACCGCTCCACGAGTTCTCACGAGACGATCTCCTTCCGTTGAGTGGCCGCCTTGACCACGTTCAGTTGACTCGGGCGCGCGCTGCCGCAGGCGCCGGATCCGGACAGCGCGGACCTGGCGCCGGCTCGTCGAGGAACACCCGGCTCAGCTCCTCCCCCACCTGCACGGCCGAGAGCCGGCCAGGCCGGAACCAGCGGTGCACCCAGTTCATCGCCCCGAGCAGCGCCATCGCGACCAGCCGCGGGTCAGCGCCTGCCCGGATACCGCCCTCCCGCTGCGCCCGCGCGATAAGGCCCATGAGCCGTCGCCGGTCCCGCTCCTCGTACACCAGGATCGACTTACGCC
>Ga0335078_10006378_pt1 | contig 17465 bp, 12 predicted proteins | sample Lox_Sample_32_FD_206711 | JGI IMG/M metagenome (GOLD analysis project Ga0335078, IMG submission 206711) | Soil microbial communities from Loxahatchee National Wildlife Refuge, Florida, United States - Lox_Sample_3.2 | ecosystem: Environmental > Terrestrial > Soil > Wetlands | place: USA... | reverse complement strand
AGCCGGCCGAGCTTCACGTGCAGCCGCTCGGCTAATGCAGCCGCTCCCGCCCGCTCCCGCCCGCGCCTGGTCGGCGGCTTTGCCCAAAGCCTCCGCCCGCGCCCTGCTCTCATCCCGCAGCCCGAAATTCACGCGATTCACATTGCTCGCGCCGGCCTTGGTCGCGGCGTCGATCAGTTTCCGCAGCATCCCGAGATCGTCCAGTTGCAGCCGGACCGTGTTGTTCGCTGTGTAGCCCTGGATCAGGGGCGGCGAGCCGTCTTTCGGATACTGATAGTTCGGATTCACCGAGAAGTTGACGGTCTGAATGTTGGCCGCGGGCAGCGCCTGGTGCAGCGTATCGATCACCGCCCTGGACTGTCGCGAATTCAACTCCGCCGCTGCTTCCGACGTCGCTCCCTGGCTGATCACTCCCACATCCAGTTGCACCCGGTCGGGCCGCTCGGAAATCGTCGCATCCCCGTGTACCCGGACGTAGGGCACCGAAGGCGGCACTGTGATCTGTTGCGCCGCCGCCGGAATCGCCAATGCCAGCGCCAACACCGGTCGAATCACGTATCAAGTGTAACGCTTCGGCCGATTTCGAACTGCGTGGAATGGTACGGTATGGATAGCTCCATCCATGCTGTCGCGAAGGACCTTTCTCTCGTTGGCGGCGGGCGCCGCGGCCATGTCCGGCGCCTCCCGAGGCCAGCCCGCGCTTTCGCGCTCCGATAACGACCTCCTCGACGATATCTCGCGCCGCGCCTTCCTGTACTTCTGGGAGCAGGCCGACGCGCGCACCGGCCTGGCGCTCGACCGCACGCGCAACAGCGGCGACAAAACTCCGGGCCGCAGCCGCGAAGTCGCCAGCCTGGCATCCACCGGGTTCGCCCTGACCGCGCTTTCCATCGGATACCGCCGCGGCTGGCGTACCGAAGCCGAGATCGAGGGCCGCGTGCGCAATACGCTCCGCTACCTCGACTATTCGCAGGAGCACGTGCGCGGCTGGTTCTACCATTTCGTCGACACCCACAGCGGCGAACGCGTCTGGAAATCCGAGCTATCGACCATCGATACCGCCCTGCTGCTGGCCGGCGTCCTGACCGCACAGCAGTGCTTCCTTGCCGACGCCGAAATCGTGCGCATGGCCCAGGAGATCTTCGAACGCGTCGATTTCTCCTGGATGCTGGAGCCGTCGACCAACTGCCTGCGCATGGGCTGGCGGCCGGAAACCGGTTTCCTGCGCGCCGTCTGGCGCGATTACCGCGAGAACCTGATCCTTTCTCTCCTTGCCATCGCCTCTCCCACATTTCCGGTTCCGGTCAACACCTGGTATGCCTTCGAGCGCGACCCGGTGGTCTTCGAGGACTACCGCTTCGTGGGCGCGGGTCCGCTCTTCACGCACCAGTTCTCGCATGCCTGGATCGATCTCCGGAACCGGCGCGATGGCCCTCCCTTTGAGTGCGATTACTTCTGGAATTCCGTCGTCGCCACGCTGGCGCACCGCGCGTATTGTCTCAGCCTGCGCAGCATGTTCCCGGGATACTCGGAGAATATCTGGGGAGTCACCCCCTCCGACAGCGAAATCGGCTATCTCGGCTGGGGCGGCTTCTCCTGCCGCGATTTCGATGGCACCGTGGTCCCCTGCGCCTCCGCCGGATCCCTTATGTTCACACCCGACATCTCGCTCGCGGCCCTGCACACCATGCGCGAGCGTTTCGGGACCTATGCCTATGGCCGTTACGGATTCTCCGACGCCTTCCACCCGATTTCGCGCTGGGTCAACCCCGACGTTGTCGGCATCGACCAGGGAATCACGCTGCTGAGCGCCGAGAATCTGAGATCGGGCGCCGTCTGGACCTGGTTCAGCGGCCAACCCAACATTCGTCGAGCCGTCTCGCGGATCTTCGGGCCGCGTGGGGCTGGATTGTAACCTGCGGCGGCTTTGTAACCCGCCCTTTCCAAGCCCTACACCGTCCGCGACTTCATCAGACTCTGGTCGATGCAGCCGATCGCATCGAACTGCGAGTCCCAGAACGACTGCTCCTTCATCTCGGCCAGATAGGCGTGCGAATAGCCGAACCTCGACCAGACTTCTTCCTTGTAGCCGAACAGCCGGTCCTTTTCCTTCGCCGATCGCACATCGAGAATGTCCCCTTCGTGGCTGCCGCGGAAGATGCCCTCGAACCAGTCGCGCACTGTCGCGCGGTCGATCCGCCCGCACTCCCCGTCGAGTTCGTCCAGCACCGAAGGATACCGGTCGAAGCCGTCGGTGGCGATCGTGACCACGTTGTCCTGCGGCCCGAGATCCAATTGCTTTGCCAGGCGGATCGCACCCAGCACGTTGCAGATCCCCGACACCCCAAAGCGGCCCGACAACCGGGCCAGCCTGCCGCGCGGGCAACCCATCATCTCCTCCAGCCAACTCTGCCGCCGCTCGATCAGCTCCAGCCCGGCCACGCAATCCCGGTCGTGAATGCGCAGCACGTAATCGGTCGTCAGCACGTTGTGGATGAGCGTGACCATCTTGTCGCCGATGCCTTCGATGCGGTGCGTCCCCCGGCCGTTATTGAACAGCGTCGAGCATTCCTTGGGTTCCACCGCGCACACCACCGCATCCGGATATCGGGCCTTGATTTCATCGCCGGCGGCCAGCGTTCCCGCCGACCCGGGTGCGCAGACAAATGCCGCCACCCGGCCGTCGCCGTGGGTCTGCGCCGCCTCCAGCGCGCTCCGCCCCGTGACGTAGCGGTGGAAACGATAGTTGGGAAGCAACTCGAATTGCGCCAATACCTTGTATTTTGGGTCCTTCTTATAGAACTCGGTCCGCTCCAGAACCAGGATCACGTCGCTTTCCGATCCCGGCGTGAGATCCAGTTCTCCTCCGTATTGCCGGATTCGCTGATACCGCTCCTTGCTCATTCCTTCCGGCATGATGACGATCGACGGGTATCCCATGAGCCGCGAAATATAGGCCACGCCAATCCCGAAATTGCCGGTGGAAGGCCCGATGATGGTGTTCACACCCGGTCCGATCTCTCCGGCAAGCTCGCCCTCCATCAGCGTGGTGTATGCGGGCCCTACCTTGTGGCTGCCCGACGGAAAGTAGCAGCCCTCCATCACGATGATGTTCGCGGCAACGCCGGTGATCTCCCTGGGAAGCGCCAAATGACGAATCCGGCCGTCGCTCCCGCGCCAGGTGATGTTGAATAGCTGGATCGGGTCCAGCTCACCGGCGGCGGATGCCGCCCGCTCCCGGATGGCGCGCGGCTGGAGTTCCGGGTGGAGCATCTCTTTATAGGTTGGTCCAGGTGCGATCGTCCTCATACGGCCTCTCTTTCAGAATTTCTCCCACAGAAGTCGGGCGCGGGCGGCGGCCGATTCGGCCGCCAAGGCTTCATCGATGTGGACGCAGCGCCCGCCGCGCACCACCCATCGCCCGTCGACCATCAGCGAATCGACCGGCGCGTTGGCAATTCCGTACAACAGGTGGCCGAAGAGATTCGCCGGCTCGATCGGCGTCGGAGGACGATAATCGAGCAGCAGCAGATCGGCCCGGGCGCCGGTTTCGATGCGCCCGATGGTCACGCCCAGAACCTTGCGCGCGATTTCGCGGTTGTTCCGGAATGCCGCGGCATACACTTCGCCGGCGGCGACGCGCGGGTCGCGCGCCCGTACCTTCTGCAGATGGTACGCGGCCTTGAACTCGTCCCACATCCGCGGAGAACAGCCGTCCGAGCCGAGGCCCACCGCAACCGAACTGCGGCTCAAAGCCGGCAAATCCGCGATGCCGACGGCATTGTTGCAGTTCGACTGCGCGTTGTGGACCACGTTGACTTGTCTGCGGCTCAGCATCGCCCGTTCGGAGCGGGTTACGTGAACGCAGTGCGCGGCTATGGATTTTTCGTCCAGAACGCCGGCTTCCGCCAGGCGGGCCACGGCCCCGTGGTCGCAGCGATCTTCCGCTACGTGGACATGGAAGCCCGCCTTCCACGATTGGTTGGCTTCCCGGCACGCCCCCAGAGTCCGGTCGCCGATGGTAAAGGAAGCGTGCAGCCCGAACATCGCGCCGACCAGCGAGCCCGGCTTTCTCCGCTCCAGGAACCGGATGTTTTCCCGAATTCCTTGCTCCGCCGCGCTCTTCCCATTCCGGTCGCTGACCTCGTAACAAGTGGCCCCGCGCAGCCCGACCTCGCGGAAGGCGCGTTCGACCGCATCCAGGCTGCCGGCGCAAGCCGTAGGGCTGGAGTGATGGTCGATCACCGTGCCCACCCCGCATTTCGCCGAATCGATCAGGCCGATCAGAGCGCTGTAGTAGACATCCTCTTCGCTCAAAGCGCGATCGAGCCGCCACCAGAGATTCTTCAGGATCGATGGAAAATCGGCCGGCGCGGGCCCGCGCAGGTGTATGCCCCGGGCCAGCGTGCTGTACAAGTGGGTGTGGCAATTGATCAGCGCCGGCATCAACAGGGCGCCGTGCAGATCGATGACGTCGCGGCCCATCGCCCGGCCGCCGCGCACGATTCCGATCGAGCCGTCCGCGCTGATCTCGATGCTGCCCGAATCGAGCACGCGGTTCTCCTGGTCGAAGGTCAGAATGCGGGCGTTGGTGAGGATCATCACGGCACGATATGCGTCCCGGCTTCGCCGCGGACGGCTTCCGCCACGCGTTCGGCCGATGTGACGATGCACTCGCCGCCGCCGCTCTCCACGAATTCGATGGCCGCTTCGATCTTCGGGCCCATCGAGCCCGCCGGAAACTCGCCCGCGTCCAGGTGCTCGCGAGCCTGGCGGACCGTCAGGCGATCCAGCCATTTTTGGTCCGGCCGGCCGAAACCAAGCGCCACCCGGTCCACGGATGTCACGATGATCAGCTTATCGGCGTGAAGATGCCGCGCCAGCAGACTGGACGCCAGGTCCTTATCGACCACGCCTTCCACGCCCACCAGGCGCCCGCCCTCCCATGCCACGGGAATACCGCCGCCTCCGCATGCCACCACCACCACGCCCGCGCCCAGCAGGCACGCAATAGCGTCCTCTTCCAGAATGCCTATGGGGTGCGGCGACGCCACCACGCGCCGCCACCGGCCTGGTTCGATCTCGCGCATCTCCCAGTGCGGCTTTTCGCGCCGGATCTGCGCGATCTGGGTCCCGTCGTAGTAAGAACCGATCGGCTTGCTGGGGTGACCCATGTCGGGGTCCATTTCGCTTACCAGCACCTGCGTGATGACGGTCGCGATGACGCGGCTGATGTTCTCGCGGCGGAAGATCTCGTCGCCCACGCGCTGGATCATGTATCCCATGCCGCCCTGCGAATCGGAGACGCAGGTGTCCAGCGGCAGCCGCGGCACGCGCCGTTCGCCCTCTTCCACGCGAATCAGAATGTTGCCGATTTGCGGCCCGTTGCCGTGCGTGATGACGATCCTGGTGTCGCCGTGGAACAGCGGAATCAGGTACCCCAGCGTCTCCGTGGTGTGCGCGAACTGCTGCGGGATGGTGCCCGGCTCGCCGTCGCGCGTGATGGCATTTCCGCCGAGGGCGATCACCAGAGTTTCAGGCATGGACTTCGAACTCGACTTCGTGGTTCGCCATGGTCAGCGCCATAATGGCTTTGGCCGTGTGCAGGCGATTCTCAGCCTCCGCGTACACCACCGAATTCGGCCCGTCGATCACTTCGTCGGTTACCTCGTTGCCGCGGTCGGCCGGCAGCGGGTGCATGTAAAGCACGTCGGGCCGCGCCAGCTTCATCCGCTCCGCGTTGCAAATCCAGTGGGTATACTGCTTGGCGATGCGCAGCGATTCGGCCGGGTTGGCGCCCATGGTGTCCAGGCAGCCCCAGCTCTTGGGAATCACCACGTCGGCATCGCGAAACGCCTCGTCCATGTTATCCACCACCTGGAAGTTTCCGCCGCCGCGCCGCGCGTTCTCCCGCGCCGCCTCCATGGTCTCGGACATCAGGCGATATTCCGGCGGATGCGCCAGCACCACGTCCATGCCGAACCGCGGCATCAGCATGATCAATCCTTGCGGCACCGAAAGCGGCTTGGCGTAGCTCGGCGCGTAGGCCCAGGATACGGCGATCTTGAGACCGCGCAGATTGGCGCCGCGCTTCTCGCGGATGGTCATCAGGTCGGCCAGCGTCTGGCACGGGTGGTCGACGTCGCACTGCATGTTGATCACCGGCTTGTCCGCCCATTTCGCCACTTCGCGCATGTAGGCGTTGCCTTCCCCGGGGATCAGATCGTGGCGGATGGCGATGCCGTGGCCGTAGCTGGAAAGAATGATGCCGGTGTCCTTGGCGCTTTCTCCGTGCGACACCTGCATCACGTCGGCGGTGAGGAAATGCGCGTGGCCGCCGAGCTGCGTCATTCCGGCTTCGAAGGAGTTGCGCGTGCGTGTCGACTTGTCGAAGAACATCAGGAAGATGGTCTGGTCCGGCAGGTGCCGGTGCGGGACGCCCGCTTTGAACTTGCGCTTGAGGTCGCCCGCAGCCTCGAGCATCGTACCCAGCTCGGCTTCCGTCCATTCCTGGGTCGTGATCCAGTCTCTTCCCCGGAAGAGAGCTTTCTTGATTTCGGTCTTCGGATTGGCAATCACGCAATAGTCTCCTGAATGGCGCCCGCGTTCACGAAATGGACGCGGCGCGGATCGCTGACGCCTTCCGCCAGCAGCTTGAGTTTGAGATAAGGCAGCATGTCGAACCGCGTTTCGGTGTCGACATGCCAGCTCAGCGGTTGGTTGTCGCTGAGACGAAATTCGATTTCGGCGCCCGGCTGGGTGAATCGGGCGCGGCCCTCGCCCAGGACCAGCGTATACGACACGCCGGCCAGGTTGGCATGCAGGGTGGGGGCGGCGGCGCCGTCCAGGAAAAAGCGATCGCAGCCTCCGGCCTTGCGGTAGCTTTCCAGGTTGGAGAAGAATCTCGGCTTCGCCAGAAATGGTCCGCCTTCCTCGGGACAGAAAATATCGCAGTTGCCGCACTCGTTGCAGGCATCCGCGTAGTTGGCGAATTGGCGGGCCTTCATCACGCGCAGCACGCCGCCGGGAATGCGCCGCATCGATCCCGGCTGCAGTATGAAGTTGTCGTACTCGATGGTCAGCGGCGGTGTTTCGTAAGTGAAATTGGCGTCGTTGGGGCAGACCGGGACGCACTTATCGCACGTGATGCAGTCGTACATCCAGAGCTTGGAGCCGATCTTGCGCGGCAGGCCGTGATTCCGTTCCCAACGGTAGCGCGGATCAGCCGTGGCCTCGGCCGCCAGAAGCGGCGTGTTCAGCCGCCCGGCCTTCTCTATATCGCCCGCCGCCGCGCCGGCCTGGCCGCGGAAATTCACCACGAAATCGGCGATCCGCGCGACGCCCAGGCCGCGCATTTCCCGCGCCAGGTTTTCCAGGTAGCGGACCAGCCGGGCATATCCGCCGGGGCGCAGCAGGTCCGTGCAGGTGGTCACCGGCGCCAAATTCATGGCGACCCCCGCGGCGAAATTGTGCGCATCGATGCCGCCCGAAAACGACATCGGCACGGGCTCCGGCAGGCGCGAGCGGAATTCCTGAACCAGATTCATCGCCAGCACATGCAGCGGCGCCCCCGACATGTACATCAATTCGTCCGCGAAGGCCGCCTTGTGATTTCGCACCACCAGCGTGTTCGTGAACTTCAGCGACAGGGAGCGCCCGTGCCGCCGCGCCACCTCCCGCAGCCGCGGAACCAGGTGCAGTGCTTCGTCGAACTGCAAATCGTTCTCGAAAGCCGGGGGATGGAGCTGAATTTCCCGATAGCCCAAAACATCGTGCAGCAGGTGCGCCACGCGCTCCCGGCCCAACAGCGTCGGGTTGAGCTTGATGCAGACGTGGCAGCCCATTTCGGCCAGGAGAAACGTGACGATGCCCTCGATCTCGCCCGCCGGACAACCGTGGAACGTCGACAGGCTGATGGTGTCGCTGATGCGCGTGGGGAAGGGAAGGCCGCGGAATCGCTCCCACTCGCCCGCCAGGCCGGCGCGCAGCTCGTCGACGATCGGCCCGGCATTCCCCATCGATTCGATCCAGGAGCGGACCCGCGGGGAGCGTATGCCCTCCAGGTTGTAGCCGACGCTCATGTCGAACACGGTCTCGCCGGGGATGCCCTCGCCCAACAGTTCCGACGCCCGCAGAATCTCCAGCAGCATCGACGCTTTGACGTATTCGCGCAGCGATTGCTCCAGCTTCAGCTCCTGCGACCACTCCACGTTGTAGCCGACGTTGGCGGCGTCGATGCAGGGGCGCGGGATCTTCAGCTCGTCCAGAATCTGGACGGTTTTCAGCTCGATGATGCGCGATCCGCCCAGCCAGCACAGGGCGATATTCTGCGCCAGTTGCCCGTGCGGTCCGGCCGCGGGCCCGAGCGGCGTGGCCGCGCGATGGCCGTGAAAATCCACCGAGAGATCGAGATCGGGAAAGCCGCGGAAGAACTTCGCAGCCGGGAGATCGAAGATCTTCTGTTCCTGCCGGTACTCCAGAAACGCGCGCCGCAGCAGCAGCGGCAGCGGGATCGGCGCCAGCTCAGACATGATGTGGCGCACGCACCCTTGCGTGCAGGGCCGACACGCTTCTCGGCGCATGGGCACTGGAGCGCAACCCCGCGCGCCGGCAGGAGTGCCGGCGCTGCACGCAAGAGTGCGTGCGCCACGTGTCGGGGGAGTTGTCAGGCATTGGTCTTGACCGCCGCCGTGTAGACCAGCGGAAACGCCGCGTAGAATTGCGCCGCGTCCACCAGGTGGCGGATGGGCACGCGCTCCATCACGCTGTGAGCGACTTCCTCCTCGCCCGGGCCGAAGCCGATCGTGGGCACGCCTTTCAGGCCCATCGACGCCACGCCATTGGTGCTGAACGTCCACTTGTCCACCACCGGCGGCTTATCCCAAAGCCCCCGGAACGTGGCAACCGCCGCCCGCGCCAGCGGGCTTGATTCGTCGGTCACCCAGGTCGGATAATACTTCTCCATCGGGTAGCGCAGCCCGGTATAGCTGGGGACGTCGTAGGTCAGAATTTCGATTTCGGCATCTTCCGCGCCCGGCAGCGCGCGAACCTCGGCGATGGCCGTCTCTTTCGTCTCGCCGGCCGTGAGGCGCCGATCGAGATGGACCGAGCACGCGCCCGGCACGGCGCACAGCGAGGGCGAGAGCGAACGAATCTCGGTGACGGCGATGGTGCCTTTGCCCAGAAACGGATCGTCTTTGAGGCGCCCGTTCAGCTTTTCCACTTCCAGCACCAGCCGGCCCATTTTGTAGATCGGATTGTCGCCGCGTTCCGGCGCGCTGGCGTGGCACGACCTGCCGCGCAGATGAACCTCGATCTCCATGCGGCCGCGATGGCCGCGGTAAATTCCCAGCTTGCTCGGCTCGGTGATCACCACGCACTCCGGCCGGATGTCATCCTCGTTCAGAATGTACAGCCAGCACAAGCCGTCGCAATCTTCTTCCTGCACCGACCCCACCACCCATAGCGTGTAGTCGCCCGCCAGGTTCAGTTCGCGGATCAGCTTGCCGGCGTAGACCATGCTGACCATGCCGGCGCGCTGGTCGCAGGCGCCGCGTCCGAAAATGTAGCCGTCCTCGACTTTGCCCTGGTACGGATCCCACTTCCATTCCTTGGGATCGCCGATGCCCACCGTGTCGGTGTGCGAATCCATGGCGATCACGGTCTTGCCGGAACCGATGCGGCCCAGGATGTTCCCCATGGGGTCGATGCGTATTTCGTCGAAGCCGACTTTCTCCATCTCCTGCCGGATGCGCCCGATCACCGGTCCTTCGTGGGCGCTCTCGGCGGGAATCGCGATCAGGTCGCGCATGAACCGGACCATGTCGGCTTCGTAGGAATGCGCCAGCTCGGCCAGTTTTTCACGGTTGAGAATCTGCGTATCGAGAGCGTTCATTTGGCTACCAGTACCTCCTCGGGCTGGCGTGCGCGCAGCGCCTGGAGCACGTCTTCGGGACGGATCGGCAGCTTGCGGATGCGCACGCCGACGGCGTCATGAATGGCATTGGCAATGGCCGGCGCCGGACCATTGATGGGAACTTCCGAAATGGATTTCGCGCCGTACGGTCCCAGCGGTTCGTCCGTCTGGACCAGGATGGTGGTGAGCTTCGGCATGTCTTTCGCGCTGAAAATCTTGTAATCGAGAAAATTGGGATTGACCGGACGCCCCTGGCCGTCGAGAATCAGTTCTTCCGTCAGTGCATAGCCCAGCCCCTGCGTGACCGCGCCTTCCACCTGGCCTTCCGCCTGCATGGGGTTGATGGCCGTTCCGGGATCCACAGCCGTCACCAGGTGCAGCACCTTCACCTGCCCGGTTTCGGTATCCACTTCGACCTCGGCGAAGGTGGCGCAGAAGGGCGGCGGGCTGTCGGTATTGAAGTGCGACGCCCCGTCCATGATCTGCGTCTTCTCCCTGTAGAGAGCTTGCAGCGCCACCTCGGTCATCGAGACCGATTTGCGCTCTCCTTGGGTGGTGAAGACCTGGTTATCGGCGCAAGCCAGCGATTCCGCCGGCGCATCCAGCATCTTCGACGCCATTTGCAGCACCTGCGACCGGACTTTTTCCGCCGCTTTTTTCACGGCGCCGCCGGAGATGATGGTGGTGCTGGACGCATAGGCGCCGACATCGAAGGGAGTGATGTCGGTGTCGCCGGAGGTGATCACGATTTTGTCCAGCGTGACCCCGAGAGTTTCGGCGGCGATCTGCGCGAGCACGGTATCGGCGCCGGCGCCCACATCGGACGCGCCCACCTGCAGATAAAAGGACCCGTCCTCGTTCATTTTGAAGAACGCCGAAGCCCAATCGATGCCCGCGATGCCGCTGCCTTGCATGGTGCAGGCCATGCCGAACCCCCGGCGCCTGGTGGCGCACGCACTCGTGCGTGCAGCGCCGGGACTCTTCCCGGCGTCTTGGTGGCCAACAGAATCGAAGACGCGGACACGAGTGTCCGCGCCGCAGGCAGGAGTGCGTGCGCCACGCTTCTGCCATCCGATCGCGTTCGCCGCGCGCTCCATGCACTCGGGCAGCCCGCAACTGCGGATCACCCGCGGCAATCCTTCCTTGCCCTCGCCCAATTGCGCCGAGAGGCGGTCTATGTCGCCCAGCCGGATCACGTTGCGGCGGTGAAACTCCAGCGGATCGATTCCCAGTTCGGCCGCGATCTCATCCGCCACCGTCTCCTGGGCGAAGAATCCCTGGGGGCAGCCGTAGCCGCGAAACGCGCCGGCCACGGGCATGTTGGTATAGACCACGTGGCATTCGAAGCGCATGTTGTCGGTGCGGAACAGCGGCAGCACCTTGCTTCCCGTGTTGCCCTGCACGGTGGTGGAGTGGCTGCCGTAAGCGCCGGTGGTGGCCAGCACCTTCAAATGGCTTGCCACTACCGTGCCATCGCGCGTCACGCCCATCTTCATGCGCAGGATCTGCGGATGGCGGCTGCGCGCCATGTAAAACTCTTCTTCGCGCGTGTATTCGATCTTCACCGGCCGCCTGGCGGCCAGCGCCAGCGCGCCCGTGATATCCTCCAGCAGCATTTCCTGCTTGCCGCCGAAACCGCCGCCGATGCGCGGCTTGATGACGTGAATGCGGCTCACCGGAAGCTGCAGGATCATGGCCACCTGGCGGCGGCAATGGTACGGCACCTGCGTGCTGCTGCGGATCACCAGGCGGCCGTCCGGGTCCAGCCAGGCGATGGAGACGTGCGGCTCCAGCATGGCATGCTGCTGGCGCTGCGTGCGGAATTCCCGTTCCACAACCAGGTCGGCCTGGCGGAAGCCTTCGTCGACGTTGCCGATTTCGCGCAGGATGTATCCCGCGATGTTGTGGTCGCGGTCGTAAATCTTGGTGGAATCCGGCTCGTCGTGGATCACCGCGGCGCCCGCCGCCATGGCCTGCTCCATGTCGAGCACCGCCGGCAGCACTTCGTAATCCACTTCGATGAGCTTCAGCGCGCGCTCGGCGATGGCGCGGGTCTCGGCGGCCACCGCGGCCACGCGATCGCCCACGAAGCGCACCTTGGAATCGAGCAGGTAGGTATCGTAGGGCGATGGCTCGGGCCAGGCCTGCCCGGCGGTGGTGTGCGGCACGCGCGGCACATCCTTATATGTAAGGACCGCGTGCACGCCGGGGAGCGCCCGCGCCTTTTTCACGTCGATGTGGCGAATCCGCGCGTGGGCATACGGGCTGGCCAGGATCTTGCCGTAGAGCAGACCCGGAAGCTGAATATCGTCGGTGAAGGCCGCGCCGCCGGTGACCAGTTTGACGCCATCCACCTTGCGCAGATTCTGTCCGACCACGTCGCGGGAGCTCATTGCATCACCTCCGCGGCCGGTTTGCGGCGGCTTCGAGTCTTGCGCGCCGCGGCGGCTGCCAGCACCGCTTCCACCGGCTTTTTGTAACCCGTGCAGCGGCAGAAATGGCCGGCCAGCGCTTCCCGAACCTGTTCTTCGGTGGGGTCCGGCTGGTGGTCGAGCAGCGCTTTGGCGCTGAGAATCATTCCCGGCGTGCAGAATCCGCACTGCACCGCGCCGTGATCGAGAAAGGCTTCCTGCAGCGGATCGAGCCGGCCATTCCGGGCCAGGCCCTCGATGGTCACCACCTGCCGGCCTTCCGCCTGGGCCGCAAACATGAGGCAGGAGTTCACCGGCTTGCCGTCCAGGAGAACGGCGCAGGCTCCGCACTCGCCCTTTTCGCAGCCGCGCTTGACTCCGAAATAGCCTTCGCGGCGCAGCACGTCGAGCAGCAGGTCGCCGGGCGCGATGGCGAAGGTTCGCGCATGGCCGTTTACCGTCAGGCTCAGCTCCATCGTCTTCATAGACCACCTTCCGCCTGCCGGACGCACTCGCCGAGCGCGCGCGCGCCCAGCACCTGGCTCATCTCCCGGCGATATTCGGCCGAAGCGCGCACGTCCGAGATCGGGCGCGCGGCGCGGGCGATCTCCGCGGCCGCTTCGGCGATCAACGCGGCGTCGGCGAGCCGGCCCGTCATGAGCTGTTCCGCCGTTTCGGCGCGCATCGGCGACGGCGCCACCGAGCCGAGCGCAACCCTGGCCCGGGTGACGGTGCCTTTTCGGTCCAGTTGAATTCCCGCCGCCACGCTGACCAGGGAGATATCGACGGCGGTGCGGCCTAGTTTCTCAAACGACCAGCCGCAGCGCTTGCCGGCGGGCGGCTCGGGGATGAGGATTTCCACCAGGATGGACTTGGAGAAGCGGCCGGCTGCGGCATCGGCCAGGTACTCGCCCAGGGGCAGCCTGCGCCGCCCGCGCGTGCCTGCCACCACTGCCGCGGCTTCCAGGACGAGCAGCGGCGTCGCCATGTCGGCCGCCGGCGAGGCATTGGCCATGTTGCCGCCGATGGTCGCCAGGTTGCGAATGGAGACCGACCCGCAAGTGGCGGCGGCGCGCGCGAGAATTCCGCCCGCCAGCTTGCGAAGCACCGGGGATTCTTCGATTTCGGCCAGGGTAGTGGTGGCGCCGATGGCGAGCGCGCCGGACTTGTAACGGATGTACGTCAGGCCGGCGCGGGTGATATCGATGAGGACACGGACATCGTCGCCGCCCGCCACGGCGAGGTCGGTCCCGCCGGCAACTATTCTTGCCCGGCCCTTCCCTTTCTGAAGCAATCGAAGTGCTTCAGGCACACTGGCAGGCCGGCAAAAAGACTCGACGTGGTCAAACATGGACCAACCTCTTAAAGGACCTGATTCTCTTCCTGACCGGACTATAACAGCCTTACAGTTTGGTTACAACGTTCACCGTTTTCGACAGAAAAACATTTCCCATGGAACAAATCAGTTAGGCGGAAGGCGGCCCGGCGGCGGGCGGGTCAGGGCGATGGGGCATGCCATGCTGGAAGCGGCAATCGGGACAAAATGTCCCGGCCGGGGATCTGAATCCTCCATATTTTCTTAGGGAAACGAAAGGCCGCCGGGACAAAATGTCCCGGCCGAGGGAAAACGCGGATGAACGAAATGGTGCAAGCAGACGCTGGAAACGGCGGCGGAGAGAACGCGAACCTGTTCCGGCTGATGGGGCGGCGGGAAGCTTTCAACCTGGTGGCCGGAGCCTGTTCGGCCGCCGATATCGAGACGCTGCGGGCGATTCGCGACGAGAAATCGTACAAGATCATGAATTGCAACTGGCCGGATTTTTGCATTCGGTACCTGCGGGTCAATCGGCGCACGGTGGACCGCGCCATCGCCAATCTGAACGAATTCGGGGCGTCTTACTTTCTGGTGACGCAGATGGCGTACATCAGCGCGGCCGAATACCGCCGCATCGCGCGCCATGTCACGGGCGGCGCTATCAACGTGGACGGCACCATGGTGGCGCTGCTGCCGGAGAATCGGCAGGCGGTGTCGCAAGCCGTCACCGAGCTGTTGCGGCGGCTGGAGGCGGAGCAGCCCAAACCCGCGCCGGCATGCTTCGATGCGCTGCTCAAGCGCTGCCGCAACGTGGCCGACGCGCTGGCGGCCCTGGAAGTCGGCCTGGACGGCGGACAGAAGGCGGCGCTGGCGGAAGCGGTGGCGGCCATTCGGTCGGCGGCGGCGGATTTGGGCGTGGCGGTCGCGGGCTGAGGAGCGGGAGGTGCGGATTACCGCCGCGGCCCGTGGCGCGGCGATGCACCCGGAGGGCGGCGGGCGCGTACAATAATATCCCGATGTCAGCCACGGTTTCTCCTCAGCCGGCCCCCGGAGCGAGACCACACTCGGCGGCTCCCATTGGACGATTTCAGGTCGTTCTACTCGCCATAAGCCTCGTGGTGGTGGGCACATCGTGGCTGTTTCAGGGCCGCATGAGCTTTCAGGATGCTGCCGTATTCTTCATCTTCACCTTCATCGTCGGCAACTGCGTGCGGCTCGCGGCGGTGAGCACGAGGCGAATCTACGGATCCAGGAGCTACCCTTGGGACTTACTCCTGCTTCTATTCATCGAGATTCCCGCGTGTATCGCCGGCGGTTACCTCGCTTTGATCGCCGCCCGGCTCAGCGTGGACCCGGGCGGCGGTAATTGGTTTGGTTTCTCGTTCCCGTCGATGCTGAAGACCACTTTCTTATCGGTGGTGATCACGGTGCCAACGTACCTGTCGCTCAAGCGTCAGGCCCGTCTGGAGTCGCGCAACCGTGAACTGGAAAGCCAGGTGACGCTGGGGCGGATCGAGCTGCAGACCCAGGAGGCGGACCTCAGGGCGGCCAGCGAGATTCAGAGCCATCTGCTGCCGCGCGAGATTCCGCGCGTGAAAGGGCTGGACATAGCCTGCGCGTGGCAGCCGGCGCGCTCCGTGGGCGGAGACTATTTCGACGTGTTGGCGCTGGCGGCGGGACGGATCGGTATCTGCCTCGCCGATGTTTCCGGCAAGGGGATGACTGCCGCGCTGCTGATGGCCAACCTCCAGGCACTGGTGCGAGCATTCGCCCCTGTCGCCGCCGACCCCGGCGCCTTATGCCGGAAGATCAACCAGGCGCTGTGCGGCAGTGTGTTGCCGGGTAAGTTCGTCACGTTGTTCTATGGGGTCGTCGACATCGCCGCCCTAACGCTGCGTTTTGAGAATGCGGGACACTGTCCGCCGATGGTTCTACGCGGCCACACAACCACTCTGTTGACCGAGGGTGGCACCGTACTCGGGCTGATTCCTCAAGCGCAGTACGAGGAACGGAGCTTCTCCCTGCAATCGGGCGATTGCCTCCTGCTGACGACGGACGGCGTGACGGAGGCGGCCAACGAAGCCGACGAGGAGTTCGGCGCCGAACGAGTGGCGGCATCCGCCCTGGCTGCACGGGGCCTTGGTGCGAACGGCATACGGACCAGAATTCTCGATGATGTCTCGCGTTTCTGCAACGGCAATTTCCACGATGACGCCTCGCTCATCGTGGTGACCGTGGATTAGCAAGTGCACCGCCTGGGTCAAGGGCTCACGTTCCCGGAATCGTGCGCGGATGGCCGATGGATCCGCGGGGCGCCGATCCGGACAACCTCAGCGACTGGAGTGTGATGCAGCCCAAGCGGCACGGCGGATTCGAGATGGCGGGGCGAACTTGTCATTTCCAATCCGGGCAGGCTTCCCAGAACGCCGTTTCGGGACTGCGAGGACGAGGCGCTTCAGCGGGTAGGGGACAAACCAGCCAAGTGGCTCCATAAACGCTACGCCGCTACGGAAGATCTACGCATGGCACGCCGGATGGGTTGTTTCCGAATGGGCAGCCAGACCCGCTGCTCCCCGTGGCGCAATTGCGAATATCGAGGAAAGCAACTCTTGGGCCACAAAATCCCGCCTTACTGGTTCAGCCCAAAGGCCTTTTTCCCCTACCGTGTTGCGTGTTGCGATAATCGTAGCGAAAGGTTTTCGACGTGCCCGTTGGAAGTCCCGAAGAGCACGAAACGAACAGGAAGGGCCAAGCGCTCTTCAACATGTTCATTGCTGACCAAGGCTGGACTGCGACAAAGATAGCGGAGGACTACGGGCGGGACTTCGATGTCGAGGTGTTCCGCGGCCATAAAACAACGGGCGTCGCTTTCAGCGTTCAGCTAAAAAGTTCCCTGTCCCCGGACTACTCCGCTGGAGGTGAATTTATCTCGCAAGAACTCGGGCGCGGGCATGCGTTGCTCTTCGCCAAGGAAATGCAGCATCCGATCCTGCTCCTTATAGCGGATGTCGTGGGACGCAGGCTGTTCTGGGCCGCGCCGCAGATCGATTTGAAGCTTCTGGCTGCACTGGACCGGAACGGAGCCAAATCCTACACTATCCGCGTACCCGTCGCGAATGAGCTTCCGTCTTCGAAAGATCGCATGATTGAGGCGCTTAAAACCATCGCAACCATGCTGTCCGTGCGCGTCTTGATGAACGTCACGATGCCGGAGTTTGCGACGGCTATAAAAGGTCAGGTGGATCCAGAGGCGCTCAGCGAAAACCTTCGTGACAAGAGCGACCATCTCGTCATCCAAAAGGCTCGGGATCTGGCGCGGGTTCGGAATTTCGAATCAGCTCGCACTGTAATCGGCAGCGTTATCTCGGACGCAAGGGCCAGCACGACGGCGAAATTCAATGCGTTGCTCCAGAGCGAAGAAATCGAACTCCTCGCCATCACGTGGGGCGGCGCACCTCAGGAGCTTTTGGGAAAGGTCGCGCTCGATACCGGCATCGCGCTACAGAAACTCACTCGCAAGGGCCCTGCCGCTTTCAAGCTCTATGCATTGATTGCACGGCTCGCCGGTGAATTCAATGTGCTCGCAATTAAGGATCTGGGGTTGTTCATGAACTGGCGAGCGCACAGTCAGGATGGCGACATTCTCTGGCAGACGCAATTGGTCTTCGAACGCTTTGCCGTGACGGCACAGCTTATCAGGAAATACAACCAGTTTCAGCGTGTCAGCCACTATGCCTCAGCATTGCGATATCGCCCCGTCATTCTACTGGCGCTTCTTCGGATCGCGACACCGGTATCCCTGGTTCTTTCCCGTTACGAATTG
>Ga0335078_10006377_pt1 | contig 17469 bp, 8 predicted proteins | sample Lox_Sample_32_FD_206711 | JGI IMG/M metagenome (GOLD analysis project Ga0335078, IMG submission 206711) | Soil microbial communities from Loxahatchee National Wildlife Refuge, Florida, United States - Lox_Sample_3.2 | ecosystem: Environmental > Terrestrial > Soil > Wetlands | place: USA: Florida... | reverse complement strand
CCGGGCTGGCAGGGGCGGTTCTGGGCCCACAATCCCGTGTACGGCGATCCCCCGGGTTCCTGCCCGGACGACCAACCACCTGCCCACTACGACGGGGTCAAGGTCCCTGGAGCGCCCTCGTAGCCCGAGCTCCCGCACGCTTGCGCCCCGGCCGGGTTCAGCGCGTTCCGGCACCTGAGGGTCTCGACCCAGGTGCGCCGTCACGCGACGTGTGGTGTCGAGTCATCCGGATCGCAAACTGCAGGTCGAGCACGCGGTGGCCCCCTCCACCGCCGTGAAAGTGTCGGGCTGCCGGGCTGCAGGCACGCCTCGGGCCGCTCCAAAGGTGCCAGCTCCATCGACCGCCGGCGAGGCCGAGGAGGATCCGATCACGCTCAGGGACCTGCGGCCCGCCGCTGGCAGAGGCGCCTGCCGACGCGACAGCTCCGCGTGCCACAGTCATCAGCGCTGCGACCTCGGGCCATCGGGTACCGACCCGCTACGGAGAAGGTGGCGACACATTTCGGCAAACACCGAAACCCGCGCTCCTGGCGATCATCGATATTGCGCTGCTCTAGGGAGCTGTGCATAGGATGTACACGGCGGATCCGTCCGCCCTCCCGGCGGGGGCCATCGTTGAGCAGTGATTCTTCTCGCAGCCCTGACTCGTATTGCCCTCCCGACGTGCAATCATGCAGCGGCCACCAAACATCGTCGTCGGATCGAACTGCTAGCCAGGCGTCGATGTCCGTGACGGATTCACAGTAAGATCACAGCGAGCAACCCCCTGCACTCCATGGTGAAGTTCGGACTTCACGCGATCCGGTGGCTCCGACCCGGGCCTCGCCACCACGTCCGTGGATGGGCCGGGGCGATCGTCGTCGCTATGGCGGTCCTGGGGGGCTGCGCTTCCGGCTCCCCGCCGGCTCAGATCGACACCATCACGATCCCTGCTCCTCGCCAAGTCGGCCAGGCCTGGCTCGACTATTTGGCCCCCCCACGCGCCAATGTGCTGCTGCCAGCAGGCTACGACCCCCACCGCCGCTATCCCTTGGTCGTGTTCCTCAACGGGCTCGATCTCAACTACAGCTCCTACGCCCGGTTCGGACTGACCCAGCCGTTCGACGACCTGGGCGCGATCGTGGTCATGCCCGAGGGGGGCAACGGCTGGTACACGGACTGGTGGAACAACGGTCTGCGCGCCGATCCCTCGTGGGAGAGCTACGAGCTCGACACGGTGATCCCCACCATCCTGGCCGACTACCCGATCCTGCCGCAGCGCCGCTATCACGCCCTTATCGGCATCTCGATGGGCGGCCTCGGCGCAGCGTACCTAGGCGGGCGCCTACCCGGATTCTTCGGATCGGTGGCCACACTCTCGGGCTTTGTGGACCCCCAGTACAACGGAGTCACGCTCCAGGCACAGATGAGCGCCGACGCCGAGGCCGTGGCCAACGGCGACCGAGACCTCTATCCCATCTACGGCCCCCCTGAAGGCTTTTACGCCCGTGGGCACAACCCCTTGCTCCTCGCCAAGAATCTTGATCACACGCGGGTATTCGAGAGCACGGGAACCGGCGTCGCCAGCAGGGCCACGCCCCGTCCCAGCCGGGCCTCCACCAAGGAGGAGGCGACGGTCATCCGTCCGATGAACGTCCGCTACCACCGGGCGCTCGTTGCCGCCGGGGTCGGCGTCACGTACCAGGTCCATGCGGGCACCCACTCCACCGGAGACTTCCTGACCGAGATCAACAGCATGCTCGCGTGGGGTCTCTTCAAGCCCGTCGTCTCTGATCCGGCGTCCTGGACCAACGAGACCGTCGCCACCAGCGGGCAGCTGTGGGACCTCGACTATCGGTTCTCCAGCCCGCCCACGCAGGTCGTGCGGTTCCGTCAATCCGGAACGTCGCTCGCGATCAGTGCCGCCGGATCAGATGTCACGATCACCACCGGCGCAGGCTGCACGATCCGCACCACCACCCCCGCGACCGTCCAGTTACCTTCCCGTGCCCTCGTCTCACCTCGCTGGCCCCAGAGCGTCGGACGGAGGTCGTGTCGACAGTGATCCGTCTTCACCGACCGTCACAAAGCGGACGATCGTCCCAGCGACTTGCGCCGCAGCTCCTGCCCCTTGACCCACATGCCGAGGATGTGAGGAGCTCATGCGCCGGTGCAGCAGCCGCAAGTGACGCAGGTTGTTGCAGTGCGGTGCCCGGATCTCGGACCGAACAGAGTTCAGCCGACGGTGATCGCCCTGGTCTTCAGTGGTCGTGGCGGATCAACATGACAGGGCACGGTGCATGGTGAGCTACGTAGTCGCTGACCGAACCGCCGAAGAGCCGGCTGATCCAATTCCTGCTCGAAGAACCGATGACGAGGACGTCTGCGTCTATCTCGTGGGCGACTCGGACGACAGCCGCCCCAGTCGACTCGTCGTCAGGGACGAGGCGCACTTCCACGCCGGGCCCGAGGACGGCGGCCGTCCGGTCGAGCGCCGACTGTCCCTCTGCTGTCGATTTCTTCCAGTCCTTGTCCGCCTGTTCGTAAGTGATCACGGAGCCTTCGATGCCCCCGGCATCCTCCATTGGATCCTCGTATTCAGGTATCACCATGACCAACGTCACGTGTGCACCGGGGCGGAGGAGGTCCATCGACCGACGAGCCGCATCGATCGCAGCCTCAGACCCGTCGGTAGCCATGAGGACCTTCATCGCTTCCTCCATCGATCGCCTCCTGTGCTCTGCTGCCACCGAACTTGCCTCAATGCGCGCCGGCAGCCCATGAGCGCCTGGCTCGACGGATCTGCACCCGGCGGTGGTACCGAGAGCGCCGAACGTCCCTATCATCGCAGGTCTTGGCCGGATCGGGCTGCCGGGCGGTCTCCTCACCCGGGCGGCGCCTCCTGCGCCTTCGGAACAAACAGGACCCAGACCATTCTCCGCCGAGGGTCACAGTCTCGGTGTGGTGTGGTGTGGTGCGGCACGCAGAGCCTTGTACTGCCCGCCACGAGGGCGCACGAATGGATCTCGCACACCTCGAGGGCCCCTTCGTGGATGCACCTCGGCCGGCTGCCCTCCTGAGCGTCACCCATGCCAACCGGGCCATGGTTTGTTCAGGGACCTGAGAACGTCACGGAGGCGATCATCTGACGCACCTCCCGAAGTTGCGTGCTCATGTGAGGTGACCGGAGACAGGCGGTCATGCCGAGCCAATTGTCTGGCGCGCTCGGCCTGGCGATGGTGACGGTGAACGTCTCATCCCCGCTGATCGCCCTACACGGACCTTGTCGCGACACCGCTGACCGTGCGGGCCGCCCTCCGACCGTCCGCTGCTGGCCCGGAGCGCTGCTCAGCGTCCACCCAGGGGAGCCACCCAGGGACCACCGCACCAACACGTGACCCGGGCCCAATCTGTTGACTGGCCACCCGCAGACTGTTTCGCTCGGCAATAGCCGCCGGCATGGCTCGTGCATCGCTTGGTCGCTGAGGTCGACCACGGAGCTGCTGAACGAGGACGTCTCGGCGTACGAAGCTGACCTCCAACAGCGCGGAAAGTGGAACGTGAGACCATCGCCGGCGAAGGTCTTGGCAAGCTGGCACGCGGAGGCGGATCCTTCCGACGGGCCCATAGCGCCACCGGCGCTTCGGCCGCTGCAGCCGGTGATGACGACGAGCAGTGCCATGGCGAGAACCTTCACATGTTCTTCGACGGTCCCGGCCCGACCCCGGTTCCCGCCACCTTTCCACGGGCCGTCCCCAGCCTCGCGCTGCCAGGCCCCGGGGGCGCCACCATCCGGGGTGGGCGGAGAGGGGCTCAGCATCCGGGGCCGAGGGCGCGGATCAGCCGTTGCCGGTGGACCCAGGGCTGGCGGCCAAGGGCGCGTCACTCCGCAGGGACCCCGGGCCGGCGGTGATACGGCGGCCGTAGCGCCGGATGGGCCTTTCGACGAGGTAGAAGCTCGCCGAGGCGAGGGCCAGGGTGGCGACGATGACGCTCAGGTCGAACTCGACACCTGCCCGGGCGCCCTTGATGCGGGCCAGGTAGAAGATCACGGCCGCGTGCCAGAGGTAGACGCCGTAGGAGACCTGGCCGAGCCACACGAGGGGGCGCAGTGAGAACACCCTGCCGAGCGCTCCCTGGTCGGCCAGCTGGGCATCGCCGAGGACCGCGGCGGCCAGCACGGCGCACACCTGGAAGCCCCCGAGGTACATCCAGCCCGCCGGCAGATCGGGGCCCGCACCTCCGACCACCCAGAAGCACAGCAGCCCGACGAGCGCCACCGGGCCGACCGCATGCAAGGTCTTCCGGACACGTGGAACCGGTTCCCGGCCCACGGTGAGGAAGGCGAGAAAGCACCCCACGAGGAGCGCGAAGCCGTGGCTGTCGGTACCGCAGTAGGCACGGAGCTGACCGACGTGACCTGGCTGGTACAGAAGCGCCATCTCCGTCATGGACAAGACGGCGCCGAGCCCGCAGCACACGAGGCCGGCCGTGCGCCAGCCTCGGAGCCGGAGCAACAACAACAGGGCGAGCGGCCAGACCACGTAGAACTGCTCCTCGATCGACAGCGACCACGTGTGCTGAAGCGGCGAGGGCTGTTGGTCCAGATAGATCACGTGCCAGTTGGCGTAGTAGAAGACGGCGGCGAACGCGTCCCCAGTGAGCCGATGCTCTCCGATGCCGTGATGGGGGAGCACCAGGGTCGAGAGGGCGAGCGTTCCCAGGACGAGGACGAACAGCGCCGGGAGAAGGCGCCTCACTCGTCGGACCCAGAAATCACGAAGGGGCCCCCGTTGCTCGATGAGCAGGGTCGTGATGAGGAAGCCGGACAGGACGAAGAACAGGTCGACGCCCAGGCAGCCGCCCGAGATCCATCCGAGCTGGAGGTGGTAACCGATCACCCCGCAGATCGCCAGTGCCCGTAGCCCGTCCAGGGCTGGCATCCGCCGCATGGTGCAGATGTACCCAGCGACAGCGCGGTCGTACCGGATAAGCTGAGTCAGTTTCCCCGGGCCAGGGCCTCGCAAGGCCGCCTCGGGAGCTCTCGGGCGCGCCCCTGCTGGCCCACCAACTCGGTGGAGCTAACGATCGTTCGCCGCAGACCTCCCGTGACGCTGCATGAAGCTCTTGTGGAGAATCACCAGCTGAGACGCTGGCACCCGGGGGTGGAGGGCGGATAAGCGCACACCGCTCATGACGATCTCGTGGCTCGGACCCGACCCGATCGTACCGGCGGGAAGGAGCTGGATCCGATTGAGTCCCCGATCCAGGGGAACGAGCGCCGAGATCGTCACGTTCCCGTGCAGCGGCCGCTCTCCGCTGTTGTCGCCGTTGCGGAAGATGACGATGGCGATACCCGGCGGAGGGTCGAAGGAGGCGGTCAGCCACCGTGTCGTCTGACTGGGGGCGATCACGTCAATCTCCGTCCCGGAGAGGTAGAAGCGGGTGCTGCCGATGCGTTGCGTCCCGGTGTCCCCGGTGGCGGCCGGAGCCCCGTTCGCCCCCACGATGGGGGCCACGACCCGGGCGAGCACGGGATGGCCGCCCACCGAGGAGGCCACAGTCGGAAGGACGCTCGTGGCGCTGGCGAGATCCCAGTAGGTCGCCGGGTCGTCACTGCGCAACGCGTCGTAGTAGCCGGTGATGGAGATGGCGAGACCGACGACGGCCCCGTAGACGATCGCCAGAGCACCGAGCACGCCACAGAGGCGTCGCCACGGGAAGCGCAGTCTCGCCAGTGCCAGCCAGGAGACCAACGCGGCGAGCAGGAGGAAGGGGATGAAGTCCGCCTCGTAGCGCATGGAGGAGGCGCCCACCGCCACCGAAGCGAAGCACATCACCAGCACGCCTGTGCCGAGCAGTCCGATCACGACGACAGCGAGCTCCCGGCTCCGGCGCAGCAGGAGCCACACTCCGATCGGAATGGCAAAGAGGATGGGCGTGGTGGCCAGGATGCCCGAAGTGAGTTCGCTGGGAGGCAGGCCGGGAGCGAACGATCCGTGCCAGGAGAGTGTGAGGTACGGGAACGCGTAGGTCCACCGCACCGACGACAGGACGTAATTGTGGAGACCCGGGAGCAGGTAGCTCAGGCGAAGGGCGGGCGTCGTGGGGTCCCAGCGGTCGAGCGTATAGGGATACCCCTGCTGGAACACGGAGCCGAATCGCAGTGCGTTGTACGCCAGCAGCAGCACCACGACGACGAGACAGGGCCCGATGATCAACGACCCCGCCACGGCCCGTTCCCTGAGGCGACGGAGGCCGTCTCGCCGGACCACCCACCACCACAACGCCAGTGCGAGGAGGCCCTCGAACACCACGCCCGGTCGGGCCCCGGCGGCGAGGCCGATGCAGAGGCTCCCCAGGGCCAGGCGCCAGGGGCGGAACCGCCCGGCGAGTCCCCCGGTGGCCAGGAGGTAGCCGGCGAGCATGGCGAAGCAGTACGCGCTGGCCAAGGCGAGCTCGTAGGTCGTCGGTTGTCGCAGAAGGAAGGGCAGCACGGAGCTGCACCCCAGCGCCACGACGGCCGTGGCCAGGCGCCACGACCTCAACCCGGGAAGAAACGAGTCGACCAGGAACAGGAGCAGCGCCACCGAGCACAGGAAGGCGGCGCTGCAGAAGATGATGACCGCCAGGTTCAACGGCATGGCACCGAGGTGGAGAATTCGCCACGGCAGCAACAAGGTCAGCACCGGCGTCGGGCCCCAGGTCACGTAGAAGTGTCCGTGATAGAGCGCCAGGTCCCAGTACTGGAGGAACTGCGGGTGCCGCCAGGCGGTGTAGGGATTGCGCAGTGCCAGCAACGCGCTTGGGGGTCGGGTAAGGAGACTGAGATGCCCGTGGAGGAAGGCGTCCCCGAGGCGGTTGTACCAATCGCTCTGCGTGCCGAACCGAATGGCATTCCCCTCGGTCGTGCCGGTCCAGTAGTAGAAGAGGAGCGTGGCCCCGACGATGGGAGTCAGCCACAGCGCCCTGCCCGACGGCCGGCGCCCGCGCCGGGCTGGGAGCCATGCGCGACGGGACTTGGCGTCTCCGCCAGGGAGGTGGGAATCGTCCGCCGGGGCGAGCGTGGCCGCTACGTCCTCACGGAGATCCGAACTCGACACGTCCAGAATCTAACAGCCACCCTTCCATGGCCTTGGTCCTCACCGGGCCGTCTCTGCGCCGTACCAGCTCATGGAAACCTGACAGCCATGGGCGAAGGGGGGCAAGTCGGAGCGAGTGTGTTTACCCGGACGCGCACCTCACAACGGCGCGTCGACATCGCGCCGTCGGGGGAGGCCCGCCTCCGACACCGATCGTCCGGACCGCGGGATCGAAAACCTCACTGTGCTCACCGACGTTTGGCCCCCCAGTCCCGCGAATCCCCGGCCGGGCGGGCGAGGGCCCAGGGTGTGACGCCGCATCTAGGCTGCAGGCTGTGGAGCAGGACGGCGGGTGGGTCGCCGAGCCGGGGGGGACCGGGGACCGATACATCCTGGATCTCCGGCATGGCGATGCACCCGCTGCTGTGCCGAAGACCCACGGCCAACCTCGGCGCACGGCCATCGCGGTGTTGGTCATCGTGATCGTGCTGACGGCCGGCCTCGGTGCCGAGGTGGCCCTGGCCCTGCTCGGAGCGCCCTCGAGGACGCCTCCCGGCCCGGGGCAGGTGGTGCTCCGGTCGATGGAGGCCGCTGAACGCGCCCGCAGCTTCTCGTACGTCTCCACGTGGCGAACGGGAGCGTGGTCGCTGCACGTCAGCGGCGATATCGCCGGGTCGTCGGGTGCCCAGCAGGTGACGGTGGGGGGAGCGCACTACGGGGCGGTGCTGGTCGGGGGCGTCGTCTATTTCCGCGGCGACGCCTCCGCCCTCGAGGACCAGCTGCAGTTTCCTTCCAAGTTGGCGTCCGAGGTGGCCGGGAGCTGGATCTCGCTCCAGAGCTCGGACGCGCCCTACGCCCAGCTGGCTGAGAGCCTGACGTCGGTTTCCGCGCTGAACCAGGTCCTCATCGACGCCAAGCGGACCTCGACGAGAGGCGACACGCGGGGCGGCCCGGTCGCCCGCGTGACGGGCATCATCCCCGTTGGATCCGCTCGCCTCGACGTGGCCACACGCTCGGGATTCCCCACCGCCTACGAGGCCCGTGGACAGGACGGCACCCGCCCGTGGGAGAGCGCCATCACCTTCTCTCGCTGGAACACCCCGATTCGGCTGCAGGCGCCGCGTGGGGCACGGGCGTATGCGGCGCTGCAGGACGCCAGGTAGAAACTCAGAATCCCGTGATGCCCACGACGGGCTTGTCGAGCCGCGACCCCCCCAGCGAGCCGTCGAACGTGGTGGCGAAGGCGAAGATGCCGCCGTCGGTGGCCACCAGCCGGTAGCCGCTCCCGTCCGAGGTCTCGGACATGCCGACGACGGGCGCGGCGAGCGATCCGACCGATCCGAGGAACGGGGCGCCGCCGAAGGCGAAGACTCCGCCGTCGGCGGCTACCTCCCAGTAGCCGCCGGTGTTCGTGTCGTCGACGATGCCGACGACCGGTTTGGCCAGATGCCGGCCACCCATGGAGCCGTCGAAGGGCGCGTCGCCGAAAGCGAAGATCCCGCCGTCGGCACCGACCAGGCGGTAACCGTCGCCCTCGGTCGACGCGGCCATCCCCACGACCGGTTTGTCCAGATGCCGTCCGCCCATCGACCCGGAGAAGCCGGCATCGCCGAAAGCGAAGATCCCCCCGTCCGAGGCCACCTCCCAGTAGCCCAGGCCGTCGGGGGTGGCGGCCATGCCCACGATGGGCGCGGCGAGGCGCCGGCCGCCCATCGATCCGAAGTAGCCGGCGCCACCGAAGGCGAAGATCCCCCCGTCGGAGGCGACTTCCCAGTAGCCCCCGGAGACGGGTGACGACACGATGCCGACCACGGGGGCGGCGAGGCGCCGGCCGCCCATGGACCCGCAGAAGGGGGCGTCGCCGAAGGCGAAGACGCCTCCGTCCGCACCCACCAGGCGGTAGCCGGTGAACGCCGCGGCAGGCACCGAACAGGGCGGGATCGACCCCGGTGGCGTGGTCCCCCCGGCGTCGCCGGTGAGCTCGGGGTCATGGTGGAACATGGGCCACGATCCCGGACCCACTGCCGTCGCCCCGTCGGACCCCGTGATCTCGTAGTGGTCGATCTCGCCCACGCCGGCCGGCGACTGCGCCGAGGCCGCGTAGCCGGCCAGGGTGATCCCGATGGTCCCGTTGGGGTCGTCGGTCACGAGAGGGGAGTTCTGGAGGCCCAGCGTGGGGCTGAGGACGGCGATCTGCGCACCGCTGCGGCCGTCGAGGACCAAGGCCCCCGCTGTGGTGGGGACGATCAGGTCGTCGTAGCCGCCACCCGAGAGGTCGGCGGTGACCACCGACCCGATGACCCGGCCGATGTCGGTGTCCTCCCAGATGGCCTGGCCGGTGGTGCCGTCGAGTACCCAGACCGAGCCGGACTGGCCCGCGCCCTGGTCGGTGCCCTCCACCACCTGCAGCTGACCGTTGCCCAGGACATCGGACAGCGCCGGGGAGGAGAACGTGCTCCCGTCGAGCTTCGTCGACCACTGGAGCTGGCACCGCCCGTTGTAGGCGGCGACGGTGTCGGAGTCCGAAGCGCCCGCGAAGTACGAGCCGGTCCCCTCGACGACGCCTGTCACCCCTCCGGACAGGAAGCCGCCCACCGCTGGTGACGAATCCACCACCTGGTCGGTGTCCGCCCGGCAGATCTGGTCTCCCTGGTCGTCGAGGATGCGCAGGTGCCCGCCGTTGGCGTACACCTGGCCCCGGCCCGCTCCCGCCGTCTGGTCCCCGCCGACGACGATCTCGCTGTGCCCGGTCCCGTACAGGTCGGCCAGGGCGGCCGTGGCGTGCGTGCTGTCGGAGTTGAAGAACGGCCAGCCCACGAGGGGTGCACCGCTCGTGGCGTCGAGCGCATAGGACACCTGCCCGAGCGAGCCGGCCACGACGTCGGGGTCGCTCCCCTGGAGGTTCCCGACGGTGAGGCCGGCCTGGACGCCGGTGTCGGGGACGTCGTCGCCCGGGGGATTCTCCACCGAGGTGAACCACAACGGGGCGCCCGACGGGCCGAAGGCCTGGTACCCGCCGGTCGTCGGATCGGCATCGTTCCCCGATCCGACGAACACGGTGGAGAGAACTCCCGTCCCAGCGAGCACCGAGGGTGTGGAGTCGATCGGCCCGCTCCCGTCGGTGACCGGCCAACCGGCCGCTGCGGTGCCCGAGGCCGACGAGCTCGCCAGATGGTAGGCGTAGAGGTAGCCGCGCCGGTCTCCGACGACCACGGAGGGCTGGCCGTCGAGGTCGGCCGGAACCGGGGACGACAGGGCGATGGGCTGGCCGTCGTCGGGCAGTGGGCCCGTCGACCATGTTTCGCTCCAACCCGACGGGAGGCCCAAACTGCGCGGCACCAGGTGCGCGGCGCGGGTCCAGATGGCGAGCGCACCCTGCGGCCCGACGAGCGCCGCCGACGCCGCCGCCAACGTCAGCACCGCCATCGTGCACAGCAGACGTCTCGAAATGCGGCGCGACGAAGGCCGGCCCGGCCACCTCGTCGACCACGAGTCCCGGTGCTGTCGGCGCCCCCACGCGATCCGGTCAGGCTACGGCCCGAACCGCCACTCGCGCTAACTCAACGGGAGATCGTCACCAGGTCGTCACATGCGACATCGTCCGATCCCGCCGTGGCGGTGGGAAGGACCCTTCGAGCAGGGAGGACACCCATCCGGCGCCAGCCCGGCTCGATGCTGCGCGATGAGCCGCCCCTAACGCGATCGTGTGCGCCCCCGGTGTACGTCGCTGCGTGCCGTTCCATTCGATGACGTCGCCACGGTGGTGATCGAGAGCACGGCGGACGCGGAGATCGTCACCGCAGGTCGGTGCAGGAACTCCTTCACCTTCGCCCGCACCTGCACGGTGAAGGTGTAGACGCCGCTGTCCGAGGATCGGGGCCGGCCCTGGATCGTTCCCGTCAGCCTGCCGAGCTTCAACCCAGGCGGGAGGTGTCCCGTCACGTACCACTTGAATTGGCCGTAGGCGCCGGTGGCCTGGAGGCCGGCCTGGTACGAGACATGGTCGACGGCGAGGGGCAGCACCGTCGTCGTGATCTTGAGCGGGAAGATCTGGTTATAGGAGGGGGGCGGTGCGATTTCCGGTGCGCCCTTCACGACAGGTGGGGAGGGCAGTGGGGGGGGCGCGCCCGCACCGGGGACGGATATCGTGAACGGCTCGCTGGCGTGGTAGGGCCGGGCACCGTTCAGGCAATACATGGTGAGTGCGTCGGTGCCCCCCCAGCCGGGGCTCACGACGCCCGACAGCAACCCGGAGGTCGACAGCGTGACGCCCTGGAACAACTTCTCCGGAGACAGCAGGCTGTACCCACAGTCGGGCGTGGCACCCAGGTAGACAGCGTGGTAGACGCCGGGCTGGAAGACGATCGACGTGGGCCCGTGAAAGGGGGTCTGTCCAGGAACGCCGACCGAGAGGTTCATGGCCTGGGTGGCCTGGCCGGCGCTGTTGCTGGCGCTCAGAGTGATGTGGATCGAGTCGGGCGAGCCGGCGTTGCACAGGAACGCCGCGTTGGGCTCCAGACTTCCGGAGTTCGCTGTGCTGCCGAAGCCCCAGCCCTCGGGAAGAGCCCCCGTCTCGGTCAGATCGGGAGCGGGGAAGCCGGCGGCGGCGACCTGCAGGCACCACGGGTCGGTGCTCGTGCCCTGGAGGATGGTGGTGTCGGGAGGAGACACGATCGACGGACTCACCGCCGGAGCCACCGACACGGCGAACAGGATGGAGGCTCCCCCGATGGAGTTCTCGCCCGCCAGGTAGGAGTAGAAGGTCCCGGCGGCACTGGGCGTGCCGGAGATGGTGGCGGTTCCGCCACCGGTCTCGGTGAAGGCCATCCCGGGCGGGAGGTTGCCCGACTCCGAGGGTGTCCCGGTGGGAACACCTCGGGCCTGCAGCGTCAGGAGCGCGGGCTGTCCCAGCACGAGATCAGCGGCCAACTCGGTGTCGCCTGACGCCGTCGGACTCGAGGTGGGGTATGTGCCGGGCTCGACCGAGACCCCAGAGGCCTGGGCGACCGTGAGGGTGAAGTTCTGGAAGACGGGTGGGCCGCTTCCGTTGGTGGCCTCAACTTGGAAGCGGTAGACGCCTCCTGAGCCCCAGTACGGCCAGCCCGACAGCAGACCGCTGCTGCTCAAGGTCACCGACGGGCTGCCGGGCTGCATGGGCAGGGAGCCCGAGACGATGGAGAACGTGGGGGCGGGTACCCCCGTCGTACGGAACTGGAACGTCCTCCACACGGCCACGACGAACTGGGTCTGCGCCGGAGAGGTGAACACCGGTGCCACGGTCCGGGCTGCGATGTCCACCACGAGGGTCTGCACCGTCGTCCCGTCGGCGTTGGTGGCCCGGATGGCGACCGAGAACACCCCGGCTTGCGTCGGTGCTCCGGCGATCACGGCATGACCACCACCGGTGGCGGCGAAGGCGAGCCCGGGCATGAGCGCGCCGGACTCGGTGAGGGTCGCCACCGGCACCGCGCTGGTCGAGACGGTGAAGGCCCCTCGGGCGCCCACGGCGAACCCTGCCGTGGCACTCGAGGTGAAGCTGGGCGCTCCGTCCACGACCACGGTGAGGGCCTGGGTGGCCGCTGGTTCCACACCGTCGGCAGCCTGCACGGTGAGGGTATAGGTGCCCGTGGCGCTCGCCGCCGGGGTGCCCGCCAGCTTCCCCGTCGACGACAGGATCAACCCCGACGGGAGGGTGCCGCCCTGCAGGCTCACGCTCGGGGTGGGGGTCCCAGACGCCGCGACCTGGAAGGAGCCCTTCGCGCCCGCCCTGAAGGTCGCCGTCGGCGCCGAGGAGATGACCGGGGCCGTGCCCACCTGGAGGACGAAGCTCTGCGTCGCCGTCGACGACCCGTTGGTGGCCGTCAGGACGAGGGGGTAGACGCCGCTTCGGGTGGGGGTGCCCGACAGGGTGGCGGTCCCGTCGCCGTTCGAACCGAAGGCCATGCCCGACGGCAGGGATCCTGTCTCGGCGATCGTCGGCGACGGGCTCCCCGAGGCGGCCACGGTGAACGAGCCGGTGGCACCGACGCCGACCAGCTCCGAGGACGCCGAGGTGATCCGCACGGGCGGGGGGTTCGCCGCGGCGCACAGGGCGGCGGGGAGGTTGGTGGTGGGGCTGCCGAGTCCCGTGGCCATGTCGTAGCCCGGACGAGCGGGGTAGAGCCCGTCGTTGGTTCTCGTGTAGTCGTTGTTCCCCACCGTGATGTCGTTGAAGGCGCCGGGATCGGCGGCGGCGGCGGCGTAGAGCGCCGGATTGGCGAAACCAACCGGGCTCGAGGCGCACGCGCTCGACGCGTTCGTGAGGCTCAACAGGGCGCTCCACAGCGGTGCGCCCGCGCTCGTGCCGCCGATACTCCACCACGATCCGTTCCAGTAGACGGCGTACCCGGTGTAGGGGTCGGCGTCGGCCGAGACGTCGGGCACCTGCCGGCAGTCCCCGGCGACCGCGCCGCACGGTGCCGGGGAGGAGTCGGCGTTCACCACTCCGAGCCCGGGCGGCGCCTCCGACTGGTAGCTCGGCATGGTCCACGTCTGGGAGATCCCGCCACCGCCTGCCCCGTAGGAGTTCCAGACGGTCTCCGACGACGGCGCTCCCGGGTCGGCGAGCGTCGTGCCGCCCACCCCGGTGACGTACGGCTGGGCCGAAGGGTCCTGGACCGAGAGCTCGGAGGTGAACCCGGCATAGGCGGCCTGGTAGGGATCGCAGCCCTCCGAGCCGGAGTCCCCGGCGGCGGCCACGATGCTCTGTCCCTGCACGGCCGCTTCCTGGAACAGCGTGTTCTCCGCCTGGAAGGCGGCTGCGTAGGTCGGGCCGTAGCCGAACGTCGGGTCGGGGTACTGGGTCGCCAGGGACTCGCAGACACCCCACGATGTCGAGATCACCTTGGCGGTGTCGGAGGAGATGGCGTCGGCGAACTCGTCGTAGAGCGTGAGGACGAACGGATACGACTGGTAGACGTCGATGTGCGCCTCCGGAGCGAGGCCGATGATCTGCTCGATGTCCAGCGCGGCCTCACCCGATCCTGCGCCCGTGCCCGCCCCCCCGTCCACGCCGACGTAGCTGACGGTGGCGTGGGTGCCGTAGCAGGCCTGGTAGGCCGCCACGTCGCTCGCCAGATCGGGTTCACCTTCGATCACCGCCACCGTCTGCCCCTGACCGAGGTCGCCCTGGCCGTACAGGCTCGGGAACCCGTATGCGGCGGCGACCTGGTCGGCCGTGTACGACCCCGCCGAGCCTCCCGTGCCCGCGGCGGCACAGGGCTGGGGTCCGCCGGTCACCACCTGCGGAGTCACCGCAGGCTGCCCGTGACGGTGCGTCCGGGGAGCCTTCACGTGCACGGCTCCGGGCTGCTCCTCGGTCAGGTTGTCGAGGCCGACCACACCCTCGACTTCGAGGGCGGCGCCTGCCGGTAGCGAAGGGGCCCTGGTATTGGCATAGGCCGCCCTCCCAGAGCGCAGGCGGAAGCGGGAGAAACCGGTGGCGAACGCCCTGGACAGGCGGGAGGCGCTCGCCCGGAGACGGATGCTCAGGTGATCGGGGCTCAGTCGCCCCGCAGGCAGGCCTCCGGCCCGCAGTGCCGACCGCACGGTGGCGAGCGCGCCCGGGCTCGGACCGAACCTCGAGGCGAACTGGGCGGTGGTCAGGTAGCGGTGGAAGGCCACGGACCCGGGGGTCGACACCGCCTGGGCGTACCCGGCGAGCCCGTCGGGATCGGCCGGCTTGAGCAGCACGTCCAGCCGCAGCGAGGTGGTTGCCGGGAGGGCGGAGAGCTTCTTCGCCTTGGCCGGAATTCTGGGGGCGGCCTCGATGGTCCGGCGCGCTCTCGACCGGGACGAGGCTGCGCCCGCGGGGGCCGTCTTGGTGCTCGCGGTGGTGGCCCGGGCCACTCCTGGCGACGCCACTGTGGCGGCGATCACGACGGCGCCGAGCACCGCAATGACCAGCCGTAGCCGCCCGGGGGGACGCCACGAGGTCGCGCTCCAGCCGATTCGACGCCCCGCACCAGCGCCCATCTCCGCCCCCAAGCCTCGGGTGTGGTCAGGTTAGACCGTCCGTTGCCTCCTCGCCCGGGACCGGGAGCAGGATCCTCGCGAGGGGACGGGTCGGCGAGCTTCCCGACACGGCCGCGTCGTCTCACCGTCTCCGAACCCCGGCTCGCAGGACCCCTGACCTGGGCACTCGACCCCGCAAGATCGCCCTGCGGGGCACTCCGGGGGCTCGTGCTCCGAGTACCTTTGGGGCGCCAGACCGACAGGGGGGCTCCGGGTGGTCCAGCAAGAGGTACGCGGCCGGGAGGGTCGCTTCCTGCCGTCCGGCGACGAATCGGGGACGGCACCCGGGGACCGGCCGTTCCGGCCCGACGTGGAGGGACTCCGCGCCGTCGCCGTCGCACTGGTGGTTCTCTACCACGCCGGTCTGGGCGTCTTGTCGGGCGGCTACGTCGGCGTCGACGTGTTCTTCGTGATCTCTGGGTTCGTGATCACCGGCGTCCTGCTCCGTGAACGCGCCACGTCCGGTGCAACGTCCCTCGTCCGCTTCTACGGGCGTCGCTGCCGACGGATCATCCCCGCGGCGACCCTGGTCGTCGTCGTCACGGTGTTCCTGACCTACTGGTTCCTGGGTTCGACCGAAGGGGGGCGGACGGCGACCGACGGGCGCTGGGCGTCGGTGTTCCTCGCCAACTACCACTTCATCTCCGTCGGCACGAGCTATCTCGCTTCCCAGCGCCCACCGTCACCGCTCCAGAACTTCTGGTCGCTCTCGGTCGAAGAGCAGTTCTACGTCGTCTACCCGACGCTCTTCCTCGTCCTGGCGGGCATTCGGACCAGGTTGTCGCTGCGCGTCCGCCTCGCCCTCGGCTTGGGCATCGTCTTCTGCGCGAGCCTGGCGTACTCGGTCACCGACACCGCCAGCAGCCCGACGGCTGCCTACTTCTCGCCGTTCACACGGGCGTGGGAGCTGGCCCTCGGCGCCCTCGTGGCCGTGGGCACGCCGTGGCTCCTGAAGATGCCCTCGAAGGTGGCCGCCGCGGTGACATGGACCGGTCTCGGAGCGATCGCCGTCACCGCCTTCGTGTTCACCTCGGCGACCCCGTATCCCGGCTCCTTGGTCGCCATTCCAGTCGTGGGCACGGCCGCCATCATCGCCGGGGGCGTCTCCGCCCCCCGGTTCGGGTGCGAGACCCTGTTACGCCTCGCACCGTTGCGGCACCTGGGCAAATGGTCGTACTCGTTGTATCTCTGGCACTGGCCCATCTTGATCGTCGCCGCCGAACACCAGGGGAACGCCGCCGCATCGTTCCCTGGGAGCCTGGTTTGGATCGCCGTGGCACTGGCGGCATCGGTGGGCACCTACTACCTGATCGAGAATCCCATCCGGCACTCGCACATGCTCCTGCATCGGCGTTGGGCCAGCGTCGGCCTCGGCGCCGGGTTGGTCCTGACCAGCGTGGGCATCGTCACAGCCCAGACGGGGATCGCCTTCGGCGCCGGTATCGCGGTCGCCAAGAACAACGCCAAGCCCACCTCGTCGGCAGCCACACCGGGGCACTTCGCCTCGCTCTCCTCCGTGTTGCATCTGGTGGCCGCCTCGAATCGGATCACCTCGGTCAGTTCGCAGGTGAACCCGCCCCTGTCGCAAGCCGTTCTGGAGCCTCCTTCGAACAGCCCCTATCCCCCGACAATTTGCGCACTCACAGGAACTACGGAGGAGCGAGTCAACCTGTGTACCTTCGGCGATCGGGGAGCTACCCCCAACCATACCGTGGTCCTATACGGGGACTCTCATGCCGGAATGTGGTTTCATCCCATCGAGGACATCGCATCGCGTGCAAAATGGAAGCTCGTCGTGCTCGAGCTGGGAGGGTGCCCACCGAGCGTTTACCCGTTTCGCAAGAGGATTCCCGGTGCTAGTGAGCCCCAATGCGCACGATTCCAGAACTTCGCCCTTCACGCGATGCGCTCAATTGATCCGAGTGTCGTGATCGTTTCACAGGAGCGCGAGCCAGAACTCAATCCCAATCAATGGGCAAGAGGCCTAAGAGAGATCTTTGCTGAAATGAGTCTGCCGGATGCCAAGAAGATCGTGCTTGGCAATATTCCCCTGAGCGGCGGTCCGGCGTGCCTGGCAAGCCATCGCGATGACGTCCAAGCATGCGACGGCACTGTCCTCGTCCGCTACAACAAGGCCGATCAGCGGGCTGCCTCCGCGAGCGGGGCTCGCTATGTCAACCTCACGCCGTGGTTCTGCGCAACCAGATGTAGCGCCATCATCGGCGACTATAACGTGTATTTCAACACATTGCATGTCGCACTTGGCTATTCCCGTTATCTTGAGGGAGTGCTGGCCCAGGCGCTTCCGCTGTCCTAGTAGCGCGTGGGGGGCCGGCTCGTGAGGGGAGCCAACGGT
>Ga0335078_10006376_pt1 | contig 17470 bp, 20 predicted proteins | sample Lox_Sample_32_FD_206711 | JGI IMG/M metagenome (GOLD analysis project Ga0335078, IMG submission 206711) | Soil microbial communities from Loxahatchee National Wildlife Refuge, Florida, United States - Lox_Sample_3.2 | ecosystem: Environmental > Terrestrial > Soil > Wetlands | place: USA... | reverse complement strand
AGGGTAACACTCATAATCCCCCTGCGAAACCATCGTCCACCCGGTCATGCGAAGCTCCTGGTTATCGATGACGATTTCTGGCTTTCGTTGCTCGGAGCGCGTAGAATCACGAAATGGGTATTCTTCAGGGTCTGCGATCCGATTGAATCACCGCAACGCCAAACCCCGATGAACAATTATGTTTCTAAGCTGCTGGAGGTCCTGCAACAGGGGCCAGGCACAATCCGCCTTTACAGGAGCTGGTACCACGCACTCCAAATAGACTGCCGCCTGTTCTATACCGCGCCCGGCTAACTGCTTGACTCGGAGCTTCGCATTCTGCCTCTTACCAAGGCGTTCCGCAAACGCGAAAAGCTGGTTCTCGACAATCGAGTGGAGGAGGAGGACGAGGGAGTACGTCGCCAGTGTCGGGACCCACGTTCGAAATTTCGCATCGAGTTCGATTTACTCAATGGCGTAGTCAGCATATTCCCATCCTTCCTGAGCAGCCAATCGCTCCAAATAGTGGTTCTCATTAGCCTCAAGCATCGGTGTCGCCGTGTCGACTGCGTCCAGGAATGCAGAAATCCCAAAGAGCCGCTGGAAGGTCCCGATAACAAGCGGGTCAAAGTGGATTATTGCCATTCAACCAGCGTACCAAGGTGCGAACCAGACCTGGGTACTTAGAAGCATTTGGATCTCGAAGGCGATGCCCGGCAACATTCAAAATGCCACGCCGAACGGCGTGATGCCCTGCGCGCTCTGCACAGCCTTCTCCGAATCGCGGGAGTACGCCCAGTTCAAACGCAATATCGAGACGGCGCGATTCAGCGGTCGCAGCTCGCGCAGACTGCGCGGCAAACCTTCGCCCTTTCCCAGCGGTTGACTGCGGCGCTGGCGATCGCGCTTAAGGCTTTTTGGGACAACCAGCAGGGTGGGGCCGTGCCGTTCGTGTTCTACAACCTGATCGAAGGCAGCTACGATCCCACGGGGAATTCCACGCAGGGCAGGTACACCGTCCGCTTCCAGGGGAGCTGGTCGCAGAGCACCGGACTCGCCCGCACGGACGTTCTGCAGTTGCAGTTGATCGAAATCGCATAATCCTTGTCCGACACTATGGGCCGCATCAAGCAGGGCAGCGGCCTCGCATTCCATGTGATCACCGGCTGCTTCCGCATTCAGCGCTGGTCGCTCATGAAGGACTGGTCCGTGAGCCTCGAAGCTCAGACGGTTACCGCCTCGATGTACGACCTCGACGTCGGGCCGAAGCCGATGGACGTCGCCCCCGCGCCGCTGCCGCCACTGTTGTATCCGATTCCGCTCGGCCCGGCGTGGGCGCCCTATCAGGTGCAGGCGGCGGCCAACGATGCGCTGTTTCCCGGCGAGTGGACCTTCGATACCAACCAGTCGTACGCGCAGTTGGCGGATGGCAGCATGCTTGCAAATCTGCTGGTCACTGGGAAGCTGCCGGTCAACGAGTTCAGCGCCACCGGAGCCGGCGCGCCGGGAATCGGATCGATTGCTTTGGTTAACTCGCGTGAGAATTTGTCCGACCCGAGCCGGACACTTTTCCAGCAGTCGGCGTATATAGTTAACGGAAGCCCACCAGACAGCGCTTCGACCGCCAAGCGGTAGATCGTTGTGGGTGGTCTCCAAGGAGACCGCTCATGCCCGATCACGATCCGGCGATCGACGATGCCGTCCGCGAAATCGCCAAGCTTCTCGCCACGGCCTACCTGCGCCTCCGGTTTCCGGACCGCGCCAGCCAATTTGACTCTCCGGAGACGGAGAGCCCTCATGTGACTGAAGGTTCACGCCATGAGAGAAGAAGAGACGATCAACACTCCCGCGCTGCGGGAGCGATTTAAAGGGCTGCGCCATCTGACTGTGGGCCAGCGCAAGGACAAGTACCGGGAGGTCTTCGGCGAAGACAGCCGTTCCAATCACAAACAGTTCCTGTTCAGGCGCATCTGTTCGGCGACAATTAAAGTTCTCGGCTAACGACAATTAGAATTCCCGCTCGGCGACAACTACTGGGACCATCGAAGTTGCGCTTCACCGCGCGGCGGAATGGTCACAGATCAACCAGTGAGGAGATTGAGAAAGTTGTCGAATACCGAGAAGAATCAGGAGATTGCGGCGTCGAAGGCAGGCATGGACCCGAAGACGGCGCGGAAGTACTTGGCAGCCAACCGACTGCCGTGCGAGATGGGCAAAGAGCGGCCCTGGCGCACGCGCGAGGATCCCTTCAATGAGGTGTGGGGCCGAGTGCGGCAACAGATCGAGGAGAGTCCTGGCCTGGAAGCCAAGACGTTGTTCGAGTGGCTGCAACGGGAGTACCCCGGTCGCTTCAGCGACGGGCAGATCCGGACGCTGCAGGGCTGAGCTGAACGGGAAGCGCGTTACGGAGCATACCCCAGTGTACCAGAAGTTCTACATATTATAAAGAACTATCTGGACGATGTACTAGTCTTGCCGCAGAATCGCGAACTCTTCGTGAAGTTCGTGATGTCCGGCGCCTTCACGAGCGCCAGCGCCTGCCGAAGAGTGCCTGTTGCCGGATCTGACATCGATCACCTTCGCGCTGTTCACGCTGCGCTGCCGGCGGCGCGCCCCGGCGTCAGCCGCCCGTCGTCCGTCGCGGCGACTGGCAGCGCGCGGATGGGATGCCCGAGACTCGTATGTCCGCACCACCTGGAGCCAAGCGCGATCTTTCGGGCCGAATTAGGGGTCGTGTATCACCACGGTTCCTTAAGATGTTCCTTTCAAGCCACGAAGCCAGGATGCGGACCGCATCGTCCCTGTTCGTCGGCGTGGTCAGCCACGAAACGACTGCCGCCCAACTGCGCGGTTAGGCTGGGTCTTAACGGCTCTGAGCCGTATCATAGCCCTCCCGGCGACCTGTCCAGCCATCTGCGCCCTCACCACACACGCGTCGAAAATCGGCCGCAGAAATGTATTGCCTGGTTCGTCCGAGAGAACCGGGTGACGGCATTCGCGACATACCAGCCTTTTGGGCCGTACGGCTCGATGACTGCCATGTCGTTGATTCTAAGCCGCGAATGTAGGTTCTGCCGCCGCACGCTCCGGGGTTCGAGACGCTCGGATGGCGGATGACGCTAAGAACGCTATTTACAACGCATTCGCGAATCGTGCATTATTCATATTGGGGTACGGGGCCTCACATAGCGCCGGGGGCCTCTTGTGATGCCGGCCGGTGGCCGCTTGCTTCAACCCCCGAATCGAACAGCCATGCAATCGCCGGGTTTTCGCCGTTGTGGTTTCATTCTTCTTTTATCGTCCGCGGCCACGTTTAGCAGAGCTTCTGAGTTCGTCCTGATCCTGCGGCCGGGCGGAAGCTCCTGGGAAATCGAGGATGCGGAGAAAATCAGCGTCAACAAGAAGGAGGGGCTGCTCACCGGCCCCCTCAACTCGCGAGAAGTGCGCGCGGACGAATACAAGAAGCTGACCAAGGTGCAGCTTGCGCGGGCCGGCGTGCTCCGCAGGCACGCGGCCGGATACCTGGCGCGAAGGGACGGAAACAACTGGCAGCCCACAGCGCCGGAAGGCTTGAGCGTGAAGTCCGCGAGTTCGTATGCGGCCCTTTGGGATTCGGCGCAAATCACGATGCAGCGGGATCGCAGCGCCAAGAGCGCAACGCCCATCAGGGCTGCGGACCTGTTCGCCATCGTACCCGGCGGCGACCGGAACGAAGCGGTCGCGGATTTCCTGCTGGATGAGAGCAACTTTCGGGGACTTGGGGAAAAGAGCGCAGAGGCCGCTTTCGACGAGCGCATGTCCCTGCTCGAGGACGTGGGCCCGAAGCTCACCGGTGCACCCGACGCGCGGGTGAGGGGAATGCTCCTCACCGAAATGCGGACGGCCGACCAGAAGCTGAGTTCGGGCATCGCGCACTACAGCGACCTGGAGCATGGCCTGAAGTTCGTCAGGGTTTCTCAGAAGACCTTTCCGAACGACCCCGATCAGACAAAGGCCCGCGCGGCGCTGTCTGATAGAAAGGTATGGCTCGATCGGCGCGTGGCCATTCTGAAAGCGCTTGGCGCGGGGGAACTCTGGGACGCTTTTCTGGACAAATACGCCGAATTCGAGAGGTGGGATAATTCCTTTCCGGAGCTGCGGCAGCTTCGCGAGAGGGCGTTCAATGAGAGCAAGGCTGAACACCTGGCGAAGGGCAATCGCCTTCTTGAGCAGCGGCAATACGATCCGGCGCTGAGAGAGTTGAAGATCGCGCAACTGCGCAGCCCTGGCGATAAGGAAATCGCGAGCACGATCGAACTGGCCACTATCAAACGGGACACTACGAAACCGCCGCCACCCCCGCCGGACCCCAACTCGCCGGAACAGATCCAGATCATGCGGCACATCCGGTCGGCGGAGCAGTTCATCGACGCGAAGCAGCCGAATTTGAAAGCGGCGGAAGATGAGATCCTGCAGGCGGAACAATTGAACAAAGATTCGCCCAATATCTTGCTCGCGCGCGCGAGGTTACTGAGGGCGACCGGGCAGTGGCTGAAGGCCCTCGACATGGTGGGCCAGTACGAGCGGCGCGTGGGAAAGGAAGAATGGACCCCAGCCGAGTTGCTGCGGGGCGAAATTGTTCCGGAGTTGAGGACAGCGAAAGACAGTACGAAAGCCGCAATCTTGAAAGCCGAGGCTGAGGGCGACTATCCGGCGGCGTTCGCCGCCGCGAAGGCCGGCTTGGCCCTCGACGTAAACGACCCGGATTTCCTGCTGCACGGCGGCCTGGTCGGCGCCATCGTGCGCAAGAACTCAGACGCCGAGCAATTGCTCAACAAATATTTGCGGCTTTCCCAGGGGCCTGGCAGCGACACGGCCCAGCACGACAAGGTGTACAACGCGCTGCGGCAAGTAAAGGAGACCGTGGCCGAGCCGGCGGATGGCGTTCCCAACTGGTTCAGCGGCTACAAATTGCCTACCGGCGTGTTCTATTGCCCCATCAGTCTGGCCTTCAACGCGCGCGTCAGCGAAGTGCGTGGATCGCGCAAACAGACTACGACCTTCACATGGAGCGGCGACCTGCTGCAAAAGATCACCGTGGACAGCGACCAGCCCGGAGAGAGGCCGTTCAGCGCCTACTTCGATTACTATTCGAATCCGCGATCCGTGCGGCGCGTCTCCAGTGAGCCGCTCACCGCGACCGCAGCCGCCCAAGGTGCTCCGCGGCTGACGCCGGAGGGGCCCGTCGGCGCTGGGATTGGCGTTTACACCGCCATGCTGAACCTCCCCCAAGTGGATCCCCTAATGGTGGAGAAGCTTACGGGCAAGCACACCGCGGCGATCGTGGCCGGAAACCCCTATTTCCATCCGTTTGTATGGGACGGGATTTACCTATTCATGGTTGAGTACGACAACCAGGGACGCGTCACGTCCGCCCGCCAGGTGCCCACCGGATCTGCGGCGCGGGCGGACCTGCATAACTTCGAGTTCCGGTGGGACGGTTTGAACTTGAAAGAGATTAACGAGCGCGGTTCCGGAAGCTACAGCCGCACGATGACCTACCGTGACGGCCGGTTGATTTCGGAGGCCATCTCTTACGGGAACGCTCACCCCAAAATCGAATATAAGTACAAGGGAGACCACCTGGTGGAGGCCGATTGCAGCAACGATCCATCGCTGGATGGGCGCAGCCGGCACGTCCAGTTCAGGTAGCCGCAAGCTGGAGGCACGATGCTCAGGCCGATTCCGATGTTGATGTCCCTGGTCGCATTCGGGACTATCTGCGCGCAGGAGCCGCCCCCACTCACCATGCCACACGTGGGCGGCGAGCGATTCGGCGCGAAGCAGGAAACCGCCGCGGTGGCGGACCCGATTTCATCATACCGGAACCGGCGCGAGGCGGCGCTGGCGGCGTTCCAGGCGGGATATAAGGCGTCCGTAGTGGAGCGCAAAAGGGAGCGCGCCATCCGGCTGCTACTGGTCGCGTTGCGCCGGGATCCGCAACTCGCTCCGGCGTTGTTCGACATGGCAGTGTTATGCGCCCAGGAGAATCGCTGGCGCGATTCCATGTCGTTCTTGCGCGAGGCGCAAAAGCAGGCCACCGCGGATTCCGAGATTGCGCGGCTGGCCGCCACTGAATTGGCGCGCGTCGAGGCGATCGAACGCCTGGAGAGCACGCCCGAGGGAAAGAAGCAGCGGCAGTTCGATATCGAGTTCATGGCGGCGTTGAAGAGAGAGAAAGACACCTTTGCGGCGCTCGACGAACTCAAACAACTCGCCAAAAGAGACAGTACGCGCTGGGAAGCGCCCGCCCTGGCGGGCGTCATCCAAGCCGGGATCGGAGGGTCGGATGCGTTTGCCGAGAGCGCGGCCGACCTCGAGAACGCGGCGCGCCTCGCCGATAAGTCGCGCGCGGCGCACTTGAAATCCGCCGCCGAAGTAGCGCACGGCGAGTCCGTGTACCTCTACGACGTCGGGCGCGCCGACGGCTTGTCGGAGCAACAAAAGCACGCCCCGGCTGCCGAACTGTACGCCAAGGCCTGGCAAGAGAGCCAGGGGCACTGGGACACCGCCCTGGAATCGGTTACCGAATACCTGATGGCCGACCAGACGGACCCGGCCACAGGTCTGCTGTCGCTCATGCGGGATTCCGGGCCGCCGGCGTTGCGCGCCAAGGCCCTGGCAATGCTGAAGGAGTTGGCGGCGGTTTCCACGGACGCCAAGAGAGCCGCTGAGCGCGATCAGTCACCCGAAGCGGCCCAACCTGTGGATCCCGGCACCCGCATCCGCAACCTCGTCGGCTCGCTCACCAATCCCCAGATGGAGTTGGCGGCCAGTCCGGAGCCTGCCTTGCTGGACGACCGGACGCCGATTGTACCCGTACCCGACGACGAAATCGGGGGCGGGAGCTCGGATCTGATGTTGCTTTCCACGGATAGCATCTTTGCGCTCTATCAGCGAAATCTGGGCGGCGCGGCGGCGCCTGCCGGAGCGGCGCCGGAGCAGGCCCCTCAGGAGACACCGGCTGAGCCTGCCAGGGAGGCGCAGCCAGCCCCGATCCCCGTCGTGCCCCGCGCCCGCGAGGGGTTGCGGCCTAGCCCGTTCGGGGCGTCGTCATCCTCGCTCCCTGCCAGGCCCTCCAAGGGCGCCGAGCAAACCATGACGATTCGCAGCAATCCACCCGGTGCGGCGGTGCTGCTGGACGATACGGTGAATTGCGTAGCGCCCTGCCAGGCGCCGCTGGCTCCCGGACGCCACACGCTTCACGCCACGCTTGCGGGCTACCGGGACGCGTACAGAATCTTCTCCGTGGAAAGGGACAAAGCCGCATCCGCGATCGAGGTGTCCTTGGACGCCAAGCGCGGCTGGCTAAATGTGGAGTCCGAGATTCCCGGCGCGCCGGTCTTCCTGGACGGCCATAATACCGGCAAGCGCACACCTGCCCGATTCACCCTGAACGAGGGCACCTACGAAGTGGGCGTCGACATTGACGGCAGGCGGAGCGCGCAGAAGATCACGATTACGGATAGCGACGTTGTGCGCCTCAAATTCTGAAACGCTCTGCCGCGCCGCGGCATGGCGCGCGCCGGCGCGCCGGCATAGGGCCGTCGTCTGGTGCGCGCTGTTGCTGGCCCTCACCGGAGCCGGGCGCGGCGCTGCGGCGGAAGCGTTGCGCATAGAAGTGTTGCGCGGCGATGGCGCCAACAACAACCCGGGAGCGGGCACCACCACATCGCCGGTTGTACGCGTTCGGAACGCGGCTGGCCGCCCCGTGGCCAGAGCCTTGGTGGTTTTCAGCCCGCCGCAGGCCGGTGCGAGCGTGGCGTTCGCCGGCTTCCCGGGGGACGCTACGGCGCTGACCGACGAGTCCGGCATCGCCGTAGCGCCGCGCACGCACCCGGCCGGGGCCAACGGGCCGCTCGAGATTCGGGTCACGGCTATCCACGCGGGCCGCTCGGCTACCGCGGCCATTCGACAAATCAATCTGGGGCTCGCCGCTGCAACGGACGATGAACAAGAACTGACCGTGGTGGCGCGGCCCGTCCCGCCCGCCACCGGCCGCAAACGGACGCGCGGCCCGACGCTGCTGGTGCGCGTGGAAGACGGGAAGGGCCGCCCCGTTCCGCTAGCCAAAGTGCTGTTCGTGCTCTGCAAAGGGGCCGGCGGCAGTGAGCTGGAGGAACTGGCGAGGCGGACTTCGGTCACCGCCGCGAACGGCGAAGCCGGCACCACCCTGGCCGCGCCATCCGGCGATTCCAGGCTGGAGTTCATGGTTCAAGCGGAGTTCAACGGCCGCCGCGCCACCCGGTTCTTCCCGGTGACCCAATGAACCCGGTCACTGGCGGCGCAACAACTCCCGGCCGCGCGGGATGGAACTGTGCGCCGGCACCACGCGCACCAGCAACACCTCTCCAGCCAGGCCGGATGGTTCCAAAACGATCTGCCCGGAGGCGGCAGGATCCTTGGATTCGATCTGGAGCGTCTGCGCGCCGCCAGCGGAGGGTGTGCCGCGCAACCGGATATCGACCGTCTTTGTCCCGTGAAAGTCGGGCAGTTCGGCCCGGTAGCGGCCCAGCAGCACTCCATTTTCGGTCCAAAGTTCCAGCAGCGCGCGCTTCGGTTCCGCCACGCCGTTGAACAGCATGGATCCCTCGGCATAGGTCCACACATCCACTTTCGGGCCTTCGGTGGATCGCGCCGTGACAATCCCCGGATGCGCGCCATCCGGTGGCTGGAGGGGCGTCAAGGGTGGCGTCGGCTTCTGCTCGACGGCGTCGCCGAGGGCCTGATAATAGGCTGTCCAGAGCCGGCGCAACGCATCGGCAAGCCGGCGCTCAGAATCGCGATATACAACCGAAGAAGTGTCCGCGGCGGGCCGCGCGTTGTGGGATAGCGCGGCGATGTCCAGCTTTGAGCGCAGCGTCGACTGCAGTTTGAGCGCCTGGTCGTTCGGCTCCTCCACACCGCGGCGGATCGCCAGCCATTCCGGGGAATCGCGCAGAGTCATGATCCTCGATTGAACGGCGGCCAGGTTCGCGCCGAGCACGCCGATTTGGTCCTGGCAGGCCGCGTCCTCCGGCATTGGGGCAGCGCGCGTGGACCATGCGCGGCTGTCGATGTAAGCCGCGACAGATTCGGCGTAGGCGGCGCGGGCCGCCAGGAAATCCAGGAATGCGCCCAGCGAAAGGCGCAACTGAACCCGCGCCTCCGCCATGGGCACTATGAAGATGCGTTGCTCCAGTTTGCGATCCGCCCGGGCCCACTTCTCCCAGGCGCGCACCGCCTCGTCGGCGCGGGCCGCCACGGCATCTTGCGAGAAGCCCGGCGGCGGCGGCAGCCGCGAGGACCCCTGTCCGCGCAACCCGGCGGCGCACAACGCCACGCAGGCCAGCAGCGGGGCCGCGCGGCGTCTATATCTACAAGGGTTCGGGAACGGGCTTGTTCGCAAGCGAAACCTCCAGCACTTCAACTCCACAGGGCCGGTCCGACGTGAAAGCCAGGCGCACGGCGGAAACGCGTCCGCCGGGCCGCAGGCCGCGCGCGAGCGCCCGGTCGCGAATAGCGTCCATCAAGCAGCGCCGGTACACGATGTTGAACACTGCATAAGCCCGGTAGCGTTCCAGCGCGATTCCGTAACGGGCCGCGATCTCGCGCCATAAAGCCCACTTTGCGGGCGGGTCCATCAGGATGCACAGTTTGGAACTGACGTCCACCACGTCGCCGCGCATCTCCCACGCTGGCGGCCGGAAGAGGTATTCGGTCACCGTCTGCTCATCCCGGTCGAGAAGCGCGAGCATCCCGTGCTGGTCGCGCAGCACTGCCGGAAGCTGGCCGCCCACATCGTCGGCGAAGGATACCTTGATGGCGCTGAGGTTCACTTCCGGTTGCGGTAGGACGCCCCGCTCCGGTTCGGGCGGCGCTTCCGGCCCGACGGCCGCCAGCGATAGGAGCGGTGTCGCAGGCCGCGCCACGCGAGATGGGGCCGGCGCCAGCAGCGGGACCACCGCTCGATCCGGCCAGACGGCTCCGGCGCCTCCGGGGGTCGGCATCACGGCCCAGAAAACGGCCGCCACCCCAGCATGGCCTAGCGCGCTCCCCAGCAGGGTGGCACGCGGCATGCGCTCGCTCGCGCGCCACTGAAGCGCACGTTCCAGCCGCAGAAGCGCTTCGTCGGCGGCCGGATAGTTGCGATCCTCGATCATACGAACCAGCGTGCTGGCTTGGCCGTTAATCCGTTCCGGAAACAGAGCGCTAGCGTCGCAGCAACACCTCCATCCCGCGCGGGAAATAACTGTCGTCGGCGCGGAGCCGCTCCACGAACAATCGGCCGTCCGAAGCCAGCTTGATCTCGATCTCCCCTTCCGCGGGCGGAACCGCGGAGGTCCAGTGCAGCCGCGCGGAAGCCGCGTACCTCCGCACACAGGTCAGTGCAAGCCGGACATTCGCTGTACCGCCAGGAAGCGGCAGGCGCGCCTCGTAAGTCCCGGCCAACGCGCCCCTCTGGTCACCGAGCACCAGGGTGACTGCTTGGGGCTCCCCGTAGCCGACCCATGCTCCGGGCTGGCTGCGGTAGATCCAGGTCCCGTCCAGGCTTGAAGAGCCGCTTGCGGAACTGCCGCCTTGCGGCGAGTCCGGCGGTGGGCTCTGGTTCTTGCTCTTTGGCGCAGCGCTGGGGGGTGTGGTCTTCGGTGCAGATTTGACGGCGGGACCGCTCTGCGCCAGAGACCGCTCCATGGAGGCGTAAACTTCCGTCCAGCGGGCGCGTTGCCGCTTTACGGCCTCGCGTTCGCGGTCCCACACCTTCAGGATTTCATCGAGCTTCCGTAGCAGGGCATCGGGCTTCGGCGCGTTATGCATGCCCTGCTGCGCCTGATCGATGGTTTCCAGCGACCGCAAGCGCAGCGCCATGTTGTTCTGCAGGTTGACCAGGCTGGCACGCTCGTCCTCCAGAGCGCGGCGGACGAGGAGGTATTGATCCCCCTCCGGGACGTCGCGCAGCGACGCCTCGATATTCTCCTGCTCGCCCAGAATGCGCGATTGCTGCGCCGCCAGGTTCTTCTTGAGCGCCTCCGCCGGGATGGCGCCCACGTCGGCCTCCTGCAGCCGGCTCCGGGTTTCCCGCAGACGCCGGGTGATGAGAACCAGGTACGCCTCCTTCTTCACCATGGCGTCGTCGCGCAGGGCGGCAGCTTTCCGGATGCGGCTCCGCATCTCCTCGGGCGGCCGTTTGTACAGGTCCCGTTCCAGGCCGGGATCGTTGCGCATCCAAGCGTCCATGGCGTCGCGGTATTCGGCCTCCGTCACCGAGATATCGGGCACCATTTGCAGGGACTGGCCGGCGCACCACGGGGCAAATGCCAGTACCGCCGCGCAGATCGATCGCCGAGCGTTCATGTGCGTTGTTCCGGGACGCTAGTTGCCGGCCGGCTTCCTGGGCAGCGGCGTCGAGCGCTCGTCCGGTTTCTTCGTATTGCAGACTTCGTTGGCGGCGTTGCGGGCTTTTTCATAGAACGCGGTCATGTAAGAGCCGTAGGCGTCGACCCGGGCCCAGTTCTGCCGGATGTTGACCAGGCGCGCGGAAATCGACGCCCTCATGTTGGTGATCTGCGACGTCAAGCTCTCGAATTGCTGCTGCGCTTCGTTCAGACGCGCCTCGCTGTCCTGAATGTCCTTGATCAGCGCGTCGATCTGGGCTGCGATCTCCTCGGTGCGCTTGGTCTGCTCCAGACCGGCTTTCCGCCGCTGGAGCTCCTGGTGGTCTTGCTTCTCGATGTCCTGCAAGTCCGCCACGCGCTTCAGGTCGGCCTCCATGCCCGCCAGGGTCTTCATTTGGTTATCGACGCGCTTCTGCTCGGCGTCGCCCCACACCTCCCAATACTTCTTTTCGGCGGTCACCCATTCCTGCATGGCGACGGTCGTACGGTCCAGTAGAGGGCCGATCCGGTTGATCTGGCAGCGCCTGGTGCGGGTCAATTTGTCGATCTCCGCCATGTTCTTGGCGTCGAGTTCCTCGTACTGGCTGCGCAGCGTGTCGGCGGCCTCGCGCAGCAGCGGAAAGCGGTCGGTTTCCGTCTCGGGTTGCGTCGCGCCCTGCGAGGCAGGCGCCGCGGGCGGAGGAGCTTGGGGGGCAGGCAGAGGCGTCGGCGGAACCTCCTGGGCCCGGATGACGCCGGACCAAATGCCGGTAAACAGGATCGCAAGTACTTGGACTCTCATTTGGGCAGCCACTCTCATTTCCCAGGGGTGATTCGAAACGTGAAATTCTGGATTACCCGCTCTCCCAAGCGGAGAACGACCTTATACGTACCCACCGTCGGCTCGGCGCCGTACTCCACCAGTTGCCCCAATTGCACCGGTTTCCGGCCCAACGGGATACCGTCCAGCACCCATTCCAGAGTCAGACGGCCCCTGGGCAAATGCTGCCCCTGGAACACGGCCATGACCTTGATATCGCCCAGCGCCAACTCGCCCAGGATGCGGTCGTCGACTGGAAAACTCGACCCATTTTCGATGCGGTTGGTGCGCGAAAGCACTTCGATGGCAAACTCGTCAGCAAGCGCCGGAGTTGGAACCTCATTGGGGATCGCCACCGGCGGGGTGGGCGGCTCCGTTCGAGTCTTTGGCGAGGGGATCGGTTGCTGCTGGGCAATCTTCGGCGGAGCGGTTGGCGCCGTCTGTGCAATCCGTGGCCCGCTCGGCTTTACTGGCGGCGGAACCGTCTTCGCGACGGGGGGCGCCGGTTTTTGGCCGGCGCCGCCAAAGGGGCTCTGCTTTTTCGCAGCCGGGAGCGCGGACGGCAAGGTGCCCCCGGGCGGCTGGTTCCGGGCGACCTGAGTTCCGCTTGGGCTGGGATTGCCCTTATTCTGGGCCGGCGGATTTTGAACTACCGGATGCTGTCCGGCTGGCGTGACGACCGGGGACGATGGTTTAATCACCTTGGGCTGGGGCTTTTTTCCAGGCCAGAAGAAAATCAAGGCAAACACGGCGGCTACAAATGCGAATGCAGCGACCGCGTGCCACCACTTCATCGTGCCAGACCGCAAATCGTCCTCAGGGTCCGCCAGACGTCCACCCGTAGCCCCGCCGGAACTTGGCGGCGGCTCCCGATTGCCTTCCGAAGTGCTCACAACTCCTCGCTCACTACCACCCGGCTAAACCATGCCGATTCTGTCGATCTTACCACCGCCGCGGCCGCTTCGTGATCGATCTTACCACCGCTTCACATCAAATTACGCCGGGGACCGGGTTATTTTGACCACGCTCAACGGTTCTGCTTGATTTTTACCTGCAGCGCGAGTTCGCTGCCGGGCGCGAGCGACAGGTGCCTGGCCCGCACGCTGAGGCGCGGGGGGCCGCGCTGTGGCTCGCCCGAATCGAGCTTGCCGCCCAAGGTGTGGGAGCCGGCCACCAAGGGGCTTTCGCTTTCGTCCGCGCCCGCTTCACCGCGGCTGTTGGCCGCTCCCACTAGCGCGGCAGTTACCGCAATGTCCTCGCCCGGCGCGTGCAGAGTGTGGAACTCGAACTGGATCGTGGAGTCCCTTCCGGCGGCGCCGCCCGCCTTGATTTCCCGGACGACCCCTTCCAGCACGCTTCCCTGGTAAGCGGCCGGTTCGAGTACGCGCGCGGAAACCATGTCCCCTTTGCGGTTGAACCTGGTGGTGAGCGGTGCCAGAAGGCGCACGCGCCAGTAAGGCGCGGATAGCGGCGCCTGGGCGGCCGTCTGCGCACCAGCGTGCGGCAGGAGCATCGCCGCGCAAATGCAAGCCGGCGACACCCGGCCCGCGAGCCTCGATAACAATGCCACCACCCCGGCGGCGTAAACGGAACAGCCGCCCACATGCATCTGCCAAGTCTATACCACAAATCGCAACCAGCGCAAACGGGAGCTGCTCTCTGACTGGCCGAGGTCACTTCATATATGGACCTGCTTAGTACTTCATTTCTGAAATACGACACGGATTGTGGGCAGGGCCGAGTTCTCGGTGCGGGCCGCGGACCTGCCCCACACTGCTGGCGCGATACGTTAGCGAACTTCTGAAACGGAGTACTTAGTCGCCCGATACGCCGAGTTACTCATGCCGATCTCCGTGGCGCAGGGCGGTCCGGGCGAGCTTCAAGACTTATGTGCAAATAAAGCGCACCGGAAGGGAAACGCGGAGAGTAAAATGTGGAGATGGCTTCCGCTCCGATGCAGGACGCGCCGATCCTCCGATACTACGCCGGCAGCGACGAAGCATTCGACGAGCTTTGCTCCGCGTGGCGGCGGCGGCTGGTCGGCTTTCTGACAGCGCTCGGGGCATCGTGGCACGATGCGGAAGATCTCGCGCATCAGACGTTATACCTGGTAGCGCGCACCCGCGTGCGCACCGGCCGGTACGACCCCGGCATGGGGACTTTCGATGCTTGGATCTTGAAGATAGCGCGGAATGTCTGGACGGATCATTTGCGGCAGATTGGCCGGCACCCAGAGCGGGAGACTGCGCAAGATGCGGACATCGGGGATGGAGCCTTGCTCGCGACTCACGCTGAGCCGGCGCGGCAGGAGACCGCTACCATGCTGCACGAACTACTGATGCAACTGCCCCCCGAACAGCGCGAGGCCCTGATTCTCCACGATTTCGAAGGCCTGTCCTATCGCGAGGCGGGGGAAACGCTGGGTGTTCCACAGGGGACCGTAGCCAGCCGGCGCGAGTTGGGCCTGACCAAACTCAGGGCACACTGGAGCGCGGGTCACGTCCGGGAAGGAGTGGCAACATGACGAGCGGCGAAGAGGAATTCCTGGCACCGCTCCGGGACGCATATCGCAAGTCCTGGGAGCCGATGGCGGGACCGGCGCCCGCGGGACCGGCGTGCCCCAGCTTGCCGCGCATAGCCCAAGCAGCCGCCGAGGGCTGGCAGGCGCAGGAACTGGCGCACGTGGCCGGTTGCAGCCGGTGCCAGCAGGTCATGGTCTACGAATTTCGTGCCGAATGTCCGGGCTTTGGGCTCCTGGCCCATTATGCGGCTGGCGATTCGCCCTTCGCGGTGGCGATCAGCCGGCACCTGGAAGAGGACTGCGTTGGCCGCTGCCGGCGGCGTCTCGAATCTCCCTGGCTGAAGGGCGTGGCGGCACTATTGCGAACCGGGGCCCACGCGGAAGACGCACTCCAGGAATCCCTGCGGCATCTTGCCAGCGCCGACGTGCACCTGGCCGTCGCCCCCGCGTTCCTGCCGCTGGGCGGAGAAACCGCTTTCCAGGTGCATGCCGTCGGCCCGGGTGGTCTGATCGCCGTGACCCTGAAGCAGGAAGGCGCGGATCTGGTGGCTTACGTGGAATCGCCCAGCACGTCGCTGGCGGGTCACACGGTTACCGTCGAGCTGCTGGGCCAAGCGCGCCAGTTACGCGCGCAGGTGATTCTCCGCATGGTAGATGGCGTGGGCGCATTTGGCGTCCACAGTTTCGGCAATCTGGCAAATCTGACCAGCGACCTGGGCCCCGATTGGGAGATCCTGGCGGTGCTCGACAAGTAGGCGGCTATGCCGCTGGAACGCGTGCTCCCCAGGCTGCGCCGGCTGGCGGGCGCAGCCTCGCCCCAGCCGGGGTTGATGGACTTCGATTGGGCAGACTTAACGGGAGAGGCCGCCCTGCTGCCGCAGGAACTGCGGGGCGCGGTGCGAGACGCCGCCGAGCGCGATCCGTTGCCAGAAATGCGCGAGTGCTGGGATCTGATTCGCCAGCCGGACTGCCTGGACAAGCTGCGCCGCTTCCATGCGATCGGACGCGCACTGAAGCCCGGATCGGAAGCCATCTGGAGCGAGCGGCTATATCGTAACGCGGCCTTGATGATCGCCACCGCTGGCGCCGCCGCCGCTCTCCGGGCGGCGCAAGATCCGCGCCAGGCCTGGGAGGAAATGCAGGATTGGTGGAGGAAAGCGGCCAGGCAGTTTGAGTATCGAGCGGGCAGAGACGTCGCCGCGCCCCCTGGCTGGCGGGCCGATGCCCTTCGCGAGGCGGCGGCTGCCCTGCGAAGCGCGGGTTGGGACACCGGCCTCCTGGCATTTTGGACCCGCTGGTGGCTGGAGGACCCCACTGGGTCGGCGGCGAAATACGTGGTTCCGCTTGCCGGATACTGCGCCGGGACAGGATTTCTGGCCGAGCTCTTGCTAACCGCCGCGGAACCGGACGGCGGATATCTGATTGAGCACCCCGACGCCGCGTTGCGACCCTTGGGCGAATCGCTGCTGGCGGCCGTCGCCGCTGCGGCCGGAGTTCCCCGAAAGGGTATCGCCTGGAAAATCGATGCGGGTGCCAGCCTGCCCGGCCAATCGCTACCCCTGGAAGGCGACTCTTTGGGAGCGGCGGCCGCCGCCGGTTTCAGCCTGTTCGACGGGGATTTCACTTACGACTCCCGCTGCCTGCTGATCGCTGCCGTGGGCCCCGGCGGCAGGCTGGAGAGAGTTGGCGGCCAGATCGAGAAGCTCAGGTTGGCAAAGGCGGCCAGCTTCTCTAAGGCGGGAGTCGCTTTCGACACGGATCTGTCGGACGAGCAACTTCGGCAGGCCGGCCCGCCGATTACGCGGCGCCTGCGCACCGTGGAGGAGGCCAAGCGGTTTGCGCGCGCTACTCAGGTGGATGCGCCCTGGCTTTGAAGATCGATATCCAGCGCCGCCCAGTGGCTGAGCCCCAAGGGCACCGCGACTCCGCTGCGCCCCTCCGCGTGGAGGCGCACCCGGACTTTGCATGTCAGAGTTTTGATGTGCTTGTCCAGCAGCAGCGTGGTCGCCATGGGCTGGTATCCTTCGAGCGAACCGCCGTTCCTGCGAAACAACCAGGTGGCAACGTTGCAGCCCGGACCGATGGCGGCCACGTGCATGGTGAGCGCCGGCAGCCACACGCGCCCCACAACGTCGTCGCGGCCTGAAGCTTGCAGCGCGCCGCCCGCCAGGTTCGCGAGCTCCTCCCCCGCGGGCTCCGCGAACTCCGGGACGATCCGGCCATTGAGCAGGATATCCGCGCGGCAATGTGTGCCGCCAGGATCGCCACGCATCAGCCGCTCTTCCGGCAGTACTCCCTGTATGATAGCGCGCTCGTCCAGAACCATCTCATACTCGAGACCGGTGGCGTCCACCGAGTCTTCGTCGCGCAGCAGTCCCACGGTGTGGTGCAGCATCCAGATCTCGTGGCTCCAGTAGACGTCGAATTCCTCGGGTATGCCGCGGCCCCTGCGCCGGTAGAGGAGGCGCAGGTTATGGGCCGTGGGCCTGCGTCCGATGCGCACGCGCAAGGGACCGAGGCGCACGTCGGGCCCCGGCGATCTCCCGCCAAACTTGACTGCTGAGCTCGGAAGAAGCAGCATTCGGGCGGAGGGGTCTGGCCCCAACGTCGTCCCTAGTTCTCCGGTCTCGCTCTCTGCCCATTCCATCTGCGGCTTGGCCTGCATGCTACCAAGGATACTCCAATAACGCGACGGTCCAAGCTGCGGCTCATCGTGTGGCGCCGGTCAGCCGGCCGCCGGCGCACGCTCCTCACCGG
>Ga0335078_10006375_pt1 | contig 17471 bp, 9 predicted proteins | sample Lox_Sample_32_FD_206711 | JGI IMG/M metagenome (GOLD analysis project Ga0335078, IMG submission 206711) | Soil microbial communities from Loxahatchee National Wildlife Refuge, Florida, United States - Lox_Sample_3.2 | ecosystem: Environmental > Terrestrial > Soil > Wetlands | place: USA: Florida... | reverse complement strand
TGAACGTCACCGACAACACGCTGCACGTGGAAACGACGAGCACGCAAATCGGCCAGGTCATCACCAGACGGCAGGTAACGTCGGTGCCGCTGGATGGCCGCAGCTATACCGATCTGCTTGCGATGCAACCGGGCGTCGCTCCGCATACCGCCATTAGCGATTCTACCGTTCAGGACGTGGGCGCCACGGTTCTCGATCCCTCCGGCACGCTCAACTCAGGCAATCTCTCGGTGAATGGGCAGCGTGAGACGGCCAATTACTTCGGCGTGAATGGCAGCGACGTGGAAGAGGATGTGAATGCCGGAGCTGCCGTGATCCCCAATCTGGATTCGATCGCCGAATTCCGTATCATCACCAGCAATTTCGACGCGGAATACGGAGAATACAGCGGCGGCCAGATCAGCGTGATCACCAAATCGGGGACGAACGATTTTCACGGCAACGCTTTCGACTTTCTGCGCAACACCGATCTCGACGCGCGCAACTACTTTTCGCCTACGCGCGGCGCCTTCCGGCAGGATCAGTTCGGCGGCACTTTCGGCGGGCCGATTCGGAAAGACAAGCTCTTCTTCTTTGTCGACTACCAGGGAACGCGGCAGACTCAGGGTGTCGACACCGGCAATATCGCCGTGCCATCCAGCGCGGATCGCATCGGCGATCTCTCCAACTTCACCGCCGGCCGCGGCGGAAACCAGCTCTCGGGCCTTGTCAGCGGTCCCTACCTTGCGAATATTCTCACGCAGAGGCTAGGCTATCGCGTCGCGTCGGGCGAGCCTTATTTCCTGCCTGGCTGTACATCGGCCTCCACCTGCGTCTTCCCTCATGCCGTGATTCCGCAAAGGGCCTGGTCGGTGCCGGGGCAGCGTCTGCTGCAGTACATTCCCACTCCCAACACGGCTTCCGGCACCTTCGCCACGTCCTCCTACAACCAGACGGTTCGCGACGACAAGGCAGGCGCGCGTATCGATGCGAACACCCCGTGGGGGCTGATGTCGGCCTACTACTTCGTCGACGATTTCTACCTCGTGAACCCCTATCCGGTGGCTCAGAGCGGCGCCAGCGTGCCCGGATTTTCAGCGGCCACCAGCGGCCGCTCGCAACTGCTCGCGCTCGGCGACACCAAATCCTTCGGCGCAACCATGGTGAACGAATTTCACCTCAGCTACATGCGCGACAACACCAACCTGGGCCAGCCCATCGGCGGCCTGGGCGTGAGTTTTGCGTCCCAGGGATTCGTCAATGCGAATGGAACCGACAGTATTGTCGGCCTCGATCCCAAGGGGCAGAGCGTGGAGAATCTCAACTTCAATGCCTATTCCACCGGAGCCGCGGCCAATCAGCTTATCCAAGTCAACGACACGTACCAGACCTCCGACAGCTTTTCCAAAGTACTTGGCAATCACACCATGAAGTTCGGAGCCGAGTTCCACGCCGACCAAGTGAACGCGGCGCCGATCGCGCAGTTCAACGGAAACTTTGTCTTCGCAGGCCAGGAGACCGGCGTCGATTTCGCGGATTTCCTGATCGGCGTGCCCAGCCAGTACAACCAGAGCCAGTTGAATCCATTCTTCGCGCGCAACAAATACTTCGGCGTCTTTGCCCAGGACAGCTGGCATCTCCGCCACGATCTCACGCTCAATTACGGGCTTCGCTGGGACCGCATCGCGCCCTGGTCGGAGAAGTACAACCAGATTTCGACCTTCGTGCCGGGCGCGCAATCGGTCGTTTTCCCGGGCGCGCCTCCGGGAATTCTCTATCCCGGCGACCCCGGCGTTTCCAATACGCTGGCTCCAATCGACGCGCGTGACTTTTCACCGCGTATTGGCCTGGCCTGGTCTCCGCAGGCAGCCGACGACACGCTTCTCGGAAAACTCATTGGCCCGGCCGGATCAACCAGCGTGCGCTCCAGCTTCGGCATCTTCTACAACGCCATCGAGGCGGTCGAAATCGGCGTGCTGGCCGCCAACGCTCCCTATGGCACGACCTATTCCAGCCCTGCGCCGCCGCTGTTCGCAACGCCATTTATCAACGCCGCCGACGGTACCAACAACGGCCAGCCATTCCCCTACAAATTCGCTCCGCTGAACTCGTCGCGCAGCCATCCCGATCCCAACATCGATTGGGCCAGCTATGAGCCCATCAGCGGGATCCCCGGCTATGACATCCACAATCACACGCCCTATACCGAGGAGTGGTCGCTCTCGATTGAGCGCCAGGCCGGGCCAAAGACGGTGCTCGACGCCAGCTACATCGGCTCGGCATCGCACCGCCAGCGGGTGCTGATTGAATCGAACGCCGGCAATCCCGCTCTCTGTCTCAGCCTGAGCCAGCCAAGCGAGGTCATGTTCGGAACCGTGACCTGCGGGGCGTTTGGAGAAGATACGGTCTACCACCCTGCAGCCGGCGGAGTGGTTCGCGGCACGCGCGGTCCGCTCGGGCCGAGTTTCGGCAGCAATGCACTGCAATCCAATATCGGATACGCCAACTACAATGCGCTGGAGCTCAGTGCGCGCCACACTTCCGGACGCCTCGAATTCGACGCCTCCTATACCTACAGCAAGTCGCTGGACCAGGCGTCGAATATCGGCGAGGAGGTCAATCCGTTTGATCCGGCTCTGAGCTACGCGCTCTCTTCTTTCGATGTAAAACACAACTTCGTTTTGAGCTATGACTATCAGCTTCCGTTCGATCGGTTCTTGCACCCGAACCGGCTGACGAAGGGCTGGTCGTTCTCCGGAATCACCCGCTTTGCCAGCGGATTCCCGGTCACCATCATCAATAACGGCGACAACTCGCTGATCGGAACCAATCCCAACGGCGTGAACAACTCGAGCATCGATGAGCCGAACTATGACGGCGGCCCGCTGCACCTCAAGACCAATCTGCGGGACGCCGGAAACCGCTTCTTCAGCACCGCGGAATTCAGCATGAACGCGCTGGGCCAGCCGGGCACGGCCAAGCGGCGCTTCTTCTATGGCCCAGGCGCCGACAACTACGATATGGCGATCGCGAAGAATCTTTCCTTCACGGAATCGAAGAGCATTCTGTTTCGCGTGGAAGCGTTCAACGTGTTCAATCATGCCCAATTTAACGGCCCGCAAGCGGTCGACGGCGACATCGGCAGCTCGACGTTCGGGAACGTGATCAGCGCCGCGCCCCCGCGCATTCTGCAAGGCGCGTTGAAATTTTCCTTTTAATGAGGGAGGTATGGATACAGCGGAGTGGGCCACGGCCCGGCCGGAGCACGCATCTTTATTCCTCATGATTCGCAAACTCAAATCCGGCCAATTTCGCCTGTACTCACGAAAGAAGAATCCTGAAACCGGCAAGCGCCGCAATCTGGGAACTTTCCATACGCTCGACCAGGCCAAACAGCATGAGCGGGAGGTGCAGTTCTTCAAAAGACATTGATCAGCGAGCCGGCTGCTGAAGAGGTTCGCCGTTCCGGATTCACGAACAAATTGAATGCAACCCAGGTCCCAAAATCGGGAACTGGTGCACCCGCCGGACGGCGCTCACGCCGCCACGATGCCGCGCGACACCGCATAGCGCGTGAGCTCGGCGGTCGAGCGCACCCCAAGCTGGTCCATCAGGCAGTTGCGGTGATACTCCACGGTCTTGGGCGAGATGCCGAGAACCGCGGAGATCTCTTTCGAGGTCTTCCCCTCGGCGACCAACTGCAGCACTTCCCGCTGGCGGGGGGTAAGCGATCCGCCGAAAAGCTCCGACGGATTCACATGGGAATGAAACCGGGTATGGTCGGCGACGTCGCCGCCGGCGTGCGGCGTCGCGTAGAACTGGTGATTCAAGGCCATGCGGATGGCCAGGATGAGCTCGGTCGAAGCCGATTGCTTGGAGACGTACGCGGATGCGCCGGCATTGAATGCGGCGCGCAGATAGGCGGGGTCGAGCTGCTGCGTTACGATGACGATCTTGACCGACGGCAAAGCGTGGCTCAATCGACGCGTCGCCTCGATCCCATTCAGCTCGGGCATGCCGATATCGACCACGACAACGTCGGGCACGAGCCGCAGCGCTTCTTCTACCAGGGCGCGCCCGTTGGCGGCGGTGCCGACAATCTCGAACTCGTCGGCGAGAAGGCGCGAAAGGCCCTCCAGCATGAGCACGTGATCATCCCCGAGCAGAACTCTTTTCTTCATGGTCCACCAGCGGAATATCGACGGCTACGGTGGTTCCGTGGCCCAGTTCGGATTGGACCGTGAGCGTTCCCCCGGCCAATCGCGCCCGCTCCTGCATCGAAATCAATCCCAGCCCATGTGCCGGCGAATCCTCTTCGAGATCGAAGCCGACGCCGAAATCCATCACTTTCAATTGCAGCTTGCTGTCCTGACCGGAAAGAGCCACCTTCACATGAGTCTTGCCGGCATGCTTGGCCACGTTGCGCAGGGCCTCCTGGGCAATGCGGTAGATGGCCGTCGCCGCCTCGGGCGGCCAGCTCCCGGGAAGATCCTGCGACATGTAGGTCGCCGGCATCTTCTCCCGCTCTCCAAATTCATCCACCAGCGCCCTCAGAGCCTCAGAGAGCCCGAGATCGGTCAAAATCGCCGGATGCAGTTGGTGCGAGATTTGCCGGACGTCGGTGTTGAGCGACTGCAGATCCTTCTGGGCCTTACGGACGCGCTCGGCATCTTCATCGCTGCAATTCCGGATATCCACTTCCGACAGCAGCATTTCCAGGAGGCTCAGGCGCTGGCTGACGTCGTCGTGCAGCTCTCGCGCCACTTTTTGCCGTTCTTCCTCCTGCACCATGAATAGATGCCCGGTGAGGCCGCGAAGTTCGCCCTGGGTGCGGTCGAGGCGCCGTGCGGCGATCTCGATCTCCCCCTCGAGCGCCTTCTTTTGGCTCGAAATCAGCAATTCCGCCTCGCGCCGAAGCGTAATGTCCTCGATCATCAGCAGCAGGACACGGCTTCCATCGGTGGAGAGCGAATGGCCCTTGATGAGCAGCGTCTTCGGCTTTGCGGTGGTCGATTGATGCTCGAACTCGATGGTGGCGCCCGCCGGCCCGAGCGACAGGCTTTCCAGCCTCTCCTTGAACCCATTCAGACCCCACAGAAGGTTGACCAGTTCCGGCAGCGACCTGCCCTCCAGTTCCTTGGTCTGCATCTGCGCGAGGTGGCGGAACGCCGTGTTCACAGTGCGGATCGAGCCGTCCCTCTCCAGCACCACGATGGGAACCGGCACGCTCTCCACCACCGACCGCGCAAAGTCGCGCGCGTCAACCAGGTTCTGCTGGCTGCGGCGAAGCTGGTCGATGTCCACCAGAACCACGACGAGCCCTTCGATCTTGTTGTCCGACGTGCGGTAGGGGCGCACGCGAAGCAGGTGCCAGCGGCCCTCGCGGTCCTGAACCTCGAGCTCGCGCGTGCCCAGCGTCTCCAGCACATCCTGCAGGATCGGCTCGATGTTTTCGAGGCTGAGCTGCAGGCGAATTTCGCTGATGGAGCGCCCGATGTCGGTGGAGCGCACGCTGAGCAGCTTCTGCATCGGCGGCGTGAACTGGCGGATGTGGAAACCGTTGGTCAGCATCAACAAGGGGATGTTGACGCTGTTGAGAAGATTGGTCAGGTCGTTGCCGGTTTGCGTAAGAACGTTGTTGCGCTGCTGCAGCTCATCGTTGACCGTCTGCAGCTCTTCGTTGGCGCTCTGCAGCTCTTCTTTGGTGGTCTCGAGCTCCTCATTCGTGCTCTGCAGCTCCTCGTTGGCCGACTGGATCTCTTCGTTGGCCGAAACCAGCTCCTGGTTCCGCGCATCGCGCTCTTCCACGAGCGACTGAAGATGGAACCGCGTGGACGTCAAATCCTGCCGCAACTGCGCGACCAAACGGTCCTTTTCGTCCACTGTGAGTTGCAGCGGCGCGGGACTCTCGATCTGCTTGGCTTCCTTCCCGTCCCCCATGGTCTGGAAGAGCACCAGGAAGCAGCGCGGCCGGGACGAGGCGCTGCTGATGGGCAGCACATCGATCTGAATCTGTTGCTCTCCGGAGTGTTCGTCCACGATGGAGGCAACCTCGGATGCGGGGACGTTGTCGTGAATGGCGCGCTGCACGGCGGCTCGTACTTCATTGGCGACTCCATCGCGGAGCACGCGCATCAGGTTCCAACTGACGGCGCCGGGTGCCAGGTCAAGAAAAGTCGAGGTCTGCCCGCGCGATTGCAATACGTTCATCCGATCGTCGATGATCAGGCCCGCGGGACCGAAGCGCGCCAGCACGATGCGGTCGGCCGCGCGCTGAAGCTCGAGTTCGGGCCAGATGCTGGATTCGCCGTCGCCCAGCCGAGTGTGGCCCGGAAAAACGTGTTGCGCGAGCGTGTAGTTTTTCGGAGGCTCATAGTGATAGGGCAGGTTATTGCCCGTTTTCATATAGATCTTGAACTTACGGTCCACCGCCGTGAATACGTCGCCGTAGTCGCGCAGGCCCTCCGACATGCCCATTAAAATGTACCCGCCCGATTCGAGCGCGTAATGGAACGTGAGCATCACCTGCCGCTGCAGAGCCTGATTGAAATAGATCATCACGTTGCGGCAACTGAGAATGTCGATATGGGAGAAGGGCGGGTCGTTGCTCAGGTTCTGCCGCGCGAAGATACAGGCATCGCGAACGCGCTTCGATACCTGGTACCCGCGATCGGCCTTGATGAAGTAGCGCCGCAAACGCTCCGGAGAAACGTCTCCGGCAAGCGTCTCGGGATAGACAGCCATTCGGGCCGTCTCGATCGACTGATCGCTCGCATCGGTGCCGAAGATCTGCAATGGAGTATCCAGGCCGCGCTGGGAAAGATACTCCAATACGACAATCGCCAGCGAGTAGGCCTCTTCTCCTGTCGAACAGCCGGCGCACCAGATGCGAAGCGGCTTTTCCGGCGGGCGGCTCTCAATCAAACCCGGCAGAACGTTGGAGCGCAACGATTCCCACAAGCCCGGATCGCGGAAGAAGCGCGTGACGTTGATCAGCACGTCCTCCTGAAGCGCCCGCAGCTCGTCTCCCCGCATCGCGAGGAAGCGATGGTACTGTGCCAGATGCTCCATGCGCAGCAGGATCATGCGGCGGGCAATGCGCCGGCGGATGGTCTCCGGCTTGTACAGGCGAAGGTCGAGGCCGGAGAGGCTGCGAATCATTTGCAGGATCTTCTGGAACGATTGCTCGTCGTCGGGATGAACCTTGCCCTCTTCCAGCGAGCGGACTTCGGGGCGGGTGAACTGATGAGCCAGGCGGCCCAGTTCCACCGCGATCTCGGCCGGAGGCAGCACCAGGTCCACGTGATCCGAGGCAATGGAGCTGCGCGGCATGCCGCTGTGTTGCGCCGTGTCCGGGCTCTGCACCAGCGCGATGCCGCCTTCGCCTTTGATCGCCTTCAGGCCTAATGCCCCGTCGGAGTCGGCGCCCGAGAGCACGACGCCGATCGCGTGATTCTTCTGGTCACTCGCCAGCGAGTAGAAGAACTTGTCGATCGTCCGCGGAATACGCTCGCCGCTGGGACGGGCTTCGACGCGAAACAGGCCTTCGCGAATCGTGACGGCCTGGTTCGGCTGAAGAACGTAGAGGTGATTCTGCGCCGGGCGCTGCCCATCTTCGACCGACAGGACCGGCATATGCGTGTAGCGCTCGACGATCTCCGACATGAAACTGCGCTGGTCCGGGGCCAGATGCGTGACCAGGACATACGCCATGCCGGTATTCGGATCGAGATTTTCAAGAACTTCGCGGAATGCCTGGAGCCCGCCCGCCGACGCGCCGAACCCGACCACCGGGTACATCAGCGCCGGAGACTGATGCCCTTCGGCCTCGTTTTCCACCTCGATCGAGGGAGTCCCGGAAGAGCCCGCGGCTTCGTGGATCGCGAGCGTCATGCCGGCGAAGTCCACTTCCTGGTCGTCGCTAGGTTTCGGTTCGCGGCCGTCGGTAGATTTCAGTTCGTAGCCGTCGGTGCCGTTGCCGTCCTGGCCACTGGCGGCGTGCGCCTCGGGGCCGTCGTTCGCGCTTCCATCGATGGTCTTGCCTGGGGTCTTTCCGGGGGCGGAGGGGGCATTTTCGACCGGGTCGGAAGATAGCTGGCGGGACCGCTTCTTTTCTTCCCTATCCTTTGCCATAATCGTTCTCTCTGGGTCGATACAAGGATATACCTATTCGCACTTCGTAAGTTCCAAGGGCCGAGCCTGAATGGACCCATCTCCACCGCGACGCGCCATCAATGGCGGCCGGTGGAATATCCAACGCTGGCACGCGGAGCACTCGTCAGGGGGTGCCTATTCATGAGACTGGACACGATGCGCGTTTTGCAGGAGTCGAATTCGATCGGAGTTCAGTTTCTGCGCACCGAGTTGAAGACCGGGCACACCCTCTTGGATATTGCCGAAGTCACTGAAGTTGAGGCTACCCGGATGCGAACTCTGCGGAACGCCTGGCACGCTTACGATCTGGTCCTAAGGATGATGAACCGGCTGAATCTTTCGCTCGCCGACCAGGAAGACCTCTGCAGCGGGCTCCATGCGCTGAAGAGGCGCCTCGACTCCAGCCCAAAATAGACGGATCCACGCGGCCGCCGGCCCCTTTTGCAGCTCATGTTGGGGATATCAACAAGCAGGCGGGCTACCTAGGGAAAACCCTGGGAGCTACCCGAAACATCCCGACTACGCGAAGCCAGGGGTCTGGTACCATACCCGTAGTTCCACAGCGAATTGTCGAGAAATCGACTTCCTGCAGTCATTGCGCGTGTACGAACCCCGCGAACGGGCCCAAGGTACGGACACAAGCGTCTCGTGGCCGAATGCGGCAATCCGTTGATCCGGCCGAGGAGCAGTGTACTTTGGATTCGCGAACCGAGGCTTCTGGAGTGCGAGCGACGCTTGCAGCTTCCAGGCGCCAGGAGGCGCGGCGCAATTCGGAACGCTTGGCGATTCTTTCCTGCGTCACGCCGGAAATCGAAGCCTTGGAGGGCCATGCAACGCAACTCTCAGCTCGTTTTTGTCGTAGACGACGAAAAAGTGATCGCCGAGACGCTGGCGACGATCCTCTGTCGTTCGGGATTCGTCGCCAAGGGCTTTCAGGATCCACACGAAGTTCTGGCAGTCACGGCGCAAAGCGGGCCGCCCGATCTGCTGATCGCCGACGTGATGATGCCGGGCATGACGGGAATCGATCTTGCCATCCGCATCCGGCAAGCCTATCCGGATTGCCGAGTGCTTTTGTTTTCCGGGAAGGCCGATACGGCCGATCTGCTGGAGACGGCGCGGCGGCAGGGATACGATTTCGAGCTTCTGGCCAAGCCGGTGTACCCGGCCGATCTGCTGGAGCGCATCGAGGCCCAGATGGGCAAAGGCGACAAGAAACCACTCTAGCCGGCGAGAGTCTGCGGATAGACGAAACCCGCGCGGCTCCGGTTCATCCGGGCTTGAATGGCGGCGCGCAACGGAGCCATGAAATACCCCGCTTGCTTATGTCGCGTGCTCCAAGGATTCGGCGAAGAGCTATCCGGTTGCATAGAAGCGTGTCATTCCTTTCACTCGGCACGGCTGCCGTGGAGAAACAAGGAAAAGGAGCGCAGGCCCGCTGAATGCGAGCTTGGCTCGACGCTTGAGTCAAGTTATGGCCCCATCTCCTGCGGGTCGCATGGATCGTAACCCAGCGAGCTTGCCGAGACAGGCGTGGGCGGGGTGGGCGGGGTGGCCCATGGCTTGCCGCTGAAATCGAAGAAATCCAGCAGGTTCGGCTGCGCCGCATCGCGCGTGGTCAGGTGTGCGGAACCCCCGATGAATCGATTCTCAACGAACTTGATGACCGCGGTGTGATCCATCGGAATGTGCGACACATAGTGCTTGCGCGTGAATGGCGAGATCACAATGTTGGGCAGGCGGAATCCGAGCTGAGCTGCGAATCCATGCTCTGCGGCGGCGTCGGTGCTCTTGGCGCCGGGGTCCGTCGAGTACAAGTCGCAATGCGTGGTCGGCTTTCCGCCGCTGGGAACGCACGGTTTGTACGTGTCGGCATTCACGGCGATACCGGAAATGTCCGGGATCGAGCCGAGAGAAGCATCGGTGTTCTTATTGGAGTGGCCTGGCACCGGCGGAACGTGATCGTACGGGCCGCCGCCCTCGTCGTAGCTGAAGAAGAAGACCGAGCTGCTCCAGGACGGGCTGACCATCAGCGCGTTCACGATCTTGGCAACCTCAGCCTGGCCCGTCAGGATCGATTGCCCGGAGCCCGGATGCTCGTCGTTCTTTCCTGAGCCGGACTCAATGAACGCGAAGCCAGGCAGCGTATTGTTCTTTACGTCTGTGTAGTAGTTGGGAAGCGGCGCAATGTGAGTGGGATCGATACAGAAGGACTTGCCGGTGTCGCCGACAACCGATGAGGGTTGGGTCGGCGCCTTGCAGGCTGCGTGACTGGGATTGGCATAGACGTATTTGTATGAATACGAGAGGCTGGAGAACGAGGTATCGGGATATTGGCTCTTGCCGCTGGCGCAGGTGCTGCCGGCAAGACACCCGCCGTTGGTCACCGTGTAATAGATCTTCCACGAAACCTTGGAGTTGTCGAGCTCCTGGAAAATATTGTTGATGGCGAGCTGGGATAGATGGTCATTGTCGCCCGGATCATGGACCAGTCCCTGGGTTGTGCCGCCGGTAAACGTCGCGATGCGATTGGGAAGACTCTTGGAAGAGACCGGCGAGAACCATCGGTCTGACAAGGCAAACTGCGAAGCCATGTAGTAGTAGTAATTCAGAAGATCCTGATCGTAATAGCCCATGGCGCGCTCGCCGGTGGTGTCGGTGTACTTCCCGCCGCAGGTTCCCGACTTGACACAGCTCTTGGCGAATCCTTCAGCGGTATGGACAAATCCGTCCATGTTGATCGGTCGTGTTCCGGCGAAGTTGTAGCGATTCACGTCTCCATAGCTGGCAAGCCAGTCGGAAGAGTCGTTGTCGATGCAGGTGGTGCGAAACTTGTATAAGTGGTACACGTCGCCTTCATCGTCCAGATTCTTGATCGTGTCCAGCTTGTCGTCGATGCCATCCACGTCGTATTCCTTGCCGTCGGCGCCGATGTCCCATCCCTTACCGTGGCGGTAGGGATTCAGCATGCCGAAGTAGTCGTCGAAGGAATGATTCTCCTGCAGCATGAAGATGACGTGCTGGACCGAATTGAGACCTGCCGAGGAACCGACCGTCACCGTCGCCTCTGCTGACGCTACGTTCCCGGACGCATCGCTTGCCTCGGCCGTGTAAGTGGTGGTCTCGGTCGGAGTCACCGTCACCGAGCCACCGGTCGATGAGAGCGTGTAGGAGCTTTCATCCGATCCGGTCACAACGACCTTCGTCGCATGGGTCGCGGTGACGGTCAGCATATCGGAACTCCCCTGGCTGATCGAGCTGTTCTTCGCCGTGATGGAAACGGTGGGAGTGGTTTGCGCCGGGGTCACGGTCACCGTGGTCTTGGCGGTCGCGCTGCCGCTCGAGTTGGTCGCGGTGGCCGTGTACGTGGTTGTGGAACTCGGGGTTACGGTGATTTTTCCGCCGGAATAGGGCAAGCTGTAGGAGCTTCCGTCGGACCCGGTCACATGAATCGAGGCAGCACTGGTCTCTGTCACCGTGAGGGTGTCGGACTGCCCGGCTGAAATGCCGCTGGAACTCGCGCTGATGGAAACCGTCGGGGTGGAGGCTGCTGCGCTGGCTGCAATGGCTGAAATCGCAAAAAATATGAGGAAGCGTGCCCCGGACACAGAACTCTTCATGAAGCCTGCCTTCTATTGATTGATGCGGGAGAAATATCCGCGAACCGGACTCGTTCGGCTGGTTCGATGCGGTCCAGGCGGATAGGGGTTGGTGGCGGGAGCTGAATCGCTTTTCACGAGCCCGAATTGAGCTTGCGGAGGGCCTGGATGTTGAGTACAGTTGGCATGCGGGTCTATCCCCATCGGTCGAAATGCCGGGCATTGGGCCTACCTGATCGGCACTCCAACACCTCCGGCTTCTGAGCGCTCAGAACCGACCGGCCCGCTGGTCCCTATGAACCTCTTCAATTTCAGATCAGGTTCTCGGGATTCCGGGCCAAGTTTAATTTCGCGTGATTCCGGAGCCCGAAGACTGTGCCAGAACGACCAGCACAGACGCACGATCTCACCTCAAGCTTTGAGACGCTTGACAGCCTTTTGAACACGCTGACGGATGTTCTTGATATTCGCGAAGTGTTCGACAGGGTGTCGGACCTCGTGCAGCGCGTTCTGCCCCACGATGTCCTGGGTGTGATGGAGATCAGCGAGAAGGGTGATCACATTCGCCTTCTAGCAACCGCTGGCCTTCCTGACAGGCAGACTTTTGAGGCACAAGTACTGGCTCCTGATCTCCTGACGAAGCCGTGGAACATCGCGATCTTTGACGATGTTCAGCAGAGCATCATGCCGCTTAGTTCTCGCATCAATGGACAAATTGTCGAAGTGAAGGTAGTCGAGGGCCAGCTCGTTCATGCAGGCGATGTTCTGACAGTGATCGACCCGGAAGACTACCGGATTGCCGTTGACCAAGCGGCTGCCGAACTTGCCAATGCGGAGGCGACGGCCCGGAGCTGTCACCTGAATGTTCCAATCACGTCGGCCGGTGCACTCAGTGTCCTCGATTCTGCACAAGCGTCTGTCGCGAATGCTCAAGCCGGTGTATCCGCGGCTGAGCACAATCTCGAAGCCGATAAGGCAACTCTGCTTCAAGCTGAGGCCAACGCGGCGAAGTCAGATGCCGACCTCGCTCGATATCAGCAACTGGTGTCGAAGCAGGATATCTCGCGCCAGCAGTATGACGGGGCAGTGTCGGCTGCCCGCGCGAATCAAGCTTTGGTCAAAGCGGCCGAGGCCAGGGTACTGGCCGCGCAGCAGGCGTCGGAGCAGGCGCAGGGCAAGCTCCTGCAGAGCAGGGCTGATCTGCGCAACGCACAAACCGCGCCACAGCAGATTTCGCTAACCAGCGCAAAAGCTCAGGCGGCGGACTCTCAAGTGATGCAGCGCAAAGCGCAGTTGCAGCAGGCTCAGCTCAATCTCAGCCATACAATCATTCGCTCTCCTGTGACTGGAATTGTCGGGAAACGAAGCGTCGAGGTCGGACAGAACGTTGGAATTGGACAGGAGCTTGTAGACGTTGTGCCACTGGACGACATCTGGATAACGGCGAACTTCAAAGAGACACAGCTCTCTCACATTCGCCCGGGGCAAAACGTAGAAGTAAAGGTCGACGCGTTTGGAAGGAAGTGGTCGGGATACGTCAGCAACCTGGGCGGCGGAGCTGGATCGGTCTTCAGTCTCTTGCCTCCGGAAAACGCAACAGGCAACTACGTGAAGGTCGTGCAACGCGTTCCAGTCCGCATCGACTTCGACCGCCCTGCAGATCAGGCTTTTAATTCCGATGGCTTGCTCAAGCCAGGACTATCGGTCGATGCAGAGGTGAAAATCCGATGAGTACCGCAACTGCAGTCTTGTCTGAGCAGGGCTCGTGGAAGCCAAAGGTGAATCCGTGGATCATCGGCGTGGTCGTGTCCATGGCTGCATTCATGGAGGTCCTGGATACCAGCATTGCAAACGTCGCGCTCCCGCATATCGCAGGAAACCTCGGCGCGAGCAACGATGAGAGCACCTGGGTCTTGACGACTTATCTCGTCTCGAACGCGATTGTGCTTCCAATCAGCGGATTCCTGGTCGAACTCTTCGGTCGCAAGCGCTTCTTCATCACTTGCATTGCATTCTTCACCGTGAGTTCGTTTATGTGCGGAATTGCGCCATCTCTGGGGCTGTTGCTTTTCTTTCGAATCTTGCAGGGCGCCTTCGGAGGAGGCCTGCAGCCCATGGCTCAAGCTATTTTGGCCGACACGTTTCCACCAGAGAAACGAGGGCTCGCTTTTGCACTCTATGGTGTAACGGCTGTTTGCGGCCCGGTACTTGGGCCCACGCTCGGCGGATGGATCACGGATAACTTTTCGTGGCGCTGGATTTTCTACATCAACGTTCCCGTCGGCATTCTGGCCCTCTTTCTCGTCCAGATGCTCGTGGAAGATCCACCACATTTTGCACGCATCAAGAAGGGCTTCGCTCGATTCGATTCTGTCGGATTTTCGCTGCTTGCGGTTGGTGTGGGTGCCCTTCAAGTCGTGCTCGATAAGGGACAGGAGGATGATTGGTTTTCATCCCGTTTCATCGTCGTTCTGTCATCAATCGCAGCCGTGGGCCTGCTTTCGTTAGTGGCTTGGGAATGGCGTCAAGAGGAGCCGATCGTCGATGTTCACCTGTTTCGGAACTTCAACTTTGTAACGACGAATGTGATGTTCTTGATCCTCGGGGTGGCCCTGTTCAGCTCGACGGTTTTGATGCCGCAGCTCCTCCAGACTCTGATGGGCTATACGGCTGAAGAAGCGGGTATGGTTCTTTCAGCGGGCGCCGTTGCGATCCTCTTCTTTCTACCTTTGGTTGGGAAGCTCACCACACGAGTCCAGGTGCGCTACCTTATTGCCACCGGCTGGCTTGTGATGGCAGCGAGCATGTACTTTTCGGCACGCCAGACGGATCTCCTGATCAGCTTTCGCAGCGCTACCTTTTTACGTGTCTTGCAATCTTTGCCCTTACCCTTTCTGTTCGTTCCAATCACGCTTGCTGGATACATCGGCCTGGCTAACGAAAAGACGAACGCTGCGGCCGGGCTGATGAACTTCATGCGGAACATGGGACAGAGCATTGGGACATCGGCGCTCACAACGGTTCTGGCGCGGCGAAATCAGTTCCATCAAACTGTTCTGGCGAGCGACACGGCATCTCCGCAGTTTCGGATCGCGGTTCATGGGCTTTCGGTGCAGCTAAGCCGCGCGGGCTTGAATACGCAGGCGGCACAGCACCAGGCAGTTGCCCGCCTATACCGGCTGGTGCTGGCGCAATCTGCGACGTTGTCCTACGTCGATGCGTATTGGCTCCTTGCCGTGGCGGGAGCAGCCATGTTCGCGACGTCATTTCTGCTGAAAACAAATGAGCCGGGAACAGGTGGCCATGTCTCACTGCATTGATTTGGCGATTCCGCGAATTCGGCTGCCGGCGATTGGGTTGATTGGCTGCCCCCCAGGGATTCGAACCCCGATATGCTGATCCAGAGTCAGCTGTCCTGCCGTTGAACGAGGGGGCAGTTGGCGCGCGGAGTCGGCCTGCACGAGCGTTCCGATCTGACTCCCCGGAAGAGCCCATCCTATTGAAGGCCAACTGGTTCATGATAAGTGGGATTCGGCCTGCGGGTCAATCGCGCCGACGCGATCCGGAGACCCGCTTCGCCCCATGGAAAAGAGAATCCGTCCTGGGAATCGAACTGACCCTCAACGCACGGGTAGATGCGCTACTGGCCGCGCCGATGGTCGGACTTTGGTTGCGCCGTGGTCCGCGCGCCAGGGAGCGAGTTGGCGCACGCAACTGGTCACGCTTGCATGCTGCTCGTGATTCTCTTCCCTGTCATCTCTCACGATTCTTCAGCGCAACTCCCGCACGTTCCCAATTCGGCTCCCATTTTCCAATCCGTGCATTTCTCCTTTGCAATCGCGCTTCAAATGGATACAATTGCGTTCAGCCTTCCCTACAAGCCCGCATTGTTACTTAGATACAAGAGGATACTCTTTCGTAATGAACAAGCTAGATTACTACGAGTTTCTCCAGATCAGCCCCCATGCCGAGCCGGACACCATCCACCGCGTCTATCGCTTTCTGGCTGCGCGCTTCCACCCCGACAATCCGCAATCGGGCGACGCGGAGATGTTTTCGACTTTGACTGCGGCGTATGAGGTCTTGTCGAATCCGGCGAGCCGCGCCGCCTACGACCTCGATTGCGCGAGAGGCTCGGCGCAAAAAGTCCCCATGTCGTGCTCGATCGATTTCATGGACAACATGGAAGGCGAGACCAACCGGAGGCTGGCTGTCCTGGCGGTACTCTACTTCCGCCGCCGCGAAAATCCAACCGGGCCAGAGATGTCCCTTTGCGAAATCGAAACCCGCATGGGCTTTCCCCGCGACTATCTCGACTTCACGACCTGGTACCTGCAGAAGAAGGGCTATATCTCGCGCGCCGACAATTCCGATTTCACGCTGACTGTGCAGGGTGTCGACTATGTCGAAACGCAGCGCGTGAACATTCCGGTGCTCAACAAGCTGCTCACCAACGGCGAAGAGCCGACGATGGCAAGCCCTTCGCCGGCCGCCTGCGCGGCGTCTCCGCAGCGCAACAACGTCATCACCATTCCGGGTGTAGCGCTGCTTGAAGAACGCCGGCTGGGCACCCGCGACCGCCGCGCGAACTCCCGCGGCCGGCGAGCAACGGACCCGGACCGGCGAGTAAGCCCCCTGCTTGCCGCAGGGGATTGATTCCTCAAACTGGAGTGGTGAATCTGAGGTTCGTGGCATAAATGGAAGGGCGAACCGCAGATCCTTCAATGCGCAACCCGCACAAAACGCGGCTTGCTACGTTCAGGATGACATCCGTATTTATGTTGCGAACTTCAGACTCAGGACGCGAGGTCACTGATCGTTTGAGATTGAACCATATGGGGTGCCCCATCCTTGCGGCACCTTTTGATTTGGTCGCAAGGGGGGTCTTGCGCGACGCTCGTTCCTACTCTTCCCTCAGCACTTCCAGCGGCCTCAGGCCGAGGATGCGATAGCTGGCCAGCCAACCCGTAGCCGTCGCCAGAATCGCCGTTCCCACGAGCGCAACAAATGTCGCACTCCATTCGATGCGATAGGCCACCTCGAGCCGGTGCAGCAGCACGCGGGTGAGCAGGTTGGCAAAGATCACCCCCACCACGCCGGCCAGCAACCCGAGCACGCTGAACTCCACGCTGAACACCCGCACGATGCGCATGCGCGTGGCGCCGAGCGTCTTGAGCACCACGGCTTCTCGCATGCGGCGAAATCGTGTGCTGGCGATACTCGAAGCCAGAATGGTCAGGCCCGCAAGAATCGAAAATGCCGCGAGGAAACGCACCACAAACGTGATCTGGTTGACTACGCTCTCAATGCGCTCGAGCACGTCGGCGATATTGATGACGGTGATCGTCGGGTAGGCCTGGAACAGTCCGCGCTCCAGCGCGCCTACCTGGCGCGGGTCGACGTGCGCCGCTCCATACCAGATGGCCGGCACATTCTTTAGTTGCCCCGAAGGCAGCACAAACGAATTTCGGCCGCCCAAGTGTTCGCCGTCGGCTCGATAGATTGCCGAGATTTTGAGGTCGTGCACGACCCCACCGGCTTCGAGCTCGACCGACGAGCCGATGTTGAGTTGCAGCCGCTGTGCCACGCCTTCGCCGACAGCCATCTGATCTGCATTGGCGTCGTTCCACCACGCGCCTTTCGTCACTTTGTCGCCGGCCGGCGGCGCGTCGGCCCAGGTGAGCTCCGCATTCTCCAGCATGCGGCGTGGAAAGTGCTGGCCTTTGAGCTGGTCGAGCG
>Ga0335078_10006374_pt1 | contig 17474 bp, 18 predicted proteins | sample Lox_Sample_32_FD_206711 | JGI IMG/M metagenome (GOLD analysis project Ga0335078, IMG submission 206711) | Soil microbial communities from Loxahatchee National Wildlife Refuge, Florida, United States - Lox_Sample_3.2 | ecosystem: Environmental > Terrestrial > Soil > Wetlands | place: USA... | reverse complement strand
CCGGTGTGTTGCAGACCTGACTTCCGGGATTGAACTCTGTGGCCTGCGAAAGAAGAAACTCGTTTTGTCATTCCGAGCGGAGCGAGGAATCTCTCCCCGGTTTCGAGATGCGAAAAGAAGGAGAGATTCCTTGCTCCGCTCGGAATGACAAAAAGGCAGAATGCTCTTTGCGCAATCTGACGGAACCACGAGGACCTATATTTGCCTGATACTGTGAAAATAATCGAATGCCCGCGCGACGCGTGGCAGGGCCTGGCGGAAACGATTCCCACCGCGACCAAGGTGCAATATCTGCTGCAGCTGGCGAAAAGCGGATTTAAGCACATCGATGCGGTCAGTTTTGTTTCTCCAAAACACGTAAAGCAGATGGCTGACAGCGAAGAAGTGATGAAAGGGTTTCTTGCCGGGCTTCCCGCGGGCACTGCCCAGCCGGAGATCATCGGAATCGTGGTGAATGAAAAGGGCGTCGAGCGCGCCCTGGCCACTCCCGGCGTGACGACGATCGGCTATCCGTATTCCATCTCGGCTTATTTTCGCCGGGCCAATGCGAACATGAGCCGAGGGGAATCGCGCGCCCTGGTTGAGCATTTGCGCAAAGCGACGAAAGCGTCCGGACATGGACTGGTGGTATACATTTCGATGGCCTTCGGCAATCCGTACGAGGAGCCGTGGGGCGCGGAGATTGTCGAGGAAGCGCTGGTCTGGCTCAAGGACATCGGCGTGCGCAGCGTGTCGCTCGCCGATACAGTCGGGACCACGCCTCCTCAATATGTGGGCGCGCTGTATAACTCCGTGAAAGATTGCGTGGCAGGAATTGAGTTGGGCGTTCATCTGCACAGCCGCGCGGAGGGCGCGGCGGAAAAAATTCTGGCCGCGTACGATGCCGGCTGCCGCCGGTTCGACGGCGCGCTCACCGGGCTTGGCGGATGTCCCTTCGCGGGCGACGAGCTGGTGGGAAACATCGCCACGGAAACGATTCTCTCGGCCCTCGCCTCGCGCGGCGTGGAAGCGGAGGTTCGCCCGGAAGCGCTCGCGCCGTGCATTGCGTTGACGGAAGAGATTCGCGCCAAATTTTCGCATGCCGCGGTTTAGTAGGACGGGCTTCAGCCTGTCGCTTTTTTGAATGATATAGATAATGGAATGGAATAGAGATTGCCAAAACCAGACAGGCTGAAGCCTGTCCTACGGAAATGCCTTACCAATCTCTCCATCTCGAATACACCGGCGACATCGCCATGATCACGCTCAGCCGGCCGGAGAAACGCAACGCCATCACGCGCGAGATGATCGCGGAGCTTTTCGCCGCCTTCGACGAAGTCGAAACCAGCCCCGCGCGAGTTTTGATCTTGACCGGCGCAGGCAAGGCCTTCTGCTCCGGCATGGACTTGGAAGCTTTAAAGGCGCTGGCCAGACAATCCCCCGCCGAACAGCGCGAGGACGCGGACAACCTGGGAAACCTTTTCTTGCGCATCTGGAATTTCCCGAAGCCCACGATCGCCGCCGTGAATGGACATGCGCTGGCCGGAGGATGCGGCATCGCCACGCTGTGCGATTTCACCATCGCCCAGCCGGAAGCGAAATTTGGATACCCGGAAGCGCGGATCGGTTTTCTGCCCGCCCTCGTCTCCGTTTTTCTCGTGCGCCAGATCGGCGACAAAAAAGCGCGCGACTTGCTCCTCACCGGAAAAACGATCGAGGCCGCCGAAGCGCAACGCCTGGGGCTTGTCACGCAAGTCGTCCCCGCCAAGGAATTGATGATCGCGGTGCAAATCCTGGCCATCTCCTTGCTCGCGTGCAGCCCAGTCAGTCTGCGCATGACCAAAAAGTTGCTCTATGATTTTGCCGCGCCGGAAATCGCCCGCGAGATCGAACTGGCCGCAACGGCCAGCGCGCAAATCCGAACGACGCAGGATTTCATCGAGGGGCTCGAGTCGTTCCTCGAAAAGCGCGAGCCGCGCTGGACCGGCAAATGAATCGCCGCCCAAGCGCCGCCCGCCGCGCCTCTGCTACAATTTCCGTCCCGATGAGCGAAGCCTTTGACACCGTGGTGCGCGTCCGCTACTCGGAAACGGACAAGATGGGCATCGTCTACTACGCCAATTACTACATCTATTTCGAAATTGGCCGCGTGGAATACATGCGCCAGCAAGGGGTCGATTACCGCAGCATGGAAATCGAGGATGACAGTTTCATCGTGGTGGTTGAATCGCATTGCCGCTATCTTCGCCCGGCCCGCTACGACGATCCCCTGCGCATTCGCACACGCGTAAAATCGGCCAAGCGACGCGTCATCACGTTTGGTTATGAAATTTTTCAGGACGAAAAAGACGAATTGCTTGCCACCGGAGAAACCACGCACGTCATCTGCGACAGCCGCGGCCGGCCCAAAGCCTTGCCGGAAAAATATCGCCGCTATTTCAAATTGGAAACCGTGGAGTCGCGACCCTAGTGGAACAGGCCTTGTGGAACAGGCTTCAGCCTGTTTGCTTTTTTCTGGCCTCAAACAAAGCTCACAGGCTGAAGCCTGTGCCACAAGGAAATTCAGGCCAGCGCCTCAAACAAAAATAATCCCAGGCGCAGCCCGGCGGGAAACGCGAAGGGCGCCAGCTCCAGCGAATAGTGCCCGCACGGCAGCGTCAGCGTTTCCAGCCGAACTCCTTTCTTCCGCAGCGTCTGAAACATTTCCTCGGTGAACTCATACCAAAACGTCGGATCGTAACGCCCGCTGATCATGAGCATGCGCTGCCCGCTCTCCCTAAGCCGGTCCATATAAGGAACGGGACTGATCGGCGTCCAGTACCGCCGCAATTCGCCCTCGGTCACTTTGGTGCGCAACCCTTCCCACACGTGCGTGGTGGTCATCCCCGTCCGCACCACGTCGGCAAAATAAGTAGACACGTGCATGAATGCGCCCGCGCGCACAGCAGGATCATGCGCCATGGCGATCGAACCAATCGCCGAACCAATGCTTGTTCCGACCAGGCCCAGCTTGCCGTACCCTTGCTGCTCGAGCCAGCGCAGGCAGCGCCGCGTGTCCATGACGGCTTGGCGCGTCGCCTGAATCGTCAGCCCCACATTCGAGCCAACCAGTTGATCGGCGCGCTCGTGCCCCGGCGCAACGCGATAATCGTGGTACGGCAGCGAAAGCCGCAAAACGCTGATGCCCAGCTTTGTCAGCCATAGGCAGAGATTGACCTGGCCGTGCCACTTCGCGTTCCAATTCGGCAGCAAGACGACGGCAGGCCCGTTCGTCCTGGCGCGGAAAAAGCGCGCGTGCACGAGATTGTTGTTTTCCCAGGGAGAGGCGATCTGGCTGGTGAACGTGAGCACCCGCCCTCCCGAAGCGCCATTTTGAGGGGGATGCAGCACATAATCGTCGGCGGGCGTTGTGGAAAACCATTCGTCGCTATGCGCCAGCGTTTCCGCGACCCAGGCGTCTAGAAATCCGCGGGGATCGGGTTCGTCGGCCCGGCCCCCGATGTGTTCGAGCCCCCATTCGAATGGATAGACTCGCCGATTGTCATCGGTCGTCCAGCGGGCGTGCTCGTAGCGCCGTATTTTTTGTTCCAGCCAGGACATTGCTTTACGAATTTCGAATATAGGGTTGTGCGGAAAGCGTGTCAAACCGCTTGGGAGGCCATCGGGTTTGTATCTGCGGTGGTCTCGTAGCAAATCGACAGGCTGAAGCCCGTCCTACTCGCTGTTGGATGGCGACCTACTGTTGCCTGTTTGCTTCCTCCAAAGCGTGGGAATCATTGTGGGCGCGGGATGGGTGTGGCACAGTCGCAGGGTGATCCCTCTTGGCGCCTTTTTGTTCGGGTTAATCGTGGGCAGCTTTCTGAATGTCTGCATCCTGAGGATTCCCGCGGACAAATCCATCGTGCTGCCCGCGTCGAGCTGCCCAAAATGCGGCAAGGCCATCGCGCCGTACGACAATATTCCGGTCTTGAGCTGGATTTTCCTGGGCGGCAAATGCCGCAATTGCAAAACGAAAATTTCCGCCATGTATCCGGCGGTGGAATTGCTCACCGGCCTTTTGTTTCTGGGCTGCTATTTGGTTTTTGGATTGACTGTGGACGCGCTGAAATGGGCCGTCTTCGCCGCGCTCCTCGTTGTGCTGACGATCACCGACCTGCGCGAACGCATTCTCCCCGACGAAGTCAATTTCTTCGGCCTCGGCGCCGGCTTGCTCTTCAGTTTTTTCACCAAGTCGCTCGACGGAACGGCGTTGTGGATGGCCAACCGTTGGTTCGATTATCCCCCTCCGCAATTCGCTCTGTCTTTTGCGGATGCAGTTCTCGGCGCGGCGGCTGGAAGCGGCCTGCTCTGGCTTGTCGCCGAGGGATATTTTCGCCTGCGCGGCCGCGAAGGCATGGGTTTGGGCGACGTGAAAATGATGGCGGCGGTCGGCGCGTTTCTCGGCCTGAAGCGCACGATGCTGACGGTGCTGCTCGGATCGCTTCTCGGCAGCGTGATCGGCATATTTTTAATTGTGGTTTCCAAAAAGGGGCGCGATTACGAATTGCCGTTCGGCACCTTCCTCGGAGTCGGCGCGCTCCTGGTGGTTTTTTTCGGCACGCCGGCGCTCCGCTGGTACGAATCCCTTCTGGCGGTGAAGTGACCCGTGAATGCTGAATTCCTGATGGCGGCTGCGGTTCCGGGAACGAGCTCTCTGTGGTTCCTCTCGGGGATTCTCTTGATTGTGTCGCTGGGCGTGGCGATCGCCGCGGTCGTATTGGCCCGGCGTTACTTCCAGCAGGGCTCAGCATCGCAGGATGATGTCGGCGCGATGAAACCGCGCAGCGACAATCCCACCGCGTTCATGACGGCCTCGATGCAAGCCGTCATCAAGAAATTAAAAGAGCAGGAAAAGGAACTGGAAGCCCTGCACCGCGCCGAACGCGAGCGCGCCCAGCAAACCGAACGCATGAGCGAAGCCGTCACGCGCAACATGCCCGCGGGACTGCTCCTCGTCAACTCCGCCGGCCTGGTCACGAGCGCCAATCCCGCGGCCGAAGCCGCGCTCGGCGTGAAATCGCTGGCCTATCGCCGCTACAGCGAAGTGCTCGGCGCCGGCTCGCGCCTCACGGAACTCGTCGCGGGATGCCTCGAGCACGGCCGCACGTTCCGCCGCGAGGAAGTGGAATACCTGACGCCCGCGCACGAATTGCGCCAGCTCGGCGTGACCATTTCCCCCATCCAGAACAACGCCAACGAAATCACCGGCGCGATCTGCCTGCTCAGCGACTTGACTGAACTCGCCGCGCTGCAAAAGCAAATCCACATGAAGGAAAATCTGGCCGCGCTCGGCGAGCTATCCGCCGGCATCGCGCACGAATTCAAAAACGCCCTGGCCACCATCTCCGGTTACGCCCAAATGATTCGCAGCGAGGCCCAGCCCGGCAGCGAACTGCACGAGCACGGCGAACTCATTCTCCGGCAAACGCGCTCCCTCACGCACGTGGTCACGGAATTTCTAAAATTTGCGCGCCCTCTGGAGCTCGCCGACGAACAAGTTTCCCTTCGCCCCATGATCGACCGCATCGTGGCGGAAATTGCCGAGGCCGTGCCCGGCGTTCCCTTTATCACCACGGGCGAATTCGGCGAAGTCTCAGGCGACGACGCGCTGCTGCGGCAGGCGATTCTCAACCTGGCCCGCAACGCCGCTGAAGCCGCCGCCGGCAATCCCGCGGGCGGACGAGTCATCATCCAGGGCGAGTTGGATCAGTCCGGCCCGCTCCAGGGACAGCGCATCTCCATCACCGACAATGGCCCCGGCATTCCGCCCGAAGCGTTGACCAAAATTTTTATGCCCTTTTACACCACCAAGGCGAATGGAACCGGCCTGGGCCTGGCGGTGGTGCAAAAAATCGTGGTGCAGCATGGAGGCAGCATCGAGGCGCGCAACCAGCCGCTGGGCGGCGCCGAATTCATCGTATGGTTACCCTTTGTACGCGAAACGATCAGAGCAATTGATTCAGCCGCCCTGCGCATCTAAACTGGTTGAGCAGAGTTCCACCGTTTCTCCTCCGAAAGGGGGCCAAAAACAATGAATACAAAGAGGCTTATCACACTGAGTCTGGGATGCCTGATGCTTGCCGCCCCGGCCTTTCTAGCTGCCCAGGACCAGGATCAGGAAAGCGTCGCCGATGCCGCGCGCAAGGCCCAGGCGGAAAAAAAGAACGCGCCCAAGGCCAAGCTTTCGATCGATAACGACAATCTCGACACGCTCAAGGGAACCATCAACGTCGTGGGCGAAGAGCCTGCCCCGCCCGAGGACCAAACCAAGAAGGCAGCAGAGGATAAAACGAAGGCCGCTCCCGCTCCAAAAGGGGAAGCCTACTGGCGGCAGAGATTCGCCGATGCCTACAAGAAGCTCGACGGAGATTCCCACGAGCTCGATATCCTGCAGCGCGAATACAATCTGAAGCAGGAACAGTTTTATACGGACCCCATGGCTTCGCTGAAGCAGGAATATTCCCGCTCGGATTTGAACGACGCGAAAGCGAAAATTGACGACAAGACGGCGCAGGTCGCGCAGGATAAAGCGGACATTGCCAATCTTGAGGACGAATTACGCCAAGCCGGCGGCGAACCGGGTTGGGCCACGCCCCCGGCGCAGGCCTCCACGGGAGAGCAGCCCGCACCGGCGCCGGCCACTGGTGGAGCGCCGGCGGAAACGCCCGCGACACCTGCCACGCCGCAGACTGGCGCGCAACCCGCGCAGCAACCGTAGCTCGCGCCGATTGGCTTGGCGGCTCGATCCGGGCTTTAGCCCGTGACTGAAATCTCGGTATGGATCCCTGCGACAGCGCGCTTCGCGCCCTGAAATCGCGATAAAAGAAAATCGATGGAACCCCTTCTTCTGGTCGAAGACAAACCCGAGCTACGCGCCATGCTCAAGAAGGCGCTGGAGCGCGCCGGGCACACCGTGGACGAAGCCCCCGATGGTTCTTCCGCCGTGGCCAAAGTCCGCGCTCGCCGTTATGTCCTTGTGCTCACGGATTTGAAGCTGCCCGGCTGTTCCGGCCTCGAAGTTTTGCGCGAGACCAAGCAAGCCGATCCCACCATCCCCGTCATCCTAATCACCGCCTACGGTTCGGTGGAAGAGGCCGTCACGGCGATGAAGGAAGGCGCTTACGACTTCATTCAGAAGCCGGTGGATCTCGAGCACTTGAATCTGCTGGTCGAACGCGCCTCCCAGCAGCAGGAACTGATGCGCGAAAATCTCCTGCTGCGCGAAGAGTACGCGGAGCGTTACGGCTTTCCGCGCATCGTCGGCGAACACAAAAGCATGCAGGAAGCGACGCACCAGGTGCAGCGCGTGGCCGCCACCGATTCCACGGTTCTGCTGCTGGGGCAAAGCGGCACGGGCAAGGAATTGTTCGCGCGGGCGATCCATCATCTTTCGCCGCGCCGCCAGCATCCGTTTGTTGCGCTCAACTGCGCCGCGATCCCCGAAGGCCTGGTCGAAAACGAGCTGTTCGGCCATGAGCGCGGCGCGTATACGGGCGCGGGCTCGCGCAAAGTCGGCAAAATGGAGCTGGCCAATCGCGGCACAATTTTTCTGGATGAAATTGCCGAGCTTCCGCTGGGCACGCAGGCCAAGCTTTTGCGCGTGCTCGAAGAGCGCAGCTTCGAGCGCGTCGGCGGCACGCAACTGGTGGACATCGACGTGCGCATCCTGGCGGCCACCAACAAGGACCTGCACGAAGCCGTGGCCTCCAAAACATTTCGCGAGGATTTGTACTTTCGCATCGCGGCCGTGCCCATCACTATTCCGGCGCTCAGCGAACGCGGCGAGGACGTCCTCCTGCTCGCCGATCATTTTCTGGATCGTTTTCAACGCGAATTTCGCAAGCCCGGCCTGAAATTTTCTTCCAGCGCGCGCGCGGCGCTGCGCGGCTATTCCTGGCCCGGAAACGTCCGCGAGCTGCAAAACACCATCGAGCGCGCCGCCATTCTCACCGACTCGGAAATCATCGAAGCGGCGGACTTACAACTCCCCGCGCCTCGCCCTCCCGAGGGCAATATGCCCGCCGGAATGTTGACCGATGCGTTCGATTGGGGTGGCACGCTGCAGGAGGTGGGGACTCGCGCCGTGGCCTACGTGGAGCGCTTCAAAATTGAATCTGCGCTAAAATCTTCAAAGTGGAATAAGACGCGCGCCGCGGAACAGCTCGGCGTGTCCTACAAAACCTTATTGAACAAGATTCGCCTGCTCGGCCTCGAAAACTAACTGCGAAGCGTTCGGAGGGCGACGGATTGCTCCATCGCCAGGGTTGCGGGCGCTTCCGCAAGGCGCGTCCCATCCTCGGGCAAGAGGATTGGGTGGCCGCCAAGACACTCGCCTGATTTTGGACATTCCGTGCAGCGAGCCGAGGGAGCTTCCGGCGCAAGGCGCGGCTCGGCCCCGAGCCAGTAAAGCCCGTTGGCCATCACACAAAAACCCGTCGCGGCAAACCACACCATCGCGGCGCCCACGAATCCTGTAAACAGAGTCAGCCACGGGGTATAAAAAAGCACGATCAGCGAGGCCACGCTGATATTGATTCCCACCGCCAGATAGATGCGCCGCTCCAGATACCATTTGTCCGTCTTCATGAAGTACAGATTCCAGCGTGAGCGCGTCGAGTGATCTGCCCCGAGCATGGGAGTGAACCCAAACAGGCGGAGCACATTCCCCACGGGACAAAAACCAGTGAAGGAAACATTAATGGAAACGAGCCCCGTGGCGATGACGCCCAAGATCCACAATCGATTCACGAGCAAGGCCATCGCGGTGCTCGCCAGCAATACCACCCCGGCGATCAACCAAACGGTCCGTTCAATGTACCACCGGTCGGTAGGGACGATGTAAACACCTGAGCGTAGAGGCATGATCGGTGACGCTATCACCAAACCAAAGGCAAGGCAAGCGCATCTTTGCAGGAGAATGGCAGGATTGTCCGATGCGTTTCAAACCGGGCAAAAGCAGAAAACTGTTTCATCCTGGAATGGCGCGACTTATCCTTTGCGCCCCGTATGCAGCGTTACGATTCCCCCGGTCCATCGTTCATAACGGACGCCGGCGAATCCCGCGCCCTCCATCTGCGTTTGCAGTTCCTCGGGTGGTGGAAATTTGCTGACCGAACTCGGTAGATAGGAATACGCCGCGGCATTCCCTGAAAGCAGTCCTCCGAATTGCGGGAACACCCGGCGGAAATAGAAGCGGTACAGATTTCCGAAAAAATTTCCCTTGGGCTCGGCAAATTCCAGGATGGCAGCCGCGCCCGCCGGCTTCAGCACGCGAAAGATTTCCAGCAGCCCGCGTTCGTAATTGGCCAGGTTTCGGAATCCGAACGAGCAGGAAACAAGATCGAAGCTTTCGCCGGCAAACGGAAGGGCCAGGGCATCCGCTTCAACGAAAGTAACGCGCGCGCCGGATGCCGAGGCCTTGGCGCGCGCCAAGCGCAGCATTTCCGGAACGAAGTCGGATCCCACAATTTCCGCGCCGGCCGGCGCTTCCTTGCGAAACGCCAGCGCCAAGTCGCCCGTGCCGCAGCACAGATCGAGCACCCGCGCGGCCGGATTGTGCAGGATTGCGCTGCATCTCCGCGCCACTCGGCGCCGCCACAGCCTGTCCGTATCGAGGGAAAGAAGATGATTCAGAAAATCGTAGCGCGGCGCGATGCGGCCGAACATTTCCCGCACCTGCGCCGCTGCTTCCCTTTCGTCCCGCACCCCTTCCGGGCGCGTGCCGGGAACGCTGCTTTGGAAATGAGTCGTCATTTGCGGCGGATCTTCCCCTTCTCCGATTGATTCGCGGCGATGGCGCACTCACGCAGCACGCGCATCAGCATTTCCTCCTCGGCTTCCACGCCCCATTTCACCCGGCCAATGCGCTCGGGCAGCACGAAGCGTAAGTGCCCGGCTCGCGTCTTCTTATCCGCTTGCATCGCGGCGATCAACTGCGCGGCGGGAAGGGACGGCCAGTCCGGCAGCGGGCCCACGCGCGCGATGAGAGTAGCGATTCGCGCTTCGTCTTGCGTCGAAAGCATTCCCTTTTCCACCGCCAGCCGCGACGCCGCAATCATTCCCCAGCCTACCGCCTCGCCATGCAGATACACACGATAGCCCGTGACGCTTTCCAGAGCGTGCGCGAACGTGTGCCCGAAATTCAGAATTTCGCGCAATCCCGATTCCCGCTCATCCTCGGAAACGACGCGCGCCTTTTGCGCGATCGAGCGCTCGATCGAGAAGGCCAATGCGGCCCGCTCCCGCCGCAACACTTTTTCCATTTTCGCTTCGAGAAACTGAAAAAGCCTCGGGTCTCCGATCACTCCGTACTTGATGATTTCGTAGATCCCCGACCGAAACTCGCGCGGCGGTAGGCTGCTCAAAAGCACCGGATCGGCCACCACGCCCTGCGCCGGATAAAACGCACCCACCAGATTCTTCCCTTCCGGAAGATTCACGCCCGTCTTTCCGCCGATGGCGCTATCGACCTGCGCCACGACGGTCGTGGGCACATGGATCAGCGCGATCCCGCGCGCATAGCTCGCCGCCACAAACCCGGCCACGTCGCCGACCACTCCTCCGCCCACGGCGACGAGCACCGCGCGGCGGTCCGCCCCCGCGCGAACCAAATCGCGGCAAGCCTTTTCCACGGTGGAAAGATTCTTGGCGGTTTCCGCGTCATCGATCAATATCGTGGCCTGCCGCCTGCCTCCCAGCAGCCCTTCGATCCGCGGCCCCCAATGCTGCCACACGCGCGGCGACGAAATCGCGAACACCGCTCCCTCCTGCCGCACGCGAGACACCATGCCGCGCAATTCCCGCAGCACGCCTCGTCCGCACAGCACGTCATATTTCCCGTTCGCCGCCCGCACCGATATTTTCTTCATCCGTTCTCTTCGCCGCAGATTCTAGAGGGGAACCTTTCGCCAGCAAAATGTAACACAATTGACGAACCCCAATGGACGCAAAGGGTACCGCGCTTTCCGGTTACCCGCCGCACTCATCAATGGGGACAAGGCCTTTCAGGCGCTTTCTCTCCGCCTCGGATCCCGCCTCGGATCAGGGTGTTGCTGAAAAAGCCCTAATTCGGGATCGGATCGTGCCGCAGGACAGGTCCGGGAGGCGGAAATATAGGGTGGCAGCCTAATTTTTATTGGAACGGACGGGCGCCTTTCTCGGCAAAGTAAATAGTAGGGACCTGAACATAAGTGTCTCTCGTGCCGAATCCCTACCGTCCTGGGGCATGCAACATCTTTGGCGATCCGTGCATCTCCCGGATAGTCCTGGAATTGACGCTTAGGTAGGGGTGTCGGCGTCCTATATACTGCTTAGGAGAGTTGTGGATGTCGGGGGCGGCCATGGGGCGCAGCATAAGAATTTTCGGGTCGGCAGTGGGCGTGGCCATCCTTTTCCTGTTCCTGGGCAGCACCCCTTCCCTGAGCCAAACACAGGTCTTGTTGCGTGGAAGCGTTACCGACCCTAGCGGCTCCGCCATACCGAACGCCACCATCCACCTGATCAATCCCTCGAATAATTCCGACCGCACCGCGACCACGGATCAAACCGGAAAGTACGCTTTCCAGGATGTCGCCCCCGGAAACTACCGGTTGGCGGTGGAGGCGGCCGGATTCGACAGATACGAGCAGAGCGATATCCACGTCCTGGCCAATGCCCCCGCGCTTGATGTGAAGATGACGATCAAACAGGTGCAGCAGAACGTCACGGTCCGGGGGCAGGCCGGCGACGAATGCTTGGCCTCGCGCGCCCACGTTCTCCCTGATCTGGGCCCAGGACTGCGCGCCCTCCGCCGCGGCCCATCGGGGAATTATTACGCCTTGACTGCCCCAGGAGCCGCCGCAGCCATTTACTCCCCCAACGGCAAGCGAATCGGCCAGGTGCCGGCGGCTTCTTCGGCCGGCCCAGCCCCCGGCTCCGCCATCGAATACGGATCGGACCTGCAAATCGACTCGACCGGCCGCGTATACGTCGCCGATCGCGCCGCCAACGCCATCAAGATCTACTCGGCTGACGGAATCCTGGTGAGAAAAATTCGCGTGCCCGCGCCCATCTCAGTCGAGCCGCTCAACGATGGAGACGTCGCGGTAGCCAGCTTATTGTCGCAACATTGGGTGGACGTGTATGACGCCGCCAAGGGAGAGGCGTATCGCAGCTTTGGCGACGTCATCAACCACAACGTGGAGGAATGCGATACCGAGACGCTTCGCTGCGCCGTGCACGTTTACACCGGAGAATTGAGCGACGCCAAGCATAATAAGATGACGCAAGCCCCAGTGAATCACAGCTGGTTTTACGGCGATTCCGCCGGGAACGTTTATGTCGACATCGATCCGGACACCACGACTTTCCGGAAATACGATGGCTACGGTTATCTGGCCTTCGAGAGCACCTACCCGCCGCTGGGATCAGGGCAGAACAATGCCAGTTGGAAGGTGAACCCCGAGGTCCGCCTGGCGGGTTTGGGGGCCATCGAGGCGATGCAGACTGATAACACGTCACAGACGAATCCGAATTCATCGTCGGCGGACGCCACGTCCGGCACGGACCCGCGTTTCACCGGCGGCAGGCCCATGATGGGAGATGGCGGAATGCATGGCGTGGGAGGCGGAGGGGAGGGATTCGGGGGCGGGACGCATGGTGGAGGAATGGGGCACGGGGGGTCGGAGACCAGCCGGATGGGATTCGGGGTGCGGTTCGCGCAACGCGCGGGTCCCACAGGGCAGAAGGCCGTCATCGATGCGATAAGCGTGGACCCGGCGACAGAGGATGTTTGGGCCGCCATTGGCGGGGAGCTCGTTCACTTCGATAAGGACGGAAAATATGCGGGAGACTATTGTCTATCGTCGTCGGATCAAGCGCCCGTGAAGCCCACCACGCTCATCGTCGAGCCGAATCGGATCCTGATCGGTACGGACCCATTCGGCGTTTTTGAATATGCCCGGCCCGACAAGCAGTAGGCCGGCGGGCTTACACACAGCTGCGCTTTGAAAGAAAATGTGCCGCGCAGCGCAATCGCTTCAATCCAGAATGCCTTAGAAGCTGTACCCGACCCCGAGAGAAAACAACGGATAAAATTTCAAAAGCTTCAGGTCGTTATTGATTTTGTTCTGCTCGCCTTGCGTGTTGGCTTGCACGGTCCCATTCGTGGCGGCGTTGACGCAAGTGGGACCGCTGCTGTTCGGCGGCTCGCACACGAAACCGGAAAAATTAAGAGTCGCTTGCGGCGTTCCCTGGTACGCAATCCCCGTTTCGGCCAGAAAACTCCAGTGCCGCCCGCTTCGTGGGATGAGGTTGCCGAAGCCGACGCGGAAAGTTGGAGCAACTTTGTTGAACCCGACGCTTCCCGTTCCGGTAAGCGGATTCGTCGTGCTGCTCTCATAGCTTGTGCCATTCAGAGTGAAAGTGTTCCCGCCCGGCTCGGTAACATTTGCGGTGACCTTGTTCCCGTCGTAGAAGATCAGCCCCGGTGTTAAGTGCAAACCGCCGAAGGGGAAAAAATCAAGACCCGCCTCGCCCGACCGCCAGCTCAAGCTTCCGGCATAAGGAATGCCGTCTTCGGAAAAGGTGTGGTGAACGCTGATGAGGTTAACTCCCGCTCGAACATTGAATCTTCCGCCCAGCGGAATTCCCGCCTCGAGTCCCGCGCCCAGCGTGGAAACTTTTAAGCCGATACCGACCCTGAAACTAGATCCGCTAGCCGACGGCACAGGATCGGGCGCCGGAGCAGCCGTGTCGGGCGCGGCGCTCAGAACCTCTTCTCCAGAGCTGTCCGACTGCGCCCGGCAAAGCGCGGGAGAAAAAATAATGGCGGCGAGAGACAGAAATACCAAGACGGAAAGCGGCGTTCTTTGCACGATGATCTCCTGAAAGGGGTTTTCAGATTGAGATGACTTGCTGGCTCAATCCTAGGATTCTTCCGTTCTCGGCACAACGATCCGCCGGGAATGGGGGCGCTAAAGAGTCAGTGGCAATCAGGAAAGCCGCGCATGGGCCGAAGCGCGAACGGCGGCCGCCGAACTTGAAAACTCGTTATCGAATCTCGTTATCGGGGCCAATTCGGTATACAATGCCGCGAAATTCTCAGGCTGAAACCGATATCCGCAGATCAGGGTGGCAGTGCAGCCCGATCCGCAACCCGATCGGGCAACACAGGCTGCGAAAATAGCGGCTCATTCGACTATTCCGCAGCCCGAGGAAAGCGAGGCTCCGCAATGACGAAGCGCAACGCGAATTACATTTTCCGGGCGGCCGCAGCCGTGGCGCTGCTGTTTTCGGTCCAAACTTTTTTCATGTCGGCGTTATCCGCCCAAACAAACGCGGGGGCACAAACAGCCCCGCCAGCCGGGCACAAGCCGCGACCTCCGAAGTCCGTCCGCCTATACGTATTCGATTGCGGCGTTCTACACAATTCGGATATGGGCCGATTTAATTTGAAGCCGGAAGAGGTCGCCACCACGGACATGTCCATGGCCTGCTTTCTGATCGCTCATCCCAAGGGAAACCTGATCTGGGACACGGGCGCCATTCCCGACAAGTCCTGGACCCCGACCGGCCACATGACCACCCAGCATCTCACGCTCCCGGACGGCCAGACGCGCGAGGCGGATGTCGACAAGACGCTCCTGGGGCAACTCGCGGAAATCGGCTACTCCCCTTCCGACATCAAGTACCTGGCCCTTTCGCACTACCACTACGATCACACCGCCAATGCCTATGAATTCGCAGGCTCGACATGGCTCGCCCGGCAGGCCGATCGCGACGCCATGTTCGGAGGAAAACTTTACGGCACGGTGCAACCGTCGTATTTCACAGCCCTGAGGAAAAGCAAGACCATCATCATCAAGACCGATGAATACGACGTGTTCGGCGACGGCAGCGTCATCCTCAAGTCGGCTCCCGGGCACACGCAGGGCCACCAGGTACTCTACGTCAAGCTGGCCCATACCGGCGGAGTCGTCCTCTCCGGCGATCTCTATCATTATCCGGCGGAAAGAAGCCTGGGCCGCGTGCCCACGTTCGAGTTCAGCCAAGAGCAGACTCGCGCCAGCCGCGTGGCCATCGACGCCTTCCTGAAGAAGACCGGCGCACAACTCTGGATCCAGCATGATTTTGAGGGCAATGCCAAGCTGAAGAAATCACCGCAGTTTTACGACTAGCGCCCGGCCGGCGCCCGCCGGCTCGAGAATTGAGGATATAGGAGCCGCTCCGTTTGGGGGATGAACTTGGAACGCAGGCGCTACGACGCGAACATATTCGTCAAATTCGTAATGCGCAACAGCTCCAAAATGCGGGGCGTCATATTCACGAATTCCAATGTGCACAAGCCCTGCCGGATCGCGGAGGCCTTCAGCCCAATCAGCGCTCCCAGGCCCGTGCTATCCAGGTAATTCACATCACTGAGGTCGACAACGATCCGGCCACCCAGAGGGATGAGCGGCGCGACCCTTGCCTTTACGTTGGGGGCGGATTCAGTCACCAGTCTGCCGTGGCACTTAACCATCGTGACTTTATTTCCCTGAGCATCGTCCGGCATTTTCTCCACATCGCATTGGAAAGATCCGTTTACAGCCATCGTTCCGGTACCTCCTCAGGCACGAAAGTGGCGGGATGCTAGCATATGGCTTCCAGGGAAGAATATTAAATTCAGGTTACAATCGGCCGCGGAAGAAGTGCATTTCCCCCGTGTCCGCTGCCGCTTTATTCATGGAAAGTCTGGCTGTGCCGTTAGTTGGAATGAACGCCGGCGAACAAAAAGCGCTCGAACCCTGACAAATTTACCAGTACCGGACCCTCCCGGCATGACCTGTGACTAAGCCCATATCTGTCTGAGCCGTAGTGGTTTAGAAAATAATTTCAATGCTGGCCAGCTTTTTGCTCCAAATCCCCATCGTACGAATGAAATGGAGAAAAATCGCGCAGCCCCAATTGGGGATGAACGCGAATTGAAAATGCAAAGCGAATTGAGAATCGAGAACGAATGGAGGAGGATTTTCTTATGATGCCTCTAAAACGATGGGCCATAGCAACACTCGGTATTTTGGCTTTCGCGCCGATGATTTTGGCCGCGGACCCAGATGCAGCAAGGAAAGAAGAACACCGCATCGCCAACGCGGGCGAAGTGATGCACGAAGTCTTGGGCGTCCCCGACGATATTCCCAGGGACCTGCTCGACCATGCGCGTTGCCTCATTGTGATGCCCTCGGTGCTGAAAGCCGCCTTCGTCGTGGGCGGCGATTACGGCCGAGGAATCATGGTCTGCCGGACCGGGAAGGATTTCACCGGCCCCTGGGGCGCTCCAGCCATGTACGCCTTGGAAGGCGGCAGCATCGGCTTCCAAATCGGAGGCGAAGCGACCGACTACGTCTTGCTGATCATGAACGATCGCGGAGCGAACAGCCTTTTGCATAGCAAAGTCAAGCTGGGCGGCGATGCCTCGATAGCCGCGGGCCCGGTGGGACGCACCGCGGCGGCGGACACGGACGTTTACATGCGCTCGGAGATTTTGAGTTACTCGCGGGCGCGAGGCGTGTTCGCGGGAATCTCGCTCGAGGGATCGTCCCTTCGTCCGGATCGCAGGGCCAACCACGCGCTTTATGGGCGTTCGGTGACGGCCTCGCAAATCATCCGGGAGTCGGAAGTACAAGCCCCTCCCGCCGCCGGCAATTTGCTCGCCGAGCTGGAGAAAGTCTCTCCCCACCTGAGGTCTTAGAAATTCCCGCCATGGGAGGCGGACTCACAAGGTCTGCCTCCTTGTTGATTATGGAAGGGCCCGGAGGTTTGCCATGGAAAACACGAAAAGCAAAACGAGAGCGATCGGTCTTTTGCTGGTGATGGGCAGCGTTGTGCTGTTATTCGCCCTGTGGGATTTCCCGCGGGAAAATCGCCCAAGCAATTTTATTCGCGAAGTTTAAACCCACCATCGGCCAGGGGGAAATCCAAACTTGTTCCTGCCGGGAAGTGGCACATACTCTCAAGGGGGAAGGCAATGTCTGAACGAATCGATTCCAAACGGATGGATTCTAAAGAGATCGATACCAAGCTGATGATTTTCCTGGTGGGCGTGGGGATCGGATCGCTGGCCGGCATTCTGTTCGCGCCGAAATCCGGCGAAGAGACGCGCCAATTCCTGTCCAAAAAGGCCAAGGAAGGAAGCGATTTTGCTCGCCAAAAAGCGCAAGAGATGAAGGAGCGGGCGGATGACTTCGTCGAGCTCGGTCAAGAAAAGGCCGCGCAGAAACAAAAACAAATCGCCAGGGCCATCGACGCCGGCCGCGCCGCCTACGCGTACGACGAGGAAAAATGGGAGTCGCAAGCCAGCTAACTTGCGGCCTCAGTCTGAATTTCTCGTCCGAGAATGAGAGCGATACCAGCACCGCCAAATCGGTGACGATCAAGAACGCGGGGAATACGCCGACTCAAGTAGCGCGGGCTTCAGCCTGCGGTTTTGGCCTTTGCAA
>Ga0335078_10006373_pt1 | contig 17475 bp, 14 predicted proteins | sample Lox_Sample_32_FD_206711 | JGI IMG/M metagenome (GOLD analysis project Ga0335078, IMG submission 206711) | Soil microbial communities from Loxahatchee National Wildlife Refuge, Florida, United States - Lox_Sample_3.2 | ecosystem: Environmental > Terrestrial > Soil > Wetlands | place: USA... | reverse complement strand
GTCGGGCTGATTCCGGTGGCTGCGCTCACGAACCTGACGACGCGCCTGGCGATCCTGCGTCCCGTCTTCCTGCTGGAGACCGCGGCGCTGTGGGCGTTCGGCCTGTCGTGGCTCGTGAAGGGGGGGGCGCTGTGGCCCGATCGCCCCGCGGCGGCGGACGCCGACGGGTGATACGCGGCGCCATCGCGCGACGCTTGCACCACTTCAGATGGACTCGGCAGCCTCGTGACGGTGCAGGCTCTAGTAGAGCCGGATTCGCGCGACATCGGAGGTGGTGTAGGGGTCCCAGCAATAGCCCACCCCATCGGCCGTGAGGCCGCACGCCTCTACCCCGCCCACGCTCAGCGAAACGAGTGGCGGGAGCCCCGTGATCTGCCAGGGTGAGGTCTTGTCGTTGCCCCAGCAGTAGACGGCCCCAGCGGTGGTGAGACCGCAGGACGCGTCCTCGCCCGCGCCAACCGCCGTGAACGTGAAGCCGCCCGTCACTGCCACAGGGACATCGCTGCAAGGTACGGTGCCGTTGCACACGCTGTCTGTCGCCGTCGTGCCGAGCTGGCCCGCCTGGTTCGTGCCCCAGCAGTACGCCTTCCCGTCGGTCGCCACACCGCAGGCCTGGGCCCAGCCTGCACTCACAGACGCGAAGGACAACCCGCCGGATACGGCGACGGGCAGCAGCCCGTAGTCGTTCGCCGCGGTAGTCGGACCGCCGAGCTCACCCATCCGTGGATCGCCCCAGCAATACGCGGCGTTCGCCTTCGTGATACCACACACGAAGTTGTAACCCACGCTCAGCGACGAGAACGTCAGGCCGCCCCCCACCGCGGTCGGCACGTTGCTTGGCTGCGTGGTTCCGTTTCCGAGCGCGAACAACCCCCAGCAGTACGCCGCCCCGGCGGTCGTCAGACCGCAGGTGGTGTATCCCCATTGGCTCACCGTCGAGAGGGTCAAGCCTCCCGAGACTGGGACAGGCGTCGCGCTGTCGAGTGTGTCTCCGTTCCCAAGCACACCTCCGGACCCGCTACCCCAGCAGTATGCCGCACCGCTGGAGGTGACCCCGCAGTTCGTGCCGCCGCTACCCACCACCGACGAGAACGTGAGGCCCGGCACAAGGGAGGGAATGACGTCGGAGTCGGCCGGCGTGCGCTCGAAGAACGGATTGCTGGCGCAGTAGGCCGATCCCCCGGCCGTGAGCGCGCACGCGCTGTAGATGGAGGAGATCATCTTCAGCGCAGGGATCACACTGAATCGGACGGAGGTCGCAGTCGGTCCGGCAGTCACCGAAGCGACGAGTTGGTAGTTGCTGTCGGCCACGTTCACGGACAAGTCATTGAACGTGGCGATGCCGCTGGACGCCCGCTGAACCGTGGTGCCCGAGAGCGTGGCGCCGTTCCCCTTGGGCACGAGCGCCACGGCGACCCTGCTCGAGTCCGTCGCTATCGTGGCACCGAGGCTGTCCTGCACCGCGACCCTGACCGAGGGGGCGATGGTCGTGCCCATGGTGACGAAGGTCGGCTGAACCACGAACGCCAGCCTGGCCCCGGGGCTGAGGTTCGAGCCCGGGCCAGTCGAGTCTCGAGCACAGCCGATCATCAAGGAGGACAGCGCGACCGCCACGATGACGTATCGTGACCGAACCCGTTGGAGACGCATGGGAGCCTCCCGGAATCACGGCATCCAGCCATCACGCGGGCGCCCAACGCCCCGTGCGAGCTGGAGCAGCCTCTCCCGCCAGGCGTTGCAACAGCCGTATCGCTGTCGCCGTTACCATACTATTTCAGCGTCAGTCCGGCGTTAGGGATGTCCTCCGATCGGGATTCCACCGGCATGCCGTGCCGCGTTGCAGGCGGCGTCGCGAAGGCACCGTAGCGCTGTGTCGGCGTTTAGCGGGGGTCAGGCGTCCGGATCCCGGGGAGCGGCTCAAGGAAGCAGCAGGTGTATGATCTCCAATGGGTAGATTCCGACGCCTTATCCGCCCGCTCCTGTCCCGAGTTGCCGCCCCGCGCGGCGCGGTGATACGTTCTGCCTTCCGGTCCCGGCACGGAGATGCGGCACCAGGACGACGACGCCGGCGAAGCGGCCGGACCGGCGGAGGGCACGGCATGGAAGGCGAGAGCGGGAACGGCCGGGGCCGCACGTTCGCGGCCGGACTCATCATCGGCGGTCTGGTCGGCGCAGGACTGGCGCTGCTGCTGGCGCCCCAGGCGGGCGAGGAGACGCGCCGGCACCTGGCGCGGCGCGCCCGGCGCCTCGCCGACGACGCGCGCGACCGCTACGAGGACGCCAGAGAGCGCGTCCGCCGGGCACGCGCCGAGCGGCACGCCCCCGAGGGCGAGCCTAGCGCGCGCTGATCTTCTGCAGCAGCGCGGACGCCTGCCGCTTGTAGGTCGGATCGCCCGCGTCGCACCCCAGCGGGAGCTGCGCGACATCCTCCAGCTCGGCCCGCGCCGCCGCGGTGCTGTCCTGGTCCACCAACGCTTCGGCGAGGTCCAGGTGGTGATAGATGTTGTCCGGATTGATGCGGATCGCCGCGCGGAAGTAGCGGTTGGCGTTCGCCCACGAGGCCTGGCTGAAGATGGACGCGCCCAGGAAGGTGCGCGCGAAGAACTTGGTCAGGCCCGGCAGGCGCATGATCTCCGCGTTCCAGCGCCCCATCACGTGCAGCGCGCCGTCGTGCAGCGAGTCGAGCGCGATCGCCCGCAGCGCCTCGTCGCGCACCACGCGCGCGGACTTGACCCGCTCGTGCGCGCTCTTGGTGAGTGCGACGCGGCCGTCCGCGACGGCGACCATGTAGTGCCCGTCCGCGCCCATCGAGTCCTCGCGCACCGCGCGCTGCGCCAGCGCCAGGGCCCGCGCGTACACCGAGTCCCGCGCCTGGCGCTGGTCGTCCGGCATCAGCTTGCCGATGTCGGTCAGCTCGCGCGACGCCTTCCAGCTGGCCTCGTAATTCGTGGAGTCGAGCGCCAGCGCCCGCTCGAAGTCGGCCAGCGCCGCCTGGGAGCTGCGCGCGCAGCGGGCGGAGTCGCCGGCGGCGATGTCCGCCGCCATGCTCTGGGCGCGGAGCGCCGGGGCGGCGAGCGTCAGCAGGGCGGCGAGGGCGGGCGGGGCGAGCTTCGACGGGCGCATGGGCCGGGCTCCGTGAGGGAGGCGTAATGTTCGTCCCCGGGCTGATCGAGCGCAAGCGCGACGGCGGTGCCATCGGCGCCGACGAGTGGCGCGAGCTGATGGGCGCGTACGCCGCCGGCGCCGTGCCCGACTACCAGATCGCCGCGCTGCTGATGGCCTGTTTCCTCCGCGGGCTCGCGCGCGAGGAGACCGCCGCCCTCCTCGACGGCATGATGGCCTCCGGCAGCCGCCTCGACTTCGCCGGCCTCGGCGCGCCCGTCCTCGACAAGCACTCGACCGGCGGCGTCGGCGACAAGGTGTCGCTCGTCCTCGCGCCGCTCGTGGCCGCGTGCGGCGTCGCCGTGCCGATGATGAGCGGCCGCGGCCTCGGCCACACCGGCGGCACGCTCGACAAGCTCGAGAGCATCCCCGGCTTCCGCACCGACCTCACGCTCGAGCGCACCCGCGCCCAGGTCGAGAAGATCGGCTGCGCCATGATCGGCCAGACGCCCGAGATCGCGCCCGTGGACAAGAAGCTCTACGCCCTGCGCGACGTGACCGCGACGGTCGAGTGCGTCCCGCTCATCGCGGCCAGCATCATGTCCAAGAAGCTGGCCGAGGGCCTGAACGGCCTGGTGCTCGACGTGACGCAGGGCAGCGGCGCCTTCATCACCGACGCCGAGCGCTCGATGACGCTCGCCAGGACCATGATCGAGCTGGGCGAGGACCGCGGCTGCCCGACCGTGGCGCTGCTCACGGCGATGGACCGGCCGCTGGGCCGCGCCTGCGGCAACGCGCTCGAGGCCGAGGAGGCGATCATGGGCCTGCGGGGCGAGGGGCCCGAGGACCTGCACGAGGTCACGATGGCGCTGAGCGTCGAGATGCTCGTCCTGGCCGGCGAGAAGGACCGCGCCAGGGCGCGCGCCCGCCTCGACGAGGCGCTCCGGAACGGGAAGGCCGCCCGGAAGTTCCAGGAGATCATCGAGGCGCAGGGCGGCAACCCCGCCGTGGTGGACGATCCCGCGCTCCTGCCCCAGGCCGAGGAGGTCGAGGTCTACTACGCCCGTTCGGCCGGGACGGTGCGGCGCGTCGAGCCGCGCGCCATCGGCCGCGCGGTCGTCGAGATGGGCGGCGGGCGGCGCAAGGTCGAGGACGCGGTGGATCCCACGGTGGGCTTCGTCATCACCGCGCGACCCGGGCAGCAGGTCCACACCTCCGAGCCCCTGGCCTCCATCTTCGCGAAGGACGCGGCCGGTATCGAGATCGGGCGCACGGCGCTCGACGCCGCGATCGAGATCGGGGAGGGCGGCGCGACGCCGCTGCCGCTGATCGAGGCGAGGGTGACGGCGAAGGGGGTCGAGCGGCTGACCGGGAGGTGACCGTCCGGCCAGCCAGACCGCCTTTGACCATTTCCGCGGAAACCCGATACCTTATGTTCAATTAGCCTCAGGACGCCCATCGCCTGCGCGGTGGGCGCCCGGGTCAAAGGAGTGGCACATGCGCGAGAGCAGGAACGATCGCGGCCTCGTCCGGCTGACCGAGCCGCTGGTGCGGGACGGGAAGGGAGGCGCCCTGCGCCCCGCCACGTGGGACGAGGCCCTCGACCGCGCGGCGGGCGGGTTCGCCCGGATCCGCGAGGCGAAGGGCGGCGACGGCCTGGGGATCTTCAGCTGCTCGAAGTCCACGAACGAGATGAACTTCCTGGCGGGCAAGCTGGCCCGCACGGGGTTCCGTTCGGCGAACATCGACAGCTGCAACCGGACCTGACACGCCCCCAGCGTCGTCGGTCTGGCGACGGTGTTCGGTGCGGGTGGCGGAACCACCTCGTACCGGGAGATGGAAGAGACCGACGTGATTTTCCTGTGGGGCGCGAACCCCCGGGAGAACCACCCGATCATCTACCACCACATCCTGAAGGGCATCCGCCGCGGCGCGAAGCTCTACGCCGTGGATCCGCGGCGCACGCCCTCCGCCCAGTGGGCGGACGTGTGGATGGGGCTGAACGTGGGCACCGACATCGCGCTCTCGAACGCGATGGCCCGGGTCATCATCCACGAGGGGCTGGCGAACCGCGCGTTCGTCGCGCGCGCGACCACGGGCTTCGAGGCGTACCGCGACGCGGTCGAGCCCTGGACGCCCGAGGCGGCGGAGCAAGTGACGGGCGTGCCGGCGGCGGTGATCCGCGAGGCGGCGGTCACCTACGCCACCGCGCCGCGCGCGATCATCTGCTGGACGCTGGGCATCACCGAGCACCACAACGCGGTGGACAACGTCCTCGCGCTGATCAACCTCTCGCTGATCACCGGGCACGTCGGGCGCTACGGCTCGGGCCTGAGCCCTCTCCGCGGCCAGAACAACGTGCAGGGCGGCGGCGACATGGGCGCGCTGCCCAACAAGCTCGTCGGCTTCCAGGACCCGCTGGACCCCGCCATCAAGGCGCGCTTCGAGGCCGCGTGGGGGGCGCCGCTGCCGGGCAAGCTGGGGTGGAACATCACGGCGATGTTCGAGGCGATGGAGCGCGGCGCCCTCACGGGCCTGTACGTGATCGGGGAGAACCCGGCGCAGTCGGAGGCGGACCAGCATCGCACGCGGCGGCTGCTCGCGGGGCTCGAGCACCTGGTGGTGCAGGACATCTTCCTCACCAAGACGGCGGAGATGGCCGACGTGGTGCTGCCGGCGGCGGCGAGCTGGGCGGAAGGCGAGGGCACGGTGACGAACAGCGAGCGCCGGGTGCAGCGGGTGCGCGCGGCGCTGGAGCCGCCCGGCCAGGCGCGCGACGAGCTGTGGATCGTCTCGGAGATGGCGCGGCGCCTGGGCGCGGACTGGGGCACGCCGACGGCGGAGCAGGTGTGGAACGAGGTGCGGCGCCTGGCGCCGCACATGTTCGGCGGCATGAGCTACGCGCGGCTGGAGCGCCTCGGCGGCATCCAGTGGCCGTGCCCCGACGAGTCGCACCCGGGCACGCTGTTCCTGCACGGCCGGCTGTGGGAGACGCCGCGCGGCGGGCCGGCGGCGCCCATCTCGGTCGTCGCGTACGAGCCGCCGGTCGAGATGCCGGACGCGGAGTACCCGTTCCAGCTCACCACCGGCCGCCGCCTGGACTCCTACAACACGGGCGTGCAGACGGAGGGGTACGCGTCGCCGCTCCGGCGCGACGCGCTGGAAATGGCGCCCGAGGACGCGGCGCGGCTCGGCGTGGGCGAGGGCGACGGCGTGCGCGTCACTTCGCGCCGCGGCAGCATCACGGCGCCGGCGCACGTGGAGCCGGGACTGCGGCCGGGGCTCGTCTTCCTGCCGATCCACGGCCAGGAGGACGTGCGCGTCAACCTCCTGACGATCGACGCCACCGATCCCAAGTCGGGGACGGCGGAGTTCAAGGCGTGCGCGGTGCACCTCGAGCCGGCGGCGGCGCACGCCGCGGCCGGGGCGGCGGCGGGACGCCCATGAGGGCGGAGGAGCGGCGATGGACCTGCGCCTGAGCGACGCGCAGCCGACGGCGGAGGAGCGCAGCGCGGTGGACGCCGTGCTCGGCGCACCTGCCTCCGCCTGGGACGGGGGCGAGCGCGTCGCGGCGCGGGACGGGCACGTGGCCTTCGGCGGCGGCGCCGCGCGGGCGCGGCGGCACCTGCTGCTCCCGGCGCTGAACGCGCTGCAGGCCGCCGCCGGGTGGATCAGCGAGGGCGGCCTGATGTACGTGTGCGCGCGCCTGACGGTGCCCCCGGCGGACGCGTGGGGGGTCGCGACGTTCTACGGGTTGCTCGCGGCGGACCCGCGGCCGCGGCGGATGCTCCACGTCTGCGACGACATCGCGTGCCGGACCCGGGGCGCGCTGGCGGTCGTCGAGGCGCTCGAGCGCGAGGCCGGCCCGGCCGAGGGCCACGGCGGCGGGTCGGGCGGCGGTCACGGCGAGGGCGCGAGCGGACGCCGGTCCGGCGCGCGCGGCGGGTGGATGCGGAGCCCGTGCCTGGGGCTGTGCGACCAGGCGCCGGCCGCGCTGCTGACGGAGGCCGGCGAGCGGCCGCAGGAGCGGCTGATCGGCGGCCTCACGCCGACGGATGCCGTCGCGGCGGTCACCGGCACGGTCACGCCGGACCGCCCCCGGCCGAAGCTCCCGCAGCAGGGGGATCCGGCGCTCCGCCTGCTGGCGCGCGTGGGCGTCGTGGACCCCGCGAGCCTGGCGGCGTACGAGGGCGCCGGCGGCTACCGCGCGCTCGCGGCCGCCGTCCGCATGGGTCCCGAGGCCGTGATCCGCGAGATCGCGGCCTCGCGGCTGGTGGGCCGCGGGGGCGCGGCGTTCCCGGCGGGCCGCAAGTGGGAGGCCGTGGCGGGCCAGCGCGCGCGGCCGCACTACGTCATCTGCAACGCGGACGAGTCGGAGCCCGGCTCGTTCAAGGACCGGGTGCTGCTCGAGGGCGATCCGTTCGCGCTCGTCGAGGCGATGACCATCGCCGGCCTCGTGGTCGGAGCGGAGACCGGCTTCGTGTACCTGCGGGGCGAGTATCCGCTGGCCGCGGAGCGCCTGGGGAACGCGATCGCGCAGGCGCGCGCGGCGGGCCGGCTCGGGCCGGACGCCGCCGGGCCCGACCGCGCCTTCGACATCGAGATCCGGCGCGGCGCGGGCGCCTACGTCTGCGGCGAGGAGACGGCGGTCTTCAACTCGATCGAGGGCCTGCGCGGCGAGCCGCGCAACAAGCCGCCGTTCCCCGTGGAGGCGGGCCTGTTCCGCCGGCCGACGCTGATCAACAACGTCGAGACGCTCGCCAACGTGCCGCGGATCGTGCTCGAGGGCGGCGAGGCGTTCGCGCGCACCGGGACCGGCGACTCCACGGGCACCAAGCTCTTCTGCGTGAGCGGCGCCGTGGCGCAGCCCGGCGTATACGAGGTGCCCTTCGGCACGACGCTCGCGGCGCTGCTCGCCCTGGCGGGCGCGCCGGCCCGCGGGCTGCGCGCGGTCCTGCTCGGCGGCGCGGCGGGCATGTTCGTGCGCGGCGACGAGACGGACTTCCCGCTCACCTTCGAGGGCGCGCGCGCCGCGGGCGTGACGCTCGGCGCCGGGGTCGTGATGGCGTTCGACGAGCGCACCGACCTGACGGACGTGCTGCTCCGGATTGCGGCCTTCTTCCGCGACGAATCCTGCGGCCAGTGCGTGCCCTGCCGCGTGGGCACCGTCCGGCAGGAGGAGGCGCTGCACCGCCTCGCGGCGGGCCGGCCGCTGGGCTCGGCCGCCACGGAGCTGGCGCTGCTCGAGGAGATCGGAACGGCCATGAAGGACGCGTCCATCTGTGGCCTGGGACAGACCGCGGCGTTCGCGGTCGAGTCGGCCATCAAGCACCTGGGCCTGTTCGCGGGCGGGGCGCGATGACGGCGCCGGAGCCGCAGGCGAGCGTCGCGCTCCGTGTGGACGGGGCCGCCGTCGAGGTGCCGGCGGGCGCGACGATCCTCGACGCGTGCCGCGCCGCCGGCCGCGACATCCCGACGCTGTGCTTCCTCGAGACGCTGCACCCCGTGAACGCGTGCCGGGTGTGCGTCGTGGAGCTGGAGGGCTCGCGGGTGCTGGTCCCGGCGTGCTCCCGCGCCGCGGCGCCGGGGATGCAGGTCCGCACCGACACGCCGCGCGTGCGGCACAGCCGGAAGATGGTGCTCGAGTTCCTCGCCTCGTCCGTGGACCTGTCCACGGCGCCCCGGGTGGCCGAGTGGCTGGACGCCTACGGCTGCCGGCCCGAGCGCTACGGGCCCGCGGCCCCGGCCGCGGCGGCGGGCGAGCGGGACGCGCTCACGGCCGGCCACCACGCCGCACCGGCGCAGGGTGCCCGCGCGACCGTGCACCAGCCGGTCAAGGTGGACAACGACCTGTACGTGCGCGACTACGGCAAGTGCATTCTGTGCTACAAGTGCGTCGAGGCGTGCGGGCCCGACCACCAGAACACGTTCGCGATCGCGGTCGCGGGCCGCGGGTTCGACGCCCGCATCTCGACGGAGCGGGCGGTGCCGCTCCCCGACTCCGCCTGCGTGTACTGCGGCAACTGCATCGCGGTCTGCCCCACGGGCGCGCTGATGTTCAAGAGCGAGCGCGACCTCCGGGACGCGGGTGCCTGGGATGAATCCCGGCAGCACGTCACCGACACGATCTGCCCCTACTGCGGCGTCGGGTGCACGCTGGAGCTGCGGGTGCAGGACAACGCGGTCGTGCGGGTCACCTCGCCGCTCGACCACTCCATCTCGCACGGCAATCTCTGCATCAAGGGCCGCTTCGGGTGGCGGTTCGTCGAGAACCGCCGGCGTGGCGGCGACTGACGGCGGCGCGCCCGGCCTGCCGCCGGCGCTCCGCCCCGACCATCCCCTCCAGGGCCTCGGCTACCGCGATCCCGTCGCCCGCCGCGCGCTGGTGCGGCTCGACGGCGGCGGGCGCGCGCCCGGCGAGGCGGCCGTGGCCGAGGAGGTGCCGGTCGCGCTGGTCTACGGCGGGCGCCCGCACGCGGTGATGATGGCCACCCCGGCCGACCTGGAGGATTTCGCCGTCGGCTTCACCCTCTCGGAGGGCATCGTGGGCGCGTTCCGCGAGATCGCGGGCCTCGAGGTCGCGCGCCATGCGCAGGGCGTCGAGGTGCAGGTGGCGATCCCGGAGGCGGCGGCCGCGCGGCTCGAGGCGCGGGCCCGGGCCATGGTCGGCCGCGCGGGCTGCGGCCTGTGCGGGGTCGAGACGATCCAGGACGCGCTGCGGGAAGTGCCGCCGCTGCCCGCCGGGCCCGCGATCCCGGTGGCGGCGCTGTGGCGGGCCGAGCGCGAGCTGCCGGCGCGGCAGACGTGGAACCGGGAGACGGGGTCGCTGCACGCCGCCGCCTGGGCGACCCTCGCCGGCGAGCCGGAGCTCGTGCGCGAGGACGTGGGGCGCCACAACGCGCTCGACAAGGTGATCGGCGCGCTGGCACGCACGGGCCGCGATCCCGCCGACGGCTTCGCCGTGGTCACCAGCCGGGCCAGCTACGAGCTGGTGCAGAAGGCGGCCACGGCGGGCATCCGCGCCCTCGTCGCAGTCTCGCGCCCGACCGGCCTCGCCATCGGCCTCGCGGAGGCGTGCGGCATGACGCTGGTGGCGCTGCTCAGGGGGACGACGGCGAACGTGTATGCGCATGGCGAACGCGTGAGAGGCGTGAGCGGGGCGAGGTGAGGGTGCCCTCTCAGCTCCCCGCCGACGCGCGATCGAGGACGTCCCGCACCATCCGGGCCAGGGCGTCGGGCGTGAACGGCTTCTGGAGGAAGGACATCGCGTCCTGCTGGATGCCGTGCCGGACCACGGCGTCGTCGGTGTAGCCCGACATGTAGAGCACCTTCATCTCCGGCTGGCGCGCCTGCAGCGCCTCCGCGAGCGCGCGGCCGGCCATCCCCGGCATCACGATGTCCGTGAGCAGCAGGTGGATGCGGCCGTCGGCGGCGCGCGCCAGGGCGAGCGCGGTCGGCCCGTCAGGCGCGCGCAGCACGCGGTAGCCGCGCTGGGTGAGCGTCACCGCCACGAGATCCCGCACCGCACCGTCGTCCTCGGCGACGAGCACCGTCTCGCCGCCGCCGGAGGCGACCACCGGGGCCGGCGCGGGCGTGGCGGCCTCGGCGGTGCCGGCGATCCGCGGGAGGTAGATCCGGAAGCTCGAGCCGCGGCCCGGCTCGCTCTGGACCTCGATGTGACCGCCGCTCTGCGCCACGATCCCGTGCACCGTCGCGAGCCCGAGTCCGGTGCCCTTGCCCTGCTCCTTGGTCGTGAAGAACGGCTCGAAGATGTGCGCCCGGGTCTCCCGGTCCATCCCCGTCCCGGTGTCGCTCACCGCCAGCATGACGTAGGGGCCGGCCACCGCGCCCGGGTGCTCGTGCGGGTAGGTCTCGTCCAGCTCGACGTCGGCCGTGGCGATCGTGAGCCGCCCCCCCTCGGGCATCGCGTCGCGGGCGTTCACGGCGAGGTTGAGGACCACCTGCTCGATCTGCCCGGGGTCGGCGCGCACCGCGCCCAGGCCCGCGGCGGGCGCCACGTCGAGCGCCACGTCCTCGCCGATCAGGCGGTGCAGCATCTTCTCCAGGCCCTGGACGACCTCGTTGAGGTCGAGCACGCGCGGCTGGAGCACCTGCTTGCGGCTGAAGGCGAGGAGCTGGCGCGTGAGCCCGGCGGCGCGCTCCGCCGCGGCGCGGATCTGCTGGAGGTCGTCGCGCCGCGGGTCCCTGGCCTGGAACGCGTCGAGCAGGAGGTCGGTGTAGCCGGTGATGGCCGTGAGGATGTTGTTGAAGTCGTGGGCCACGCCGCCGGCCAGGCGGCCCACGGCCTCCAGCCGCTGCGCCTGGCGGACCTGCTCCTCGAGGCTGCGGACGGCCGCCGCCGACCGCCGCTGCTCGGTGACGTCGCGAATGACCCCCATGAGCAGCGGCGGCCCCTCGCCGTGCAGCTCGGCGGTGGAGTAGAGGACCGGGAACGTCTCGCCGCCCTTCCGTCGCGCCAGCACCTCGAAGTTCCGGACCATCCCGTCGGCGGCGAGCCGGGTCAGCATCGCCTGCCGCTCCTCGGGGCGCGCCCACAGGCCCAGCTCGAGCGAGGTGCGGCCGATCGTCTCGTCGCGGCGGTACCCGTACATGGCCAGGAACTGGTCGTTCGCCTCGAGGATCCGCCCGTCGTCCCGCCCGACGATCAGATAGGCGTCGGTGCCGGTCATGAAGGCCGTCCGGAACCGCGCCTCGCTCTGCTGGAGCAGGCGCTCGGCCTCCCGCCGCTCCGTCACGTCGCGGGAGTTGATGACGAGACCGGCCACCGTCGGCTCGCCGACCAGGTTGGTGACGACCGACTCGAAGTGCCGCCAGGTGCCGTCCGCGCGCCGGATGCGGTACTCCTCGCGGATCTCCGTCGCGCGGCCGGCGATCGCCCGGGCGTGCGCCGCCTCCACCCGGGACCGGTCGTCGGGGTGCAGGTAGGCGAACGTGATCTGCCCCAGCAGCGCCTCGGGCCCGTAGCCCAGCAGCCGCGTGACCGCCGGGCTGACGTACGTGAAGCGGCCGTCGGGTCCCACGATCGAGATGAGGTCCATGCTGTGCTCGATCAGGGACCGGAAGCGCACCTCGGAGGCGCGCAGGGCCTCCACCTCCGGCCGGGCGCGCAGCACCGCCGTCATCTCGTTGAAGTGGCCGGTGAGGCGGCCCATCTCGTCGTCGTGGCGGACGCGCAGCGTCGTCTCGAGGTCGCCGCGCGCCACCCGCGCCAGGCCGGCGTCCAGCGCCGCCAGCGGGGCGTAGAGCCGCCGCTGCCCGACGACGATCGCCAGGATCACGAGGCCGAACGCGGCCAGCGCCCACCCGGCCAGCCCGCGGCTCACGCGGGACGCCCGCTCGCCGAGCACCCGCTCCCGGGCGGCCAGGTCCGCGAGCCCGGCGCGCTGCGCCCCGTCCAGCTGGCGCGTCAGCCGGCTGCGCACGGTATCCGCGCGCGCCACCCAAGCGCGCGCATGGCCCGCGTCGCCGGCCTCGAAGTCCCGGAGCGACTCGACCAGCATCCCCGCGAGGTGCGATTCGGTCCCGGCGGCGTCGGCCAGCGCCAGCCGCATGGACTCCGGGATGTCGGACAGCAGCAGGCTCGCCTGGACCGCCGCCGAGCGCGACGCGACCGCGACCAGCGACTCGCGCTGCGCGCGGGCCGCGGCCCGGCTCGCCGCGGTCCGCGTCCCGCCGGCGGCCAGGCTCCGGACGTTCCGGAAGTCGTCCTGCAGCCGCTCCGTCTGCGCGCGCAGCGAGTCGTACTGCACCGCCATCGCGCTGGTGCGGGCGCGCAGCTCCCGGGCCGACGGTTCCAGGGTGAGCGCCACGTAGACGCCGAGGCCGACGACCGACGCGCCGCCGACGGCGGCGAGGGCGAGCAGCTGCGCGCGCAGGCTCGGCCCGCGGGTACGGGCTCCCCTCATGGGTTGCCGCCGGCCGCGCCGACCGCCACGGTCCGCCCGTCGGGTGCCAGCGTCGTCATCAGGAGGTTCACGGCGCGGTGCGGCCCGAAGGCGATCGGACCCGTCACGCCGCGGTAGGGCGGGCGCGTCACGCCCAGCTCGCTCAGGTACCGGCGCACCGCGGCGCGGCTCGACCCCCCGTCGCGGACCGCCCGGGCGGCGACCATCAGCGCGTCGTAGTACATCGCGTCGGCGGCGGAGGGCCCCGCCCGGTCCACGCGCGCCCAGCGGGCGACGAACGCCCGGGAGGCCGAGTCCGGCTGGTCGGGCAGCCACCATGCCACCCCGTACACGGACGCGGCGGCGGGGCCGGCGGCGGCGCGGAACCACGCGTCGAGCGGGGCGCCGTCCCCCACGATCACCGGCGTGTGCGGCTGGCGCGCCTCGAGCGCGCGCGCGATCGCCGCCGCCTCCCGCGCCCGCGCGGCGATCACGACGGCGTCGGGCCGCGCACGGCGGAGCGATTCCGCGACCCGGCGCGGGAGCTCCGACTCCTCGATGATGCCCGACTCGTCCACGGGCGCGACGCCCCGGCGGCGCAGCGCCAGGACGACGCCGTCCCGCAGGCCGAGCCCGTATTCGTCCGAGAGCAGGTAGAAGATCGTGATGCGCCGGGCGTGCAGCCGGTCGAGCGCGAAATCCGCCATGAACGCGCCCTCGGCGCGATCGTCCGGCGCCAGCTGGAAGACCCACGGGCCCAGCGCGCCGACGAAGCGGCTGGTCGCGGTCGGCGCGATGAGCGGAATGCGCCGCTCCACGTAGATGGGAGCCGCCAGGAGGGTCGCGCGGCTGCTTTGCGGGCCGACGGCGGCCACGAGGCCCGGCATCGCCGCCGTCGCCTCCGCGAACGCGACGTCGCCCCCGTAGCCGGACGGAAGGTGGCGGGACCCGGGGTAGGCATCCACGATCTGGGCCGCGCGGGGCCGCCCCCAGGCGTCAATGGCCGGCTGCGCCACCTCCGCCAGGACCGGCGAGAGCCAGGGCAGGGGATACGCGATGCGCGCAGGGCCGCCGCCGCGGCACGCGGCGGCGAACAGCGCCACCGCGGCGACGGCCAGCCTGCCGGCCCAGCGTTGCCGTCCACCGTGGATCGCAGAAATGCGCGCCCCCGCGTACCGGAGTCGCTTTACAGGTAGCTGAAATCGCCCGGGAGCGTTAGCGGGGGGATGGCCCGGGCGGGCCGGCGCGCCCCGGCGCTGGCGAGGAGGCTCATGGGAGTGCGCGTGACGCCGCGCCGTCCCGCACGATCAGCCGCGCCGACCGCTCGAACCTCACATAGGCCCACGCCCACTCGACCATCACGAGGAAGCGGTTCCGGAACCCGATCAGCCACAGGATGTGGATGAAGCACCACATCAGCCACGCCGGGTAGCCGGAGATCCGGAGCCTGCCCAGGTCCACGACCGCCGCGTTGCGGCCGATGGTCGCCATCGTGCCCTTGTCCCGGTAGCGGAACGGAGCGCGGGGCGCGCCGCTCGCCGCGCCCGCGATCGCGGCCGCGGCGTATTCGCCCTGCTGGATCGCGACCGGCGCCAGGCCGGGCAGCGGCTTCCCACCCGGGCCGGCGCAGGCCGCGGCGTCGCCGACCACGAACACCTCCGGATGACCGGGGATCGTGAGATCGGGACCGACCACGACGCGCCCGGCGCGGTCGAGCGGAACGCCGAGCGTGCGGGCGAGCGGCGAGGGCGCGACGCCGGCGGCCCAGAGCACCGTGTCGCTCGCGACGCGCTCCGTGCCGAGCCACACGGCGCCGTCCTCGACGCGCGTGACCGCCGCGTCGGTCCGGACCTCCACGCACAGGCGCTCCAGGGAGCGCTCCGCCCTTTCGGCGAGCGGCTCCGGGAAGGCGGGCAGGATCCGAGACCCCGCCTCCACCAGGATGGTGCGCGTGTCCCGCGTGTCGATGGCGCGGAAGTCTCGCGCCATCACCCGGCACGCGATCTCGCCGATGGCGCCCGCCAGCTCGACACCGGTGGGACCGCCGCCCACGACGACGAACGTGAGCAACGCGCGGCGCCGCCCGGCATCGGGCTCCCGCTCCGCGCGCTCGAACGCCAGGAGGATGCGTTCGCGGATGCGGAGCGCATCGTCGAGCGTCTTCAATCCCGGCGCGCGCGCCTCCCACTCGGGGTGGCCGAAGTAGGAGTGGCGTGCCCCGGCGGCGAGCACCAGGTAGTCGTACGGCAGCGCGCCGTCCGCGAGCGCGACCACGCGCCGCGCCGTGTCCACCGCGACGGCCTCGGCGAGCAGGACCCGCGTGTTCCGCTGGCGCCGGAGCACGCCGCGGATCGGGTACGCGATCTGGCTCGGCGACAGGCTCGCCGTCGCGACCTGGTAGAGCAGCGGCTGGAAGACGTGGTGGTTGGTGCGGTCCACGAGGGTGACGGCCACCGGGGCCTTCGCCAGCGCGCGGGCGGCATAGAGGCCCCCGAACCCGCCGCCCACGATCACCACCCGCGGCTCGCTCACGCGAACTCCCCCAGCAGCGTGATCTCCGGCTCGAGCCGGACGTCGAACCGCTCCAGCACGGCGCCCCGCGCCCGCTCGACGAGCGCGAGCACGTCGCGCGCGGTCGCGCCGCCGAGGTTCACGATGATGTTGGCGTGGCGCGGCGAGATCTGCGCGCCGCCGGCGCGGAGCCCCTTGAGGCCGCACCGCTCGATCAGCCGGCCGGCGCCGAGACCCTCGACCTTCCGGAAGACGGATCCCGCGCTCGGACACTCGACCAGCGGCGGGTGCTTCGCGGCGCGCCAGCGCAGGTTCTCGTCCGTCACGCGGCGCAGCGCCGCGGAGTCACCGGGCGTGAGGCGGAACGTCGCGGCCAGGGCCACGTCGTCCCCGTGCTGGAACACGCTGTCGTCGTAGCCCAGCCGCACATAGTCCGGACCGACCATGCGGCGCTCGCCCGCGGCCGTCAGCACCTCGCAGGACTCGAACACCTCGGCGATGAAGACGGTCCGTTCGCGCGCCGGCGCGGGCGCGAGGAAGTGCACGTTCTGCCACAGCGCGCCGCCGACCGTGCCCGGGATGCCCACGAAGTGCTCGAGGCCCGACCAGCCGCGGGTCACCGACTCGGCGATCAGGTCGCCGAGGCTCGTGCCGCTCTCCGCGGTCAGGCGGCCGTCCGGGCCCCAGCGCCGGGCCGCCGCGCGGTCGAGGATCACCAGGCCGCGGAACCCGCGGTCGCCCACGAGCACGTTCGAACCCGAGCCGAGCACGACGTGGGGCAAGCCGGCCTCGCGGGCGGCGAGCACGGCGGTGGCGAGGTCGCCGGCGGACCGTGCGATATAGAGGAAGTCCGCGGGCCCGCCGATGCGGAACGTGGTGTGGGGCGCCAGCGGCGCGTCGCGCCGCAGGCGCGCGCGATCGAGGCGGCGCAGCGCCGCGGGGACGGGAGCGCCTACGGCTTCCGGCGCTCGACCCGGTACGAGCACGAGGTGCCGCCCTCGAGCAGATAGTCGGTCCGGCGCAGCGTGCGGCCGAGCAGGCCCTCGACCATCGCCAGCTCGGCGCGGCAGGGCAGGTGGGTGACGTCCACGACGGAGCGGATCGGGCAGTGCGCCAGCCGCAACGCGCCGCCGGCCACGTCGGCCATGTAGCCGAGGTCCGAGAGGATCCGCGCCACCTCCTCCAGCCGCTTGCGGCCGCGCAGGCCCGCCAGGCGGGTGCGGGCCGCGGCGAGGCGCGCCGCCGCGCGTCCCTGGAAGAACTCGCGCAGCATCGGCTCCCCGCCGCGCGCCAGCAGCCAGGCCGTCAGCTCGCCGAGGACCTCGCCGTCGCGCCGGGGAAAGAGCGTCTCGGCCCGCGCCGTCAGGCGGTAGACGATCTCCGGCCGGCCCGGGCCGCCGCGCCGCGTCCCGGCCCGCTCGACGAGCCCCTCGGCCCCCAGTGCGTTCAGGTGCTCGCGCACGGTCTCGCGCGCCAGCGCGAGGTCGGCGGCGGCCTCGCGCAGCGTCGCGGTGCCATGGCGCTTGATGGCGTCGAGGAGCCGGCGGCGGCTGTCGCCGAGGCCCGGAGGGGCGGCGCCCGGCGGGCGCGCGACGGGGGCGGCGCGGGCGGCGGCGAGCAGGGGAGCGCGGGCGGCCATGGCGCCAATGTACCCCGGCGCGGGGCTTGTGTCAATTATGGTGGCAAATACCACCACAACCTTGACAATTGGCCGCCCCGCCGGTAGGTTGCCGCGGTCACGCAACGGAGGCAGCCATGCAGGAGCTGGACGTCCGGGTGATTCCGCCCCGGGACAAGCACCCCACCATCCACCGCGCCTTCGACGCCCTGCAGGCGGGCGAGCAGTTCGTGCTGGTGAACGACCACAACCCCAAGCCCCTCTACTACGAGTTCCAGGCGGAGCGGGCGGGCCGGTTCACGTGGCAGCCGCTGGAGGAGGGGCCGCAGGTGTGGCGCA
>Ga0335078_10006371_pt1 | contig 17476 bp, 13 predicted proteins | sample Lox_Sample_32_FD_206711 | JGI IMG/M metagenome (GOLD analysis project Ga0335078, IMG submission 206711) | Soil microbial communities from Loxahatchee National Wildlife Refuge, Florida, United States - Lox_Sample_3.2 | ecosystem: Environmental > Terrestrial > Soil > Wetlands | place: USA... | reverse complement strand
AACAACCACGTGCTCCGCTTTAGCCCGCAAATCCGCGTGGCGGTAGCCATCCGCCGCGGGGAGCAGTTTGCGATGCTGAGCGAGTTCACGGAAGCCGTCCGCGAGTACCAGAAGGCACTCGAGACCAATCGCGGCAGTTCGCTGGCGCACTACCGCATCGCCGAAGTCGATTTCCTCCAGGACCGTTTGCAGGAATCCCTGAACGAGTTCCGCCAAGCCCTGGATGGCGATCAGGACCCGCAGTGGACCCTAGTCTGGTCCCACATCCATATGGGCTGGATCTACGACGTCACCGGCCAGCGGGAGCGCGCCGTCAATGAGTACAACCTCGCTCAGCGCACCAAGGACAACACCCAAGGCGCGCAGGAAGTTGCCACCAAGTACCTCAAAGCGCCCTACCAGCGCGAGCACCACCTGAACCAGTAGGTCCAGCCCACACTCCGCCACCGTAGACGAACGGGAGGCGTCCTGCTCACCGACCCGATCCGGGTCCGATTTGTCCTCCTTTGACCTCAACATCTTTAGCCTAGGACGCTAAGTTAAAAGTACTAGGACTAGATACAGTTGGACTCAATTTATACTATAAATGTAGAATATTATCTGTAAGTTGTTTATAACAAATAATTTATATGTGTTTTATGATATTCTTGTTCTAGGCGCTACTGTACTATTTTTAACTTGTATTATGTAATTTAATCTACTAAACTGATTTCCTAGAGACCTGCGGAAGGCAAACGGAGATACATTTCCCTGGGGGACAGTCGCGCAGGTAGTTTCTTGAGTAGACGGATGAAGATACGAACGTTGATTTTCGTGTCGGCGCTGACGCTTACGCCAATACTATCTGCGAACACCTTTCTCTGCACCCTGGCGGTGGGAAACAATTCTCCCGTTGCTTACTCCACCGGGTGCGGCAGTTCTTTTGCCTACACCAATACCTTCGACTGGGCGTCTTTAAACCCTTCCCCATTAGGGGTTACGTCGGGACCCACGTACCAGTCTTCCACCAATCCCCATCTGTCTACTAATCCGTGGACAGGCACCGATGGCAACGAAACCGTGTCCGCAGCGTTGAGTAATCACGGTTCCGATTTCATGCAATTAGACGGCAACACCGCCTTCGTCTACGCCGGTGTAACGGCGTTTACCCCGACCGGCTACATGAGCGCCAGCGGCAGCGACACCGCAGTGCAACTCGGTTTTCCGACGATCAATGCGGCCGACCCGGTCCTGTGGTCCTATGGCGAGACACTGCTGACGGAACAGAACGGAGACTCGCCGCTTACAATCAGTTTTTCGCATCCGGTTAGCGGAGTTGAGTTCCAGATCAGTACGCTCAGCAGTCCGAACTTTATCGCCACCCTGGTGGCTTATGGCGCCAACGGCACAGTGTTGGGGACGTATGTGCTCAACACCAACGGAACCAACGTGGGAGGTACCTGCGCGTCCCTCAAGTCGGCTCCCGGAGCCCCCTGTACCAACCCGGCTCCTTACATCGGCATCACGGATGACGAACTCCACTTGGGCTCGGGTATGATCGCCAAGGTTGCGGTTTACACCAATGTTCCCGGTTTTGCCATCGGCACGATGGATATCATTGCAACTCCCGAACCTGCCGCTTTTCTGCTGGCTGCCGTGGGCCTTGGTTTGGTGATGTGGCGCAAGCGCAGGCCAAGCCTGGCCTCCCGCCGGTAGCAGCATAACTCACGACGTCCTTACTCCGCTAAACTGAAAGCGACGAATCTCTGGTCGAGAACCAGTGGATGCCGCCGTCCCGCGACGGGCAGGCCTTGGTTCCGGGCGTTCTGGACGGGTGCGAGTGGCAGAAAAACGTCCGCCGAGGATCAGTTCGCGGCTGTCTTCACGCGGACGCGATGCTTAAAGCCTTTCGGGGCGTCGGCCAATTCCGGGGAAACCGGCACCTCATCATCCTCGTCCTGGCTCTCGGTCAATAACAAATCAACCAGCCGCTTGGCCAGTTTCTGCGAACAGCAGCAGTCGGCCTCGGTAATCGGCTGCTCCTGAGCCATCTGCTGCCAGGCAAATTCGATGCGCGCCGGTTCGCAATCGTCGGAGACCCAGATCTCATGGATCTTTCGGAACTCGGTCGCATCGTCCGCGCCCTCGATGGCCACACGGATTACGTCGCCGGTGCGCGTCAGCAACACCGCTTGAACTACCCGGCCATCCAGGTATGCAATTGTCATTTTCTCGACCTTGGTTCATTGTCGGCCCAGTCCGACTTTTCTGCAAGTTCCTGATGTACTGGGACTTTTAGTTTCTGTCGGCGATTTTTCGATTTAGTTATGAATCAAAACCCTGAAATGCTCCGGCAGGAGAAGTGTGCTGCCCGGTTTCCATGCGCCTGACCCGTTTTTTCCTTTTATTTGCCTTCTTCGGAGGCATCCAAAGCCCGGCCTTCCAGGTGGATAATCGCCTCCCGGATATCCGCCGGCACACGGACCGGCTTGCCGGTCGCGTAATCCACCGTGACCATCGCCGAATCGATCTCGGCAGCCACCTGGCCGCTGGCGCAACTGACGATGCAATGCTCCATACGGAAGCTCGAATTGCCGATCGCCGTGACCCGCGCGCCCACCACGACCGTATCCGGATAGTTCAGCGGCCGGCGGTAGTGGCACGTCTGGCTGGCGACAATGGGCCCAATACCGCGCGGCGGCAACTCCGGGAAGAGGCCGATACGCCGCAAATACTCCACCCGCGAGGTCTCACACCAGCGCAGGTAAGCGATGTTGTTTACGTGGCTGAAGGCATCCTCGTCGCCCCATAAGACAGAGATCTCCGTGAGGACGGGAAATCCGGACAAAAGAGAAGGTCGATCCGAAGAAGTAGACAAGAATCTCTTATTATAAGACCGGCGAGAGCGGCCGTTGCTCCCGCCGCGATAAGCTAATCCGTCGGTAAGCCATTTGCAACCGCCTCTTTCCTGCGCTGCTACAGGCAAAGCCTACGGACGGGGCAGCGATGCTTGTAGCATGGCCCGGGCATACGCCACATTGAACACCCAGCCGGTGTACGAGTCGTTGCTCGACCGCTCGCGGTCGGCATCGAGCACGCGCGGGTGCTCCGGATAAACCAGCCGCGGGTATTTCTGCCGCACCAGTTCGTTCATCACCGCGAACATGTCGTTGTCGCCCTCGTCCGGGAACACCTCGGTATACTTCTCGCGCGGCACGCGCATGCGCACGTTGCGGAAATGCACGTGGTTGATGCAATCCTTGGCGCTGAAATAGCGGCAGACCTCGACCGGATCGTGGCCCATTTCCCGCGTGACGCCGCAGTCCCAGGTGATGCCGTTTGAAGGGCTCGGTACAATATCCACCAACCGTTTCCAGCCTTCGACGCTTCCCATAATCTGGCCCGAACCGCGGCTGATCGGCGGCGGAGGATCGTTGGGGTGAAGGGCAAGACGCACACCGGATTCCTGCGCCACCGGCACAACAGCCTTCAGGAAATACGTGACGTTGGCCCACATCTCGTCGAGCGAGTGCGCGCCTTCCTCCGGCAGGGGAGGCAGATCCTTCACCTTGTCGTAATCGAACGTCAGCATACCCGCGCCGCCCCTGCCCGGCTCCTCGAAGTAGCCTTCCACGATGCGGTGGGCATAGAAGTTGTATTCGATCACCGGCAAGCCCGCGCGCCCGGCCGCGCGAATCGATTGGCGCACCTTATCGAGGTCTTCGTCGCGGCCCGGCCGGCCGTAGATGGCGTTCGGAAATCCCATGATCATCATGTTGGCCAGCGTCAGGCCGCCGGATTTAAGCTTCTCCATGCGCGAACGGATGCCGGATTCCTGCCATGGAATCTGCGGACCGCCCATAATCACGTGGTCCACGCCGAGTTGCTTCACACGACGCATGCCGGCGTCGTTCAATGTCGCATCCGACATGATCATGCACAGCTTGGGCGTATCCGGCCCCTCGCCGCGCATCCCCAGACGCCGCGGCGCAGGCTGCGCTTCTACGGAGGGCAATGCGGATACCGCGAGCCCTCGAATGACGTTTCTTCGAGACCAACGCACGTTCATCACGACCTCCCATGCCACGGCACCCGCTGCTGCGCCGGGCGTCCTCGTTCCGCAGACATTGTAACGTTCCTTCAACGCCTGGTCTTGCCGCGCGCGCTACCGGATCGGAACAGCCTCGAATAGCCCATGCTACGATAAATACTTGTCAGGTCTCGGGCTCCGTGCAGCGGGCGGCCGCAAACCCCGCCAGGTCCGGAAGGAAGCAACGGTAGTGGCGCGGCTCGTGTGCCGCGGATTACCCGGGGCCTGGCAGTTCATGCCCACCTCATGTACCAGGTCATAGCCCGAAAATACCGCCCGCAGACCTTTCGCGACGTGGTCAACCAGGAACACGTCAAGACCACGCTGGAAAACGCCATCGCGCAAAATCGCATCGCGCACGGCTACATCTTTTCCGGGCAGCGCGGCACGGGCAAGACCACCGTGGCGCGCATTCTGGCGCGCTGCCTGAATTGCGTCGAAGGGCCGACGGCTACGCCCTGCGGCGTGTGTGCGAGTTGCAAGGAAATCACCGCCGGCGGCACCGTGGATGTCATCGAGATCGATGCGGCTTCCAATCGCGGCATCAATGAGATGCGGGAGTTGCGCGAGAACGTGCGCTACCAGCCGGCGCGTGACCGCTACAAGATCTTCATCATCGACGAAGCGCACCAGATCACCAGCGAAGCTTTTAACGCGCTTCTCAAGACGATCGAGGAGCCGCCGGAGTGGGCCGTATTCGTGTTGTGCACCACCGAGGCGCACAAGATTCCCGCCACCATCGCTTCGCGCTGCCAGCATTTTACTTTCCGCTCGGTCGGTTTCGAGGACCTGGTGGCGCGCATGGCGTGGATCTGCGAACAGGAAGGCATCGCGGCCGATGCCGAGGCGCTGGCGGTGCTGGCGCAGGCCGGCGAGGGTAGCGTCCGCGATTCTCTTTCCGCGCTGGACCAGGCCATCGCCTGCTGCGGAGGGCGGCTCGAAGCGGCCGAGGTGCGCAGCCTGTTGGGCGCCTTCTCGCTGGAATCGCTGAAGGCGATTACCGAGGCCCTGGCCGCGGGCAACCCCCAGCGCATGTTGGAAGTGGTGGACGAACTGGAACGTAACGGCCGCAACCTGCAGCATTTCAGCCGCGAGCTGGCGCGTTACTTTCGCAACCTGCTGGTGGCGCGCATCGCGGCCGGAGATTCGCTGGCGCGGCTGGTGGCGGCTTCGGCAGCCGAGCGCGAGAAACTGGCGGAAATCGCGAGGGGCTTTTCCGAAGAAGACCTGACACGCTATTTGCAGCTTTCGCTCGACCTGTTTCGCGATTTGCAGTTCAGCCTGCAGCCGCGCTTTCACTTGGAGCTGGGGCTGGTAAAGCTGGTCCAGGCGGGACGGCTGACGACCATCGAGCAGGCGTTGGCGGAACTCGGCGGCGGTGAGACGGGCGTCCGGCCGGCCCCGGCAAGGCCCGCAATCACTCTCCCACCGGCACCGCCTCCCGCGGCCAACCCGCCCCGGCGAACCGGGCCCTCGCCGTTCGAGTTGGACCGGGCGAAGAAGGCAGGGCTGGCGGTGGACCCAGCGCCCGGCGATGCGCGCGAAAAGCTCCACGCGCACTTGAGTGAGCGGGGGCTTTCGCACCTGGCGGACGCGGTCGAAAATTCGCGAATGGCGATTTCCGGCAACGAACTGCAGGTCACGACACCCAAGTCGTACCTGTTGTATTTCAACGATCGCGGACTCGCCGACGCTGTTCGCGAAGTCTTCGGCCGGCCGTTAATAATCAAGGCGGTTGCCGGCGAGGCGAACGGCCCGGAAGCGGCGCCTCTCCAGGCGCCCGCAGCCGCAAGAGAAGACGAAGCCGCCAGCCGCGCGCTGGCCAATCCGGAAGTGCGGCGCTTCCGCGAAGTGTTCGGCGGCGACGTGCGCAAAGTTCGAAATCTCAAGGAGTAGACCCGTGAAGATACCCGGCAATATGCAGCAGATGATGCGCCAGGCGCAGCAGATGCAGGAGAAACTGCAGCAGGAAATCGCCCAGATCAAGGTGGAAGCCACGGCCGGCGGCGGCATGGTGACGGTGGCCATGGACGGGCAGAAGAACCTGCTCTCCGTGAAAATCGAACCCGAGGTGGCCGGCGATATTGAGATGTTGCAGGATATGATCCTGGCCGCCCACAGCGAAGCGTTCAAAAAGGTGGAGGAGGAAACCCGGCAAAAGATGGGCGGCGTGCTGGGTGGCATGGGATTGCCGCCGGGCCTGCTCTAATCCATGCCCGACTTTGCCGAACCGCTGGCGCGACTCATCACCGAATTCAAACGCCTTCCGGGCATCGGACAGAAGTCTGCGCAGCGTATTGCCTTTCACGTTCTGCGCGCCGGACGCGACGACGCCGAACACCTGGCGCAGGCCATTCTCGACGTGAAGGATAAACTCGGCCTGTGCAGCGTCTGCAACAACATCAGCGAGCGCGATCAATGCATTTACTGTAGCGACCCCAATCGCGACCCGAGGGTGGTCTGCGTGGTGGAAGAACCGCACAACATCGTGGCGATCGAAACCACGCGCGGGTTCGAGGGGCGTTACCACGTGCTGCACGGAGCGCTTTCGCCGCTGCGCGGCATCGGGCCGGACTCGCTCAAGATCAAAGGCCTGGTGGAGCGCATCGGGCAGGGAGAAATCCAGGAAGTCATCGTGGCCACCAACCCCACGGTGGAAGGCGAAGCGACGGCGGTCTACCTGGCGCGGTTGCTGAAGCCGCTGGGAGTCAAGGTCACACGCATCGCCATGGGAATTCCCGTGGGCAGCGACCTGGAATTTGCCGACGAAGTGACCATCTCGAAAGCCATGGAAGGCCGGCGCGAGATGTAGGCGCGCGGCCGGTCCGTGCGGTCAACGTTCGTCCCAGGAAATCGGGCGTCCGGATTCCATTTGGTGCACCCGCATCAATCCCATTTCAGCCCAGGAATCGCTGCGGTCGAGAGAAACGGCCGCCCGATACTCCCGGTCGGCGGCTCCCAGGTTGTTGGTCTTCTCGTACCACAGAGCCAGCGATCCGTGCGCGGTTTCGGAGTTCGGATCGAGCCTGACGGCGTACCGCAAATCCGCGCCTGCGTCTTCCAGCCGTCCCATCTGGCCGTATACGAGCCCCATCCATTCGTAGACCTGCGAGCACGGCTGAATCCGGGCGGCCCTTTGCAGTTGGGCCAGCGCCTGGTCGAAATCGCCGAGGCACGCCAGCGTCCGGCCCCAAGCGACGTTCACGTAGTAGTTGTCGCGGCCCAGCCGGCGCTGGGCACGATCGAGATATGCCGGGGCGAGGTCGCAGCGATTCTGCTGAATCAGGACCTCGGTGAAATTGAGCAAGGGGCGCGGATTGTAAACGGCCGCGGAAGCCGCCAGTTCGAGGAGTTTGTCGGGATCGCCCCACAAACCATTACGGTCGTAGCAAAGCTTGCCGAACAACAACCCGACGATTGCCAGAGTGCAGGCGGCCGTGGTGCGTGAAAGCCGCAGCTTCCGCGCCGCCTCGCATCCGATGAGAATCAGGCCCACCAGCGGCAGGTACATGCGGCGCTCCACCAGGGGATCGTCAATCGGAACAATCGAGGAGGTGGGCGCCAGCCAGATCAGAAACATCAACAGCCCGAAACAGAACAACGGATAGCGGCGCCGCCGGAAAACCGCGAGAGCGACCAGCAGCACCAGCAGGGCGAGGCAGTAAATCGCGCCGTGCTCGCTGATGGTGTGCGAGGCCGGATAATCCTGGTCCACGGATTGGCCCAGCGGAACGACCGTCATTCGCATGTACGTGAGCAGCGCCCGGGCCTCCGTGAAGGCATATTGATACCACTTGAAGGTAACTGCCGAGAATCCCGCGGTGGGCGCGGTCGCCAGCGTGCGAAAGACGGCGATCACCGCTACCAGGGCGCCCGGCGCCATGAGGCTGTACAGCCGCCAGTTGCGTCTCAGCCCGCGTAGCGAGAAGGGCGCGGGCCAGAACAGGTCGGTGAGAACGAGAATTCCCGCCAGGCTGACCGCATTCTCCTTGGTCTTTACGGCCAGGCCGAACAGGATCAGAACCAGCAGCGACTCGAGCCAGGATATCGACTCGTGCCGGCGGTAGAGAAATGCCGTGTAGGCAAGCAGCAGAAACAGCGCCATCAGGCTTTCCGATCGCCCGGCCACGTAGCTGACCGCCTCCGTCTGAAGCGGGTGTATGGCAAAGACAACGGCTCCGATGATGGCCGCGGCCATCGCGCGCCCGCGCGGCCAAGCGGCCATCGCCAGCAAGCGGCGCAGCACCAGGAATACCAGGCCCGTGTTGACGGAATGGATAACGATGTTCACCAGATGGTAACTGAACGGCCCGGAACCCCAAAGCCGATAATTCAGCCAATAAGAAAACATCAGCACGGGGCGAACGCCGGAGATGTATCGCACGAGCGGCCCGTCCCGCCCGACCTTGAAGAATGGCAACGACAAATCGTCAAATACGAACTTTCCGTGGAGCGCCGGTGAGTAGAGATATAGAATTCCGAGGAAAACAGACAGGCAAGCGGCCGCCACGGCCCAGCCTGGTATGCGGAACCCCGGGGAGATGGAACGGGCTACGGCCTTCGGGACGGACCGTCTCACAATATAGATTGGTTTAGCCTGAGTCGGGGAATTTCGTCTGTGCGGCAGGCTACATGCGAAACGCCCCGTGTGCGAACGCACTCCAACCGCACATAGTTCGCTCACGCCGCGGCGGCGCGAAGGCGCGGCCCGCCACGGAAGGAAGATGCGATGGAGTTAAGGAAATTCCGATGACTGGCGCTAGCCGTTAAGGCGTTCCGCTCCCCGGTACCATTCGAGCGTGCGGCGCATGCCCTCCTCGAACGAATATCGCGGGGCGTGCCCCAGTTCACGAACGGCGGCGGTGGTGTCGGCTTGCGAATCGCGAACGTCACCGGGCCGTAGGGGGCCATGGCATGCCGCCAATTCCACCCCTTCGAGTTTCTGCACCAGCGCCCACGCCTGATTCAGCGTGATGCGGCCGCCATTGCCTGCGTTGTAGACTTTGCCGGACACGCCGGGCGCGCGCGCCGCCTTCAGATTCAGCTCTGCGACGTCCTCGACGTACGTGAAATCACGCGAGGTTTCACCATCGCCGAAGATGGTGGGCGACTGGCGCTCCAGCACCGACTTCATGAAAATCGAAAGCACCCCCGAATAGGGGCTGGACGGATCCTGGCGCGGCCCATAGACATTGAAGTAGCGCAGTGACACAGTCTCCAGGCCATACACGTCGGCGAAGACGGCGCAGTAATATTCACCGGTGAGCTTCTGTAAGGCGTAGGGCGACTTAGGGCGCGGCGCCATGGTTTCCACCTTGGGCAGCACATCCGTGTCGCCATACGCGGAAGAGGAGGCTGCGTAGACCACCCGGCGGGCGCCGCCCTCCTGCGCGGCCCGCAGCACGTTGAAGGTGCCGTTGATGTTGACCTCGTGCGAAGGCACCGGTTCGTGGATGGAGCGCGGCACCGATGGGATGGCGGCCTCATGAAACACCACCGCTGCGCCGCGCAGGATGCCGGCGATTTCCTCGTAATTCCGGATGTCGGCGCGCTGGAAATCGACCTGCGAGCGGACCTCCTCCAGATTCGACTCGTGTCCGGTCAGCAAATTATCGATGACGACGATGTGGCGCGCACCCTCTTGCAGCAGGGCGCGAACAATGGCGGAGCCGATGAAGCCCGCCCCTCCGGTGACAACATAGTGGCTCGTCATGGCAGTTTAGCGATTTCCGTTTCCAAATAGCGCAGCGAAGCGTGAGCAATACTCTCGGGGCCGTCGCTGAAGTCGAACGCTTCGAGCGAGATCCAACCTGCGTAGCCGCGGCGGGCCAATACCTCGAACACCGGTTTGAAGTCGTAGCGGGCGAATTTGCGGGGGGAACCGCAGTGGCGCCCGTCGAGTTCGTTCACATGGACGTGGCGGATCAGGTCAAAGTAGCGGTCCACCAGAACGGCATGCGGCTCGCTCTCGTCGATGGCATTGTGCGCATCGAACATGGTGCGGACCGCGGGGCTGCCGATCTCACATACGATGCGGGCGGCTTCCGCCAGTGTCCCGACTACGTCGCATTGGTCGGCGGGCAGCGCTTCCACCAGCACCGTGACCTGCCGGCTTTCGGCGTGCGGCGCGATGGAGGCGAGACCGTCGACAAAGTGGCGGGTGGCTTCCGCGCGGGTGAGGCCGCCGGTGGCGCGCCGCTGCTGCGGCGAGCCGAAAACCAGGACGCTGGCGGGGCCCAGATCGGCGGCAAGGTCGAGCAAGGCGCGAATGTGATCCCAGCTTCGCCGGCGCAGCCCCGCGTCAGGCCCGGTTACGTGCAGGCCCCTGGGGCTCACCATCAGCCAGTGGAGGCCCGCGAAGACCAGGCCTTCGCCGGCCATCGTGTCGCGGTACTCGCGGCGCTGCCGGGGAGTGATGTCCGAGGGATTCTCCGCCAACGTGAACGGAGCGAGTTCGATCCCGCTGTAGCCCGCCTTGCGAATTGCCGCGCACGCCTGGGCAAACGGCCATTTTTCAAAGGCTTCGTTGCACATGGCGTGGCGGAAGGAGCTGTAAGCCATAAGCTCTAAGCTATCAGCTTACAGCCGTCAGCCCTCAGTTTGATCGCTCACAGCTTTCTTCAACTGGCCGCACGCGGCGTAAATGTCTCGGCCGCGAGGCTTGCGCACAAAGCAGGGCAGCGCACGGCGGACGATGGCCTGGAAGGCGGCAACACGCTCGGCATCGGGCGTCTCGAAAGCAATCTCGGGGCCCGGATTGAACGCGATCAGGTTGACCTTGGCATTGATGTGGGCCAGCAGTTTCACCACGCGGCGGGCATCGGCATCGGTGTCATTGACGCCTTTGAGCAGCGCATATTCGAAAGTCAACTTTTCCCAGGGCCGCAGCGGGTAAGCTTTGGCGGCCGCCAGCAGGTCCTTCAAGTGATATTTGCGCGTTATGGGCATCAACTGCTGCCGCATCTCTTCGGTGGAAGCGTTCAGGGAAATGGCCAGTTTGGGACGGACTGCTTCGCGGCCGAGTTCCTCGATTTTCGGCACGATACCGGCGGTGGAAAGGGTGATGCGGCGCGGAGAGAGCGCACAGCCGGCCGGGTCGAGCAGGATGCGGGTGGCCTTCAGCACATTGTCCAGGTTGAGCAGCGGTTCTCCCTGGCCCATCATCACGATGTTGAGCCGCTGCGGCTCGGCGCGCAAGCCGTTTTCCCGGGCTACCAGCAGCACCTGGCCGATAATCTCCCCGGCGGTAAGGCTGCGCTCAAGCCCCAGCAAGGCCGTCATGCAGAATTTACAGTCGACGGCGCATCCCACCTGGCTCGAAATGCAAATGGTATTGCGCTCGCCTTCGGGCATCAGTACGCATTCCACCGTGCGGCTGTCCGCAAGCCGGAGCAGGTAGCGCCGTGTGCCGTCTGACGACTCATACAAGTGCGCGACTTCCGGCAGTCCGATTGTGTGGCGGGCGCCCAGGTCCGCCCGCAGGGCCGCCGGAAGAACCGCGACTTGCGACAGCTCGCAAGTCTCTTCCTGGTACAGCGCGTGGTACAACTGGCGGGCGCGGAAAGCAGGTTGCCCGGAGCCTAATGCCTCGGTCAGATCGGCCAGTTCCATACCGATCAGCGGCCCGGGCGAGGATGGCGGCATGTCTGTATCTATTCTATAAGACGGCCGGCGGCGAGGATGGCGGGTAGCGCCGTGTGTTACAAAGGATACAGGGCCTTCCTTTTTCTTTCATGACAACCTCTTTCAGCCCCGTGCGAGATATTGAATTTACCACGCTCTCTAACGGCGTCCGGATCATCACCGAGACCATGCCTCACGTGCGTTCGGTCTCGGTGGGTGTCTGGATCACCACCGGCTCGCGGCGAGAGACGCCGGAACGCAACGGCATCTCGCACTTCATCGAGCACATGGTGTTCAAGGGGACCACGCGGCGCTCGGCGGAGGACATTGCCCGCTCGGTGGATTCGATCGGCGGAAACCTCGACGCTTTCACCGCCAAAGAACTGGTCTGCTTCAACACCAAGGTGCTCGATCAGCACCTCTCGCTGGCCTTCGACGTCCTGGCGGACCTGGTACTCGACCCGCTGTTTCGCGAGGAGGACATCGAAAAGGAAAAAGGCGTCATCCTGGAAGAGATCAAAATGGAGGCGGATAGTCCGGATTACCTGGTGCATGAGATCTTTTCCTCGTACTTCTGGAAAGATCACCCGCTGGGAAAGCCTATCCTGGGAACGCGGGAGACGGTGAAAAAATTCGACCGCCACGCCATATTGGACTATTATGCGGCTGCCTACTCCCCTGCCAGCCTGATCGTCACGGGCGCCGGCAACCTGACGCACGAGCGGCTGGTTGACCTGGTGCGGCAGCACTTCGAAAGCCTGAAACCGGGGCCGGCACTGCCTGCAGAGGTTGCGCCCAGCACCCACGCCCGCATCGCTCTGCGCAGCAAAAAATCGCTCGAGCAGGTGCACTTGTGCCTGGGGGTTCCTTCCTATCCGCTGCCGCACCAGGAACGTTTTGCCTGCTACGTGCTGAACACCCTGCTGGGCGGCGGCATGAGCTCGCGTCTCTTTCAAAACATTCGCGAACGGCAGGGGCTGGCTTACGCCGTGTTCTCCGAACTGAGTCCGTACCGCGATACCGGCTGCCTCTCGATTTATGCCGGCACTTCGCTCGAATCGGCGCGCCGGGTGGTGGAGTCCATCCTGAAGGAATTCCGGCAACTCAAAGACAGCCCGGTGAGCGACGAGGAGTTGCGCCGCGCCAAAGACCATTTGAAAGGGTCGCTCATGTTGAGCCTGGAATCCACCGCCAGCCGCATGTCGAACCTGGCGCGCCAGGAAATGTACTTCGGCCGGTTCTTCACCCTGGATGAGCTGGTGGAAAGTATCGAATCGGTAACTGCGGCCGATGTGCAACGCATCGCGCAGACGTTTTTCGATCCCCGGCAAATCGCGTTGACCGTTTTGGGTAACCTCGAGAACTTCCGCATCGGAAGAGAAGACCTGGCCTGCTAAGTACTAGTATAAGTCTCTCAGAAGTACCATTACTAAGAAACTCAGCAACTCCATATTTTACAGCAATTTGCCTTGACCACTCCCAACCGGTGGATCTACACTGCATTAGGTGAATTGTGCGTTTTAGACCTTATTGTCGGTCGTGTAACCGCTTGCGGCCGTTGATGGATTGACCCAATCATGACCAATACCAAGTCGAGCCGTTCTAATCACTTCATGTTCCTGGGGCTGTTGGCTGTTGCGGTATTTGGCTGCCAATCCGCCTATGCTTCTTCGGTTTGCACCACCGCTACCATGGCCGCCTACATCGCTGAAGGTTCTTGCGAGATCGGCAACATTCTCTTCACGTTCAGCAGCAGCGCTTATTCGTACCGTCCCGGAGATACTTCGGTACCAGCGTCGGATGTGATCGTAACGCCCACAGGTACTGGGGATGCCGGCGATTCGACGGGGTTCACCTTCAGCACGTCGGGTGCAAGCTGGGAAACGAGCAGCAATCCCGGTCTGGCAGATGTCAACATAACGTTTTCGATCGCCTTGATCGACAGCACGAACTACTGGTTGAAAAGCACTACTCTCTCGGTAGATCCGGATCTGCAAAATCCGGATGGCTACGTCGGTATCCTGGCTGGAGAGAGTGTCCAGGATTTATCCAAGAATGTGCTCCCAGGTATTAACCTGACCATCGCTGGCAATACCGAGGTTGAATCCATCGGGTTGGGAGGCACGGCCCTCTCCGGCACCTCGAATTTCCTGGCAAAGGGCGTCACCGTCAACAAGGACCTCAGTTTGGTGGTCGCTGATTCTCCGAACAAAGTCACGGTAGACGGCATTAGCGAGTACTTCACCTATGGTTCGACCCCTGAGCCGGGACCATTTGTGCTGACCGCCGCCGGCATCGGCCTGTTGCTTCTTCTCCGTTGGAAGAAGGCACTATTAGGGCTCTTCGGACCGCTGGCCCTGCTCGTCGTGGGAGCGGGCACGACTCACGCGACTCCCCTGTGTGCGTCGGGGGTTCTCTCGACGTACATCGGTTCAGGTTACACCTGCGCGCTCGGCGACGCCACGTTTTCGAACTTCACCTACACGGCCACGGGCAACGGCACGACGGCGCCCACCACCAGCACCAATGTGGTCGCTATCGACGAGGATGGTACCGTGGGCTTCCAGGTCGAGCCGGTCTGGTTGGTGGGCGGAACCGAGACCGAAACGATTACTTTTTCCTTCGAAGTGACGACCGCGTCCTACGACATCATCAGGTTCGCCGCATCCGATACCGCAACAGCTAACGGCACGGCCAAGATCAATAGCGGCAGTGCTGCCACCCTCAAGGACGGCGGCAGCACCCTGGCAACGGAGGTCTTTACGTGCTCGTCCAGCCTTTGTCTGGAAGGCGGCATGACTGAGCTGTCCGTGAGTCCGGGAACGACCCTCTTGGTTACCGACGAATTCTTCATGACCGCATCAGGCGGCCTTCCGGTTACGAATAGCGCCCATATTTCCAACCTCACCAATACCTTCGAGGAGTTGATCCCGGAGCCTGCGACGTTCATACTGATCGGTTCCGCGTTGGTGGGTCTGGCAGTCGCTGAACGGCGCCGCAGATCCCGCAAGAGCTAGCTACTAGTCCTGCCGCAATCCGGCGCGGGGCCACCGGCCCTGCGCCCAATCTCTCCCTCTGTCCGGTTGAACCCAGTTGATAATCCACAATAAAGCAACAGCACGGCCTTCGGCCGTGGGAGGTCGAGTGGAGAGAACGATTGGCAGGAGAGAGGGGATGATTTGGCGTGGACATGGCGGTTGCCATGTCCACGCCAGTGACGAGGATGGTTACGCCGTCCGCTGAGCTTCCGACTTGTCGCCGGAAATCGCGGCCTGGGCGGCAGCCAGGCGGGCGATCGGTACGCGGTACGGAGAGCACGAAACATAGTTCATGCCCACGCGATAGCAGAACTGCACCGAGCTCGGCTCGCCGCCGTGCTCGCCGCAGATGCCGACTTCCAGATCGGAACGGGTCTTGCGGCCCGCTTCCACGGCCATCTTCACCAGCTTGCCGACGCCTTCCTGATCGAGGACGGCGAACGGATCGGCGGCGAAGAGCTTCTTGTCCTGGTAGACTTTCTGGAATTTCGTATAGTCGTCGCGGGACAAACCCATACTGGTCTGGGTGAGGTCGTTGGTGCCGAAGCTGAAGAACTCGGCTTCGGTGGCCACCGTGTCGGCCGTCAGAGCCGCGCGCGGAATCTCGATCATGGTGCCGACCATGTACTTCTGATTCTTCATGCCGGCCTTGCCGAGTACTTCTTCGGCCACCTGGACCACGATCTTCTTCTGATTTTCCAGCTCCTTGACACCGCCGATGAGCGGAATCATGACTTCCGGAATCACCTTGACGCCCTTCTTGGCTACCTGAACCACGGCCTCGAAGATGGCGCGTGCCTGCATCTCCGTGATTTCGGGGTACATAATACCCAGGCGGCAGCCGCGCAGACCGAGCATGGGATTGAACTCGTGCAGTTCTTCCACGCGATGCAGCAACTCGGGCAGCACGGTCTTCAGGGTCTTGACTTCGGCGCCGAAGCGCTGGTACTTGGATACCAACTCGCGCTTCTTCTTGATGTCGGCGTAGGGCAATACGGCGGAGTCCACCATCAGGTCTTCGCGCTTGGGCAGGAACTCGTGCAGCGGAGGATCGAGCGTACGGATCACCACCGGCAGTCCGTCCATGGCCTGGAAGAGGCCGGCGAAATCGCGGCGCTGGAAGGGCAGCAGCTTGGCCAGGGCCTTGCGGCGGGTCTTTTCGTCGCGCGCCAGAATCATGGCCTGCATGTGCTCGATGCGGTCTTCGGCGAAGAACATGTGCTCGGTGCGGCACAGGCCGATTCCCTGGGCGCCGAACTTGCGGGCTGCCTTGGCGTCGCGCGGAATATCTGCATTGGCGCGCACGCCGAAGCTGCCGCGGAACTCGTCGGCCCAGCCCATGAACGAGGCCAGGACGCCGGAACTGGGATCGGCATCGAGCGTGTTGGCCTTGCCGGAGAAGACTTCGCCGGTTGAGCCGTCGATCGAGAGCCAGTCGCCTTCTTTCAGAACGAGGGGCTTGCCGTTGACCGTAACCGTAACCTGCTTCTTGGCTTCGCTGACGTCAACTGCTTCGGCGCCCGCCACGCAGGGCGTTCCCATACCGCGGCAAACCACGGCCGCATGGCTGGTCATGCCGCCACGGGAGGTGAGGATGCCCTTGGCCACTTCCATGCCCTGAATGTCGTCCGGCACGGTTTCTTTGCGCACCAGGATGACCGGCGCGCTCTTGGACTTCTCAACCGCTTCTTCGGCGGTGAAAACAATAGTACCGACGGCCGCGCCCGGCGAAGCCGGCAGACCCACGGCCAGCTTGGCCAGCGATTTCTTGGACGCCGGATCGAGCACCGGGTGCAGAAGTTGGTCGAGCTGCTGTGGTTCCACGCGAAGCACAGCCTCCTCCTTGGTGATGAGGCCTTCTCCCACCATCTCCACGGCGATGCGAACGGCCGCCGGGCCGGTGCGCTTGCCGTTGCGGGTTTGCAGCATGTAGAGCTTGCCATCCTGGATGGTGTACTCGAAATCCTGCACGTCGCGATAATGCTTTTCCAGCATGGTGGTGATTTCTCGGAGCTGCTGGTAGACCGCGGGGTTCCACTTCTCCAGCTCTGAGATAGGATGCGGCGTGCGGATGCCGGCCACCACGTCTTCGCCCTGTGCATTTTCCAGAAATTCACCGTAGAAGGCGTTTTCGCCGGTGGCGGGGTTGCGCGTGAAGCCCACGCCTGTGGCCGACGTCTCGCCCAGGTTGCCGAACACCATGGCCTGCACGTTGACGGCGGTACCGAGATTGTCCGGAATCTGGTTCATCTTGCGGTAATGAATGGCGCGATCGTTGAACCAGGAACGGAACACCGCGTCACGGGCGCCCTGGAGTTGTACGACCGCGTTCTGCGGGAACGGCTTGCCGGTTTTCTTTTCCACCAGCTTCTTGTACCCGGCAATCACCTGCTGCAGGTCAGCGGCGGTCAGTTCGGTATCCAGCTTGGCCTTGGCCTTTTTCTTCTGCCCATCGAAAACTTCGTCGAAATCGTGCTTCGAGATTTCCAGCACCACGTTGCCGTACATCTGGATGAAACGGCGATAGCAATCGTAGGCGAAACGCGAATTGCCGCTCTTGGCCTCCAGCGATTTCACGGTTTCGTCGTTGAGGCCGAGGTTGAGGATGGTATCCATCATGCCCGGCATGGAAAACTTGGCGCCCGAACGGACGCTGACCAGCAGCGGGTTGGCTGTATCACCCAACTTCTGCTCCATACGCTTTTCGAGCAGGGCGAGTGCCTCCACCATCTGCGCGTTCACGTCC
>Ga0335078_10006370_pt1 | contig 17476 bp, 11 predicted proteins | sample Lox_Sample_32_FD_206711 | JGI IMG/M metagenome (GOLD analysis project Ga0335078, IMG submission 206711) | Soil microbial communities from Loxahatchee National Wildlife Refuge, Florida, United States - Lox_Sample_3.2 | ecosystem: Environmental > Terrestrial > Soil > Wetlands | place: USA... | reverse complement strand
CAGACCTCGACGCCATCGCCGCCAAACTCAACACCCGCCCCCGCGCCACCCTCGCCTACGCCACCCCCGCCGAAGCCCTCAACGACCTCCTCGTTGCAACAGGCGCTTGACACCGCCCGTCTCTGGTGCGGTGGATGACCGTTTCATCCCGGTTTAAGCGAACCAGATACGTGAGGAGTGCGTGCTCCCGGGCGGACCCATGGGCCCACGAGTGGGGGGCGTGCGCAACGCGCCGCCCTGGGGTCACGGCTAACTTGCGTGGCGCGTGGTAATACTGAGTGCTTGCGTTGCGCCGACCAGCGTGATTACATCATTACGTGGCTAACCAGGAGTCCGGCGCGGACGCCGGATCCGGCGAAGAGCTGCGCAGATGGTTCATCGGCCGGCTGCCGGACGGCTGGTTCGCCGGGACGCCGGACATCGTGGCCGACCGGGAAGAGATCACCGTGGTCGGCCCGGTGGATGACCTGGGCCTGCCGGGCGACGCGCCGCCGGCCGCCCGCGCGGCCGCCGCGGAGGCGCGGGCCCGGCGGTTCCGTGAGCAGACCCGCGACCACCGGATCGAGATCGCCCGGGAGGCCGAGCACCGGTTCGGCCGGAAGGTTTCCTGGGGTGTGATCTGCGGCGGCCGCAAGGTGATGTTCACCTCGCTGTCGGTGCCGGTGATGACCCGGCTGCGGCAGTCCGAGCGCCGGGTGCTGGACACCCTGGTCGACGCGGGCGTGGCGCGCAGCCGAAGCGACGCGCTGGCCTGGTGCGTGCGGCTGGTCGGCGAGCACGAGGAATCCTGGCTGGGCCAGCTGCGCGACGCGCTGCGCCGGGTCGAGGAGGTCCGGGCCGAGGGCCCGCAGGCGTAGCCGGACGTGCGCGCGGAGGGCAGGTGAAGCCGCCCGCCGGGCTGAGTGCTGACGCGCCAGGCTGAGCGAAGGCATAGGCAAAGGCGCGGGGGCGTAAACGCTAGGCAAAAATGCGGCTGGCCGCCACGCCGCGGGCGGGCGGCTTTTCGGTGGCCCGCCGCCGGTACCATGCGCCATGACACCCACGGTGACGGCCGCTGCGCCGTTCCGGGCCCCACTTTCGCTGGCCCGCTGCGCGGCGGCCACTTACCCGCTGAACCCTGGGACATGTCCCGAGCCCGTCCTGATTGGTGACATCCTTGTATGGGCAGGTCATTCCTTGATCAGCGATGAGCGGCGGAAGAGGGTTCGGATGGGATTTCGCGACCTCGTCTACCGCGTCTACGAGCGCAGGCTCGAAGCGTCCCTGTCCCGGCATACCGTCCCCCGGCATGTCGGCGTGATCCTGGACGGCAACCGGCGGTGGGCCCGGCTGGCGGGCTTCACCGATGTCAGCGACGGCCACCAGAAAGGTGCCGAGCACATCTTCGAGCTGCTGAGCTGGTGCCGCCAGGCCGGGGTCGAGGTGGTCACGCTGTGGCTGCTGTCCACCGACAACCTGGCCCGGCCGGCCAGCGAGCTGGCCCCGCTGCTGAAGATCATCGAGAGCACGGTCCGCGACCTGGCCGCTGCGGGCTGGCATGTGAAGCCAGTAGGCGCGCTTGACCTGCTGCCCGCGGAAACGGCGTACATGCTCAAGGAGGCCGGCGAAGCCACCGCCCACAACCCCGGCCTGCTGGTCAACGTGGCCATCGGGTACGGCGGCCGCCGGGAGATCGCCGACGCGGTCCGGTCGCTGCTGCAGGACCACGCGACCCGGGGCACCACGATCGAGGAGCTAGCCGAGATCCTCGACGTGGAGCACATCGCCGAGCATCTGTACACCGCCGGGCAGCCCGACCCGGACCTGGTCATCAGGACCTCGGGGGAGCAGCGCCTGGGTGGCTTCCTGCTCTGGCAGAGCGCGCACTCGGAGTTCTACTTCTGTGACGCCTACTGGCCCGACTTCCGCCGGGTTGACTTTCTCCGCGCGCTCCGCTCCTACTCGGCGCGGCAGCGCAGGTTTGGTTCCTGAACTCCCTGCTGCCTAACGCCCGGGCGCGGAACTGCCGCCATTAAACCTCGGTGTCGCGTGGTACGCGACACTCCGGGTGGGTCTTCCGGGGATGGCCTGCTGCGGGTACCTTCGATGTCAGGCGGGCGGTGCCTAGCCGCCCACCCTGGGAAGGCCCTCGACATACTCGAGCTTCGTGCCGGCGCACGCAGGCGAGACGAGCGAAGGGCCGGGACCCGGCCCCTTGAGGGCAGGTCCCGGTCCCGAAGACACTTCTGTGTCCGAGCTCGGCGCCCTCACCGGCGCCCAGGGGAGAACGAGTGGCCAGTTCTGCTGTCCGCCGCACTCCGCGGCCCACTGCCAGCACCGACGACGCGGCCCCGGCCCAGCCCGGGACCAGGCGGTTCAGCTACGTGCTGGACACCAGCGTCCTGCTCGCCGATCCGGCGGCTATCAGCCGGTTCGCCGAGCACCGGGTGATCCTGCCCATCGTGGTCATCACCGAGCTTGAGGCCAAGCGGCATCATCCTGAGCTGGGCTACTTCGCCCGGCAGGCGCTCCGGCACCTGGATGACCTGCGGATCGAGTACGGTCGGCTGGATGCCGACCTGCCCATCGGTGACCAGGGCGGCACAGTCCGCGTCGAGCTGAACCACAGCGACCCCACGGTGCTTCCCCCGGGGTTCCGGCTCGGCGACAACGACACCCGGATCCTGTCGGTGGCGCGCAGCCTGGCGGCCGAAGGCGATGACGTGGTGCTGGTCAGCAAGGACCTGCCGCTGCGGGTCAAGGCGGCCTCCATCGGGCTGACGGCCCAGGAGTACCGGGCCGAGCTGCCGCAGGACTCCGGCTGGACCGGGATGACCGAGCTGGACGTGACCGCGGCGGACATCCAGCAGCTGTACGACACCGGCAAGCTGGACTGCGCGGCCGCCCGCGACCTGCCCTGCCACACCGGGCTGGTGCTGGTGGCCGGCGGCCAGGGCAGCTGCAGCGCGCTCGGCCGGGTGCTGCCGGACAAGTCGGTCCGGCTGGTCCGCGGCGACCGGGAGGCGTTCGGCCTGCACGGGCGCAGCGCGGAACAGCGGGTCGCCCTGGACCTGCTGCTCGACCCGGACGTCGGGATCGTCTCGCTGGGCGGCCGGGCCGGCACCGGCAAGTCGGCGCTGGCCCTGTGCGCGGGCCTGGAGGCGGCGATGGAGCGGCGGCAGCACCGCAAGGTGGTGGTGTTCCGCCCGCTGTACGCGGTCGGCGGCCAGGAACTCGGCTACCTGCCCGGTTCCGAGGCAGACAAGATGAACCCGTGGGCCCAGGCGGTCTATGACACGCTGTCCGCGGTCACGTCGCAGGACGTGATCGACGAGGTGCTGGCCCGGGACATGTTCGAGGTGCTGCCGCTGACCCACATCCGCGGCCGGTCGCTGCACGACTCGTTCGTGATCGTCGACGAGGCCCAGTCCCTGGAGCAGAGCGTGCTGCTCACCGTGCTGTCCCGGATCGGCTCCGGGTCACGGGTGGTGCTCACCCACGACATCGCGCAGCGCGACAACCTGCGGGTCGGCCGGCACGACGGCGTGGTCGCGGTCATCGAGAAGCTCAAGGGCCACCCGCTGTTCGCCCACGTAACCCTGGTCCGCTCCGAGCGGTCCCCGATCGCGGCGCTGGTCACCGAGATGCTGGAGGACTCTGGCCTGTAAGTCACGCCGCCGGTCCCGCCCCGGCTAGCCAGCGGCCGGGGCGAGTCGGCACACTTGTCCCCATGGCTTTCGACTTGGCGGACCTGCTCGCGACCCGGCACGGAGAGGGCTACGCCCTCGCGGAGCAGTACCTGAACCCCCAGCTGTCGCGGACGCTGCACGCTATCGGCTTCGACCGGGCCTACGAGCGCGCGGAAGGCGCCTACCTGTATGACGCCGACGGCCACCGGTACGCGGACTTCCTGGCCGGGTTCGGCGTGTTCGGGGTCGGGCGTAACCACCCGGTCGTGATCAGGGCCCTGCACCAGATGCTGGACGCCGGGCTGGCCGACCTAGTCCAGTTCGACTGCGCGCTGCTGCCCGGCCTGCTCGCTGAGCGGCTGCTGGCCAAGGCCCCCGGGCTGGACCGGGTGTATTTCGGCAACAGTGGCACCGAGGCGGTCGAGGCGGCGCTGAAGTTCGCCCGGTACGCGACCGGGCGGCGCCGGATCATCTACTGCGACCACGCGTTCCACGGGCTCACCACCGGGTCGCTGTCGGTCAACGGCGCGGCGGAGTTCCGCAGCGGCTTCGCCCCGCTGCTGCCGGACACCATGATCCCGTTCGGGGATCTGGACGCGCTCGCTGCTGAGCTGCGCAAGGGCGACGTGGCCGCGCTGCTCATCGAGCCGATCCAGGGCAAGGGCGTGCACGTGGTCCCGCCCGGCTTCCTGGCCGCGGCGGCCACGCTGCTGCACGAGCACGGCGCGCTGCTGATCTGTGACGAGGTGCAGACCGGGCTCGGCCGCACCGGGCGGTTCTTCGGCTACCAGCACGAGGACGTGCAGCCGGACATCGTCACCGTGGCCAAGGCGCTGTCCGGCGGGTTCGTCCCGGTCGGCGCCACGCTGGCCAAGGACTGGATCTTCCAGAAGGTCTACTCGTCGATGGACCGGGTGCTGGTGCACGACTCGACGTTCGGCTCCAACGCGGCCGCCATGGCGGCTGGCCTGGCGGCGCTGTCCGTGATCGACGACGAGGACCTGGTGGGCAACGCCGAGCGCACCGGAGCGGCACTGCGCGACGCGCTGCAGCTGCTGGTGGACAAGTACGAGATGCTCACCGAGGTGCGCGGCCGCGGGCTGATGATCGGCCTGGAGTTCGGCCGCCCGCGGGGCATCCGGCCGCGGGCGGCCTGGAAGGCGCTCCAGGCCGCCCGGGTGGGGCTGTTCGCGCAGATGGTGGTCGTCGCGCTGTTCGACCGGCACCGGATCCTGACCCAGGTCCCTGGCGACCACATCGAGGCGATCAAGCTCCTCCCGCCGCTGATCATCGGCGAGGCCGAGGTGGAGCTGTTCCGCGACAGTTTCCAGGATGTGATGGAGGACGCCGGCCGGGGCAGCGGGCTGATCTGGGACTTCGGCCAGACGCTGATCAAGCAGGCGGTCAGCGCCCGTCGGCCGTGATGGTGACGTCGCCGCTGGTGATCAGCACTTCCGCCACGTTCAGGTCGTGCGGATACGTGATCTTGATGTTGCGCTCGCTGCCCGGCACCACGGCCACCGGCACGTCAGGCAGGTAGCGCAGGACCACCCCGCAGTCGTCGGTGGCGGCCAGGTCGGCGTAGCCGGGGTCGGCCAGCGCCAGCTCGTGCGCCCGGCGGATCACGGACAGCCGGAAACCCTGCGGCGTCTGGCAGCGGCGCAGCGTGTCGCGATGCGGCATGCTGGTCATGATGCCGTCCTGGACCACCACGATCGTGTCGGAGGTGGGCACCGCCACGCCCACCGCCTGGTGGTCGCGCAGCGCGCGGATGCACCCGGCGATCGTCGGCTGGTCGAGCAGCGGCCGGGCCGCATCGTGGAAGAGCACGTCGCACTCGGCCCGGCCGAGCGCCGCGATGGCCCGCCGGGCCGACTCGGGCCGGGTCAGGCCGCCCTCGATGACCCCGGTCAGCTTGCCGTATCCCCGGGCCGCGAGCAGCTCACGGACCTGCCCGGTGTGCCCGGGCGCCATCACGACCAAGATCCCGTCCACCCCGGGAGCCTGCTCGAACGCGGCCACGGAATGCTCCAGCAGGGCCCGGCCGGCCAGCGGCAGCAGCTGCTTGGGGATAGCCGCGCCGAACCGCAGCCCGGAGCCGGCGCCCAGCACTACCGCCACGGTCCGCATGAGCGGACTGTACCCGGATCGCGGCCCGGCCCGGCAACCTATCCTGGCGGATGGTATGGCCTGTCCTATCCGGGTAATACTCCCGGCGCACCGGGACCACCGGGAGAGGACATGACGGTAACGACGGCAGTGACGGTGCTGCCGCGCCGGATGGCGGTCTGGGCTGCCCGTCGTGCCCTGGCCCGTAACTCGCTGACCGGGATCGAGCTGGGCTGCTACCTGTGCGCTGCGGTGTGGTTCAGCGCCGGGAAGCCGGCCACCGCGCTGGCCGGCGGCGCGGCACTGGGCGGCGGCTACCTGGCCCGGCGGATCGGCGGCCAGCTAACCGTGGCCGCCTTCCCTGGCTGGCTGGCGGTGACCTGCGCCTGGGCGGGCGAGCTGGGCGTATACGCCGGGCTGGCGGCCGGCGCCGCGGGCCACCCGGTGCTGGCCTGGAAGCTGGCCACCGGGGCGGCGATGCTCCTCGCGCTGCGCAAGGTGACCCGGCTGTGCCGGTCGGTCCCGGCCGGGCAGGGGACTGCCCGCCCGGCGCCCGGGCCGCCGGTACGGCAGCGGGAGGACGCAGCCGGCGCCCCGGCGGACCCGCGGAGACTCACGGCGGGCGGGCTGATCGGCGGGCTGCTGGCCGGGCCGGCCTGGGTCCGGGCCCTGGTCATCACGGGCGCCGCGGCCTACTTCGGCAACCGGACCGCGCTGCTGGCCGCGGTCGGCTGCGCCGCGGTCGCGCTGGCCTGGTCGCTGGTGGCCGGCCCGCACCGGCCGCGGCCGCCGGCCGCCAGAGGCGCCGTGGCCGGCGGTGGGGCCGATCGTGCGGCCGGGGGAGCGGCGGCCTGCCGGGATGACGGGCCGCTGGCCCGGTTCGCCGGGGCGGTGGTGCACGGCCAGCTGGTCCCGCTGCCGCCTGCGGTCGCCGGGCTGGCCGCCACCGTGCTGCTGGCCGCCCTGGGCCTGGGCAGCCTGGACGGGCTGGTGCTGCTCACGCCGGTGGCGGCCATGCTGCTGGCCGCGCCCGGCTCGGCGCACCCGCACAACGGGCGGCTGGACTGGCTGGCCCCGGTCGTCATCCAGGCTGGCCAGTACGTCTACCTGGCCGCGCTCGGCTTCGCCGTCGGGGTCCCCGGGCCGATCACGTTCGGCCTGATCGGCCTGGTTTCGCTGCGGCAGCTGGACGTGGCCTACCAGGCCTGGCACCCGATCACCCCGCGCGGCCCGCGGGGCAGCCTGGGCTGGGAGGGCCGGATGCTGGTTGCCGGATTCAGCGCCATGGTTGGGCTGGGCATGGTGGGGTACCTGGCCCTGGCGGTGTACCTGGCCTGGCTGCTGTGCGACAGCGCGCTGCCCGGCTGGTACCTGGCCATCCGCAGCTAGCCCGGCTGGGCCGGCTCCGGGCCGGCTCCGGCCGGCTCCGGGCCGGCTCCGGGCTGGTGCCGGAGGTGCCATCGCGGCGTCTGGGGGGTTAACGGCTAAGATCGCCCATGGAGGGGTGTCGCTATGCTCCAGCTCAGGCAAGCGCCGTTGCGCCGCTTTGAGCCGGCCCGCGGATGGCAGTCACCGGTTGCCATCCCGCGCCGCTGGCTGGCGGTGCTGTTCGCGGCGTGCGCACTGTTCGCCCTCGGCATGGGCGTGTTCAGCAGCGATGACCTGCACCGGCTCTGGGGATTGTTCGCCGCCGGCGCCTACCTGCTGGCCGCGGTGGCCGTGCTGGCCTGGCGATCAGCCCGGGGCGTGGATCTCGCGCTGATCCTCGGGGTGGGCGGGGCGCTGGCCGCCCCGCTCTCCGTGCTGGCCGAGCAGGGCCGGTGGCAGCCCGAGGTCGGGGTGATCGCCCGGGGTGCCCGGCTGATGGTGCACCACGGCTCGCCGTACCTGAGCGACGCGGTGGTCCGGGCCGCCCACGATCCCAACGTGTACAACCCATACCTGCCGGTGATGGCCGTGTTCGGCATCCCCCGGGCGCTGTTCGGGCCCGGCCTGCTCACCGACCCCCGGGTCTGGTTCTGCGTGGGCTTCGTGGTCATCTTCGCGGCCGGACTGGCCGTGGCGGGTGCCCGTGACGTGGTGCGCTGGACGCTGCTGGTGACGGCCACCCCGGTGATTGCCTTCTCGCTGGCCGTGGGCGGTACCGATGTGCCGGTGCTGGCCCTGATCTGCCTGGGCCTGGCCCTGCTCTGGCGGCACCCCCGGACGGTGCTGGCCGGGGCGGTGCTGGGCATCGCGGCCGCCACCAAGGCGACCGCTTGGCCCGCGCTGATCGTGGCCGGGACCATGGTGCTGGTCCGGGACGGCCGCCGCGCCGCGGCCCGGCTGACGGCCATCGCGGTGGTGGTGGCGTGCGCCATCATCGTGCCGGTGGCCGCGCTGGGCGCGCATGCGCTGGTGGACAACACGATTCTCTTCCCGCTCGGCCTGGCCAGCGTTAGGTCGCAGGCGGCCAGCCCGCTGCCCGGGCACGTGCTCGCCGATACCGGGCCTACCGGGCACCTGATCGCCGTGTCGCTGCTCTGCCTGGCCGGGCTGGGCGTGCTGGTGTCGCTGGTCGTCCGGCCGCCGCGGACCGTCCCCGCCGCCACCTGGCGGCTCATCATCGGCCTGGTGCTGATGTTCACCCTGGCCCCGGCGACCCGGTTCGGCTACTTCATGTACCCGCTGGGGCTGTGGGCGTGGCTGGAGATCGTCCAGCTCGGCTTGCGCCGCGGCAGTTCGGCCCGGCTGGCCGGTGCTGGCCCCGGCCGGTCATCGTCCAGCGACGCCACCCAGCCCAGTCCCGCCTAACCCGGTGTCCGGGCCAGGGCCGGCCCTGGGTGAGCCCCCTAGGTGCGCCCTCGTGCCCGGCACCACACCGCCAACCCCCCGGACTGGCCTGTGCGGTGCATCTTTCCCATATGCGTGGATATTCGCACCACATTGCGGCGGCTGCGGGTTCCTGGCCGTCACCTGAGTCACTTCAGTCCCGGCAGTGGCAAGCAAAACAGCGTGCTGCGCACCTGGCCGGCCCCGGCGGCCCAAACGCACCGTGCTGGTACGGAGGTCAGCGTCAGCCGCCAGGGAGCGGGGTATCCGGGCCGGCAAACGCGGCGGAGTCGGAGCAGATGTTGGTGCTGGCCGTGATGCCGCCGTAGTTCTTGGCCAGGTTGCCGAGCTTCGGCGCGGCCGGCTTGGTGCCTGGGCCGCCAGCTGCCGGGCCGCTAACCAGCCCGGTAAAGCTGGAGCCCAGGATGAGCGTGAGCGAGCTGCTGCCCAGCGCCACGTTCTGCTTGACCGCGACCGGCTGCAGCAGCGCCTTGAGCGTGTTCACCTCGGGCAGCTGGGCGGCCCCGGCGTACTCGATCACATTGCTGGTGAACGCGTAGTCCGGGGCCGGGCCGGTCCCGGTCACCTTGAAGCCCTTGGCGGTCAGGGCCGCGGCCGTGTTGCCCGCTATGCCGTTGACCCCGGACCCGTTGAGCACCTGGACGCTGACCTTAGCCGGGCTGACCGTGGGTGCGGTGGCCGTGCTGGCCTTCCTGCCCGTGGCCGCCCTGGGCAGCGCGTGGTCCGCCTCGATGGCCCGGAACAGCCGTCCGGCCTGCGGCTGCGCCCAGGACAGCTCCGCCGTGGGGTTGCCCGGGTACGGCACCACCGGGACGGTGATGAACTGGACGGAACTGGAACTCAGGCTCTTCATGCTGTTGGCGATGCGCAGCATCGTGTTCAGGTCCAGGCCACTGTCGGTGGTCAGCGACCTGGCCACGTCGCGCACCACCGCGAAGATCCGGCTCGGCTGGCCGAGCAGGCCGGTTGCCTTGAGCTTCTGCATGACCGCGGCCAGGAAGTACTGCTGGCGCTGGATGCGCTGGATGTCCGAGCCTTCGCCGATGTCCTCGCGCAGCCGGACGAAGGCCAGCGCCTGCGCCCCGTCGACCACGTGCTTGCCGGCCGACAGGTGCAGCCTGGACTGGGCGTTGTTGATGGCGAACGGCAGGCAGACCGCGACGCCGCCCACGTCGTTGACGATCGACTGGAAGCCGGCGAAGTTCACCTCGACAAAGTGCTGGATGCGGATCCCGGTTTCCTGCTCCAGCGTCTTCCACAGGCAGGGCGCACCCCCCGCGGAGAACGTGGCGTTAAGCCGCTCAAGCTGCCCGGGCTGGGCGGTCTGGCCGGTATGGCCCTGGCCGTCGTTGGCGCAGGACAGGACGGGCACCATCGAATCCCGCGGGAAGCTGATGATGTCGGCCCGCGTGTGGCCGGGCGCGATGTGCAGCAGCATCGAGGTATCCGAACGGGCGCCCACGACGCCGACCCCGAACTTCCGGCCCAGCCCAGCCCGCGAGTCCGACCCGAGGATCAGGATGTTCAGGCCGGCTGTGTACGGCGGCCGGTGGCCCAGCATGGCGGCGGTGACCGTCTCCCGGTGGATGCTGCCGAGCACGCTGCGGTACTGCGCGTAGGCCACCAGCGAGGTGCCGACCACGGCGACCATGGCCACAACGGCGATGGCGCCCAGCAGCCCGCGCCGGCTGGGGTGCCGGGCGCGCGACCGGAGGGTCCTGGGTGGCTGTCGTGGCGGGCCGGCCGCGGCTCCGGTGCCCGGGCCGGCCGCGGCTCCGGTGCCCGGGCCGCCCGCGGTTCCGAGGCCCGGGCCGGTGCTGCCCCGTTCGCCCGGGCCGTGCAGGTATTTGGACAGCTGCCAATCGGCGTCACCGCGCTGGCCGAGATCCCCCGATACCGTCATCCCAGCTGAACGCGGCCCGGGCAGGGCGTACCCCGGCTGCGCTGCTGGTCCCCCGGGCTGGTCCACATCTGCGTAGCGGGTCATCGCTCCTCGGGAGTGGGTCATCGTTATGCGGGGGTGTGCGGCCTATTGTTCCGTGCCCGGCCACGCCATGTGCCTCAATGGGTGAATCGGCCAGCCCCCCGGTTCCCCTGTGGTCAGGGTGCTTCCGCTTAGAGTGGATGCGTGGTCCGGGATGCCCGTCCGGCTGGCGACGTAGCTGAAAGCAGCGGGCGTCAGCCTGCGCCCGCAGCCCGGCAGATGCGCCGGGTACCCATCGCTGGGCGCAGTTTTGCCCAGATCACCGTTCTCCCCGTGCTGCTCGTGCTGGCCTGGCTGCTGCCGGGGGTGATCCTGCTGCTGGCCGGCCGGTTCCGGCCCGCCCCCCTGCTGCTGATCACGGTTCCGCTGGCCGTGATCATCATCGCCGCGGTGACGCACCGGATTCCCGGCTGGCGGCTGGTTCCCGTGCTGGCGGGCGGCAAAGGCAGGCCCGTGCGGGCCTGGGCGGGCTGGTTCGGCCTGGTGGGCACGCTCGCGGTGGCGGCTGGTTTCGGCGCCTGGCAGATCGCGCTGAACTCACCGCAGATCATCGTGCTCCGCGACCCCGGGGCAGCGTTTCAGCTGAGCTACTGGATCGCCCAGCACGGCTCGCTGCCCATCGCCCCGTCGCTGGCCGCCTTCGGCGGGGCCCATCCCGGGCTGACGTTCGCCAGTGCCGGGTTCGGCGCGGCCGGCCCAGGATCCGCCGCGCATAGCGGCGGGCTGGCACCGCAGTTCATGCCAGGCCTGGCCATTTTCCTGGCCGCTGGCTGGTGGATCCATGGCATGCCCGCGGCCGCGCTGGTCAGCCCGGTACTCGGGGCGCTCGCGCTGGTCGCGTTCGGCGGCCTGGCGGGCCGGCTGGTTGGCCCGCAGTGGGCTCCGCCGGCCGCGCTGGTCCTCGGCCTCAGCCTGCCCGAGCAGTACACCAGCCGGTCCGCGTTCAGCCAGCCGCTGCTGCAGATATTGCTGTTCGGCGGGCTGTGCCTGGTGGTGGACTCGCTGACCAGCCCGCGGGGCCGGCGCGGGTCCGCCGGTTACCCCGACTGGCTGCGCTGGCCGGAATGGCTGCCGCCGCGGACGGCCGCGGCGGGCCTGGGCGGGCTGGCGCTCGGCATGACCTCGGTGGTGTCACTGGGGGCGCTGCCGCTGCTGATTCCCGTCGTCCCGTTCCTCGGCGCCGCCGTGGTCGCACGCCGGCCGGTAGTAGTTCCGTTCGGCATCGGCGTCCTGGCCGGCGTGGGCTGCGGCCTGGCCGCGGGGCGCCTGGCGGCACCCGGCTACCTGGCTGCCCCGGGCTTCGCCGTGCAGCCGACCAGCGTGATCGCGGCGGTGGTGGGCGGGCTGACGCTGGTCGCTGTGCTGCTCGCCGCGACCTGGCCGGCTGCGCGCAGCCGGGCCCGGGCAGGCATGAACGCCGCCGCCCGGTGGTGGCTGCCCGAAGTGGCTGCCGTGCTGGTAGCCGCCGCGGTGATCGGCTTCCTGATCCGGCCGGCCGTGCAGACCGCGCACTGGAAGCCCGGGCCGGCCACGGCCGGCTACGTGGCCGCGCTCCAGCGACTGCTCGGCCTGCCGGTACAGCCGACCCGGTCCTACGCCGAAGACAGCATGTACTGGGTCATCTGGTACATCGGGATCCCGGCGCTGCTGCTGGGCGCGTTCGGCGCGGCACTGCTTACCCGCCGCTGCGTGCGCGGGCTGCTCCGCTGGCAGGACGATGACGACCGGACGGTCCGGGCCTGGGCGCTGCCACTGGTGATCTTCGGCTGGGGCACGGTCACCGTGCTCTGGGCCCCGAACACCGTGCCCGACCAGCCCTGGGCAAGCCGCGTGCTGGTGCCGCTGGTCCTGCCCGGTTTCGTGCTCTGCTCGATCTGGGTCGCGGCCTGGCTTGATCGCCGGGCCCGGGAACGCGGGGCCGGGCTGGCTGCGGTCGCGCTGGCCGCCATGTGCTTCGTGGTCGCCCTGGCCGTGCCAACCGCGGTCACCACACTGGGGGTCAGCCTGGGCAAGTCCGGTGCCAAGCACTCGACCCTGATCACGCTGACCGGGATGGGTGCGCACCGGACCGGTGCCGGGCAGTCCACGGCGGTCCAGCAACTGTGCGGGACGATGAGCTCGCAGATGTCGGTGGTAATCGTCGACCGGTCGGCCGGCGACGAGTTCGCCCAGGTGATCAGGGGCCTGTGTAAGGTGCCCACCGCGATCATGGCGTCGGCGTCCACCGCTGAGGTGCAGGCGGTGCTGCGGTCGATCGAGGTGCACGGCCGGGAGCCAGTGCTGCTCGCCACCCGGGCCGCCGAACTGGCCCGGTTCCGGGCCGCCCCGCGCCAGGTGCTCGGGCTGAACACGACCCAGGACCCGCACAACCTGACCCAGCCGCCCACCTCACCGTGGCAGATCTCGTATTCGCTGTGGATGCTGGCCCCGGGCATCTCGACACCAAGCGTCTGAGCAGCGCCACCGGGTGGGCTGACCGGGTTGGCGGCGGGGCGGAGCACTGATTTGCCACTACCGGCGGAAGCCCATACAGTTAAGGGACACCGACGCGGGGTGGAGCAGTTCGGTAGCTCGCTGGGCTCATAACCCAGAGGTCGCGGGTTCAAATCCCGCCCCCGCTACCAAGTAAGTGCAGGTCAGGGGCCTGATCGCCGGAAGGCGGTCAGGCCTTTTTGATCATCCGTTGGCGGTCCGTTGGCGGGATGGAGCCGCACCACCCCGTAGAGGGCAGCAGGATCCGGATCGGATCGGATCGGCAGGGATCGTCATGATCAGTGGTTCAGAGCAGCGTGTCGGACGTGATCATGATCGTCGGTCGCGTGGAGTTCGTAGCCGCCCGCTGCGCGATCATAAGGACCATGCGTTCGGGAGTCGATCTCGTCTTTCCTGGGCTGCGTTACGTCAGGGCCGGAGAGGATCCTGCCGCTGGTCCACATCCGTGGCGAGCTCGCCCTGGCCATTGACACGCATGAGTCGGTACTGGCCGCTGGGCGGTGGGGGCATCAGATACTTGACAGCCTGCGGCACGCGATTGTTGGATTCCGGGCGGGCAGGCGAGCGGGGAGGAACGCGAGATGGCGTTAGAGGAAGGGCTTGTGTCGCTGGCGTCGCTGGCTGGGCGGACGCTGGTGGCTGCAGCGGTCACCGATGTGTGGGAGACGACCAAGCGGGGGTTTGCGCGGTTGTTGGGTCGCGGCGATGCTGCGCGGACCGAGCTAGCGGAGCGACGGCTGGAGCAGACACGCGAGCAGTTGGCGGGTATTCCGGCGGCGGAGCTGGAGCGGGCGCAGTCGCAGCTGAAGGGTGCTTGGCAGACTCGGCTGCTCGACTTGCTGGAGGAATACCCGGATACGGCGACTGACCTCCAGGCGCTCGTGGAGCAGATCCAGGTCCAGATACCGGCGGGAGTGGTGTCGGCGGCCGACTACGGGGTTGCAGGCGGCCGGGACGTGAGCATCACCTCCTTGGGCGGCGGGGTCGCTGCCGGGACGATCCATGGGAATGTGACGCTGGGAAACCCTACGAGCCCGGGTCCGGCGACGCAGTAGCCGCACCCGGGGCGACGTGGTTCCCCGCGCCGGGCTCGGTGCATGCCGATCGCGGCGGTATAGCTGTGGGCCGGGTGGAGTATCAGCGGCCGAGGGTGACGAGCCAGCCAGTGCGCTTGATGCCCCGGCCGGTGTTCCTGGTCGGCCGTGAGGAGCTGCTGGCTGACCTGGATGCCCGGCTGTCCGCGGGTGATAGGGCGGACCCGCGGGTGGTAGCGCTGTGCGGGCTGGGTGGGGCGGGGAAGACTAGCGTGGCGGTTGAGTACGCTCACCGTCATCTGGCCAGGCTGGGAATAGTCTGGCAGTTCCCAGCTGAGGAGCCTACTGCGCTGGCAGCCGGGTTCGGTGACCTGGCGGCTCAGCTTGGTGCCCGTGACCTGCTGGATACCAGTGACCCGGTCGCGCAAGTGCACGCGGTGCTGGCCGCGCGTCCTGGGGACTGGCTGCTAGTTTTCGACAACGCGCCCGGCCTGGCTGCGCTCCAAGGTGTGCTGCCGCCCGCAGGTCATGGTCAGGTTCTGATCACCAGCCAGAACCCACACTGGGGGGGCCGTCAGGCCGTAGACGTGCCGATGCTCGACACGGACATCGCGGCGGCCTTCCTGCTGACCCGTACGGGTTCCGCTGACCAGGGCGCAGCTCGCCAGCTGGCGGACGAGCTGGGCGGGCTGCCGGTGGCGCTGGAGCAAGCCTGCGCCTATATGCAGGCTGCCGGTCGGAGCGTCGTCCGGTACCTAGACATATTCCGGCAGCGGCGCGCCGACCTGCTCGCCGCCGGGGAAATTGCCGGATACGACAAACAGGTCACGACCACCTGGGCTCTCGCGTTCGACCAACTCCAGCACGTTTCGCCTCAGGCAATTGGGCTGTTGCGGCTGCTGGCGTGCTGCGCTCCCGAGGCGATCCCGCTCCATCTCCTGCTCCAGCCCCGGCCTGAGCTCGCCGAGTCGCTCGACCCGCAGGTAGCGTCGCTTATCCATCCGCTACTGGAGGATCCGGTGGCTGCGGACGGTGCGGTCGCCGCGCTGCGGCGCTACTCGCTGATCAGCCGCCCAGTTGACGACTTGGTATCAGTACACCGGCTAGTGCAAGCAGTTGCCCTCGCCCAACTGCCCGCGGATCAGGCTGGGAACTGGCGGCAGGCCGCGAGATCACTAGTCAACGCCGCCCTGCCCGCAGATACTGCGCATCCAAAAACTTGGCCCATCTGTGCTGCGCTACTACCCCACATGCAGGCGACCCACCAAGCCGATAACGCAGCAATGGCGCGGGTGGTCAGATTCCTGGGGGACAGCGGCAGCTACTCAGCGGCGCGCGTTCTTCAACAGCAGATCGTCGATGCACGCCAGCGAGTGCTCGGCGTCGAGCATCCCGTCACCCTGACGGCCCGCGCCAGCCTCGCCCACTGGACCGGGGAGGCGGGCGATCCGGCCGCGGCCCGCGACCAGTACGCCGCGCTGCTGCCGGTCCGTGAGCGGGTCTCCGGCGTCGAGCATCCCGACACCCTGACGGCCCGCGCCAGCCTCGCCCACTGGACCGGGCGGGCGGGCGATCCGGCCGCGGCCCGCGACCAGTACGCCGCGCTGCTGCCGGTCCGTGAGCGGGTCTCCGGCGTCGAGCACCCCGATACCCTCATCGCCCGCGGGCACCTCGCCCGCTGGACCGCGCGGGCGAGGGATCCGGCCGCGGCCCGCGACCAATATGCGGCGCTGCTGCCACTGGTCGAGCATGTGCTCGGCGACGATCATCCAGAAACCCTGACCGCGCGCGCCAATCTCGCCTACTTGACGGGGGAGACTGGCGATCCGGTCACGGCCCGCGACCAGTACGCCGCGCTGCTGCCGGTCCGTGAGCGGGTCTCCGGCGTCGAGCATCCCGTCACCCTGACGGCCCGCGCCAGCCTCGCCCACTGGACCGGGCGGGCGGGCGATCCGGCCGCGGCCCGCGACCAGTACGCCGCGCTGCTGCCAGTCCGTGAGCGGGTCTCCGGCGTCGAGCATCCCGACACCCTGACGGCCCGCGCCAGCCTCGCCCACTGGACCGGGCGGGCGGGCGATCCGGCCGCGGCCCGCGACCAGTACGCCGCGCTGCTGCCGGTCCGTGAGCGGGTCTCCGGCGTCGAGCATCCCGACACCCTGACGGCCCGCGCCAGCCTCGCCCACTGGACCGGGGAGGCGGGCGATCCGGCCGCGGCCCGCGACCAATACGCCGCGCTGCTGCCGGTCCGTGAGCGGGTCTTGGGCGTCGAGCACACCCTGACCACTCGCGCCAGCCTCGCCCACTGGGCCGGGCGGGCGATCAGGCCGCGGCCCGCGACCAATACGCCGAGTTCGAGTAACGCGGCTAAGGGAGCAACTCAGTGCAGCCGTTCACCGGGAGCCTGAATTTCTGGCGCAAGGTGCTAACAACTCCGATGATTTCCAGCAGGTTATTTCCGAACGTGAGACAGTTTTGGATTCGCTAGCGGAGGATAGTTCCCTCATCAAAGAGTTGCAGGTCCAAATTGAACAGCAAGCACGCCAGTTGCGCAATGCTTAGATTACAATCTACGGTGGTCACCGATACTACAGATCCCACTGGGGTGGGGGAGCTGGATTGGCGCCTGGATGGATATGAGGGTCACATTCTTATTGCACCCGATACAGTTACTCTCCAACTGTTCACTTAAGTCTGGCGACGGTGGCAATCCAGGGTGTATCCGGATCCTCCTAGCCGTGGCGGAGACAGTCACTTGATGTGGCGTGAGGTCCTGATAGTGCACTCAGTGCTGCCGACCCCAAACCGCACCGTCTCAGCCGCCGGTCCGCCATCCAGATCATCTTCCAGCGCGACGGTAACCCGCTGTGCCATGCTCCCCTCCCCGCTGTGCTGAGCTCACCGCATAATACTGATCACAGCGAGGCTGATTCCGCCGCCACGCGGCCAAGGTGGGGCATCTCTTCCATGGTGGCGGCTGTCCGGTCTGCACGCTGGCGGCAATAAGGAATGCGCCGGAGGCCACCACAGACGGTAGCCAGACCCCGGGGACCTGCCGCGGCGCGCCTGCCGCCGAACGCCGATTAGGAATTACTATTCATGGATAGGCATTCGTGAGTCGCTGTGCGCAGAACACGCAATTCTGGGGCCCTCGCGCCGGCCCGCTCGCCTTTCATGGCTGGGTTGATCTGATGGGCCGTGTAGCTCGGTGCGCCGTCGGGAGGGGGAGGTCTGGTGTTGACGGCCTGACTATCTGAGCGTCTTGGCCGGGTCTCCGGTCGTGCTCTTTGGCGATGTTGCTGCCTGGTGCTGCTTGGGCGGGCCAGGATTCTGCCGTCCTCATGGAACGTGAGGGATCC
>Ga0335078_10006369_pt1 | contig 17478 bp, 20 predicted proteins | sample Lox_Sample_32_FD_206711 | JGI IMG/M metagenome (GOLD analysis project Ga0335078, IMG submission 206711) | Soil microbial communities from Loxahatchee National Wildlife Refuge, Florida, United States - Lox_Sample_3.2 | ecosystem: Environmental > Terrestrial > Soil > Wetlands | place: USA... | reverse complement strand
GAGTCCCAGCGGCAAGTCGCTTTACATCAGCAATCAAATCTCGGCTACCGTTACGACGCTGAGTGTGAATCCCCAGAGCGGGGCCCTTTCGTTTAACAGCGTGGTCGCAGACGGAGGATTCGACGACGAACCTTCAGAGCTGGCGCAAACGTCCACCGGTTCACTGGTGTTCGCTGGCGACTTCAACACCGCGGGTTCGCCGTCGTTGGGAATCATGCGAGGGTCGGCCAACGGAAGGCTGACGTCTGTGGGCACATTTCCACTGGCAGCTCACTCCTCGCCGACGTCAATCGCCGCCAGCCTGTTTTAAGAGCGCGGCGGCAGCAAGCGTAGCGCAGGCTCGTCAAGCCGCGCGGCTTCTGCTCGGCTCCTCGCTCCCCAGAGCCCGGCAGAAGTCAAATGAGGCGTCGCAATGCCTGACCTGAGCGCAGCGCAGAGAGCTGAAGGCGAGCCGTGCTGACGCGCACCGCCCCGGTCTGCTATCATGGAGTTCGGCAAGTTGACGGGTACCCCGCAGTTGCACGTCCAGGCCATGTCCAGACTGTTTTTCATCTCGAGCCTGATTGCGCCGCCGAACCCGGTGATCCACTACGTTCAGAAGATCTTTCACAAGGATCCGTTCTCGGGAATCTATCAGCCGAATGCTTTCGACATGAGCATTCTGATTCCCTACTTTACGGTCCTGATTATTCTCTCCATCTACGGCATTCATCGCTATTTTCTCACCTGGACCTACCTGCGGAATCGCAAGCATGCTCCCCAGCCGCCGGCGCAATTCGAGAAGCTGCCGCGCGTGACCATCCAACTGCCGATTTACAACGAGCGTTACGTGGTGGAGCGGCTGCTGGAGGCGGTGACGCGGATCGATTATCCACGGGAGTTGCTGGAGATCCAACTCCTGGACGACTCCACCGACGAGACCACGATTGTAGCCTCGCGCATGGTCAGCCAGTACGCGCGCGACCGGTACCCGGTGAGCTTCCTGCACCGCAATAATCGCGAAGGCTTCAAGGCGGGGGCGCTCGAGGCTGGCCTCCGGGTCGCGGCCGGCGAGTTCGTGGCCATCTTCGATGCCGACTTCGTCCCGAGGCCCGACGTCATCCGTCGCATGCTGCCTTACTTCACCGATCCCAAAGTCGGAGTGGTGCAGGGGCGCTGGACGTGGCTGAATCGCGAGTACTCGATGCTGACCGAGGTCGAGGCCATCGTGCTGGACGGCCACTTCGTGATCGAGCACGGCGGGCGCAATTTTTCCGGGCGGTTTTTCAACTTCAACGGAACCGCCGGAATGTGGCGGCGCAGCGCCATCGACGACGCGGGCGGCTGGGAGCACGACACGCTGACCGAGGACACCGACCTCAGCTATCGCGCGCAGCTCAAGGGCTGGAAATTTGTCTACGATCCCACCATAGAGTGCCCGTCAGAGCTGCCGGTCGAGGTCAACGCTTTCAAGTCGCAGCAGGCACGCTGGGCCAAGGGGCTCACGCAGGTGGCGCGCAAAATTCTTCCCGCCGTGTGGCGCAGCAGGCAGCCGCTGAAGATCAAGCTGGAAGCGACCTTTCACCTCACCGCCAACTGCGCGTATCCGCTGATGGTGCTCTTCTCGCTGATTCTTCTGCCGGCCATGATCGTGCGCTTCTACCAGGGCTGGTTCCAGATGCTATATCTCGACCTGCCGCTGTTTCTGGCCTCAACGTGTTCGGTATCGAGCTTCTACATGGTGGCGCAGCGGCAGCTTTACCCGCACTCGTGGATGCAGCGCATCAAGTACATGCCTTTCCTGATGGCCACCGGCATCGGACTTTCGGTAATGAATGCCAAGGTGGTGCTGGAAGCGCTGTTTGGCATGCAGTCCGAATTCGTGCGCACGCCCAAGTATCGCGTGGAAGGCAAGGAAGGCGCCTGGGAACGCAAGAAGTACTCGCGCAAGAGCGGCTGGGTCCCGTACGTCGAGCTCGGCCTCGCCGGATATTTCCTCTTTACCACGCTGTACTCGTTCAGCGTTCAGGACTATCTCACCACGCCGTTCCTGATGCTCTTTTTTGGCGGCTACATCTACATGGGCTCGCTTTCCTTGCTCCAGACCCCGCTGCGCCGGTTCTTGAATTCAGTACTCTCGCCTGCACCCAGCCGCGCCCGCAGCGTCTCCGCGTCGATCTAGTATCGTGCCGCGTTTCAGCCGCTAACTTCGCAAAGCACCCGCATCGGCGCTATGATGTGACATGCGTCGGCTACGGCAATGTGGCCGGCGGCTTCCACGTCGAAAGGACACTCTGTGCCGCCCGGTTGCTTGTGCCGTCTGCGTCTTCTCTCCACCGCTCTCCTCCTCGTCCTGATGGCTGCGCCGCCGGCACTGCATGCCTGGGATCGCGGCAATCTCGCCGATTACCACGAGCGTCGCGCCACGTTGGTAAGTCGCACCGGCGGCGATGGTGTGATCGTTCTATACGGCTACAATGACCCGGACGTGGCCGCGTCGGTCACGACGTTCCGGCAGAATGAGGAGTTCTACTATCTCACCGGCTGGAATGAGCCGGGCGCCGTCGTGATGCTGGTGCCGAAAGAGGCCGGTGCGAACGAATCGCCGGCGCTTGGCCGGGAAATCCTCTACCTGCCGCCCCGCAATCCTTTTGCAGAGAAGTGGAATGGTCCGCGCTTGGGACCCGATTCGGCTGAGGCGCCGGCAGAGACCGGATTTGCCGAGGTGCGGAGCACGAAGACATTCAAATCCGACTTGCAAGAGGCCTTGAAGAAGGTCGCGAAGATCTATACGGAACTCACACCTCAGCCTGAGAGCGGCGAAGATTGCTTTCAGCAGGATGAAGTTGCGATGCTCAAGCAACTCGCGCCGGCGGCGACTTTCACCGACTTGCGGCCGCTGTTGACGCCAATGCGCGTGGTGAAATCTCCGGGCGAGATCGCCCTGATTCGCAAAGCCGTGGATAATTCCGTGGACGCCCAAATCGCGGCCATGAAGGCTGTGCATCCCGGAGTCTGGGAATACGAAATCGCTTCGCTGATGAAATATGAATTCGAGCGCCGCGGCGACGAATGGCCGTCTTATCCGCCGATCGTCGGATCAGGTCTTTTTTCCACGGTGCTCCACTACGATGCCGACTCGCAGCGGATGCAGTCCGGAGACATGGTCGTGATGGACGTCGCCGGTTCCTATGGCGGCTACGCTACCGACATGACGCGGACGCTGCCGGTGAGCGGTCATTTCACGCCGCGACAGCGCGAGATCTATGAAATTGTGCGCGGCGCGCAAGCCGCCGTCATCGCGGCTGCCAAACCCGGGGTGACGCTCGGCGGCAAAAATGGACTTCAGCGGATCGCGTACGAATACATCAACACGCACGGCAAGGATCTGGGCGGCAAATCCCTGGGCCAGTATTTCCCGCACGGTGTGGGGCATTCGGTCGGTCTCAATGTTCATGATCCCATGGATTCCACCAAGCCTCTCGAAGCAGGAATGATCATCACGGACGAGCCTGGTATTTACATTCCCGAGGAGAAGATCGGCGTACGAATCGAAGACATGCTGCTGATCACTCCGGACGGGAACGAGGTGTTGACGAAGCGCCTGCCGAGCGACCCGGATGAGATCGAAAAAATAATGGCGGGAAAGTGAGCTGCGACTAATATGAGCGAGCCTTGCAGCACGCGCGTTCTCATCGAGTTGTTTCGCGGACGCGGCGCCCATACCGACCCCGTCGCGTGCGTCGCGGACGTCACCGCGGTATGGGCGGGCCGCGTACCTGAGGGGGCGCCGCATTCGATATGGCAGCTTGTCTGGCATATGAACTTCTGGATGGATTACGACCTTCGCAGGGTACGCGGCGAATCTCCCCCTTACCCGGTCCACAACAACGAAAGCTTCCCGCCGGCACCGGCTCCGCTTGACGACGGTGAGTGGCGTCAGGCGCAAGCGCGATTTCAGGGACTGCTCGCCGATTGTGCAGCGATCACCGAGTCTGGTCCGGACCTGCTGGAGCGCGAGGTTCCTCCCACGCATCCCAGCCAGGCGCAGCGGGCGTCGACGGTACGGGCGATACTGTGGCAGCTCCTCGTGCACAACAGCTATCACGTGGGACAGATTGCGCTGTTGCGGCGCGCCCTGGGGATCTGGCCGCCACCGGGCGGAGGCGACACGTGGTAGCGGCGTCGGCTCGCGCGCAATCCGCCCGTGTCTGCGGAGAAGCCCCATAACAGCTCATGCGCCTGTTCACCGTGCTCTACATCGTGCTTTGCATCATGATGGGGATGCTGCTGCTGCTTTCGCCGTGGCTGCTGCCGTGGGGAGAAAACTACTTCTTCCTGCGCTACTCATGGGTCCAGACCCTTGCCAGCAACTATTACGTCCGCGGCGCGATCTCGGGAATCGGGTTGGCGGATATCGCGCTCGGAGTCTGGGAAACGGTGCGCTATTTTCGGCAGGGACAGAACCCGGCCAGTTCCGTGTAGATCCGTGACCGCCCGCTCGTTCATGCTTTGCTACATCACTGACCGGCGGGGTCTCGGCGGCGCTAGACTGCTTCCCAGAATCCAAGCCGGCATCGACTCGAGAATTGACTTGATTCAGGTTCGCGAAAAAGACTTGGAGACGCGCCCCTTGTTGGAACGGGTGCAGGCGACGGTGGCACTGGCCTGCGGCTCCGAATCGCGAGTCGTGATCAATGATCGGCTCGATGTGGCGCTGGCAACCGGCGCCCACGGCGTCCATCTCGGTGGTCAATCGATGTCCTTCGAAGCCGTGCGCCGCGCGGTCCCGCCGAATTTCTGGATCGGAGTTTCGTGCCACTCTGCGGAAGAGGTTTGGGTGGCAGAACAAGCAGGCGCAGACTATGCCTTTTTGGGGCCGATCTTCGATACAGAATCCAAGCGAATCTATGGACCTCCGCTCGGCCTGGGCGTGCTCGAGCGGGCTGCGCGTGGCGTGAGTCGCATGCCGGTGCTCGCTCTGGGCGGCATTACGATCGCACGCGCGGTGGAGTGCATGGCTGCGGGCGCCGCGGGAATCGCGGGGATCTCGATATTTCAGCAGTGCGATTCGGTGAGTGAACGTGTGAAGGCGCTGCGGCGCGAATTGACCGCAGGAACCCTGCGGCCGAATGGCCTCTCGGAAAGGCAGAGCGAGGACTCACGATGAGGCCGATGGCAAAATCGCGCCCGGGCTCAACTCTCGCCCAGCCAGGCGCCCAGCGGCTTCAGGGGGCGCACGTTGTCGCAAACGGCTTTGAACGCCGCGGTAATCGGGATTGCGAGAATCAAACCGATGCCACCCCACAGCCATCCCCAGAACATCAGGGCCAGCGTGACCGAAATCGCGCTGAGTTTCACGCGCCGGCCGACTATCCTGGGCGTGAGAAGATTGACCGCAATCAGGTGGATGACGGTCACGGTCACGGCCACCGCGACGAACGGGGCGATGGTATCGAAAGCCATCAGACTCACGAGCATCGGCGGGACGATTGCCAGCACAACTCCGATGTAGGGTATGGGATTCAAGAACGCCGACAGCGGCCCGACGATGATGGCGTAGGGAACGCCGATGATCTCAAAGATCGGCGTAGTGACGGCGGCACAAATCAGGGCCACTAGAAAATTCCCGAGGACGTATTGACGTACCATGATGCTGATCCCTTCGATCACCTGTTCGGCCTGATGGCGGCGTTCCAGCGCGAACAGGTTAAGGGTCGCCGCCCAGAGTCGGTTCTTCGAGGTGAGCATGAAGAAGACCAGAAACGGAATGAACATCACCGCCACGGTGAAAGAGAATACCGAGCCGATCCCATTCAACAAGTACTGTCCCCACGGCGATTCCTGCTGGATCCGCACGGTTTGAACATTCCGGTCGGCGGGTGCGGTGGTGAAGCGGACGAAGGGACCTTCCACCCGGGCGGCCAACTGCCCCAAGCGATCCTCCAGCCGCGGCATGTCAGCGGCCAGGGCTATTGCGCGGCCGTAAAGGGCGTAGGCGAGCAGGTAGATCCCAGCCAGTCCGAGTAGCACAAGCAGCAGTGAACCCAGCCACCGCGGAAATCCCATACGCTCCATGAGGCGCACGCCCGGATCGAACACGAAGGCGACAAAAATGGAGAGAACCAGCGGCATGACCACCGAGCTTCCATAGTACAGGCCCGCAATGATGATGCCGGCTGAAATGATCCCCAAGCTGACGTTCGTCGTCGAGGAAGGAGAGTGGAGTTTGAGATCGGGCATGCAAGGGTGATTCTAGCCTGTCGGCGCCTGAAAGCCAACATCGTTCGCAGCACCGCAAGCCTGCAGAAAGCGCGCGGAACGACCGATTTCGACTGCGGAAATCGGATAGATCGGGTATGAGCGCCGGCGTATTTTGAGAATGCGAATCAGGATGAGATTCCATTCGAGAGAGGCTAAAATGATGCTCAACGTGACTACGAAAGAGATCAAACCGGGCGCGCGCACAGGAGATGACCGTTACTGGCAGGCGGTGCTGGCGCGGGACCGCAGCTTCGACGGTAGTTTCGTCTATGCGGTGCGTTCCACCGGAGTCTACTGCCGCCCTTCCTGCCCCTCGCGCCGTCCGCAGCGCGAGCAGGTGGTCTTCTATGCTAAGCCGGAGGCCGCAGAAAGAGCCGGATTCAGGGCCTGCCGGCGATGCGGCCGTCGCAACCGCGCGAGCGGCGGGGAGACCGCGCTTGTGGCCGGCGCCGTGACCGCCTTGCAGGCCGTGGAGGACGGTCCGCCAACGCTGGCGGTCCTGAGCAAGACCCTTCAAACCAGCCCCGATCGCCTGTCGCGCGGATTCAAGCGGCTCACCGGCGTCACTCCGCGCGAATATCGCGACGCGCGGCAACTCAGCCGGCTCAAGACGAGTCTGCGGCAAAGCGAAAATGTAGCCGCGGCTGTCTACGACGCCGGCTTCGGATCGAGCCGCGCCGTCTATGAGCGCGCCCCGTCGCAGCTCGGCATGACCCCCGCCACCTATCGCCGCGGAGGCTCCGGGATGCGCATCGGCTACACCGTCGTCGACTCGCCGCTTGGCCGTTTGCTGATTGCGGCCACCGAGCGTGGGGTGTGCTCCGTCTGCCTCGGCGATTCGGACGAGCCTCTGGAAAAGGCTCTCCACGACGAGTATCCGCGGGCCGTAATCGACCGTGACTCCGCAGGTCTTGAGGCTCACGTCCGCCAAATTCGTGAGCACCTTAGCGGCCGGATGCCGACACTCGATGTGCCCGTGGACGTTCAGGCCACCGCGTTCCAGTGGAAGGTCTGGCAGGCTCTGCGCGATATTCCTTACGGCGAGACGCAATCCTATTCCGAGATTGCGCGCGCCGTCGGCAGCCCGCGCGCGGTGCGTGCCGTCGGTCACGCTTGCGCAACAAACCGCGTGGCCGTCGTCATTCCATGCCATCGCGCGGTACGTCAGGACGGAAGCCTTGGTGGATATCGTTGGGGGCTCGAACGCAAGCAAGCGCTGCTCGATCGCGAACGAGCCAAGTCCAGACCGAAGTCTGCCGGCCGTTCGGCCCGCGCGGCAGCGTCCAAGGACGACCTCGGAGCGACCTAGATCATCTGACCTTGTGTGCGCGCTCCGGCAGTCGCCAATCGACCGCCGGGCACGGTATCATCGTTGTGTGATGCGCAACAGCGAGAACGGCCGGGTACTGGCGATCGATTTCGGCGGCGTCCGAATGGGTCTCGCGATCTCGGATGCGCTGGGTCTGACGGCCCAGGGTCTTACCACGCTGGCGCGGACGACGAACGAATCCGACTTTGCTCATATTAGGCAACTCACCACCGAGTATGAGATAGCGAGAATCATCGTCGGGCATCCGATCAGCCATTCGGGCAAAGAGACCCAGATGTCGCGGCGCGCGGCACGCTTCGCCGAGGGGCTCCGCGAGCGGCTCGGCCTGCCGGTTGAGCTCTGGGATGAGCGCCTGACCAGCCGCGAGGCCGACCACGTCTTGCGGGAGTCCGGCGCGAGCCGTCGGAAACAGCCGGGCGCGCGCGACCGGGTGGCAGCGCAGATCCTCCTGCAGAGCTTTCTTGATCGACGCGCGATGGAGCGTGCCCGAACCGAATCCATGGGGGCGCGAGCAGAATCGTGAAGAGACTCCTGGCCCTTATTCTGCTTCTCGCCGGGGGCGGCGCCGCTTTCTTCCTGTTTGAAACCTTTCACGCCTATCGCGGCCATAGCGGCAGCGTGCTGGTGACCATCGCTCCCGGTACGGGCGCCGCGTCGGCGGCCGGAACCCTCGTCGAGCATGGAGTCCTCGAGAGCCGGATGCCGTTTCTCGCCCTGTACGCGTTTGGCCGATTCCGCCATCGGACGCTGAAGGCGGGCGAGTATCTCTTCGATCGTTCCATGAGCCCCTACGACGTCTACGGCAAGATTGTTCGCGGCGAGATTTACTATCATCTGGTGGTGATCCCCGAAGGCTCAGATCGCTTCGACATTGCACGCATCTTGCATGACAAACTCGGACTCGATCCGCAGGAGGTCCTTCAGGCAACCGCCCAGCCGAACCTGATTCACGACCTCGATCCGGCCGCGCCTTCGCTGGAAGGTTACCTCTTCCCCGACACCTATCGAATGCCGGCGAGCACCACGGCGGATGGAGCGGCGCGGATCATGGTGGCGCGTTTCCGCCAGGTGCTGGACTCGCGATTCCGCCAGGCGATGGACCCGGCTCCGGGCACCGATCTGCACGAACTCCTCACCCTCGCCTCACTGGTCGAGAAGGAGACGCCCAATGCCGAGGAGCGCTCCGAAATTGCCGGCGTATTCACGCGCCGCCTGCAACATCAAATGGCTCTCGACTGCGATCCGACGGTTGTCTACGCGGCCCGGCTTGCCTCGGCGAACACCGACCTTTCGCCGACGGGGCCCGCGCCGATCACCGCCGGCGAGCTGGCTTCAAACTCGCCGTACAACACCTATCGGCGGGCGGGACTGCCGCCGGGGCCGATTTGCAATCCGGGCGCGGCATCGCTCGACGCGGCCTTGCATCCCGCGGCCGGCGATTCGCTCTACTTTGTGAGCAACCTGCACGGCGGGCATATCTTCGCGAGCACGCTGGCCGAACATGACCGGAACGTCGCGCGCTACCGGCGCGAAGTCGCGGCCGAGAACGGAACTGGGATCCAGCCGCAACCGGCGGCGCCCACGCGGCCACCCGCTCAGCGGCAGGTTCGCCGGACGCGGCATCATAAGCGAACCAGGACATGACGTGGCCGAACGCGTCAGCAGGAAGCGTTTGATCCTCGAGTACCGGGAGCGGCAGCATCTCGAAAGCGCGGGCTTCCGGGAAGTGCGCGGTATTCAGAACGCGCTGCACGAGCAACTCGCTCCTGCCAAGGCACCTTCGCTCTCGTACATTGCCGCCGTCTTGCGCGAAGCGGGAACGCGCGTGGATTACGAGGACCGCTACGCAGATCCCGTAATCCCTGAGCGCTACCGCGACCGGCTGGAAGGCGTGCTGCACTTCCACGATTTTGCGGCGGCGGAAATTTCCATCAGGGTCCTGGATGCCGCCTGGCGTGACTATCGCGCCACGGCCGATCGTGAAGGCGCAGAGCTGGCGCACAAGCTGGCTTTGCGGGGACGGCAGCGCGCCGAGAGCCTGGCCGCCAACCCGCGCGTCGATCGTGGCAAGCGCGAGGAGAAGCAGGAGATCGCACAATGGTTCGCCGTCTGGCTGAAAAATCCCGACCTGTTCTTCGACTGGCTCGATCTTCGCAAGCGCACCGATGACTTCCGCGAGCGTTTTGCGCCCTCGACAGCTGAGGTTCCAAACTCTGCCGTCGACAACAGCGCCGAAGACGCAGAGCCGTAGCCGAACTGCGAGTGGTTCTCGCGCCACGTTCTGAGCCGGCTCTTGGCGCATCGCGGCTGTTCCGATAAGATCGAATGGGCAAAGGCAAACCCATGACCTCAGGCAATTCGGCTGTCGCGTCCAGCAGCGTCGCCCGCGCGCGGGGCGCGGAGAAGCTCATCGTGGCTCTGGACGTCCCGGACAGTGACGCGGCGCTGCTCCTGGCCGACCAGCTTCGCGGTCACGCCGGAGTGTTCAAGGTCGGTCTGGAGCTCTTCTCGGCGCAGGGCCCCGCCCTCGTGCGTGAGCTGGTGCAGCGCGGCGCGCGCGTCTTCCTCGACCTCAAGCTGCATGACATCCCTAACACGGTGCGCGCTGCAGCTCGTGAACTGGCGCGCCTTGGCGTCTCGCTGATGACGGTCCATGCCTCGGGCGGACGCGCCATGATGCAGGCTGCCGTGGAAGGCGCCCGGGCAGGCGCCGGCGCCGGAGAGACCCCGCTCGTGCTCGGCGTCACCGCGCTCACCAGCCTCGCCGAAGGCGACCTTGCGGAGATTGGTTGGCACGAACCGTCCGAAGCCGTCGTGCTGCGCCTCGCGTCGCTCGCGCAAGCGGCGGGACTCGGCGGTGTGGTGGCCTCGCCGCGGGAAGCCGCGTCTATCCGGCGGAACTGCGGAACCGGCTTCACCATCGTAACGCCCGGCATTCGTCCGGCAGACGCGTCGCGCGACGACCAGGCGCGCGCCAGCACACCGGAAGCCGCGATTCGCGCGGGCGCGGACTTCCTCGTGATCGGCCGACCGATCACGCAGGCGGCCGACCCTGCCGCCGCCGCGGGCGCGATCGTGAACCAGATCGAGGCGGCACTCGCCACCTGGCAATCAGGAGATCGCTCAGCATGACCCAGGACGAAATCCTCGACGTCTTTCGCCAGAACCACGCGCTGCTGGAAGGTCACTTCCTGCTCTCCTCGGGACTGCACAGCGACCGCTATATCCAGTGCGCGCTCGTGCTGCAGCATCCGGAGGTCGCCGAACGGCTCGGGCGCGAATTGGCGGCCAAGATCGGCAATACCGGCGCGACGGTGGTCGTGGCGCCGGCGCTCGGCGGCGTGCTGGTGGCGCATGAAGTGGCCCGAGCGCTGGGCGTGCGCGCGTTGTTCACGGAGCGCCAGGACGGCCGCATGGCGCTGCGCCGCGGATTCACCCTTGCAGCCAGCGAGCCCGCGATTGTAGTGGAAGATGTGATCACTACAGGCGGATCGACGCTCGAGACCATCCGTGCAGTCGAAGAAGCGGGCGGCAAGGTGGTCGCCGCGGGGTCGCTCGTGGACCGCAGCGGCGGCAGCGCCGACCTGCGCTTGCCTCGGGCCGCCCTCGTCACGCTCGGCGTACAGAACTACGATCCCGAGCGATGTCCCCTGTGCAGAGCGGGCGTACCCGCCCTTAAGCCCGGCAGCCGCACCAAACCGACCGCAGCGTCGTAAGGCCGCTGCCATTGCTCAAGCGCGTTCTCAGCGAAGTCAAGTTGAAAGATCCGGCGAGCATGTGAAGCCAGTTTCGCGGGACGCGGACGCAACTCTGTGGACAACGCGCCCCGCAACGACGGTCGCCGCAACCGCACCTTTCAACTTCCAATTGTCGAACGGCGAATTGCGGCTTCGCGAGCGACCCTCCGCCACTGAATAAGTCCATTCGCGGTCGGGATCAAACAGAGTCAAATCCGCCGGGCCGCCGATTTGGATTCTGCCGCCCGGCCGCCGGATGATGCCCGCCGGATTCACGCTCAGCAGCCGGATCAAATCGGCGAGCGAGATGCGGCCGGTGTGGACGAGATACGTCATCGCGAGGCCGAACGCGGTCTCAAGGCCGGTCACTCCGAACGGCGCGTCCTCGAGCGGTCGGGCTTTGAGCTCGCACGCATGCGGCGCGTGATCGGTGGCAATGGCGTCGATCGTCCCGTCGGCGAGTCCCCCGAAAATCGCTTCCACGTCACGCGCGGTGCGCAGCGGCGGATTCATTTTGGCGGCGGTGCCGTAACGCGGCACGGCTTCATCGGTCAAGGTGAAATGGTGCGGCGTGACCTCCGCGGTCACGTGGATGCCACGCGACCGCGCCGCACGCACCATCTCGACCGATCGCGCGGTTGAGAGGTGAGCGACATGCAAATGCGCGCCCGTTTCCGCGGCGAGGACCAGATCGCGCGCCAGGCACACTTCCTCCGAGCTTCTGGGAATGCCCTTGAGACCCAGTTGCTCCGCAACCGGCCCTTCGTTGAGGACACCGCCAGCAGAGAGACTGGGATCTTCGCAATGCTCGATGAGCGGCACTCCGAGGTCGTGCGCGAGCTTGAGCGCGGCTCGTACTAATCCGGCCGTCTTCACCGGCCGGCCGTCGTCCGAGAAAGCGACGGCGCCAGCCGCGGCCAACGCCGGCAAATCCGCGAGCGCTTCGCCCCCGCTTCCGAGAGTCACGGCGGCGATAGGATAAGCGCGCGCCAGGCCGATCTCCCGCGCGCGCTCAATCTGCCATCGGACGGATCCCGGCCGGTCCATCACCGGACGCGTGTTGGGCATGGGACAGACAGCGGTGAAACCGCCGGCGACGGCCGCGGCGAGCCCGGTTTCCAGCGTCTCGGAAGCCTCGCCGCCCGGCTCGCGAAGGTGAACATGAATGTCAACAAAGCCTGGGGACACGACAAGTCCTCTCGCGTCGATCACGTCGGCCGAGGGCGCCTGGAGCGCCGGCCCGAGCGCGCTAATCAGGCCGTCTTTGACAAGCACGTCGAGCGGCGCGTCGAGAGCGTCAGCAGGCGAGATCACGCGGCCGTGTTGAATCAGGAGGGAAGACATGATCGGCGTCCACCCAAGGACGCTACGCGATCGTCAACGGTTCCGGCGCACCCAGCAGCAGCGGCAGATCATGGTACTTGACAGGTGCAAAGGTGCGGCGATGTTCGGGGCAGGGGCCATGCTCCTGGAGTCCTCGCAGGTGGTCCAGAGTGCCGTAGCCCTTGTTGCTCGCCAGGCAGTACTGCGGGTAGAGGCAATCGAGTTCCACGAGGTGCGCGTCGCGCTCCGTTTTGGCGAGGATCGAGGCCGCGGCGATGGAAACCGATCGGGCGTCTCCGTGAATAATGGCGCGATAGGGGACAGCGAACTCGCGGGCATCGCCCCAACCCGCCAGACGCATGGCATCCGTCAGCACGTAGTCAGGGGACGGCTCCAACATCTCCAGCGCTTGGATCATGGCGCGCCGCGACGCTTGATAAACGTTGAGAAGATCGACATCAGCGGCAGGAATCGCCACCACCGCACAAGCGACCGCGCGGGCGCGAATCTTCGGCGCCAGCTTTGCACGCTCTTCCGGGGTGAGTTTTTTGGAGTCGTCAAGACCGCGGATGGGACGGCCCGGATCGAGGATCACGGCCGCCGCGTAGAGCGGACCGAGCAGAGCGCCGCGCCCGGCCTCGTCGCAACCAGCGACGGCGGCAAAGCCCAGCCGCCGCATTTTGGCCTCGAACCGCGAGGTGCATCGAAAGCTGGCCGCGTCAGGAGTGGGCGGCATACGAATATTATGCCCTGCGTCAGAAATATTTAGGACGCTGCGCTTTGCTCGGTGCGGACTTCGCGCAGTCGCGCGGCCTTGCCCTTCAGGCGCCGCAGGTAATAGAGCTTGGCACGCCGGACCCGCCCGGAGCGCGTAACCTCTATTTTGTCGATTACCGGCGAGTGCAGAGGAAAAATTCGTTCCACGCCCTGGCCGAAGGAGATCTTCCGCACCGTGAAAGTGGAGTGATTGCTTGCCCGCCTCAAACCCAGGACTGTGCCTTCAAAAACCTGGATGCGTTCCTTGTCGCCTTCCTTGATCTTTACGTGCACGCGAACTGTATCACCGGACCGGAACTTAGGCAGATCGCTGCGCATCTGGTCCTGTTCGAGCTTTTCCAATGCTGTCATTTTCCCCGCTCCCTCATGAGAATGTTGCGCCGCGCGCTGGGTTGCAGCCCCTAATCCGGCGGGCCGCCGCGTTGCAGATCTTCCAAAACCTCAAGGTCGTACTGGCTCAACGCCAACTGCTGCAAAAGCTCCGGACGACGACGCCACGTCTTGGTGAGCGCCTCGCGCCTCCGCCAGCGGCGAATCTCCCGGTGGTTGCCCGAGAGCAGAACCTCCGGCACTTTCAGGCCGCGATACTCAACCGGCCGCGTGTACTGCGGAAAATCGAGCAGGCCGCGCCCGCCGCATGCTCCCTTCACAGACGCCGTGACCGCCTCCCGGTTGAAACCCGGCTCTGACTCCGGCGACGCGTCCAGCGAAAACGATTCCTGCCGCGACGATTCCTCGTTTCCCAGCACTCCCGGCAGCAGCCGCGCGACCGCTTCCATCACCACCGCAGCCGCCAGTTCCCCGCCCGCCAGCACGTAGTCGCCAATTGAGATTTCGTCGGTCGCGAGCGCCTGATTGACACGCTCGTCGACGCCCTCGTACCGGCCACAGATCAACGCGACCCGATCGCAGCCGGCCAATTCCTCCGCCACTTCCTGGCGAAACAAGCGGCCCTGCGGCGAGAGCAGAATCACGGGAAAAGCGTTCGCGGACCCGCCCCCGTACAAGTCCTCGACCGCGCGAAACAGCGGCTCAGGCTTCAGGACCATGCCGGGGCCGCCGCCAAACGGACGGTCGTCGACGGTGCGATGCCGGTCTTCCGTGTACTCCCGCAAGTCCCGCACGCGAATCTCGAGCTGGCCACCGGCACAGGCCCGCTTGAAAACTCCATGCTCGAAGACGCTGGCGAAGAAGCCCGGAAATATCGTGACGACATCAAAAATCACGCCTGAAGATTCTCCGGACCTGTTCGCTTCAGATGCAGGCTCTAGGCCAGCCCCTATAAGGGCCAACGATCAGCAGCCTCGCCCTAGGATTCATTCAGTTCCAGCAGGCCCTCGGGCGGCTCGATCACAATGCGGCGGGCTGCCACGTCAATCGCGGTGCAAATCTCTTCGGCCAGTGGGATGAGCAGATCCTGCCCTTCGGGCGAATCGCCTTCGGCCCTGATCCTTAGCAGGTCGACGCCTCCGGTGGGCTCAATGCCCGACACCGTTCCGACCGGCTCCCCGCTGCGGCGCACCACAGCGCATCCGATGAGTTCCCAAACGTAGTACTGATTCGGGCCGAGCCGCGTTCGCTCTCCGCGCGGGACCAGAACCACGCGACCGCGCAACCGCTCAGCCTCAGCTATCGAGTGAACGCCGGCAAACAGCAACACCAGCGCATCCTGATGCCACCAGGAAGCGGCGATCTCCACCGGCTCCGGAGCTCCGCCGGGAACGTCGAGATGCGCCCGGCGCAACGTGGCAAATCGTTGAGGAAAATCGGTGAGGACTTCAACCACCACCTCACCCTTCCTGCCCCGGGGACGGACAACTCGCGCAATCGCGAGCCACTCATCGTCGCCCGGCGTGTCCGGCATGATGTCTGCGACCCGGCTCCGCCGGGCCGCAGCCGGCTCATTCACTCCAGGATCTCCAGGGTGAACCGCTTCTTCAGCTTCATTCCCGCCGCGCCCAGAATGGTGCGGATGGAGCGTGCTGTTCGCCCCTGCTTGCCGATCACTTTCCCGAGATCGGTAGGGTCCACGCGCAACTCAAGCACCGTGACCTGCTCGCCTTCGACTTTACGAACCTGAACTTCGTCCGGTTTATCAACGAGCGCCTTCGCGATCTCCTCAACGAGTTCCTTCATGTGGCCCTCCTGTCAAGCCGGGCTGCGCAAAACCCGGCAGGACTCGAAAGACCCCCCTGGCGCACGGCAAGCCACGCGCGCTTGTTACCTCGGTGCCTGGGCGGCGGCCGCTTCGGCTTGCGGTTCCGGCCGTCGCTTCAGGAAGCTGTGCACGGTCTCCGATGGCTGGGCGCCCTTTCCCAACCAGTAAGATGCGCGTTCGCGATTCAAGACGAGCTCGGGGGGATTGTTCCGGGGGTTGTAGTGCCCGAGAATTTCCACGAAACGCCCGTCCCGCGCCTTGTCCTGCTCAATCACGACGATTCTGTAACTGGGCTTCTTTTTGGCTCCAGTACGGCTCAATCTTATCCTTAACAAGCATCCTCCCTCGAGTTTTTTGATGACGGCGCCCGCGAGGACCGGTCCATTCGCGGCTTGAAACGCCCCAGGCACCTTAAGCCATCCGAACCAATCTTCTTCAAACTCAGCCCTGCTATCAACAATATAGCCCTGCCGGCTTGATTTCAAATCGCCGCGCTAGCTTCTACGCCCCCGCGCCGGAACCCGGACTGAGGCCCGGCGGCAGCTTCATCTTGCTTAGTTGCCTGCCGAAGAAGCTCTTGCTCATCGTTTTCATCATCCGGCTCGTTTGCACGTACTGTTTCAGCAGTTGATTCACCTGCTGAACGCTGGTGCCGCTCCCGCGCGCGATCCGGCGTCGGCGCTTGCCGTTGATGATCTCGTGATTCCGGCGCTCGCGCGGCGTCATGGAGTTGATGATCGCATCCATGTAAACGAGTTCCTTTTCATCTATTTTTGCCTTGGATGCGTCTTTGAAGATGCCGACCTTGGGGAGCATTCCCAGCATCTCCTCCACGGACCCGAGCTTCTTCATCTCGCGAAGCTGATCGCGGAAGTCTTCGAGGCTGAAGGAATCCGACTGCAGCTTGCGGTGGACCTCCAGGGCCTTGTCGCGATCGAGTTTCTGCTCGGCTTTTTCGATCAGCGAAAGCACATCACCCATGCCGAGGATGCGGGAAACGATGCGATCCGGGTGAAAGACCTCGAGCGCGTCGTATTTTTCGCCGACGCCGATGAACTTGATGGGCTGGCCGGTGACGGCGTGAATGGAGAGCGCGGCGCCGCCGCGGGCGTCGCCGTCGAGCTTGGTCAGGATTACGCCCGATGTGCCCAGCCGCTCATGGAACTCCTGGGCGCTGCGGACAGCGTCCTGCCCGATCATGGCGTCGGCCACCAGCAGCACTTCGCTCGGCCGAAGCTTGGTTCGCAGATCGGTCACTTCCTGCATCAATTGCTCGTCGATGTGCAGGCGGCCGGCAGTGTCGACGATCAGGATGTCGTGCCCGCGATCGGCGGCGTCCTTGCGAGCCGCCATGGCAATCTCGACGGGTTGGTCCATCCCGGTGCCCAGGAAACAAGGGACCTCAATCGCCTTGGCGATAATCGCCAGTTGCTCGCGCGCCGCGGGCCGGTAAACGTCCGTGGAGACCAACATCGGCCGGCGCTTGCGCTGCTGAAGCCATCGCGCCAGCTTTCCCGTGGTCGTGGTCTTGCCCGAGCCCTGCAATCCGACCATCAGGAAAACCGTGGGATAATCGCGCGAGAAGACGAGGCCGGCTTCCTTGCCGCCCAGCAGGTCAACCAACTCGTCGCGAACGATGCGGACCACTTCCTGCGAGGAGGTCAGGGTCTGCTTCACCTCTTCGCCAAGAGCGCGGGTGCGGACGCGGTCAAGCAGGTCCTTGACCACCTTGAAATTGACGTCGGCCTCGAGCAGCGCCAGGCGCACCTCGCGCAGGCTCTCATCCACCGCCTGCTCGTTGAGCACGCCCTGCGTTCGCAAGGACTTAAAGGTCTTTTCAAAGCGTTCTTGTAAGGCGTCAAACATTAGACAAGCCTACCCCTGAGCCGCGCGGCCCCCTGTGCCGGCCG
>Ga0335078_10006368_pt1 | contig 17479 bp, 19 predicted proteins | sample Lox_Sample_32_FD_206711 | JGI IMG/M metagenome (GOLD analysis project Ga0335078, IMG submission 206711) | Soil microbial communities from Loxahatchee National Wildlife Refuge, Florida, United States - Lox_Sample_3.2 | ecosystem: Environmental > Terrestrial > Soil > Wetlands | place: USA... | reverse complement strand
AGGTGCTGCTGGGCCTGTTCGGCTTCCTGCTGGCGCCGCTGCTCCTGCTGCTGCTGAGCCTGGCTGGCTGGCACATCCCGTACGTCGTCCCGCTCTGGCTGGGCCTGGCGCTGGGCGGCGCCTTCTTCTTCCTGCCCGATGTCGAGGTCAGGCAGCGGGCGGAGGCGCGGCGCCGGGATTTCCGGCACGCGGTCGGCGCATTTCTCGACCTGGTCTCGATGAACCTGTCCGGCGGCCGGGGTGTTCCGGAAGCGCTGCTGGCGGCCAGCGAGATCGGTTCCGGATGGGCACTGTGGCGGCTGCGGGACGCACTGGCCAATGCCCGGATCACCGGGCAGACCCCGTGGCAGGCGCTGGGTGCGCTCGGGGCCGAAGTGCGCGTCGATGAACTGCGCGACCTGGCCGCGGCGCTCAGCCTGGTGGCCGACGACGGCGCCAAGGTGCGCGAGTCGCTGACCGCGCGTGCGGCCAGCCTGCGCCGCCGCGAACTGGCTGACCTTGAGGGCCAGGCGGGGGAGAAGTCCCAGTCCATGCTCGTCGCGCAGATGCTCCTGTGCGCCGGGTTCCTGATCTTCCTGACCTACCCGGTGGTGGGCGTCCTGCTTGGCATCTGACGGCTGTCACGCGACAGCAGAGTGGAGGTAGAAATGGGCAGCCTGAACTCGGCCCTGACCTTTCTGTGGGCGCTCCTGGGTACCCGGGTCTCCCGGCTGCAGGAGGCCAGGAGCAGCCGAGACCGCGGCGCATCTGCCGTGGAACTGGCCATCATCACCGCGGTCATTCTCGGCATCGCCGGGATCGTGCTGGCTGCGATCAACATCTTCGTGACCAACGAAAGCGCCAAGATCAGCGGAGGCTGACCGGGACAGACCATGACGCCATACCCGCGGATCACTGCCGGCTGGGTTCGCCGCCTGCGGGCGGTGGCCCGCCGTGACGAGGGGACCAGTGCGGTCGAACTGGCCGTGCTGGCCCCGGCGCTGATGCTGATCTGCATGCTCATCCTGCAGTTCGGCCTGTGGTTCAACGCCCGTCAGGCGGCGCTGGCCGCGGCGCAGGCTGGGGCCCGGGTGGCCCGGGAGCAGGCGGCCAGCAACCCCGACTGGGCTGGTGCCGCGCAGGCTGCCGCCGCTCAGTACTACACCAGCCTGAATTCCAGCTTGCTCGGCAAGCTCACCGCGCGAGCCTCAGGAAATGCGCGGACCAATGTGTTCGTCACCGTCCGCGGCCCGCTGGGCTATTCCATCTTCGGGTTCTTCGGGCTGAACCTGACGATCTCAGCGACAGCGGGCGGCCCCGTGGAATGCTTCCGGCCGGCTGGACAGATGGGCTGCGGATGATGCCCGGGCACGAGTCCAGGAGGTTGCCCACGCGGCTCCGCGCCGGGCGCCCTGAGCAGGGTTCGCTGTCGGTGGAGCTGGTCATCGTCACTCCCGGCCTAGTGCTGCTGTTACTGCTGGTCGGCGCCGCCGGCCGGGTGGTGGGGGCGCAGGGCCACCTGGACGGCGCGGCCCGTGACGCCGCCCGGGCTGCGTCCATCGCGCCGTCCCCGCAGCAGGCCAGCCAGGCAGGGTTGCAGGCGGCCCAGGCGGATCTGGGCCAGTCCAGCTGGTGCACCCCGGGCAGCGTTCAGGTGCTGGTCACTGGGTTCCCGGCCGCCGGGCAGCCGGTGCCACCCGGTCAGGACGTGACGGCGGCGGTCGCCTGTGACGTGAACATGAGCGCGTTCACCCTGCTCGGCTTCCACCCGGGCGTGATCCTCACCGGCCAGGCGGTCGCGCCGCTGGACGTCTTCACCTGCCGGGCGCCGGCGTGCTGACCCGGGCCAGCTTCCGGCCGCCGTGCTGCTCGCGGCGGCCCGGCCGGAGGGTGATCGGGGAGCCGGGGGGGCCGTTCTCCCGGGCCAGCAGCGAGCAGGGCTCCATCGCCGTATTCACCGTTGTATTCGCCGTCGCCGTGGTGCTCCTCACGGCGCTGATTGTGGATGGCGGGATCGCCATGAACGCCAAGGAACGAGCCGCGGACATCGCGGAACAGGCTGCCCGCGCGGCGGCCGGCCACATCGACGTCACCAGGCTGCGGGCCAGCGGCACGGCTGTGATCGGGCCGGGTGCCTGCGGGCTGGCGGCCACCCTGGTCAGCCGGTACAGCGCCGATGACCGCCACGGGGTGGACGCGGTCACCGGGGCCACGATGACCGGCTGCCTCGCCCCGGCCGGGTCCGATACCGCCACCGTCGGCGTGAGCATCACCACCCAGCCGCTGGTCGGCGGGATCCTCGGCGGTTTCACCGAGACCGCCCACCAGACGGCCACCGCAGAATGCGGGATAACCCAGGGGGCGATCTGCTGATGGCACCGTCGATCCCGCGCACCGCCCAGCCGCCGGCCGCCCGGCGCCGCCGGTCCCCGGCCGACCTGTTCTTCGGCCTGCTCGCCGTGGCCGCCCTGGCCGCGCTCACCATCGGGGTGCCGTACGCCCTGGTCCGGGTGTTCGGCCTGCCCGTCCCGCACACGGTGCCCAGGCTGTCCACGCTGACCCACCAGCTGGACGTGACCACGATCCTCAAAGTGCTTTCCGCGGTGGTCTGGCTGGCCTGGCTGCAGCTGGTCTGGTGCGTGCTGGCCGAAGTCCGGGCGGCGGCAGCACACGGAGCCAGGCCAGCCAGGGTACCGCTGGCCAGCGGCACCCAGGCCGTGGTGCACCGGCTGGTATCCGCGGTGCTGCTGCTGTTCGCGGCCACCGCCGCGCTCTCGCCTCCCCTGGCGCACCAGGTAACCGGGGTGGCATCGATCAGCGCTGGCCGTGAGGCCGGCCCGGCAGCCGGTTCGCCGGCCAGCCGCGGCGCGGCGGCGCCGCAGCTGGCCAGCCCGCCACGCCTGACCCACCCGCCCGGGGCGGCGCACTTCCCGGGACGGGCGTCGTCGCCCCCCGCGAGCCCGGTGCCGTCGCCCGCCGCGAGCCCGGCGTCCTCGTCTCCGGCCAGCCCGGCATCGCACCCGGCCAGCCCGGCATCGCACCCGCCCAGCCCGGCATCGCACCCGCCCAGCCCGGCGCCGGCGCACTCCCCGGGGCCGGCCCAGTCCCCGTCCAGCGCACAGCCACCGGCCGACGGCGCACCCCCGCGGGTGGGCCACTCGCCCCGGGTGGGCAAGATTTACGTGGTACAGCCGCCGCGCGGCCGGCTCCACGAGAGTCTGTGGGAGATCGCGCAGCGGTTCCTGGGCGATGGCATGCGGTACCGGGAGATCTTTGCGCTGAACGCCGGCCGGATCCAGCCGGACGGGTCCAAGCTCACGATCGCCAGCCTGATCCGGCCGGGCTGGGTGCTGCACATGCCCCGGGACGCGGCGGGCCTGGGCATCGCCACGGTCGGGCCGGCCGCCCGCCATGACGCCGGCCATGACCAGGCGGCTTCGGCCGATGCCAGCCAGACCGGTGCCGAACATGACGCTGCAGGTCAGCATGGTGCCAGTCAGCACGGTGCCAGCCAGCACGGTGCCAGTCACGACGGCGCGGCCGAGGACCGCGCCCGCCAGAAGCGGGCCCAGGCACCTGATGCCCGGCTGGACCGTGCGCCCGGCGGGCATGCCGGTCACGACCAGGCGAGTCAGGTCCATGCGCGCGACCGCGCCGCCGCCGCCGGGCACCTGGCGCCCGGTGCCGGTTACCCTAACGAGCTGGCCGCGGCTTCCTTGCTGGCCGGGGGGGTACTGGCGGCCCTGGGCCGGCGCCGCCGCGAGCAGCTGTGGCAGCGGGCGTTCGGCCGCTGCGTGGTCATGCCGGAGCGGGACGCGGCGCTGGCCGAGTCGGCCCTGCGCTCCGGCGCCCACGAAGCATCGGCCGATCTGCTGGACAGCGGCTTGCGTTACCTGTCGTACGCGCTGGCGGCGGCCGGGCAAACCCCGCCGACCGTATTCGCGGCGCATCTCAGCCCCGAGAACCTGGACCTCTGGATAGCCCCGGCCGACCTGGATCCGCCCGGGCCGTGGGCCGCGGTCGGTGACGGACAGGTGTGGCGGCTGCCGTTGGCCGCGCTCGCCCAGGTGGATACGGACGATGCCCGCGACGCGCTCGCGCTGCTGCCCGGGCTGGTCTCGATCGGGACCGACGACGCCGGGCGGGTGCTGGTCGACCTGGAGGCGGCGCACGGGCTGATCGCCGTCACCGGCCCGCGGCAGCTGGTCACTGGTGTGCTCTCGTCGATGGCCATGGAACTGGCCACCAATCGCTGGTCTGACCAGCTGCACCTGACGCTGGTCGGCTTGGGCGAGGACTTCATCGGCCTGGCGCCGGACCGGGTGACCGTCGTGCGCACGCTGGACGAGGCGATGCCCGCGCTGGAAGCCCGAGGCGCTGCCGTCATCGACGCCATGGCCAGCGCGGGGGTGGACTCGGCAGCGGCCGGGCGCTCGCTGGGCGCCAGCCCGGCAGCCTGGGCGCCGCACTACCTGATCTCGGCCGTGCCGCCCACCTCCGCGCAGCGCAGCCGGCTGCTCGACCTGGCCCGGGTCAGGCAGGCCGCCGCGGCTGGCTACGTAGTGGCCGGGGATATCCCCGGTGCGTCCTGGACCTGGGAAGTCACGGCCGAGGGGGGGGCACCCCGGCTGCTGGCCGGCCTGCTCGGCCTGGATGTGGAGGCCCAGCTGCTGCCGGACTGGCAGCGGGACGCCGTGCTGCAGCTGTTCGACACTGCCGCACAGCACGAGGGGGTCGCCTTGCCCGCCCCGCCCGCAGATTCGGCGCCGTCGCAGCAGCTCGATCCCGGCAACGCCATGCCGGTGGAGGTGACCATCCTGGGGCCGGCCTCGGTGCACGCCCCGGGGGTGCTCCAACCGGAGTGGGCCGACCTGGTCACCGAGCTGGTCGTGTACCTGGCCGCGCACGCTGGGCCGGTGCACCTGGACGAGCTCACGGCCGCGATCTGGCCGCGCGGCGTGACCACTGAGACCCGCGACGCCGCCCTGGACCGAGCCCGTGACTGGCTCGGCACGGACAGCATCGGCCGCGCCCACCTGGCCGTGGACGCCGGCGGCCGGCTCCGTCTCGGCTCCGGGGTCCGGGTCGACTGGCAGGTGTTCCGGGCCCTGGTGGGGCACGCCGCGCTGGCCCCGCCGGGCACCGCCGAGGAGGCCGGCTACCTGGCCCGCGCGCTCGATCTGGTGCAGGGCCAGCTGCTCGACGGCAGGGTCTCGCAGCACCATGCCTGGCTCACCATTGACGGCCTGGAATACGAGGTCAACGCGCGGGTCGCCGACGCCGCGCACCGGCTGGCCGCGCTCCGGCTGATGGACGGGAACCCCTGGGGCGCGATGGATGCCGCCCGGGCCGGCCTGCAGCTCGCGTTCAGCGACGAACTGCTCTGGCGGGACCTGCTGCGCAGCGTGCACGCCACCGGTCAGGACGACCAGGTCCGGGTGGTGGTGGAGGAACTGTTCGCCCGGGTCGCGCTGGACGAGGTGCTGCCCCAGCTGGCCCCGGAAACCGAGGCGCTGATCGACGAGATCTGCCCGGCCTGGCGTTCCGCGGTCGGGTAGGCCGGTCCGGCTAGCGCTGCAGCCCGTCCCAGGACCACCGCGGAATGCTCATGCCCTCGGGGACATCGTCTGCGGACTCGTGGTAGCGGGCCATCGTCGTCGTGGCCGTCCAGGCGAAGTAGTCGTGCAGCACCTGCCCGACCGGGCCGCCCGGGTCCACGCCGACATCCTGCATCGCCTGGTCAAAACAGGCGATTGCCCGGCGGTCCATCTCCTCGTGCGGGCCGTTGCCGCTGTGCATCCGTACGACCATGGTTTCGTCTCCATAGCAGTCGGAATAGGTGGTGGGCCCCCCGAGCGCCTCGGCCCAGTAGGCGGCGAGCCGCTCACCGTGCCGCGGATGGACTCCGTGGCTGAACGCGTGGCTGACGATCTCATCTGCGATCACCCGGGCATGCCAGGCTTCGGCGAGGCGGCGCAGGCCCGCCAGGCCACCTGCCGCCTCATACACGCCCTGCCCGCCCCTGCCTGGGTGGTAGCCGAGACCCAGCTGGTCGAAGAGGAAGGCGTGCCAGTCGGTCGTCTCGTCGATGGTCTGGTCGAGGGATCCGGACAGGTGCCCGGTGGGCCTCAGCCTCAGCAGCACCGGCCGCTCCGCGGACGATGCCCGCTGGAGCCGGGCGGTCATCTTCTTGGCATGCCAGGCATCGACCCGGGTGTCGTTTTCCCCGGCGGTCAGCAGCACGGCTGGGTAGGCCGTCCCGTCCACGACGTTGTGGTACGGCGAGTAGGCGAGCAGCGCCCTGAACAGCTCCGGATCCTGCACCGTGCCGAACTCCGGCGTGTTGAATCTCCCGTTGGGGGTGGTCTCGTTGCGCAACGAGTCCATCACCGGTACCGCTGCTATGACCGCGCGGGCGATGTCCGGGCGCTGGGTGAGCACCGCACCCATCAGCAGCCCGCCATTGGACCCGCCCATGATCGCCAGCCGCTCGCGGCTGGCGATCCCGCTGCTGCGCAGATGGTCGGCGCAGGCGATGAAGTCGTCGAAGCAGTTCTGCTTGGTGGCGAGGCGGCCGGCGTGGTGCCATTCCGCACCGAATTCGCCGCCGCCGCGGAGGTTGGCCACCACGTAGACCCCGCCCTGCTCCAGCCATAGCAGCAGCTCGGGATCGAACCTCGGCACCAGCGAGATGCCATACCCGCCGTACGCGGTCAGCAGCGCTGGCGCGGATCCGTCACGCGGTGTACCGGGGGCGGCGATCACGTTGAGGGGAATCCGGGTGCCGTCCCTCGACGCGGCGAACTCACGGGTCACCTCGTACCCGGACAGGTCGACGGGGGTAGTGGTCCGCAGCGCGGTCGGCCGGGGTGCTTCGCCACGGGCGGCGACCCACCAGGTCGCCGGCTCGGTGAAGGACTCGCACGACCAGGCGACCCGGTCCTGCCCCAGCGCCGAGAGGCGAGCGGAGTATGACGACACCGAGCTCATCGGGGGGGTACGCACCGGGGGGAGCGGCCTGCCCGTGGCGTCGAAGGCGCGCACCCGCTGCGGGCCGCCGTCCATGTCCACAACCCAGACCGTGTCGTGGGTCACCGCGAGGTCTTCGATGACCGCGTCACCGGCCGGCACGATCTCGTCGGCGCCGGCCACCGTGGCGCCAGTGGCCAGCGGCAGTCGGAGCACCTTGCCGCGCGGGGCATCCCGGAACGAACGCAGGTACAGGGCGTCCGTGCCGAGCACGGCATGCACGCACCCATCCGGGATGTCGGCCAGTCGCCACCACGAGCCGTCGGCGTCCTGGCTGCGGAGAAAGACCTGCCACTCGCCGCCATCCCCCTTCTGCACACGATCCATGACCCAGCGACCGCCGGGGGAGGCGGACAGGAAGTGCTCCGCGATCCGCTCATCGGCGAACGGGCCAGCGAGGTCAACGCGGTCAGGTTTGCCGCCGAGCTCACGGAACCACACCTGCTGCCGAAAGCCTGCCGGATCAGCGCAGCGGGTGTACCAGAGCCCTGAGCCATCGTGACGCCAGGCCACCGATCCGCCCATCAGATTCACGTGCGGGATGGGCTGGTCCACGACCTTTCCGTGCTCGACGTCGTAGACGTGCAGCGACCCGTCCTCGGTGCCATGCTTCGACAGCGAGACGGCGACCAGCTTGCCGTCCGGGGACGGAACGAAGAAGTCGATCGTGGTCTCGCCCGACGGGTCGATGGCATCCGGATCCACGACGACACGCTCGGTCGCAAGGTCATCAAGGTCGGTCAGCGCCACCAGGAACGGCTGCTGCCGTGGCGTCTGCACCTTCAGCGCGAAGAAGGTGCTACCGCCGGACAGCAGCCCCTTATACGCCGTCCTCTCGGACTTCAGCAGGTGCTCGACCCGGGCGCGCAGCGCGTGCCGCCAGCGGATCCCGTCGAAGTAGGTACGGCTGCGGTGCTGCTGGGCCCGTGTCCAGGCGATGGTCTCCGGCGACGAGGCATCCTCCAGCCATCGGTAGTCATCGGCGACATCGACCCCGTGGAAGGTGTCCGTCACCGGGATCTGCGGAGCCCGGACCAGGGGAAGCTCGGTCATGCGATCAGTCAACAACCGGGGGCGCGCGACGCACAACCGGGAGCGGTCCGCTGTGTGAGAGAGTTCTGGTGCTGGCCCCGGGTCAGGGCGCCAGCGCCGCGGCGACCTGCGCCGTGTCCTCGGAACTGCGGACCTGGCACACCTTCCCGTCGCGGAATTTCCAGTAGTGGTGCATGTTCATCGCGACGTGCTTGCCGGTCGCGGTGACGGTGAACGCGTAGCGGATGAACACCATCACGTCCCCCTCATCATTGCTGGCGTAGGCCAGCGGGGTGAACTCGGTGACCGGCCCGGTCCTGCCGACGGCCGCGAAGAAGCTGGCGACCCCGTCTTTGCCGTGCCGGGGGCCGTACCACGGCGCAGAAGGGATAGCCGCGTCGGTGGACCAGTCGACGTCGTCGGTGACCCGGTCCAGGATGGCCTGGACATCACCGCGGGCAAACGCCGCATACATCTGCCTGGCCGTGTCGATGTGCTGCCCGGTGCTCATGTCTTGCTCCTTCCGTGCCGGGAACCGGATCAGGCCCAGAACGCGGCCACGGCCGCCGGGTCGCCGACGAATTGCTCGATAGCGCGCACCCGGCCGCCTTCCACGGTCGCGAGGACGACCTGCGGGCCGTCCATCGTGCGCCCGTCGGGGCGGCTGGCGGTGAGCCGCACCGGCACGGCAACGTGACCCTCGCCGTCGGCCATGACCGACTGCGGCTCGGCGTGCAGCGTGCCGGTGGTGAGCAGCGCCGACTCGGTCAGATAGGCGACGATCGCGTCGGCGCCGCGGTGGACGCCGCCGAGGCGGTCGTCGTTGTGATGGTGCCAGGTCGCGCTGGGGTGGAGCAGGTCGCTGAGCGTGGCGAGATCGCCGCTGGCGAAGGCTCCGAAGACGCCGCGGACGACATCTACGTCGGTGATGGTGGCTGTACCCGCGGTGTTCGTGCTGGTGGTCATCGACGGCCTCCTGGCTGAAGCGCTGTAACTCCCGATAAGGGGAACCGTAGGCAGCGGGCATCGCCGGGGACTATCGACTGTTCAGTCGATTTTGGCGGCGGCAGCCGGGCCGGTCCTGGCCGCCAGGCCGTGCCGCATGGCGAACATCGCCAGGCCAGCGCGGGTCGAGACGCCGCACTTGGCGTAGATGTGCACCGTGTGGGTGTGCACCGTTGACTGCGAGATCACCAGGTCGCTGGCGATCTGGGGTTTGGTGCGGCCCCCCGCCAGGAGGCGCAGGACGTCCAGCTCGCGTTCGGTGAGGCCGGCCGGCAGCGACGGCAGGACGGCCGAGGACGTCCCGGCGGCGTCGAGCACGGCGCGGACCGCGGCACGGTCCAGCGGAAGGCTGGCCAGGACCCGCGCCGCCTCGGCGGTTCCCACGGCGGGCCGGTGCGGCCGCGCCTCGCCGAGCGCGTGGAACACGTCAGCCGCGGCCAGCAGGCAGGCGGCCGTGTCCAGCTCGGCGCCGCCGATGCCAGCCGGGTACCCGGATCCGTCCACCCGCTCGTGGTGGCGGCACGCTATCAATCCCAGCGGGGCGAGCACCGCCGAGCGGGCCAGGATCCGGCCCGTCTGATACGGGTGCAGGCGCACCTGCTCCCATTCCTGCGCCCGCAGCGGGCCCGGCCGCTCCCAGACGCCGGCCGGCACCGCGACCCGGCCGAGGTCGTGCAGCAGCCCGGCCCGGTAGGTGGCCGTCGTGTCGGCGGGCGATATCTGTCTGGCCGCGGCGCGCGCCAGCGCGGCGACCCCGCGCGAGTGGCCAGTGAACCACGGGCTTTTCAGATCGGCGGCATCCCCAAACCCGGCCAGGGCCTCGTCGAGGGCAGCCCCGTCGCGGAACGTGCGCCGGGCCCCGGGCTCGGCGTGGACCACGGCTGCCCACAGGTCGTCCGGGCTGGAGACGGCCAGCAGCCCAGCCGGGTCGTCCGCGAAGACGGCAGCGATCTCCGGATCGAGCGCACGCCCCGACCAGCGGGCCACGGTGGCGGCCGCTACATCGCCGCCACCGACTGCGTCGAACATCACGGCCGCGTATCCGACCGCCGCGAACCGCGACGCCTCGGCGACCTCCGGGCCAGCCCGGCCCACCGGGACGCCCTGGCCGTCGAAGCGCTCGAAGCTGTCCAGGACAGCCCGCCGGACCGCGTCCGGCAGCCCCAGGCGAGCCGTCAGGTCCGCGCCGACCTCGCAGTCCGCCCGCGCCCCCGCCGCCTTCAGCTTCCCAACGCCTGCCGGGCCGCCCAGCTCCCGCAGCCGCGTGGCGTCGACCCCGAGGCCGGCCAGGAACTCCAGCGCCGCACCCGGCTCAGCCGGGTCAATCAGGTCACCACGGGCGCGAACCACGATGTCATCACCGCCGAACACAGCGGCGATCTCGTGCGACGTCGCGGCGCAGCCGGCGAACCGCATCAAGGTCCCGTAGTAGACCTCGCCCTGGCGGTGTTCATCGAGCCCCGCCCGCCTGGCCAGCTCCGTCGCCAGCAGGCACGCGCGCACCGCCTCGCCGGGCGGGTGCCCCCGGGCCAGGTCGCTCACCACCGACAGGGCCGCGACCACCCCCGCCACGCCGACCGTCTCCCCCACACCGCCAGTCTAAAGATCAACAAGCGGCCGGCCGGCCGAATAGGCAAAGGCCACGCCAGGCCCCCTTGACCGCGCAGCAGCCCCTACTCGGTGGCATCCCGGCCCGGGCCTTCTGTTGTGCGGCGGCTACGCTCGGGCCGTGATCACTGGTGTGCATGCGATCGTTTTCTCCCGGGACGCCGAGAAGGTCCGGGCGTTCTTCGCGGACGTGCTGGACATGCCGTCCGCCGACGCGGGCGGCGGCTGGCTCATCTTCGCCTTGCCCCCCGCCGAGCTGGCCGTCCATCCGACCGACGGCGACAGCCGCCACGAGCTGTACCTCATGTGCGACGACATCCACGCCACGCTCGAAGTGCTGCGCAGCAAAGGGGTGGCGACGGTGCGCGACGTCTCCGATCAGGGCTGGGGTCTGCTGGCCGCCATCCGGCTGCCAGACGGTACCGAATTCCCCCTTTACCAGCCCCGGCACCCCTCGCCGCGCCACGTTGACTGATCGCGCTCGTGAGCCGCTTTTCAGGCTGGCCGCCGGGGGCGGGCCTGGTGGTGCGGGCGGCCTGCTGCGCCGATGAGATGAGGGCCTGGAGCGCCGCTGGCCTGTCTATCCATCCAGCATGCCCACTGAGCCGGAGCGGGAAGCGGATCTTGCCCCTGGCCCCGGCGCGCTAGCCGCCCAGCGGGCTTCGCGGTCCGCTTACCAGAGGTCCCCGCCGGTGAGCACGTACAGGAACGGCACCAGCGGGATGAGACCGAAGATCGCCCAGGCCAGCTTCCCGACGGTGCCCAGGTCTGGCCGGTCGGTGGCCAGGTCGATCCACATCAGCACGACTGCAAGGGGATGCAGGAAACAGACCAGGATCTCGAGAAGCTTTTTCATCCCCCGAATCTACCCGGCCGGGACGGCGGTTCCCCGGCGGCCAGGCGGGCTGGCGGCCAGGCGGGCTGGCGCCCAGGCCACCCGACCGCGCCTGCCGCCGCCGGTGGGCGTGCCCAGCTGGCGGGCGGGCCGGGAGGGCAGAGCTGTTAGTCTCCGCGCAGACCCGGCCGACGGCAGGAGGTGGGCACATGGTTGTCGCGCTGCGCCCGGTGGCGGATGGGGATCTGGATGCGCTGTTCGAGCACATGCGCGACCCGGAAGGTATCCGGATGGCTGCCTTCACGCCGGAGAACCCGGACGACCGGAACGCGTTCGACGCGCACATGGCCAGGGTGAGAAGCTCGCCCGGCATCACGATGCGGGCCGTGATCTGCGACGGGCACCTTGCGGGAAGCATCGCCAGCTTCCCCGCCGACGGCCAGACCGAGGTCACCTACTGGATCGATCGAGCGGCCTGGGGAAAGGGCATCGCGACCCAGGCCCTGGCGCTGCTGCTGGAGGTGGTGGCCACCCGGCCGTTGTACGCCCGCGCCGCCAGTGACAACGCCGGGTCACTGCGCGTCCTGCAAAAGTGCGGCTTCCAGGTGGTTGGGACCGAGAAGTCGTACGCCACGGGCCGCAGGGAAGTCATCGAGGAAACCATTCTGCGGCTGGACGCCTGACGGCCCTGCGGCCCCGCGCCGCGGCCGTGGCCATGCTGCGGGCTGATCGGCTATTCGGCGGTGAACAGCGTCAGCTGCATCCCGTCTGGCGCCCGGAGCCGGGCGTTGCGATCCCCCCATGGCGTGGTGACCGGCGGAGCGACCGGCTCGGCGCCTGCCGCCGCGAGCCGCCGCGCGGTCCGATCGCTGTCGGTGACCCTGACCGCGAGCCGGACCGTTCCAGAGACCCGGCGGCCAGCTTCGACCGCGTCGACCATCTCGGCCTGGGCGTTGTCGAAGAGTTCGAGTGTCGCCCGGCCCGCGTCAAGGGCGACGACCCGTCCCTCCGCCGAACTCCAGTCAGCCACCTGTTCCAGCCCGAGCGCGTCGCGGTAGAACGCCAGAGCCTGGTCGAAGTCCCGCACCGTGAGCGCGACCCGCAATTCCGTCACATCGGCCATGGACCATTCCTAGACCAGACCGCTTGCCGTTCGCAGCGCAAGGGGGCCTACGGCTGGTGAGCAGGTGCCTGATGGTCGGTGGAAGCTGATGAGCCCGATTACGTCTGCCCGGGTTCTGGGCCAGCACCCGGAATATCCGGTCGCCAGTTCTGGAGTTCCTCCCTGGCCTTGTCCAGGCCCAGCTCCTCGAGGGGGTCGCTCTCCCCGGTGCGCAGATGGCGCAGTACCGTCGCCATGAATTCGTCAAATGCCGCCGTTAGCCTCTCCGCGGGCTTCGGCTCCGGCTTGCCGCCTGTCATAGGGACAGCTTGCCACGGCGAGGGGCTGACCGGCCTGGGCCCGCCGGTGATCACCGGGGGTCAGCTCCGCCGTCCATGCGCATAGCCCGCCCGAATGCGGGTGCATACCGGGTAGGCCCCGGGGCATGGACTCCCTTAGACGCCTGCGGAGAAACGAACGGGGGCGCACGCCCGAGCCGGAGATCCGGCGGGGTTCTGCCCTCCGGTCCGCCGGCGCCGGGGATGAAAACAGGGGCGATGGCACCGGCTCGCATCGCCCGCCGCCGCCCCAGGATGTGCGTGAAGGATAGGACAGCATGACCACGTATGACGTCGTGGACGAGGCAACCATCGCGGCGACCCCGGCCGAGATCATGCAGGCGCTGCTCGATGAGGCGGCTGGCCGGAGCCAGTGGTGGCAGCCAGACCTGCGGATGCGGCAGCGCGGGGACCAGCCCCCCACTGAGATCGGGGCGGTTGTGGATATCACCGTCAATAGCGGCCAGCTTCCCCAGCGATGGGCCATGGTGCGCTTTTCCGGGCGGGTGATCGATTTCGAGCCGGAACGACGACTGGTACTGGACTACTTCGACGGCGACTTCCGTGGCACGGCTGAGTGGACGCTCAGCCCCGCCGATGCCGGGTACACGCACATCGCGGTGCGGTTCATGACCGACCCGCACGGGGGGATGCGGCTGCGGGCGAGGTTCGCCGACGTGCCCAGCATCAACTCAGCCGTCATGCAGAAGGGGTTCCGGGCGATCGAGCGGTACGCCGCCGGGAAAAGGGCCGAGGCCGGCGAATAATCCCAAGTTCGGGTGGATCGAGGCTTAGTAGTAGCTCTTCTGCCCGTCGAGCAGTTCCCGGATGGCGTCCAGGTGCCCGGCATGCCGCGCGGTCTCCTCCACCATGTGAATCAGCATCCAGCGCAGCGTCGCGGCCGACGCCGCGAAGTCAGGGTGCTGGCCCACCTCGTCCAGGGCATGACCGGCGATGATCTCGCTGGATATGGCGCACTGCCGCGCGTACTCCGCCAGCAGCTGGGCCAGGGGCGTGCCGGCCACCATCATGTCGGCGTCCTCGGTGTCCGCATCGAGCTGCGGCCCGGTCGCGGGCCGGCCCAGGAAGACCACCTCGAACCACAGGTGCTCGGTCCAGCGCAGGTGGGACACGACGCCCGCCATCGTCATCAGCGGCGACGTGGGCAGCACCGCGCGGTGGGCGTCCGCCCCGGCCAGCCCCTCGCATTTGAGGTGGATGATGGCCCGCTGCAGGTCCAGCCAGCCAACCAGCTGGGTCCGTTCATCGGCAACGAACGGGGGACGCTGGCGGGGAGGTGTCATGAACGCCGACGCTACCCCCCTGCCCAGCGCGGCCGCGAGGGCCGATCACCGGTCGCGGGCCAGCCACGCGTCGATCCCGCGGAGCAGCCGCCGGGTGACCGGCGGCGGGGCCGTGGAGCCATGCACCGACATCCGGGCCAGCTCGGCCAGCTGCGCGTCGGCCAGGCCGTGCACCCGGCGGGCGATCTCGTACTGCGCGGTCAGCCGGGAACCGAACAGCAGCGGGTCGTCGGCGCCGAGGGCAATCGGTATGCCGCCACCCAGCAGCTCCAGCACCGGCACGTCAGCGGGACCCGCGGCCACCCCGAGGGCCACGTTGGACGCCGGGCACACCTCCAGCGTGATCTTGCCGGCGGCGAGCCGCTTGATCAGCTCGGTGTCGCCCGCCGCGGCCACGCCGTGCCCGATACGGTCCGCGTGCAGGGCATCCAGGCAGGCCCGGACGCTGGCCGGGCCGCACAGCTCACCGCCGTGCGGGGTGAGCAGCAGGCCGGCCCGGGCCGCGATGCGGAATGCCGCGCCGAACTCCCCGGCGCCGCCGCGGCGCTCGTCGTTGCTCAGCCCGAAGCCGATGACGCCCCGCCCCGCGTACTGCGCCGCCAGCCGGGCCAGGGTCCGGGCCTCCAGCGGGTGCTTGGTCCGGTTGGCCGCGATGACCAGGCCGATGCCGACCCCGGTCGCGGTGGCCGCGGCGTGCGCGGCCGCGAGCACCAGCTCGACCGTGGGGGTGAGCCCGCCGAAGCGCTGGGCGTAGCCGGACGGGTCGATCTGGATCTCCAGCCAGCCCGAGCCGTCGGCCCGCTCGTCCTGCGCGGTCTCCAGCAGCAGCCGGTGCACGTTCGCGGGGGTGCGCAGCACCGAGCGGGCGATGTCATAGAGCCGCTGGAACCGGAACCAGCCCCGCTCGTCCGCGGCGCTGAGGTGCGGCGGCCACGAGCTGGTCAGCGCCTCGGGCAGCCCGATCCCGTGCTCGGCGGCCAGATCGACCAGCGTGGCATGCCGCATCGCCCCGGTGAAGTGCAGATGCAGATGCGCCTTGGGCAGCACATCGAGGGGGCGGCTGGTCAACGGTTTTCCCAGGCTCAGTGCGCCTCGCCGAGCAGCTTGCCCATCCGGGAGATGCCCTCGGCCAGATCGTCATCGCCCAACGCGCAGGACAGCCGGAAGTAGCCGGGGGTGCCGAACGCCTCACCCGGCACCACGGCGACGTCCGCGTGCTCCAGGATGACCTCCGCCAGCTCCCCGGACGTGACCGGCCGGTGGCCCGCCAGCTCCTTGCCCAGCACCCCCTTGACCGACGGATAGCAGTAGAAGGCCCCGTCGGGCAGGGGGCACAGCACGCCGGGAATTTCGTTAAGCATGGTGGTCATCGTCTGGCGGCGGCGGTCAAATGCCTTGCGCATCTCGGCCGCCGCGGACAGGTCGCCGGAAACCGCGGCCAGCGCGGCCGCCTGCGCGACGTTGTTCACGTTGGACGTGGCGTGCGACTGCAGGTTCGTCGCCGCCTTGATCACGTCCACCGGGCCGATCATCCAGCCGACCCGCCAGCCGGTCATCGCGTAGGTCTTGGCCACCCCGTTCAGCACCACGCACGTGTTCGCCAGCTCCGGCACCTGCACCGGCATGCTGGAGAACCGGGCGTCGCCGTAGACGAGGTGCTCGTAGATCTCGTCGGTGATCACCCACAGCCCGTGCTCCGCCGCCCACTGGCCGATCTCGGTCACCTGCTCCGGCGGGTAGACCGCGCCGGTCGGGTTGGACGGGGACACGAACAGCAGCGCCTTGGTCCGGTCGGTGCGGGCCGCCTCCAGGTCGGCCACGGATACCCGGTACCCGGTCCGCTCGTCGGCCAGCACCATCCGGGGCACGCCGCCCGCCAGCTCGATCGCCTCCGGGTAGGTGGTCCAGTACGGCGTGGGCAGCAGCACCTCGTCACCGGGGTCGATCAGGGTGGCGAACGTCTGGTAGACCGCGTGCTTGCCGCCGTTGGTGATCAGCACCTGGCTGGCCGCGACCTGGTAGCCGGAGTCGCGGGCGGTCTTGGCCGCGACGGCCTCCCTGAGCTCGGGCAGCCCCGGGGTGGGGGTGTACTTGTGAAACCGTGGCTCGGCGCAGGCCCGCTGCGCGGCCTCGACGATGTACCCCGGGGTCGGGAAGTCAGGCTCGCCAGCCCCGAACCCGATGACCGGCCGCCCGGCCGCCCGGAGCGCCTTGGCCTTCGCATCCACCGCGAGGGTGGCTGATTCGGCGATGGCGGAGACCCGGGACGAGATGCGCTGGTGAGCTGATGTCATGCCATCCATCGTTCCATCTCCCCGACAGTGACCGCGCCGCGACTGGCCGCGGCCGGTTCTGTTACCGGCCGGCGATCCCCCCGGGCCGGAATTGCCGGGCTGGGCCGGATGGTTCGACGGAGGGCGCCGGGCCACGTAGACTTCATCAACCGGTGGTAGTCCACCCGGTGACGGCTGCGTGCCCGCAAGGCGCGGAGGCGCCGCCGGCAGCCGGGTGCAGGTGGCCCGGGTGCAGGCAGCCCGGGTGCAGGCAGCACAGCGGTGTAGGTAGCAGAGGGCAGTAGCTCAATTGGCCAGAGTCCCGGTCTCCAAAACCGGTGGTTGGGGGTTCGAGTCCCTCCTGCCCTGCGAGAGCGGTCCGCGTCCGACGTGGGCCGGTGGTCAGCTGGTACACCAATCAGCGCTGTTCAGGTGAGGACATGGCAACTCAGACGCGTGGTGAGGTCACCAAGGGCCGGGCCAAGCCCGGCGGGCCGGCCAAGGACGGCCGGACTTCCCCCGCGCTCTTTGTCCGTCAGGTGCTCGCCGAACTGCGCAAGGTCATCTGGCCGACCCGCAAGGAGCTGATCACCTACACGGGCGTCGTGCTGACGTTCGTGCTCGTCATGGTGCTGATCGTGACGCTCCTGGACACCGCGTTCACCAAGCTGGTATTCGCGGTACTGGGCTGAGCCGCCGAGGGGTGGCCGCCGGGCCAGGGGCCGGTGCCGTGGCAGTACCGGGGGGCCGGTACGGCCAGGACGAGCCAGTGCCGGGAGAGGCCCAGCGCCAGATACAGAGGGAAAGAGCTATCGTGTCCGAGTTCCAAGTGCACGTCAGTGACCAGGCCGCCGACGTGACCGACGAAGACGTCCAGGCCGACGAGGCAGCCGGCCAGCCGGTGGATGCCCCGGCTGAGGATGACGCGGCCAGCGGAGCCGGGACGGGCGAGGCGGAGCAGGCCGAAGCCGGGA
>Ga0335078_10006367_pt1 | contig 17480 bp, 9 predicted proteins | sample Lox_Sample_32_FD_206711 | JGI IMG/M metagenome (GOLD analysis project Ga0335078, IMG submission 206711) | Soil microbial communities from Loxahatchee National Wildlife Refuge, Florida, United States - Lox_Sample_3.2 | ecosystem: Environmental > Terrestrial > Soil > Wetlands | place: USA: Florida... | reverse complement strand
TCGTCCTTCCACTGAATCGGCGAATTGGGAATCGGGCGCTTACGGCCCAGTTCGGTTACGCCAGGAAATGTCTGGTCACACTGCACGTCCAGATCGCGCAGGATGGCGGTGAATCCCGCAAGGACATCGCCGAGGCCGGGCAGATCGCCAACGGCGGTTGCGGCGAGCGTCATCCCGCCGGTGTGGCCGCTGGAGCCGGCGCCGATCAATTCTGATTCCAGCAAGACCACTTTCTTATCGGGCGCGAGCCGCCGCAACCAGGCGGCGCAGGAACAACCACCGAATCCGCCGCCAACAACGGCGAACTCGGCGAACTCCGGAAGCGCGTGCTGGGCCGGCTTGAAATCGATCGTCCAGGGCGTGATGCCCCAGCGCTTTCCGTGGCGTGATTCGGCCAAATCGAATACCCTCGCGTGACGAGCCATCAGAATACCTTTTTCCTTTCGTGCTGTCCGTAGGATGGCGCAACTTCCCTGCCGGTCGCGCGGCTGAGCCAGCGGCGAAAAAATATTCAATCCGCTACATCCAAACGCTGGGGACGCGCGTACTCCAGGTGTCTGTGGAATTCAAATTAAAGGAGAAGCGGAAATGAAATCCAAGTTTGCAATGGTGCTGTGCGCGTTGATGCTGGTTGGCGCGACGATGGTTGCGGCTCAGAAGGATCCGATGGTCGGCGGCGCGGCAATGTTCCCAACGAAAAACATCATTCAGAATGCGCTGAATTCAGCGGATCACACCACGCTGGTGGCCGCAGTGAAGGCTGCCGGACTTGTTGACACGCTGGAAGGCCCCGGCCCGTTCACGGTTTTTGCTCCCACGAACGAAGCGTTTGCAAAATTGCCGGCGGGAACGGTTGACACGCTGGTGAAGCCGGAAAACAAAGCGACGCTGACGAAAATTCTGACCTACCACGTCGTCGCGGGCCGGCTGAGCACGAATGAAATCATGAAGATGATCAAGGCTGGCAACGGCAAGGCGGAGCTCAAGACGGTGAGCGGCGGTTCACTCTGGGCCATGCAGCGCGACGGCAAGATCTGGTTGCAGGATGAAAAAGGCGGCACCGCGTCGATCACCATCGCGAACGTTTATCAATCAAACGGCATGATTCAGGTGATCGATTCCGTTCTGATGCCGAATTAATTCCATTCCCCACCCCCAAAAATGCGGGAAGCCGGATTCGGAGCGTTAACACCGAATCCGGCTTCCCGCATTTCTCACTGCAAATCAGGCCTCAAGCAAGCAATGCTATGCTGTGAATCGGAGAGTGAGGGAAAAGGTTGAAGGTAATTCTATTTGGCGCGTCGGGGATGGTCGGGCAAGGAGTGCTGCGGCAATGCCTGCGCGATGACGAAGTGACGAGCGTACTGGTGGTGGGGCGCACATCCATCGAGAAGCAGCATGAAAAACTTCGCGAGATTCTTCTGCCGGACCTATTCAAGATTTCGTCGATTGAGGAGCAATTGCGTGGATACGATGCATGCTTTTTCTGCATCGGAGTCACGTCGGCAGGAATGAAGGAAACGGACTATTTGCACTGGACGTACGATTTGACGATCTTAATCGCGCAGGCGGTGCTAAAGGCGAATCCTGAACTGACTTTTGTCTTTGTGTCGGGAATGGGGACGGACAGCACGGAAAAAGGCCCCGCAATGTGGGCGCGGGTGAAGGGTAAGGCAGAAAACGAGCTGCAGCGAATGCCGCTAAAGGCGGCGTACATGTTCCGCCCCGGCGTGATTCAGCCGCTACACGGAATCAAATCAAAGACGGCGCTGTATCGCATTCCCTACATGCTGCTCGGACCAATTATTCCAGTACTGCTGACGATTTTTCCGCAGTATGTAACCACGACAGAGAGAATTGGCCGCGCGATGATCAATGTGGCGCGCCGCGGCTGGCCAGCGCCAATCTTGGAATCCCGGGATATAAACAAGGCAAGCGAGTAGTTGCTTGCAGAGAGCGGGAGGTCGCCATGCGGCGGCCGAGCGGCGGGCAGCGCTCCCCGGTTGCTCGTAGCGCAGAATCTGAATCGGATCCACTTTCGTCGCGCGGCGCGCCGGAATGTAGCAGGCCAGAAGCGCGACGGCGGCCAGAATCAGCGTAACGCTCGCGAAGGTGAGCGGATCCGTCGGCGCGACGCCGAAGAGCAGACTCGACATCAACCGCGTGAGCGCGAAAGCAGCGGCCAATCCGGCGACAATGCCAAGCGCGACGAGAACGCCGCCTTGCTTCATCACCAGCGATCGCACGTCGCCCGGCTGCGCGCCGAGCGCCACGCGGAGGCCGAATTCCTTGGAACGGCGCGCGACGGAAAATGAGATGACACCGTAAATGCCGACGGTCGCGATGGCCAGCGCAACGCCGAGAAAAAGCGCGAGTAGAAGCGTCACGAATTTCGGGCGCGCCTGAGCGGCGTCAAGCACATCTTCCATCAGCCGCACTTGCGAAACCGGCAATGAAGAATCAATCGCAGCGACGCCGCGGCGCGCCCAGCGCATCGTCAGCAGTGGAAATCAGCCGGCCTTTGACCGGCGAAACGCCCAGCGTTTCCAGCAGGCCTCCGGTGACGAGGGCCGCGTTCACGCGCACGGGCTTCACTTCGCCGCCGAGGTTCGCGCCGACGGAAACCCAGGCTTCCAGCGATTGTCACGAATGCGCGTCGCGCTTCAGCTCGGCGTATTCCGGCGCGGAAGTGTAAAAGCGGCGCAGGCCGCCGTGCGGAAACGTGGGAAATTCGGTGTACACGCGGATGAGATGATTGGGATGCGCGTAAGGCAGCGGCCGCAGTAGCACGGCGTTCACGACGCTGAAAATCGCGGTCGTCGCGCCGGTGCCCAACATGAGGCAAAGCACCGCAGCAATCGTGAAGCTGCGATTCTTCACCAGCATTCGCGCGGCAAACTTCATGTCCTGCCAGAAAGCATCCATTGGGAGCCTCCGCCCTGTTTGGAACACGCCGACCTGATTGGCCGGAGCTTACCTCGGTGGATAAGACGCATGAAACGGCGGGACGTCACACTGGATTAGCGAAATTCGTCCGCGAGGACCGCGCGGATTCGGCACTCTACCTCAACGCCATTCCTCGCGGACCTAGCCCCTAGCTTGAGAGATGCCTCTTCGAGACGTGTGGGACTAGCGCCGGCCAAAGTTAAATACAATTCCTGCGGACAGTCGAAGATTATTTTGACGATTATTATTGGCATTCGAGAACTGCGTGTACATGTAGTCGGCTTGGAAGAGCCGCAGGCTGATTGCGGAACTCACTTTCAAGTCCAAGCCTCCTCCTGCCGTGAAGGCAAAAGCGTTGCTCGTTCCGAGTGGAGCGAGTGCCGAGCCGAGAGGACTGGTGTAGACAGTGCCTCCCGCATGTCCTCCGCCGAGCAGCACCTGCACAAAAGGGGTGAGCTTACTGCGTGTGCGCAAGGAGAACCGCGGCCCCGCGAGAAAGGTTTCAAACGTGAGCGACGCTCCGGAATTCGCAACATTTCCTTGCATGTATCCGCCGAAATCAAATGCAACCCCAAACCAGTGGTTCACGTTGTAGGCGACCGATGCGCTGCCGCCGTTCAAATTGATGCCGGTCCCCGTGATAACCACGTTCGCATGGACGTAGGAATATCCGCCGAAAAGATCAATCTTCGGCGCGTCTTGCGCGTGCGCGGGCGCGCCAGCGAGCAAAGCCGCAAAAAAAAGGGCTGTCAACAGAATCCAGCTCCGCTTCGTCGATTTTTCGATTCGGCGAACAGACACTACTTTCGTCAATTCGTTTAAGCAGCGCATCATTGCACCGTTATTGTCACTGTCGTGGAATGTGAATCACTGCCGGACGTTCCCGTCACCGTCAGCGTGTACGAACCAGCGGGGGTGCCTGTCGCTGCTCCCTGCACCGTTTCCGGCGCGGGGAATCCGCCGTTGCACGCGCTCGCAAAACCCGCGCAGCAGATGAGCATTGTTGCGAGTGCGAGGCGAGCAGTCAGGAGTCTGGAAATTTTTCTCGTGTGCTGCATCCGGAAGATGAGCGCACTGGCCATTGCGAAAATCGCGAGCCAGAGCACCACAATTGGCCCGAGTGGTTTTTTCCACGGGGCGCCAGTGGGCAAATGAGAGGTGGCTGAATTGCCCGTCGTGGTCACCGTCAGCGTGCTGGTTGCTGAGCTTGCACCGGGCGAGACGGACACGGGAGTAAAAGTGGCGTTTGCGTTCGCCGGCAGGCCGCTCACGGAAAACATCACCGTTCCGGAATATGTGCCACCGACGGCCGACGCACTGATCGTGTAAGTCGCCGAGTTGCCCGGCGATACGGATTGTGAGCCGATCGCACTCGACACCGAGAAATCCGTCACTGCGAAGTTAAGTGCGTTCGACGTTCCTCCGCCGGGCGATGGATTCGCGATTGTAATCGCCGCTGGCCCGGCCGTGGCGATTTCCGCGGCCATCACTGAAGCGGTGAGCTGCGTCGCGCTGACAAATGTCGTCGCGAGCGCAGTTCCCTTCCACTGCACTGTGGAACTGCTGATGAAATTTGTTCCATTGACGGTGAGCGTGAATGCCGCACCGCCGGCGCTTGCGGAAGTTGGTTGCAGCGAAGTAAGTGTCGGAACTGGATTCCCCGTCGCCGGATTGATTGTGAAAGGCAAGCTGTTCGACGTTCCTCCGCCGGGCGTGGGATTGAAAACCGTCACTGTCGCGGATCCATTCGACGCAATGTCGGACGCCGGCACAGTCCCGGTCAGCGACGTCGTGCCATTGTAAGTGGTCGCCAGCGCGGCGCCGTTCCACTGCACCACGGACGTTGAAACAAAGTTCGTGCCTGTCACATTCAACAGGAATTGGCTGCCGCCCGCCGTTGCAGAATTTTGAGAGAGCGTCGTGATCGCCGGCACCAGGTTATCCACCGTCAGCGTATCTGCCGGGCTTACTACACCGGGCAGGCTCGCCGTAATTGCAGTTGTGCCACCGGTTATGCCTGTCGCGACGCCGGATGAATTGACACTCGCCACAGATTGCGTCGTGGAACCCCAATTTGCAGTCGAAGAGATGTTTTGCGTCGAGCCGTCGCTGAAGGTTCCGGTCGCCGTAAACTGCTGCGTCACACCGACGTTAATCGTGGGACTGGAGGGCGTGACCGCAATGGAAACCAGCGTCGGCGTATTGCTCGTACCCACAGTTAGCGTGTCGGGCGGGCTCGTGATGCCGTTCAGCGTCGCGGTGATAACGGTCATTCCCGTTTCGACTGCGTTTGCCACGCCTGTGTACAGCCCGATTTGCGCAACTCCAGTGGATTGCGACTGCCACATCGCGCGCGGCGTCACATTTTGCGTCGTTCCATCCGCGTAAGTCGCAATCGCGGTAAACATCTGTTCGCCGGTTGGAGTTATCGTCGGATTTGCCGGCGTGACGGCGATCGAGACCAGCGGCGCAACTACGGTGAAGTTGACTGCGTTCGAAACGCCTCCTCCGGGACCGGGGCTTGTCACGGTCACGGGCACCGCGCCGAGCGCACTCAAGTCGCCCGAGGTAAGAGCGATGGTCAGCGCGCCGGAATTCACAAAAGTCGTAGCGCGGCTGACGCCGTTCAGACTCACGGTGGACCCGTTGACGAATCCGGTTCCAATCACGCCGAGCGTGAAAGGCGCACTTCCCTGCGTTGCATTCAACGGGCTAAGCGAATTGATCACCGGCGCCGGATTCCCCGTGCCGCTTTGCACGACGGTGAAAACCGCCGTGTTCGTCGGACCTGTAATCGTGATGTGACCTGTGCGCGATGGCCCTGTGTCTGTAGCAACGGCGTAGCCGAGAATCAGTCCGCCTGTGCCAGCCGGATTGATGTTCATCGTCAAAAAGCTGGAATCGGAGGCAATTGTCCACGGACACGTCTTCGTCCCACCGTTGATGGTTATCGTTCCCGTCCCGCCGCTTGCGGTGTAATTTTCCAAGTTTGGCGTGACGTCGACAGCGCCGCAAACGTATCCCCCGGCCTGTTGCACCGTCACTTGCTGACCGGCGATGGTGATGATTCCACTGCGCGCGCTGCCCGGGTTCGCTTGAACGGTCATCTGCGCTTCGCCATTGCTCGAACCTTCAAAGACGATGATAGGGATTCCATTGAGCGGCTCTTGAGCCATCCAAGGCACATTGGAGGACATCGTCCACGTACACGTTTGAGCCGAAGCCGTAACGTCGAATGGAAGAAACGCTCCGGCATTGGGTTCTGCTACCGTTCCGTTCGGCGTAACCATGTATGTGCAACTGCTATTGTCTGGAACATTGATCGTCGTCGAACCGGTTCCACCGCCAGGCGCAGGATTGGTTGCCACTATCGTCGCAGTTCCTGGCGTCGTCAGGTACGACGCGGGAATCGTGGTTTGGAATGCGGGGCACGTGTACTTCTGAAACCCGGAACCGCAGGTCTGCCCTTGTATCAACGTCCCTGTGAGTGGTGATCCGTTAAATGTAAAGGTCGTTACCGATAGCAGAGCTTCGCCGTAGATTGTGAGCGGTTGACTTTCACCAAGCACCAGTTGACCGACTGAAAGGTGATCAATGAGCGGAGAGTAATAGCTTACGGGAAATGTCTGCGTTACGGTGTTGTTCGCCGGATTCGGATCCGGTTCAGTTGCCGTCACGGATGCTGTGACGGTGGCTGAATTGGACGAGCCGAGCGCAATCGGCAAAAAGTCAGTAACAATCGAAATATTTTGTCCAACTGGAACCGTGCCGAGCATGCACGTCACGGTCTGGCCCGAAACGCTGCAACCGCCGATTGGCGTCGTAACGGTGCCGATCGATAAGTTACTGCTCAGCGTTTCCGTGTAAACCACGTTGTGGGCCGTCAACGCTCCTGAATTCGTCACGGCGCTGATGTATTGGTATTGGCCGACCACGTACCCAATCAAAAGCGGCGATAGATTCAGCTCGAGCGTGGTGCCGACATCGGCGTCCGTCAAAGTGAAATTTCCGCTGATGGTCGCGGCGCAGCTGGCGTTCGTCGAGACGGTCTGGGACCCGATATATGTTTGCCCCTGGCCGTAGCCGGATGGGTCCGGCACTGGGCTGGTAAAGAATTCAATCGTCAGCGTCGTGTTTGGAACGCCTGTGTAAGTGCCCGCAACGCTTACCGTGCCCCCGGACACCCCAATCGCGTTTGAAAATTGGGAAGTATCGCCAAGAGAGTCCGTTGCCGTCGCAGTGATGTATGTCGTACCCGTGCCGCCGCTCGAAGTGAGGACTGGCGCATTCAGCAGATTGTTTGGGCCGCCGGAGCTCGGATTGGAACTGCAAGGCGTATTGATGTTGGCGCCGCCCGTGCCAAGCGCGATTCCCAAATTACCGTTCGAATAAATTGAATTCCGGCTGATTTCGTTCTGCGTGCCGCTGGCCACCATCACGCCCGCGCCCTGGTTTGAATAAATCGAATTTCCAATGACGTGATTATTGAGAGCCGCGTTGCCGGCTGCATTGCCGACGTTAATCAGCACGCCATTGGCTCGGTTGAAGGCGATGACGTTTCCCGCCGTGCCGGCGAGGTTGCCGATGAACGAAGAATACGTCACAGCGCCGCCTGCAAGAGCCAGAACCTGAATGCCGTTGCGGCCGTTTCCGAGTGGATTGCCGCCGGTCACATCCGTGCCGATCATGTTCCCCAGAACCTCGTCACCGGCAATGACGCCGTTCGCGTTTACGATCGTGTCGCCCAACATCTGTATGCCGTCAAGCCGATTGCCCGAGATCAAATTTCCTGCGCCCGGCACAATTCCGCCGATTGTGTTCGCACCGGCCGAAGCTTCGTTTGGGACATTGCTATCGACGCCGACGTAGACCCCGATATCATCCGGCAGTGGCATTGTCCCTGTAATGTCAGTGCCGATGTAATTTCCCTCAATAATGTTCGAATAGGCCGCCGCTGTAAGCGCGACCCCGGGGTTAAAGCCGTTCCCCGAAATAATGTTTCGCGCCGCAGGAGTGGTTCCGCCAATCGTATTGCTGTTGCCAGCGTCGGTTATGTAAACGTCCCCAAGCGCGAGCGTCGCCCCGCTGTCCTGAATCGTTAGAATGAGCCCCGCGGATCCGGCCGCGTTTGTCCCGATCAAGTTGCCCTGAACAAGGTTATTCGACCCCGATCCCTGCGCGCCGGTGACAAAGGAGATGTCCAGGCTGCCGACAATTAGGTTTCCATCCCCTGCGGATACGCCTCCAATCACGTTGCTACCGTTCTGAGAAATTGCCGCGCCGCTGGTTGCGCCTTGGCTTTCAACCGTGAAACTTCCAGTTGGGTCCGTATTGAAGTAGTTCCCGATGAACGTGGAATCAGCGGCGGTGAGCAATATGCCGACGCCGGCAATCAGGTTCGCTGTAATGATGTTTCGTGCCTGCGGCGCAGTGCCGCCAACCGTAACATTTGGCGCCGTCTCGTAAATCCCAACAGTATTGGAGGCCGCGACCGTGCCTGTCGGGTCCGTGCCAATAAGATTGCCCTCGATGTACTGAGCCGCTCCCGTCGCGTCGATTCCAATTTCCCAATTTGTGAAATCGATCCCTCGGATAACCGCAACCGGAGCAAACGCGGGAATCAGTCCGCTGCCGCTGCCGGAATTTCCACCAGCGAGTGATCCGTCAATCTGGATCAGAACGACGGCGTTATTGCCGGTCGCCAGCGTATTGGGTGATGCGCCGGGTTGCGTGTAGCCATCAATCGTGACCGTGGTGGCGAGCGCGGGCAGGTAGGCGGGGAAAAATGGATTGTCGATGATCACCGGCTGAATCATGCAGACGTGCGTCGTCGCGTTGCAGTTCGGATCGGATGCGGGAATATCAAACGCAATGTTCGCAGCCTCCGGTGTCAAGTTGTTGGCCTCGTCGATGGCGTCGCGCAATGACCCCGGTCCGCTGTCCTGTGTATTCGTGACGACAAAAATATTTTCGGGATATGGCGCCGTCTGCGCCGGTGCTGGATCGCCTTCTTGCAGGGAGACGATGCCGCTGAGCGGTTGCTTGTTCACGCGCATCGCCAGCACTGCGGCGGGCGCCTGCGCGGAATCGAGCGACGCGGCGATTTGCATCGTAGCGGGCTGGGTAAGCGCATCCACGGTGTTGGCCTTTGTTGCCGCGGTGGTTTGCTGCGCGCTCGAAAGAATGTGTACCTTGCTGTTTCCGCTGTCGGTGACGAGCAAGTCGTCCAGCGTGGAAGTTGTCACACGGCCGGTGACAAGTTTTGCCGAACTTTGACTGAACCCGGCAGGCAAAGTGATTTCACCCCGCGATATCCATTCAAGCGAATTCACGCTCACGCGCGCGGCCATTTTTTTTCGCAGGGCGACCTGCGCGGTGAGTTGTGGCGTCATCTTTGCGGGAAAGTACTGAACCTTCCCACCGCGCCCGCTGACGGCGAGTGCGGGGGCAGCGCCATTTCCGCCTGGAATCGCTGCGCCAGTTACATTCTGGTGCTCCAAAATGTGCACTGTGCCGCTATCGTCGAGCGCCGCGATCGTCGGCCCCATGCCGGAAAAATTTCCGATGGCCAACGCACTGATGGAATAAGAAAAGCCTTGCCGCGTAATCTTCGCCGGCTGCACCGTGGCTTTGTCTTCGTCTGGAAGTGTGAGCTTGCGATCGCGCGCGTGAATCACCAGCATCTGATTTCCGGCGGCGACAGCGACGTCGTTCATTGCACTACCGTCAACGTGACCAATCGCGATTGAAGTTGGCGCCGCAGGGGTCGCGAAGGCTTCCGGTTGCCCGCGAAGCGCGCCCATCGGCGATTCGAAGATCAGCACTTGCGATTGCTTTTCGCCGCTCAGGCCCACTGCGATGTCAGTCAGTCCATCCGCTCGATTCACATCTCCCGTGGCCATCGCCGTGACGCTGCCGGGCAGTGCGATCTTCTGCGCGGGCGCAAATCCACCGTGTCCGTCTCCAGCCAAGAAATAAAGCGCGGTGCCGCCGCGATGCGCCATGACGAGATCCCAGTGGCCGTCGGCGTTGAAATCACCGGCCGCCAAAAAATCCGGCGGCTCGGGAACGGAAAATGCGCGGGCGTTCGGGAGAAAAATCGGCGGGTCGCTCGTCTGCGCGCTGGGGCCATAGTTCCACAGTGCGTTTACGTTGCCACGGTGAATGGTCACTACGCCGCCATCGCCGACGGCATAGCCGCTGGCGAGGTCGGGCATTCGGTCTTCGTCAAAATCCGCTGTCGCCATCGACAGCGGCTGCGCCTGGTGGTTGGCTAGCGCACTGACGGCGTCTTGATCGCCGGTATAGCTTGTCGCAATTTTCTGGCCGTCACGGAGATGAAGATACGGACCGCCAATCCCTGACGCGCGGAGCGAAGCAGGATTGCTTGGCCGCGACAGACCCTGAGTAGCGCGATGCGCACCGAGCGTCTTCGTGGAGGGCGACACATGGATTGACCGTGGCAAATTCGACCCCGGCGCACAAAGCGCGGCGACCCACGCGACCAGCAACAACGCAGCGGCTTGCATCGCCCGGCGCCCGCAGCCAGTCGCCAACCGAATTGGTAATCGTCCATAACTCGGCCCACGCATATCCATCTCCCCGAAACCAGAGTTCTTGCTACTGAGTAATGCGGAATCCGGGGGGAAATCGGCTCAACATTATTTAGGCTTCTCGATGCGGCAAATAAGGAAAATTACGGCGGCGGGACGATTGACTTCCACCGAAGCCAACGACTATGGTACGCATACCCTCTGTGCGGGCCGGTGCAGGATGTCTCGACAATCTGAATCTGTCAGCGTGCTTCTCGTAAAATGGCGGGAGGGAGATCAGGCTGCACTTCAAGCACTAATCCCGCTTGTTTACAGCGAGTTGCGCACATTGGCTCATCGCTGTTTGCGAGCCGAGCGCCCGGGTCATACGCTGCAGAGCACTGCGCTTGTTCATGAGGTGTACCTCCGGCTGTTGGGCCAGGATCCCGTTCCGACGCAGAATCGCGCGCACTTCATCGCCATCGCCGCAAAGCTCATGCGCCAAATACTGGTGGACTACGCCCGCAGCCGGCGCGCCGCCAAACGCGGCCCCGAAAGAAAAGTGGAACTAGATGATTCCTTCGACTTGCCTCAAAAAAAGGGCCTGGATGTGATTGCGCTCGATGACGCCTTGATCGGTCTTTCGCGCCGCGATGCCCAGCAGGAAAAAATCGTCGAGCTGCGGTTTTTCGGCGGCCTGACAATTGACGAAACAGCCGAAGTGCTGGATATTTCCTCGGCCACGGTAAAACGTGATTGGAATATGGCAAAAGCCTGGCTTACTCGCGAAGTGCAAAGAGGTTCCAGTGGAAGAAGCAGGGCAGTGGCAGAAGGCTAAGGAACTTTTCGGCGCGGCGTTGGAACGCGAACCGGGTCAACGTTCCGCCTTTCTGCGCGAAGCCTGCGGTACGGACGAAGCGCTGCTCGCCGAGGTTGAATCTCTCCTCGCCGCTCACGCCGACTCGGATGATCTTTCCGAATTTTCGATGCTCGGCGAATTCCCTCAACAGGCCACGCCACTTCAATCCATTGGCCCTTATCGCTTGATCGAAAAAATCGGCGAAGGCGGAATGGGCCAGGTTTGGCTGGCCGAGCAGACTGCTCCGATTCAAAGAAAAGTCGCCCTCAAGCTCATCCGCGCGGGCCTGTATGACGATGCGCTGCTGCAACGTTTCCAGGCCGAGCGCCAATCGCTTGCCCTGATGGATCATCCTGCCATCGCCAAAGTTTTCGATGCGGGCGCCACTCCCGCGGGGCAGCCGTATTTTGTGATGGAATACGTCGCGGGTGAACCGATCACGGCGTACTGCGACCGGAAAAAGCTAAAGATTCGCGATCGCCTCGAACTCTTCGAGAAAGTTTGCGAGGGTGTGCAGCACGCTCATCAAAAAGCAATCGTCCATCGAGACTTGAAGCCCGCAAATATTCTGGTTGTCGAACAGGATGGCAAGCCCGTTCCGCGCATCATTGACTTCGGATTGGCAAAAGCAATCTCTCCACTCACGCCCGGCGAATCCTTGTTTACACAAGGCGGACTCCTGGGCACTCCGGGATACATGAGTCCCGAGCAAGTGGACCCGAATTGCAGGGACGTCGACACTCGCTCCGACGTTTATTCGCTGGGCGTTCTTCTTTACGAATTGCTCACGGGATTTCTCCCATTCGACACCAAGCAATGGAAAAAGCTCCGACTCGATGAAGTCCTGCGCCAATTGCGTGAGGAGGACCCGCCACGTCCCAGCACAAAAGTGCAGGCGGAAAAGGAGTCTTCCACGACAAATGCCGAGCTTCGCGGCACGGAACCAAGACAACTGGCAAGCCTGCTCCACGGCGATCTCGATTGGATTACGCTGAAGGCGCTCGAAAAAGACCGTGCTCGCCGCTACGGCACGCCGTCTGAGCTCGCCGCTGATATTGCCCGCTACCTCAACAATGAGCCTGTAGTCGCGCGTCCGGCGAGCGCCGGCTATCGGATGCGCAAATACGTGCGGCGGCACCGCGTTGCAATGAGCGTGGCGGCCGGCTTGATCATGCTGCTTGCAGGATTCGCGGTGGTGCAAGCCATAGAGTTGCGCCGCATCACCGCCGAGCGCGATCGCGCCACGCGTATCGCGAACTTCATGACCAGCATGTTTCAAGTATCGGATCCGGGCGAAGCGCGCGGCAACAGCATCACGGCGCGAGAAATTCTGGACAAAGCCTCGAAGGATATCGACACCGGTCTTGCGAAGGACCCGCAACTGCAGTCGCAGATGATGTACACCATGGGAAAGGTGTACGAAAATCTCGGGCTTTATCCCAAGTCCCAGTCCATTTTTGAAAAGGCTCTGGAAATCCAGCGCGGCGCCTTTGGCCCGGAGAATAGCGAAACGTTAAAAACTCAAAACGAACTGGCAGTTGTCTTCTTTCATGAGGGACGATTTCCGGAGGCGGAAGAGAATTATCGCGAAGTTTACGCCATCGAGCTGCGCACCTTGGGACCCACGAATGTTGCCACGACAAAAGTGCGGACAAACCTGGGCACACTGATGATTCGCGAAGGGCACTACGCGGAAGCCGAAAAAATCCTGAAGGAATCACTGGCCATCCAGCGCAAAGCTTTGGGCCCGGATAGCCCGGAAGTGCTCGTCCTTACTTTGAACCTGGCGTCTTTGGAAATCAGTGAAGGTCACTTTGCGGACGCCGAAAAAATGGATCAGGAAACGATGGACGCCCACCGCCGCGTCCTCGGCGCGGACCATCCCGAAACTTTGAAAACCATGAATAACATGGTGGTGATTTTGAACGATGAAGGCCGCTTCGCCGAGGCCGAAAAACTTGGCAAGGAAACAGTCGACGCGCGGCGCCGAGTGTTTGGCCCCGATCATCCGGACACTTTGCGATCGGTGCTCAACTTGGCCACTGCGCTACAGGCCGAAGGACACTTTTCGGAATCCGAAGAAATGTATCGCGATGCCTTGCGCGGCCGGACCAAGGTCCTCGGCGCCGATAATTGGGAGACCTTGCAAATGAATCGCTCCCTCGCCATGGTCCTTTTGAGTGAAGGCCGGTACCCTGAAGCGGAAGAGAACGGTCGCACCGCGTATGAGGGCGACCGGCGGGTCCTTGGCACGCAGAATCCGGAGACAATCACCTCAGAAATTGCCCTTGCGGCCATTTTGGAAAAGGATGGCCATTGCGCTGAATCCGAGAAACTGGGCAGAGAGGCGGTCGACACGGCCCGCGCCGTCCTCGGCGCGAATCACCCGTCCGTGGCCGACGCCTTGCTAAGCGTCAGTTTGGCTGTCGCGTGTAACGGCCATTTTGACGAAGCTCAGAGCATGGTTCAGCAAGGTTATGAGATCCTGAATGGAATATCGGCGGCCGATAAAGAGAATGGCATCATGAAGAACTATACCTTGGCCGAAATCGCGGCCTTGCGGGGTCGTCGCGACGAGGCTCTTTCACTCTTGGGCAGCGCTGTCGTCCCCGGCTTTCCAACGACGCTCGCTTTGATGCTGGCAAGGGATCCGAACCTGAAATCACTCCACGGTGATCCGCGTTTTGGCGCTCTTGTTGCAAAAGCCGAAAAAGGCGTCGCAGCCGCGCAGCCACGCAACTAGCCGATGGGCATAGTCTAATAGACGGCCAATTCGCCCGGTGCGGCTTCAGCAGGCGAATAACGGAAGAACATTTAATCTGTTGCGATCGATGGAGTTCTTGATCGAGATTGTGGGTGGGGACTCGCGTTTTTTCCAGCGCTGAAAAGACTGCGCGCGGCGTCTGGCCTAAACTACATGCGGAGAATTGCTCTCTCGTGTTCCAGTGAATTCAAACCCCAGCCACAGGTGGCTTTTGGATGAAAGTCGGCGGCTCGTCCGCACTCGGCCCCCAGGCCGCGCGCACCGCGACATTAAGCATCCGAAAGTAAACGCTAAACCGGCCACGATGCTGATACCAGTGGCTGAACATAATATTTCGCAGAAACGTTCCTCGAGGCTGCGCGAGGAGTTCCTTGCCGCCGTCAACTCGACGCCAAGTCTCGGCCATCGCGCTATCACTGAAACTCGGCAACAAACTCCGAACCGCTGAAATAGTTTTGTCAAACCTGCTGAGAATCTCTTCGCAGCTCGCCGGCTACGGAAAGTTTCCAAGCCTCGGCGCATTTGCAGGATTGTTTTGGGCCAGTCGAAGGATTCCTGCCGGCACCGAGGCGAAATGGTTCGCAAGCTGACCGGCTGACGTGGATCTCTGGTGCGGCTTCCAAGTCAATTTGTCCTCGGGCAGACGCTCAAGAAATTGTCGCGTGATTGGAGCTTGAACCTCAAACTCCGCAAGAAATTCTTCGGCGATGAAGACGGTGATTTCCGTTCTTGCGAAAACAAGTGAGGCTTCAGTGCATTGGTAGGGGCGGTGGGGGTCGAACCCACGACCAACGGCTTAAAAGGCCGCTGCTCTGCCACTGAGCTACGCCCCTAAATGGGTCTGAACATTTTACACGAAAACAAATTGGCGCATAGCGAAGCCAGGATGAGAGCGAACATGCAAGTTGAGCCGCAAGATTCTGTTGAATTGATCTAGTTCAGCACCTCCGCGACGAGTGGCGCAACATGGCGCGCGATGGCGAGCGCTGATGTGAGGCCCGGTGATTCGATGCCAATCAGGTGGATGGCTTCCGGGACATTTGGATCCGGCATTATCACAAAATCAGCCGGTCCGCCGGCGGGTTCAGTTCCGACGGCATCGCGCGGCGGCACGAGTTTCGCGCGTAATCCGGAATAGCTTAGACGCAGGTCTTCCGTTTGTAACTCAGGCAACATCGCTTTCGCGCTGCGCGCGAATTCCTCGACCGGCAATCGATCGGATTCATAGTCGTCCTTTTCATCGACGTACCGCGCCGTGGGACCGACCAATACGGTATTCCAGACCGTGCGAGTTAAATGAACGCCGAGACTCATACCTTGCGGATGTGGAAGCGGATAGACAAGTCCCCGTACGAGTGAGGATCGCGAAGGGATCAGTTCTGCATATTCGCCGCGCACCGGATAGATGCGATAACGCGTGAAGCCCAGCATCGCAGCTACGTCGTCGGCATATAACCCCGCGCAATTGACGATGCAGCGCGCTTCGATGCTTTCGAGATTGGCGGCGCGGCCGCCCCCGGATGCGCCGATCTCCACTCCGACTTCTATAACGGCGTTCGAAGATGCCAGCGATGCGACGCGCGCGTGTGTGAGGATGTGCGCTCCACGAGCCGCCGCGAGCCGCGCGTAAGCTTTCACCAGATCCTCCGCGGCAACGATGCCCGTCGAAGGCACCCACAGTGCCGCGACGGCTTCGATGTGCGGCTCGCGCGCACGGATTCCGCCGCGGTCAATCATTTCAAGGCCTTCCACGCCATTTCTGCGGCCGTGCGTTTCCAACTCCTGCAGCGTATGTTCTTCGCCGACGTGCGAGGCGATCACCAGTTTGCCCGTGTTGCGGTGCGGCACGCCGTGCGCCGCGCAGAATTCGTGCGTCAAGCGGTTGCCCTCTACGCAAAGACGCGCCTTCAAGGAATCGTGTTCATAATAAATGCCGGAGTGGATCACGCCGCTGTTGCGCGTGCTTGAGCCCATACCCAGCTTCGGCGCGCGCTCAAGTAGAAACACGTCCGTCCAGCGCGACGCCAGCTCATACGCTACGGCGCAACCGACCACTCCACCGCCGATGATGATGATGTTTGCGCGCTCCATAGAAGTCCGCTCATGACAATACAGAATTTGCGATTTGACTTACAAGCCGGGGGAGACCCCAAACTCGCGCGAATCAGTAATCAATCTGCCGCGTCGCGCAGTTCCGAAAGCCGACTCTTCCCTTTTGCTTTCGACGGCAACATTTGCAGTTCTTAGGACAACCTGGCGTGAAATTTAGACCACAGCCACGTCAGCGTCGCCAATGAAATCGTCGCAGCCAGAATGAAGAATTCCACGCGGCCCATCTGCGTCAGAAGAATCAAGCAGAAGGCGACACCGAGCACGGACATTAGTCGCCCGGCGGGCGCGCGGAAAATCGCTGCATGCGGATCGCGACGCCGGAAAACCGGGAGCGTGCCACAGGTAATGCCGTACGTGAGAAGGCGCGCCACGGCAGATAAGCTCGCATTCCATTCAAAGTTGCCCACGAGCGCAAGCACCCAACCAAATCCCGCGAAAAAGAGGATGGAGATGTATGGGGTTCGAAATCGCTGGTGTACGGCGCTGAAGAATCGGGGGAAATCGCCGCGCTCACCCAATGCAAACGTGAGCCGTGGAGTCCCAAGCATCGTAGCTGCAAACCAGCCCCAAATAGATATCGTCGCTCCAATGGCCAGCAACCATCCACCCGGCGCTCCGAGAAAATTTTGAGCTGCGGTCGCGAGTGGCCGGTCAGTGACGGTTCCGGAAAGCACGGTTCCTTGGAAAACAATCTGGATGAGCAGATAGACGGCTGTGACGATCCCCATTCCGATAAGTAGCGCGAAGGGCGTGTCACGCCGCGGATTGCGCGTTTCGCTCGCGGGGATCACGGCGTTATCGAATCCACCGTACGCATAAAATAACAGCAGGATCGCCCGGAACCAGTTCCCGTGACCGGCCGGAGGCCAGGAGGTAAGATTGATTCGCCGGAGAAAAAAAAGTCCGGCGCCTACAAACACGAACAGAGGAACAAGCTTTGCTGCGACGAAGATGTTGCTTGCCTTCACACCCTGTCTTACGCCACGGATGTTGATTACCGTCAGGGCGGCGAAGAGAGTGGTGATGAGTGCCCACCGGATTTCAAGATTTCGCGCCGGCGCCCAGATCGCACTGAGGTACATCACGAAAAGATTCGCGCTCGCCCCGGCCGCCGAGATGCGCATCAACCAGGTGATCCAGCCTACTTGTAAACCGACGAACGGGCCAAAAGCTTCGCGGGCGTAGAGGTAGGGACCGCCCGCCGAGCGGAACTGTGCGCTAACTTCGGCGAAGCAAAGAACGATGACTCCGATGGCGGCGGCGGCGA
>Ga0335078_10006366_pt1 | contig 17481 bp, 14 predicted proteins | sample Lox_Sample_32_FD_206711 | JGI IMG/M metagenome (GOLD analysis project Ga0335078, IMG submission 206711) | Soil microbial communities from Loxahatchee National Wildlife Refuge, Florida, United States - Lox_Sample_3.2 | ecosystem: Environmental > Terrestrial > Soil > Wetlands | place: USA... | reverse complement strand
CCCCGGGCTGCCAGGGCCGCCCCGCGCCGAATTTCCAGAGCGCGCTCGACAGTTCGATATACGCGCTGGTCCAGGCTTCCAGAACGAAATCCATCATGGGTGCGGCCCCCGAGCGGATCCCACGCCGGCCGCCGCCGCTTCTTCTTGGACAACGCCGGCGGTCCCAGGCCATGGCCGGTACGGATAGGTGAAATGATGATCGCGGCTGAATCGCAACAGGGGATAACAATACTTCGAGAATGGTTCCGGCGCGCGGCCCATTTCCGCGACGACCCGCGAATTTTCAAATACCGTGTCCCACACGAGATACGGCATAAACACTTTCAGCAAGGATGCGCTGCGGCCGATGGCGCTACGCGAATTCGACAGCCAATTCACAACTGCGGAAAAATTTCCCTCGAGGCCCGGCCAAAACAGCGGCTCCATTTTCCCGGCGGATTCGGCGAGCGCGTGCGTAAGCTGGCCGAACGTCTCCGAACGCGCGCCCGAAGAAAGGTGATAAATCTCGTGGGCCGGATCGGGCTTTTGATGCAGCGCGACGATCGATTCGGCGACGTAGTCCACCGGAACGATATCGATTCGGTCGGCCGGCCGAAACGGCAACACCGGCAAGCCCGCGAGAAACACAAAAGCGCGGACCATGTCGAATTGCGTGGTTTCGGCGCGGCGGCTGTCGCCGAGCACGATGCTCGGCCGAAACACGATGCGGGAAACTTCGGGAAGCAGTTCCCGCACCATGTGCTCGCAGAATTTTTTGGTGCGCGCGTAGGGGTCGTAGTCGGAGCGGTTCCAGTCGATGGAAGCGTCCTCGGTCACCACTTCGTGGCTGCGATGGCCCGCGACGGCGACGGTGGAAACCTGGCTGAAGCGGCGCAGGCCGTGGGCGTCTTGCGCACGGCGAGCGAGCTGCGCGACCTCGAGCGTGCCGCGCAAATTCACGTTGAGGCAGCTCTTTTCGGATTTGCGGTTGAGCGAAGCCGCGCAATGAATCACCGAATCGGTCGTGCCGGCGAGGTGCGCGTAGCCATCCGCATCCAGCCCAAAATGCGGCTCGGTGAGGTCTCCGCGAAAAACGGTGACGCGCGTTTCGAGCGCGTCCCGGAATTGCGGAAAATCCATGTGAAGTTGCAGCGCGCGCCAGAGACGCTCGTTCGCTTCCTGCTCCGTCTTCGCCCGCACCAGTAGATTCAAGCGGTCCGAGTGGCGCTCCAGCAAAAGGGAAGCGACGTGGGCGCCGATGTAGCCCGTTGAACCGGTCAGAAAGATGGCCATGGATTAGTTTTCGGTCCCCGTGATGGACGCCGCTCCCGCGCGGGGCGGATCCTCGGGGCGCCGCGCTGCATCGCCGGCGTGCTGCAAGGAGAAAGCGCGGTGCGGGCGTTCTTCCATCGGGCGCCCTTCGATGAGCGGATAGACCCAGCGGCGGAGGGCCGGGATATGAATGTTAATCCAATAATCCCACCAGTCCACGGAGGAGGGATCGTAACCGAACGCCGCGCGCTCGTCGGGAGGAAGCGCGGCGGAAAGCAACTGCACGTTTTGAGCTTCGAAGACCTGCTCGTTGTGCAGGATAAAAGGCTCGTACAGTTCGATCAGCTTTTCGACGCGGGCGAGGTCGCGCTCGGCGCGCGCCAGCGGTGGTTTTTTCATCTGTAGCGCCGATGCGGCGCGATTGATGCCCTGGACCACGGCCTTTTGCGCGGGAACGGAAAATTTCTCGTAGCGCGATTTGGAGACGGGAATGGTGTCAAACTGCATGCGCATCCAGGTCTCGAGGTTCTGCTGCGAGCGGTAGTGCTTGCGGTGCGCGAGGCCGGTCAATTCGATCGAGCGCCCCATGTTGCAAGGATTGCTGGCGGAGGTAGCAAGTTGGTAAATCACTTCATGGCGGCGCGCGATGAGCGCAGCGGCGATCAAAGACATCCCGCGGCACACCATGTCCACGGGAATCACGTCCAGGCATTTGCGCTCGTTGGTCGGCAACTGCCGAAAATAGGTGCCTAGCAGGTAGGAAAGCGGCGCGGAAGTATTGATGCCTTCGTTCCAGCCGCGAAAGGGCTGGTCGGTGGACGTTTCGACAATCGAGGGGCGCACGATAGCGATGGGCAACCCGCCGCCGTGGCGCACGATCATGGATTCGGCGAGCGATTTGGTCAGCGTGTAGGTGTTGGGCCAGCCGAGATGACGCGCCCGGCGCGTTCCCGCGCGCGTCAGGCGATTGCGCAGCCAGCGCAGGCGATTTTTGCGAATTAAATTTTCCAGCTCCGGCCCCTCCGGCTCTTCGCTGCCGCGATGTTTTCCGAGCGCCTGCCGCCGCAGCGCCGCCGTGATTTCCGGACTTTCCGCGCGGGCCTCGGCATGGGCGACCACTTCCTGCAGCGAATGCCACTCGCGCTCCGCGTCGAAATCGGCGATCCCCAGCGGCGTGTAATTCGGCTGCACTTCCTCGACCACCCTGCCGTCCTTTCCTCCCACCACGTAGCAGGTCGAAAGGTGCATCAGCGCGGCATGATCCGATTCGCGCAGAAATTCGATCAGGTGGAGGACCGGCGTCACGTTGCCGGCCAGCGCTTCGCGAAGGTCGGGATTGAAATCCGTCAGGCCGGAGCTGTTGACGACGAGGTCCAGATTGAGCGCGAGTTGCGCTCGCGTCTCCGGATCAATGCCCAGCCCCGGCTGGCTCACGTCGCCTTCAACCACTTCGACGCGTTCGGAAACGAATTCCGCAAAGCGGTCGCCGAGCCGCTCCTGCAGCGGATCGAATACAGGCGATTCCTCGAATATTTTCTCGAAGCGCCGCTGCGCGGTGGCCGTGCGCTGGCGGCGAATCAGCAGGAAAACCTTGCCGATCCGCGGCACTTCATCCAAAAGCTGCGCCAGCCAAACCTTGCCGATGAAGCCCGTAGCCCCAATCAAAAGAATCTTTTTCCCCGTGAGGGTCTCCCGCACAGAGAGGCGTTCGGATTGTTTTTTTCCATTGAAGACGACCAGGGCGCGATGGTTTGCCGCCTTGGGACGATCCGCCGGCAGGATCGCTTTTTCGAGCAGCTCCGGATGATCCGTCATCCCGAGATTGCTCAGCAGGCGGTCCGCAGGAACGCGCCCGTCAGCGCTGCGCTCGAAAGCGCGAGCGATGGGGCTCCGCGGCCGTATCACGGGATCGAGCAGGCGGCCCGTGGCCACTCCGTTGCGGAATTCGAGCCGGTTGGAAACGAGCCGGGAGACGCCGAGATATTGCGCCAGTGGCCGCATCACATGGTCGAGCCCTTGGCTGACCAGCACCACGTTCTCCGCTCCCTTTTCCGCCACGCAGGCCCGCAGCCGCTCCACTCCTTCCGGCTTCAGCTGTTTCTTCAAGACGTATTCGAAATATTCCTCGCCGAGCGAATCCAGGCGGTCGCGCGTCACCCCGGCCAGCAGCGTGTGCAGCACGCGGGTGGCAAAGACGCGGTTACTGGCATAAAGGATTGGCCGGATCAACGCCAGCGCCAGCGCTCCTCCGCGGCGGGCCCAGCGCCCGGCGAACGTGTGGGAATTCCATGTGAAATAAGCCACGGGCCGGACCGCGCCGAGCGCCACCAAGCTTCCTTCCACCCGCCAAAATGTCAAGGCATGAATACCCTTCGGCGGAGGAGACGGAGGAATGCTCCCGGGAGGACGGTGGCCGTTCGAACTATTTTGGGCGCTCTGATTACTCAACGGTGAGTTCCGCTCCAATGAAGTAAGGAAGAATCACCCAGTCTGGCCAGATCGAAGCTATCACTCCCGGCCCCTGAATCGCAAGGGTTTGCGAAGGGTATGTGCGGTAGCTCGCTTCCGGTGGTACCCCGAAGTCGACCGGCCTCTGATACGACGTGGCATATGACCGGTCCCATGCCGGGCCAGCGACGACAGGCCCCGGGTTGGCCGCCACCGCGTACACGCCCTTTGCCTCTCCTGCTGGAACCACGAGGAGCGCTCCCACTTCTTTGTACTATTGGAGCGAGATTCAGCCTGCACCATTAGGTCCACCTATAAGCTTTCAGTTGAGCAAAGGTAACCTAAGAGGTGGCGTGTTGCCGCTTGGAGGCCTTGGCCATTTCCGCTTGCAGGCGCTCGCCGAATTCCACGCAGCCCACTTTCGACGTACCCGGCTCGACGGTGTCAGAAGTGCGAATGCCGCTCGCAAACAGGCGGTCTACCGCGGATTCGATCCATTCGGCCTCGCGCTTCCCGGCAAAGCTTTCGCGCAGCATCATCGCGGCGGAAAGAATCATCCCCACCGGATTAGCCACGTCCTTGCCGGCCAGCGTGGGCGCGGAGCCGTGAATGGGTTCGTAGAGCGATGGCCCCGTCCCGCAGCTCATCGACGGAATCAGGCCGATCGAGCCGGCCAGCGCCGCGCCGAGGTCGGTGAGAATATCGCCGAATAGATTCGAGGTGAGGATCACGTCAAACTGCGCGGGAGCGAGGACGAGCTGCATCGCGGCGTTGTCCACATATAAGTGTTCGAGTTTCACATGGGGATGGTCGGCGGCCATGCGCGTCACCGTCTTGCGCCACAGCTGCGAGGTGGAGAGTACGTTGGCCTTGTCGACCGAGGCGAGGCGCCCCTTGCGCGATTCCGCGCGCGCGAAGGCATACTTCGCGACGCGCTCCACTTCCGCGGTCGTGTATACGGCCTCGTCGGCGGCGCGCTCGCCGCTCGGATCGGCTTCTACATGATGCTTGCCGAAATAAATGTCGCCCGCGAGTTCGCGCACAAAATCGATGTGAACGTCTTTGGCGCGGTCGGGGCGCAACGGCGAAAGGCCGTATAGCGATGTGCGCAGATCGATCGGGCGCAAATTGATGTACAGCCCCAGCGCTTTGCGCAAGCCGAGCAGGCCGCTCTCCGGCCGCTTGGCCAAAGGAACGGCATCCCACTTGGGTCCGCCAACCGCGCCGAGCAGGATGGCGTCGGCGGCGCGGCAGGCCGCAAGCGTTTCAGCGGGGAGTGGCTCGCCCGTCGCGTCGATGGCGCACCCGCCGAAAGGGAATTCGGCGAAATCGAAGGCGTGGCCGAATTCGGCGGCGCAGTCCTTCAACACGCGGACGGCCACTCGCATAATTTCCGGGCCGATGCCGTCGCCCGGCAAAAGAACAATTTTCTTGGTCTGACCTGTCATCGTTTCGTCTCACAGAAATTCGATCGATTTTTCGCGGCAGGCAATCGCCGTACGGCGACAACTTTCCCACCGTTCAAACCAAACAGTATAGTCCGCATCGATCGCTCTGTCAGCGAGCGACCAAGAATCGAGTCAACTCATGTTGAAAGACTGAAAGAAGTTCGAGCTCTACAGTTTTCGGGTGCCGCACCCTTGTGCTCTTCAAGGGTGCGGGTTTTCTTATCGGCAACCACGACTCGCACAGAGCGATCTATAGGATCCTTCCTTGGCGCCTACGGGCCGCAACCGATAAAAAACCCGCACCCTTCACAAATACGGTGAAGGGTGCGGCACCCGAATTCGGCTGATGGGAAAGGAATTTCTTTCTTGACATACTTCCAGCAAGCGTATATTACTAAACCGAATGGTTAAGTATAACCGAGGACTCGACGCCACGTTTCGAGCGCTGGCCGACCCCACGCGCCGCGCCATCGTTTCAGCGCTCGCGCGCGGACAGGCTTCCGTCACCGAGCTGGCGCGGCCTCATCGCATGAGCCTGCCGGCGGTGATGAAGCACCTGCGGGTCCTTCGGCAGGCCGGCCTGGTCACGCAAAAAAAGTTCGGGCGCACGCGCCGCTGCCGGCTCGCCGCCCGTCCGCTAAAAAAAGCGGAAGCATGGATTTCCCAGTACCGCGCGTTCTGGGAGACGCAGTTCGACGCACTCGATCGATATCTGGCGCAACAGCCGACGGAGGCTCCGAAATGGCCAAAGAACAATTATCCCCAGAAACGACGCTGAAGCTGATACGAATTTTCCAGGCCCCACGTGAAAGAGTGTTTCGCGCATGGACCGATCCGCTCGAGCTGGGGCGCTGGTTCGCTCCTTCGAGCGAGTACTCGGCTGTCGTGCCCGTGCTGGAATTGAAGGTAGGCGGAAAATACTGCCTGGAGATGCATCACAAGGGAGGCAACGTTCATCGTGTGGGGGGAACCTATCGTGAGATCAAGCCGCCCGAAAAGATCGTCTTCACGTGGCGATGGGAGCTCGATCCGAGTTCGGACGAATCGCTGGTGACCATCGAGTTTCGCGATCTGGGGCCATCGACCGAACTTATGCTCACGCACGAGCATTTCCCGAATGTGGAACAACGGGATAAACACGCGCAAGGCTGGACCGGGTGCATCGATTCTCTCGCCCATTATTTGAACATGTAGGCTTGCGGTTTCCGGGATTCGCGAAAATTCGACTTTAAATCCGACAAACGAAAAAGGAGCAACCATGGCAATCGCTGACGCACTTGTGATGGAAATCGACCAGGAATCGAAAACGACCCAGCGCGTTCTCGACCGAATTCCCGAGGACAAGCTCGGCTGGAAACCGCATCCAAGATCCTATTCCCTCGGCCAGTTGGCGTTTCACATCGCGCGCGCCCAGGGTTTTTTGGTGGATGTGGCCAGCAAGGATTCATTTGAAATTGGCGATTTGAAGCAGCCGGAAGCCACGAGCAAGAAAGAAATCATGGACGCGTTTTCCCAAGGAACCGCGAGCGCCAAACAGACCGTGGCGAAGCTCGACGATGCGCGCCTCATGGCCACGTGGACCGCGACCAAGAACGGCAAAGTCCTCATGTCCATGCCGCGGATCGGCTTCATTCGCGCCATCGCGATGAACCACATCTACCATCATCGTGGGCAGCTTTCCGTGTATCTCCGTTTACTCGACGTGCCCGTGCCCTCGATCTACGGCCCCAGCGCGGATGAAAATATTTTCGCGTAAGGTGCGCGGTGTTGTGGGACAGCCACTCTTGGCTGTCCTGCCAGCCAGGAAAGGAGCGCCATGAAAGTGACGATTGCAGGCGAGAGTGCGGAATATCGAAAGTTGCGGGATCAATTGCTGGAAGCGGAAATTGCGCTGCGGGACCAAACTGAGCGTGTCGCGTCGCTCCGCAGGCAACTGCCCGAAGGTTCGCCGGTCGAAACCGATTACATTTTCCGCGAAGGGCCAGCCGATCTTCGCGACGAATCGCCGGAAAAGTTCCGGGAGGTGCGCCTCTCGGAACTCTTCGCTCCTGGAAAAGACACCTTGATCGTGGACCACATGATGTGGGGTCCGAACGACAAACTTCCCTGCCCGATGTGCAACATGTGGGCTGACGGCTACGCCGCCATCGCGCAGCACGTCAGCAACAAAACAAATTTCGTGCTGGTCTCCAAAGTGGAAATCGGCCGCCTCAGGGAATGGGCGCGCCGCCGCGGCTGGGACAAGATTCGCCTGCTCTCCAGCCATGACAACACGTTCAACCACGATTATTTCGCGGAAAATGAAAAGGGCCAGCAACCCGGCGTCAGCGTTTTCCGGCGCGCGCCCGACGGCAAAATCCATTTCACGTATACCACCGAAATGTCACGCCTGCCGGGGCACCATCGCGGCATCGATCCGTTCTCTCCGGTCTGGAATCTCTACGATCTTCTCCCGGAGGGGCGCGAGAACTGGATGCCCAAACATTTCTACTGATTTTGCATGCTAAAAAAAGACCGAGACTACCGAGGGGTTTTGTCCTGGCGCGCTGCATATTCCTTGGTAAATCCGTTGCGCTCGTTGGTCATCGTGAAGCTGCCGTCGGCGCGCACGGACATTTTGAGGTAATGGCCGTGATCGGTTTCGTTGAGATTCGCGAGAAACGGTTCGGGCGAATTGTGATCCGCGCCGCCTGCCGCCGAGCGATGGATCTGCCAGAAATCCTCGAGGCCGGGCGCGTCATGAACGGTCTGCCAGTATTCGGGCGAGCCGCCTTTTCTCTCGCCGTTGTTCATCACGGCGACGCGCGCGCGAATCGCGTCCACGAATTGCGGCGCGCCGGAATGCGGATCGCCGTGGCGCGTGGTGTGAAACACGGTCATCGTGCCGACGAGATTGTTCGGGCAGGCCAGCGCGTGCTCCTGGTTCCAGGTCAGATCGCCCAGATCGACGAGGCGAAAGCTTCCGTAGCGCACCACGATTCCCACCGACTCAAAATTTTCCGGCGTGGGGTCCTGCTCTTTTAATTTGGCCTCGCGGCACAGCGGATTGGGCACCCCTGCTCCGAGCGCGCCCGACATCGGTTCCCTGATCGTTTCGCCCGCAGAGGAAACCACTTGCACGTCGAGGCCTTCGACGGGGATGCGGTCGCCTGGCTTGGCCGTGATGGCGTGCGCGTGTTCGCGAACGGGCAAGTAGGACAGGAAGGGAGCGGATCGACCCGGTTGCAACTCGACCGTGTACGGACCGTGATCGACAAAATGGCGGATGGGAATGCGATTGGCGAGCTCAGCCGCGTTGCCGACGTGGTCGCCGTGAAAATGCGTGATTACCACGTAATCGAGCACGTTCACGTTGGCCAGCTTCAAGACCGCCATGATGCGGTCCGCGTCGCGCGTGATGCCCGGCGCGTTCGCTTCCGCGGGCGTGGCGGCGCCTTGATTGCCGGGGAAACCCGTGTCCACGAGCATCGATCGCCCCGAGGGTGAAACGAACAGCGTGGCTTGGCCGCCTTCCGTGTCCAGGAAATAAATGTCCAGGGGCTTTTTCTGCGGCGCTTGCGGCTGCGCGTGGACGACCGAAAGAGGGACAAGCAATGCCATTGCAGGGAAAAGACACATCTTCATATGCACGGGAATGCTCCTCATATTCTTGAGATGACGGCGCAATGTGGAACAGACTTCAGTCTGTGATGTTTCTTCCTTCAAAGGCATGAAACGGACACAGACTGAAGTCTGTGCCACCTATTCCGCGGCTACTGTGGTTTCGCTGCCGCGCTTGCGCATCACCTGGTGGGCGATGGTGAGCAGATCGCGCGTGGTGACATGCTTGGATTCATCGGCGAGCGCGGATACGCGGCGGTAGCACTCGTCAAGCTCCTCGCGAGTGGGAGCGTAGCCGATTTCGACAAGAGCGGCGCGCAACGCATTGCGGCCGGAATGTTTTCCTAGAACCAGTTGCCGCTTGGGAACGCCGACCGCTTCGGGGGAGATGATTTCGTAGGTGAGGGGATTCTTGAGGATGCCGTCCTGGTGGATGCCGGCTTCGTGGGCGAAGGCGTTGGCGCCTACGATGGCCTTGTTGGGCGCTACAGGTACGCCGGTGATCTCCGTCAGCAGGCGGCTCGTGGCATAGAGCTGGTCGAGATGGATATTGGTGGTGACGCCGGCGGTAGCTTGCCTTACGCGCAGCAGCACGACGACTTCCTCGAGGGCGGCGTTTCCGGCGCGCTCGCCGATGCCGTTAACGGTCAGCTCGAGCTGGCGCGCGCCCGCCTGCACCGCGGCCAGGGAATTGGCGACGCCCATGCCGAGATCGTTGTGGCAGTGCGCGCTCAGCGTGATGCCGTTCGCGCCGTCCAAATATTCGATCACTCGGCGAAACATGGCGCCGTATTCCTCGGGCACGGCGTAACCGACGGTGTCCGGCAGATTGATGGTGGTGGCGCCGGCGCGGACGGCCCGGCCGACCGCCTCGCAAAGAAAATGAATTTCGGTGCGGCTCGAGTCTTCGGCGGAAAATTCGACTTCCGCGCAGCGTTCGCGCGCGTAGCGCACGTTTGTGGAAATGGCTTCCAGGGCTTCCTCGCGCGTCAGGCGCAGCTTGTGGTGCAGGTGCAGGTCGGACGTGGCGAGAAAGGTGTGCAGGCGGGGATGGGCCGCGCCGGAGAGGCCGTCGAGCGCCGCATCGATATCGTCGCGGCGGGCGCGGGCTAGCGCCGCCACCGTGCAGCCGCGAATTTCGCGGGACACCGCGCGCACGCCCTCGAGGTCACCCGCGGAGGCGATGGGGAAGCCGCTCTCGATGATGTCCACGCCGAGCAATTCCAGCTGGCGCGCCATGCGGACCTTTTCGGGCACCGTCATGGAAAAGCCCGGGGATTGCTCCCCGTCTCGCAGAGTGGTGTCAAAAATGCGTACGACGTCCATAGCACTTTCCCCCGTCCTCCATTGCACAATGGAATGGCATGCAGATCAAATTTATAATAGTTGTGAGTTCTATAAGGTGGAATTATATCAGAGTAGGACGGGCTTCAGCCTGTCGAGGTGTCGGTTGGCGAAGGGCGGGCATGCCCTGCGATTTTGGGGGTGCGCGGGGCGGCGGAAAACCCGCAGGCTGAAGCCCGCGCTACTTGTAGCGGTCGTCGATCTCGATCTGATAGCCGGCGGCTAGGCGGTTGGTCTCATTGGCCATGCCCACGACGGCCATGAGTTCGTGGAACATTTCGGCGGTCATGCCTTTGCCTTCGGCGGAAGCGGTGTGCGAGGCGATGCAGTAGGGGCATTGATTGGAGACGCTGACGGCTATGTAGATTAGCTCCTTGGTTAACGCGTCGAGCGCGCCGGGCGCCATGATCTGCTTAATGGATTCCCAGGTGCGGCGGAGGGTTACGGGATCGTTGGCCAGCGCCTTCCAGAAATGATTGATGTAATCGGTCTTGCGCGTGGCCATAATGTCGTCGTACACGGCGCGGACTTCCGGACTCGCATCTTGGTATTCAATCAGCCGCGGTATTGCCATGGCTCGGCCTCCCAGGAAATTTGTGGCGCCGCGTGGACCGCATTGAATCCGCGATCCGCTTCGCGCCGCCCTTGCATTGTTTCACATGTATTGAAGAAGCGTCATGAATCCGAAGTCCATATGAGTCTGGTTATGGCAGTGGAACAGCGTCGCGCCGGGATTATTCGCGGTGAAATCCAATTCGGCGGTCGTATTCGCCGGAATCATCACGACATCCTTATTCAGGCCGGACAGCGGCTTTCCATCCAGGCTGGCGACCTCGAATGTGTGCCGGTGCAGGTGGAGCGGATGATCGTCCGTGCTGCGATTGATCGTCCGCAGCCGGTATCGCCGCCCCTCGCGAAGCATGATCGTGTCCGTATGGGGGAAGGATTTGCCGTTGATGGTCCAGGAATCGAAAGCGCCCTGCCCATGAAATTTGGACTCGAATTGCAAGGGAATGATTTCATCGGGCTCGCGCGCAATCGACTGTGACGAAGCAAAGGGCCGGTAATCCCATAGCGTTTCGGGCGGCTCGATCCATTTTGCCGCGCCTTGTTGGCCCACATATTCAACCACGATCCCCATACCCATTTTACGAAAGCGGTCGCGCGTCTCGCCCAGCACCCATACTCCGGGTTGATTCATCGTGACCAGCAAATCGATTCGTTCGGCGGGACCCAAACGGACCGCATCCATCGGCCCGGGATTGGGAACAGGGTTGCCGTCCATTGCCACCACGGTCATTTTGTGCGCGGCGAGACCGAGCCAGTGAACCAGGCTGGCGCTGGCATTGAGAATGTGCAGGAGCACTCGCTGCCCCTCGCGCACTTTGAGAGAATCGCCGAAGCCGAGCATGTGCCCGTCGATGGTGGCGTAATCGTAGGCAGCCTCCATCGTAAGGTCTCCGCTGGCTTCCATGAACGGGTTCCAATCGTGCAGCGTGAGGAATATTTCCTGGTCGTACGCGCCGGCGTCGTCCTTGGATTCGATGTAGAAGCAGCCGAACTGCCCGGTGTACGTTCCGCGCTTCAGGTCGCGACCTGCAAAGGTATGCGTGTGATAGTAGCGGAATCCCGCGGGGCGCGGCGTGAACGAATAGCGGAATTGCTTGCCGGGCGCGATCATCGGGCTGCCTTCCTCGGCCGCGCCATCCATGTAGGATGGAGTCCAAAGCCCGTGCCAGTGGACAATCTCTGGAATATTGTTCCGATTCAGGACGTCGATGACGATCGGTTTGCCTTCCGGCCAGCGAATCAGAGGCCCCGGCACACGCCCATTGTAGGCCACGGTATGAACGACTTTGCCGGGCGCAATCTCGAGCGCGAGGGGCGCAATCTCCAATTTCACGTCGGGCGGTGTGTCAGCGCCTGCAGGAGCGAGGGAGGCAAGCGTGGCCCCGGCGAAGGCGGCGCCGGCGTGCGCGAGGAACGCGCGCCGGTTCATCGCGCCCCGTGGATTACTGCGTGCTTTCAGAGCTTCCCGCACGGTGATGCGACCAATCGAAATACCTTCCAATAACGCATTTCACGATCAGGTGATCGGTTCCGGCGGTCGCGCCCACGCCCACGCCGATGTTGATTTCCCATTTCGGCGAAACAAAAAGGTTCACGACCGGATAGAACTGCTGCTGCTGGTTGTGCAGCGTGACGAAATTTCCAAACTTGCCGTAGTAGGAATAATATTCCAGGCCGAAATTGTACAATTTTGACGGCGCAAAAGTCAGCGTCGCCGCCGGACCGAAGGTCAATCCTTTCGGAGCGACGTTGGTATAGTAATCCTGCATTTGCTGTGACGTGAAGTTTGCGGGCGGCGGAACGACGTGGATGTCCCAGACCATCGTCGTATTTACCGACCAGTACCATCGGCCGACCGTCTGGTCAACGATGGGCATGAACTGCCAGGACCAGGTCGGATTCGAGAATGCCGGCCGGGCATATCCGAACTCGCTCGACAGGCTCACTCCGACCGGCCAGTGCCATCGAGGCGGGATGCGCACGCGGGGGCGAATGTGATCTCCCACCCATTGCACGCCGTTGCCGCTCTTTTCCGCCGTAAAAATATAAAGCCCGATCTCGGACCAGTCGTTGATCCCTTCGGTCAGCTCGACCGTTTCGTGCTCCTGGTGCTGGGTGGGCAGCATGCCGAATTCGGTCGTCGTGGTCCCCTCGACCGTGAAGTTGCTGTGCAGTTCGACGAGCAAGGTCTTAGGGGCCATCGTTTCCGAGGGGTACACCTGGATTTCGTAGTTGTCCTGGGCGCGAGCCGCGATCAGGCATACGGGGAAAAAAATAAGCGCGATCGCAAAGCGGCGAGCCAGATTGCGCCGGCCGGAGGTGAGCAGCATTCCCATGACGATTCGTTGGCTCCCGACTTTGTGCTTCAAAATTATCGCAGCTTTCCTGGCCGCCGCAATCAGTTTGTGTGGATCTCGGATGACGCCGGTCAGGAGTCTAAAAATCCATAAATACGAGCGGCCGATCCACCGGCCTCTCGAATCAGAGTCAGGTCCCGCCGGGCCAGGCAAAATGCATTTGCATTGCGAAGATGGGATGGATTGAAACACGCGGGAAATTCGAGCCGAAATTCCCTTCCGGCATGAACGAACCGGGGTTATGATTTTGCGGAAAACCAATGGGCCACATGGCCAGGATACACGCTATCTCGCTTTCTGTAGGTTCGCGGCGGTGCCCGCTGTGTGGAAGCGAAGACATTCTGCGCTCTCATCGCCGCGGCGTTCTGGAATGGACCATACTGATTCCCCTGCTCGTCCGGCCGTTCCGCTGCCGGCAATGCAGCGCGCGGCATCTGGCTTTTTTCTTTCGGCGGCGCCGCGTGAAAGAAGTCGAGGCCGCTGTGGGCGAACCCGCCGAAGAATAATCCGCGATTCCGAATGAAATTGGAAAATTCACGCGCGCGGGTGCGCTTTGTCGAACACCTCGAGCAGTTGGCGAATGGTGGCGTGCGTGTACCGCTGCGTGGTGGAAAGCGAGGAGTGCCCCAGCAATTCCTGAATCGCGCGAAGGTCCGCGCCATCGGCCAGCAAGTGCGTGGCGAAGGCGTGCCGCAGGGAATGCGGATGCAAGTCCAAATTCACGTTGGCCAAGCGCGCGTACTTCTTGACCAGACGCGCGACCGACCGCTGCGTCAATCGCGTGCCAAGGTGGTTGAGAAACACGGCCTGCCGGTCGCCGCGTCTGCCCGCCTTGCGCAAAATTTCCTGGCGCAGGGGCTGGTACGCTTCGAGCGCCTGCTCGGCCTTGCCACCGTAGGGGACGATGCGCTCCTTGCTGCCTTTGCCGCGCACGCGCAACATGAGTTCCTTGCGGTCCAGGTCGGCCAGGTTCAATCCGGTCAGTTCGCTTACGCGCAGCCCGGAAGCGTATAGCATCTCGAGAATGGCGCGGTCGCGCTTGACCATCAGCCGCCGGCTGTCCATCGCAGAGGGATTCCGGCGGCGCCCGGAACCGCGTTCCGGCCCGACCGCTACGCTGTCGAGAAACGCGTTCAGATCCTCGGCGCTCAGGACCGCGGGGATGCGCTTGGGCAACTTGGGAGTGGCCACCATGCGCGCCGGGTTTCGCACCACCAGCCCTTGCCGCACCGCGAATTTAAAAAAAGATCGAATCGCCGCGAGTTTGCGGGCAATCGAGGATTTTTCGAGTTTCAAATCGTGCAGATGCGCCACGAATTCGCGGATCATCAGGTGCGTGACGTCCTGGGGAGGCGGCATCGCTGTGCCGGGAGGAGTCAGGAAAGCGAGGAACTGCCCGAGGTCATTTTCGTAGCTGCGAATCGTGTGCGGGGAAGCATTTCGCACGGAACGCAAATAAGTTAAAAACTGCTTTACCGCGGAATCCATTTCCCCCTGCCCGGCCGCAAGTTTTGCGGCTTCGCAACGGCGCCCTAAATCACCGGCGCACGATGCAAAACATAAAAACCGCCGTAACTACGAGTGGCGCTCCGGCTAGGTTAAGCTGTCCGAACCAGGCTCGGTTCAGGATTGAGCCGTGCCCACGGGTTCGGGAACGGGCGCGGTCGCGGCGGGAACTTCCGGAAGCGCCGCTTCCCAATCGCAACCCTCCTTGATGCATGTTCGCACCGCGCCCAGCTTGCCGCGCTTCTCGACGATGAAGGGCGCGCCGCACTTCGGGCACGGCTCGGGAATCGGAAGGTGCGGCGTGGTGAAATCGCATTCGGGATATTTGTTGCACCCGTAGAAAACGCGCCTGCGTCCCTTCCTCGCGACTCTTTCGGTCAGTTCTCCGGTCTCGCACTTGGGGCACTTGATGCCCATTGTTTTGGCGCGGATGAACTTGCACTTCGGATAAGCCGTGCAGCCGGTGAATTCGCCGTACTGGCCGTGTTTTTTGACCAGCTGCGAGCCGCACTCCGGGCATTTTTCATCGAGCAGTTCGTCCGGTTGCAGGGCCTTGCGCGTGCCGGCCTTCAGGCGGCGCGTCGTCTTGCAATCGGGATAGCCTGTACATGCCAAAAACATTCCCCAGCGCCCGCGCTTGATGACCATGTCGCGGCCACAGTTGTCGCAGGTTTCCACCTTGGCCTCGCCGTCATCCCCTTCGGAGGGCAATTCCGGCGAGAGATCGCGGATAAAATCGCAATCCGGATAGCGCGAGCAGCCCAGGAAAAAGCCGTGGCGGCTGATGCGTTCGAGGAGTTCGCCCTCGCCGCACTTTTCGCACTTTTGCCCGGTGGGAATCCCGGCTTTGTAGGACTCCATCTCACCCTTGGCTTGCTCGAGGTCCGCGGCGAAGCGGCCGTAGAATTCCCGCACGGCCCTTTTCCAGGGAAGTTTTCCCTCTTCGATTTCGTCGAGTTCCTCTTCCATTCGGGCCGTGAAACCCACATCGAAAATATCCTCGAAACTTTTCACCAGCAGGACGCTCACTTTTTCGCCCAGCATCGTGGGGGCAAAGCGGCCCTGGTCCTTGGTGACGTATTCGCGCTCGACGATCGTCGAAATGATGGAGGCGTAAGTCGAAGGGCGGCCGATGCCTTTTTCCTCCAGCTCTTTCACCAGGGTCGCTTCCGTGTAGCGCGGGGGCGGCTCGGTGAAGTGCTGGTCGGGACGCAGGGATTCGAGGCGCAAGGCCTCGCCCTCGGTAAGCGGCGGCAACAGCGCTTTGGTCGCTTCCGGATCGGCGTCTTCGTCATCGTCGGCGGAGACCTGGTACACAGCCAGGTAACCGTCGAATTTTTGCACCGAACCGGACGCGCGGAATGTGTAGTCTCCCGCCGCCACATCGACTGTGGTCTGATCGAAGATCGCCGGCACCATCTGCGAGGCAACAAAACGCTGCCAGATCAGCTGATAGAGCCGGAACATGTCGTCACTGAGGAACGGCCTTACTTCCTCGGGCGTGCGGGCGGCATCGGTGGGGCGAATGGCTTCGTGCGCGTCCTGCGCATCCTTTTTGGACTTGAAGAAATTCGGCTTCTCGGGCAGGTAGGGCTGGCCGTAGCGGGAGCCGATCAGTCCGCGCACCTGGTCCAATGCGTCATTGGAAACCCGCACCGAATCCGTGCGCATGTAGGTGATCAGCGCAACCGAGCCTTCCTGGCCCAACTCGACGCCTTCGTAGAGCCTCTGCGCGAGGCCCATGGTGCGCTTGGCCGTGTAGCGCAAGCGGTTGTAGGCGGCTTGCTGAAGCTTGGATGTCGTGAAGGGAGGCGGCGCGAAGCGGCGCTTTTCCTTTTGCGTGACGCCGGCCACTTTCCATTGTGCTTTGCCGGCTGCGGCCACGATGGCGTCCGCCTCGGCCTGCGTGTGGACCTCGATGTCCTCGCCCTTAAATTTGGTGAGCTTGGCCTCGAACGCGGGCGGCTCTCCGGCGGCCAGCATGGCGTGGATGGTCCAATATTCCACCGGGACGAACGCGCGAATTTCCGATTCCCGGTCGACAATCAAGCGCAGCGCGACGGTCTGCACGCGGCCGGCGGAAAGTCCCCGGCGCACCTTGTCCCACAGCAGCGGCGAAATTTTGTAGCCGACGAGGCGGTCCAGCACGCGGCGCGCTTGCTGCGCATCCACCAAATTTTCGTTGATCTCGCCGGGATGCTCGAAGGCCGCCTTGATGGCCTTGGAGGTGATTTCGTTGAACATCACGCGGAAAATATTTTTTCGGGCAATGACGGGCTTGCCCTTGGGGGCGGCTTTCTTGACGGGCTTCTTGGCTTTCTTCTTTCCCTTCTTGCCGTTCCCGTTGGCTTCTTCGGCCGCGGCTTTTTCTTCTTCCGTGGGAAATTCGAGCTTCGGGCCGCTGAGCACATCGGCCAGGTGCGCGCAAATGGCCTCGCCCTCGCGGTCCGGATCGCCCGCCAGATAGACGGCATCGGCGGTCGAGGCGGCTTTCTGCAACTGCTTCAAGACGCTCGTTTTGTCCGGGTTGACTTCGTACGTCGGGGCAAACCCGTGCGCGATGTCAATTCCCAGCACCTTCTTGGGCAAGTCCATGATGTGCCCGTAAGAGGCCTTGACCGAGTAATTGCGTCCCAGATATTTGTTGATCGTCTTCGCTTTTGCGGGCGATTCAACGATAACCAGCGATCTTCCCATATCCTTGTTATAGACCTGAACGCCCGCCGAGGCGGGCGCTTTTCCCTTTCCGTTCCCCTAGCGTGGCCCTCGTTCCCACCGTTTGTCAACGCTTGATAGATGCGTCTTGTGTCCTTCTCGATTCTATCGTCGGCGGCGCAATCGCGTAAGATGCTGTAATGTCATTTCGTTAGTAGGTAATCCGCTTGTTTGGAGTTCGCGGCCCGTCCCCGGCGAGAGACGCCCCTACAAGAGAACTTTGAGGAATTGCTTGCCTGGCA
>Ga0335078_10006365_pt1 | contig 17483 bp, 10 predicted proteins | sample Lox_Sample_32_FD_206711 | JGI IMG/M metagenome (GOLD analysis project Ga0335078, IMG submission 206711) | Soil microbial communities from Loxahatchee National Wildlife Refuge, Florida, United States - Lox_Sample_3.2 | ecosystem: Environmental > Terrestrial > Soil > Wetlands | place: USA... | reverse complement strand
CACCACCAAGTCAAGCAGGCTCCCGGCTGGCAACTCACCCAGCCCCAGCCAGGCATCTTCCACTGGACCGCCCCATCCCGGCGGACCTACCGGACCACCAGATCGTTAGACGAGTGATTCGTAACTGATCGTCTCCGCCGGACCCGCCCGTCTCCGGTGAGCCCGGCGAGCCGGGCACCGAGGTAAGCGATCTGGCCGAACTGCTCGTGGGCTACCTCGACTGGTACCGCGACACGCGACACGGTACTGCCCAAAATCGCCGGATTGTCGGATTCGCAGCTGCGCACTAGCGTCGAGTCATTGGGCTGGTCGCCACTTGGCCTGATCAAGCACTCATGAACGCGATATGGGGCGCCTTCTCCCCGGTTCAAAGGCCGCGTTCGCGGACTGGTGGAAGACCACCGCCGCGGCCCGGTTCACCAAGATCCCCGCTGCGGCGCTGGACCACCGCCGGTTCTGGGACGCGATGCACGCCGTCAACCTGAAGCAGCTGGAGGAGATCAGCCGGGCGATCGCGGTGCGAATCGTGCAGTCCTCCGGCGTGGACGTCTCCTCGGTTGCGCTGGACATGACCAACTTCGCCACCTTCGTTGACACGGCGAACGGGAAAGCGCCTATCGCGCAGCGGGGTAAGGCCAAGCAGAAACGTGCCGACGCCACCTTGGCCAAGGCCGGCAAGAAGCTGGACGAGCTGGCCGCTACCCTGGCCCGCGGCAAGTCCCGCCGCGGCAAGGACAAGGTGGAGGCCGAGATCACCGCGATCACCGGCAAGCCATGGGTCCGGCGGGTCATCACCTGGGAACTGACCGGCGACCAGCCCAAAGACCTGCGCCTGACCTGGAACATCGACGTCGGCGCCCGCGCCGCGCTGGAAGAAGAAATCTTCGGCAAGCACGTGCTGATCACCGGCCACCACGACTGGCCCGTCCCGGAGGTAGTCGCCGGGTGTCCGCGTACGACCTGACGTGCTGGTTCGTGTACGACCTCATGTGCCGGTCGTGACAGGCGGTTTCCTGTTGGTGTCGTGATCTGGGTGTGAATGGGGTTCTGGCGGTCCCAGTGCGAGGCCGAGTTCTCCTTCCGCCAGCTCAAAGACACCCGCGTCGTGTCCTTCTCACCGATGCACCACTGGACCGAGCACAACATCCGCGTCCACGTCTTCACCTGCGTCCTGGCCCTGCAAACCGCCCACCTCATGCGCCGCGCCGCCGCCCGGGCCGGCCTGGACCTGTCCGTCCGCGCCCTTGCTCGGCGAACTCGCCGGGATCGGCGAGACCGCCCTGCTCTACCAGGGCGGCCGCGGCCGACCCCGAGCCCACCGCATGCTCACCGAAACCAGCCCGGTCCAAGACAAGCTCACCGAAATCTTCGGCCTCGCCCGTTACGCCCCCAGGCGCTGACATGGGTAATACACGAAAACCACCCCTCCGACCATAGATGACCAGCGGAAACAGTCACACCGCACCATGATCATCGGAAACTCGGGCTAGGCGCACCGGATCGGTGGCCCAGCCATCGCCCAGGGAAGTCACAGACGCCGACCAGCATCACATCTGGGGCGTTCCGTCCGGGCCGAGCGCTTTGAAGCCCAGATAGGGGACGAGCGCATCCGGCATTGATACCGAACCGTCCTGCTGCTGGTAGCTCTCCAGGATGGCAGCCATGGTCCGGCCGATCGGCATGCCAGAGCCGTTCATCGTGGCGACGAAGGACCGCGTGCCGTCCGTGCACCGGGTGCGGATGTTCGCCCGGCGGGCCTGGAACGTGCCGCAGTCAGAGCAGGAGGAGATCTCCCGGTAGCGCTGCTGGCTGGGCAGCCACACCTCCAGGTCATAGGTGACCTGAGCGGCGAAGCTCATATCGCCAGCGGCCAGCATGATGACCCGATAGGCCAAGCCCAGCTCCTTCAGGCATGCTTCCGCGTGGCCGATCATCTTCTCCAGCTCGGCCTGCGACTGGTTTGCGGCGCAGATCCGCACCATCTCAACCTTCGTGAACTGGTGCAGCCGCAGGATGCCGCGGGTGTCCTTGCCGTAGGACCCCGCCTCGGACCGGTAGCACGGGGTGTGTGCGGTGAATGCCAGCGGCAGCGCGGCCTGATCGATGATCTCGCCGGCGCACAGGTTCGTCAGCGGCACCTCAGCGGTGGGGATCAAGAACAGGTCCCGCGATCCAACGCTGGTCTTGAACAGATCTTCCGCAAATTTTGGCAACTGCCCGGTGCCAGTCATGGTCTCCCGGGTGACCAGGTTGGGCAGCGAGTACTCGGTGTAGCCGTGCCGCCGGGTGTGCAGGTCGAGGAAGAACGTCGCCAGGGCGCGCTCCAGCGCCGCGCCCGCGCCCCGGGCGATGCTGAACCGCGGGCCGGACAGCTTGGCAGCCCGGACGAAGTCGAGGATCCCCATCGCTTCACCGAGATCAACATGATCCTTCGGCTCGAACGCGAACGCCGGTGGGTCACCGTGGCGGCGGATCTCCACGGCAAAGTCTTCGCTGTCGCCGTCGGGAACCGTGTCCAGCGGCAGGTTCGGGATGCCGAGCAGCAGCTCCCGCAGCTCGGCCCCAGCCCGGTCCTTCTCTGCCTCTGCCTGGCGGATCTGCTCCTTGAGCCGACGTGCCCGCTCCTTCAGCTCCGAGACATCCCGGCCCTGCCGTGCCGCCTGCTGCACTTCCTGTGTCACCCGGTTGGACTCGGCACGGAGCTGGTCGGCCGTGGTGATGCTGCTGGTGCGCCGTGAGAACAGCGCTTCCACCGTGACCAGGTCCAGGGCGTAGCCACGGCGGGCGAGGCGGTGCACAGCGTCGGCGCCCATCTCCAGCAGGGCGCGGGGATCATGCATCAGTACCTTCTTCCATCAGTTTCCCTGCTGCCGAACCTAGCAAGCCATCGGCGTGCGTCCCCTCGCAACAGCGCCAGTCGGCGATTTTCTGATCCGCTTCCCGGTCAAGATCGGTTATCAGCGCATCGCTGATGCTCCGCATCTCAGCATCGGCAAAGACCATCGGCGTTGCGCAGGGGTCTCGGGAAGCATTACGTCCCCCGGAGCCAGCGCGTGCTGCTGCCACCAGGTGACCCACTTTCGCCGGATGCCCTCGCGCTGCGGCTCCTCGCGCCGGGAGTCCTGGCGCGAGGGCCGTGCTGGCCGAGCCAGGCCGCTTACTCGGTGAACGCTCATCGATGGCCATACCAGCGAGTAGAGCGCCCAATGAGCACGAGCTCGGGCCCTACCGCACTCGTGAAAACGCCCCCGAGGTACTACCGTTCGGGTCACAACGGCCGTTCGGGACCGGGGGCGGTCGGCTCAACCGCTGCGCAGAGGTCTTAACCATGGAAGTCCCGCTCACCCCACTCGAATTCGCCCGCCGGACCCGGCGTCTGCATGGCCAGCGTGAGGGGGTCATCGACGGTGATCTACGGCTGACGTATGCGCAGTTCTTCGACCGCTGCGACCGATGGGCGTCGGCGCTCGCGGGCATGGGCGTCGAGGCCGGGGACCGGGTCGCTACCATAGCGCCCAACACGCACGCGCAGCTTGAATCCTTCTACGCGGTGCCGCAGACCGGCGCAGTGCTCGTGCCGATCAACTACCGGCTCGCCGCAGACGACTTCGTCTACATCGTGAATCACTCGGGTAGCACCGTCGTATGCGCGCACAGCGACTACCTCGACACGCTGGACGAGGTGCGCGACCAGATGCCGCAGGTGCGCCACTTCGTGGCATTCGAAGGTGCGCAGGGCGGCCAGGACGGATGGGTCGACTACGAAACGTCGGTCGCCGCTGCGTCCCCGGGTTTCGAGCGACCCGAGATCGACGAGGGAGACCTGCTCACCATCAACTACACCAGCGGCACCACCGCCCGTCCCAAAGGCGTAATGATCACCCACCGCAACGCGGCGATCAACGTGATAGGCACCCTGCTGCATTTGCCGATCGGGGTGGGCGAGCCGTACCTGTGGACGCTCCCCATGTTCCACGCGAACGGCTGGACCTACACCTGGGCGGTGACGGCCGCCGCCGGAAAGCACATCTGCCTGCGCAAGGTCGATCCGGCGGTGGTATTCGGGCTGATCCGTGACGAACACATCAGCTTGCTATGCGCCGCGCCCACGGTGCTGATCTCGCTGGCGAACGCCGCACCGCAAGCTCGCGGCGACGTACCTCCCGGGGTGCACGTGGTAACGGCCGGGGCGGCGCCCGCGGCGGCCACCATCGAGCGGCTGGAAGGGGAATTCGGCTGGCAGGTCACCCAGGTGTACGGGCTCACCGAGACGGCGCCGTTCATCACCGTCTGCGCCCCGTTGCCCGAGCACGACGCACTCACGCCCGCCGGCCGCGCCGTGGTCAAGGCCCGGCAGGGCGTCGAATTGCTCACCTCGGGCGAACTGCGGGTGGTCGACGAGAAAGGGAAAGAGGTCGCCGCCGACGGGCAAAGCATGGGCGAGATCGTGGTGCGCGGGAATGCCGTTATGGACGGCTACTACCGCGACCCTAGTGAAACCGAACGGGTGATGGGCACCGGCTGGTTCCACAGCGGCGACGCGGCGGTGGTCCATCCCGACGGTTACGTGGAGATCCGCGACCGGATCAAGGACGTGATCATCAGTGGCGGCGAGAACATCTCCTCGGTCGAGGTCGAGGGCGTGCTGCTGCGCCACCCAGCCGTCGCGGAGGCTGCGATCGTCGGATTCCCGCACGACAAATGGGGTGAGACGCCGCATGCGTTCGTGGTGCTGCGCGACGGCGAGCAGGCGAGCGAGGAAGAGATCATCGCATTCGCCCGGGACCGGATGGCACGCTTCAAGGCCCCACGCGAGGTGAGCTTCGTCGGCGAACTACCGAAAACGGCGACGGGCAAGATCCAAAAGTACGTGCTGCGGTCCGGCGCCCCGAACCTCACCCGCCAGTAGGCACGGGATCGCCAGGTGCCCGAGCCCACGCGAGCCATCGACTTCCACGTACACCTGCCAACCCCCGACTGGCTGGACGGCAGCATGGCGGGCTACGTCGAGGCGGCGGAGGCGTACTTCCGCTCGCCGGTGCAACGATCGTCCCTTGACCAGCTCGCCGCCAGGTACCGGGAGTTGCGTGCGAGGGCGGTGCTGCTGGCGTGGGATGCGGAGACGGCGACTGGCCGCCCGCGGGTACCCAATGAGACCGTGGCCGAGGCCTGCCACGACCATCCGGATGTCTTTACCGGAATCGGCAGCGTCGACCCACACAAGGGGGATGCGGCCGTCTCCGAGGTGGCGAACATCGCCGGGCTCGGGCTGCGTGGGGTGAAATTCCACCCGTCGCTGCAAGCGTTCGCTCCCGACGACGCCTCGTACCGGCCGATCTTCGCCGCGTGCGAGCAGCACGGCCTGCTGGCCTTGTTCCACACCGGGACCAGCGGCATCGGCGCTGGCCAGCCAGGGGGCCAGGGCATCATGCTCGACTACGCAAGGCCAATCAGGCTCGACGCGGTTGCCGCCGCCCACCCGGGCTTGACCGTGGTAGCCGCGCATTTCGGCTGGCCGTGGCACATGGAACTGGTCGCCATGGCACTGCACAAGTCCAACGTATATATCGACATCTCCGGTTGGTCACCCCGACGCATCCCTGCTGAACTGACCAGCGAGCTTCGCGGGCGATTGCGCGGCCGGTTCTGCTGGGGCAGCGACTTCCCCTTCCTCGCACCCGAATGGTGCCTCGCCGAGTTCGACGCCCTCGGGCTGCCAGACGACGTGTCCCGCCAGGTGCTCTACACGAACGCGGCCCGGATCCTCCGCCTTGCCTAACTAAGCGACCGTGCCCAGGGCGTCATGCACTGCGGCAGCCGTTATGGATGATCATGATTTTTTGTCCCTAGGATGAGGCCGTGCTGAATATCGCCCCGCCGTCGGGCGGGTACCTGCGCTTTCCTCACATTCGCCAGGACCTGCTCGCGTTCGTAGCGGAGGACGACGTCTGGATCAGCAGCGTTGACGGCGCGCGTGCCTGGCGGTTGTCCTGCGACCGGGCAAAGGCAAGCCACCCGCGGCTGTCCCGTGACGCCACCATGGTGACCTGGACAAGCTGGCGCGATGGGCCGCCGGACGTGCACCTCGCCGCGGTGGCAGGCGGGCCTAGCCGCAGGCTCACCTATTGGGGCGATGCCGCCACACGGGGGTGGGCCGACGGCCAGGTGCTCGCGGTCAGCGCCCACGGCCAGCCGTTCTCGCACCATACCTGGGCCTACGCCGTCCCCGTTGATGGGGGGCCGCCTACCCGGCTCCCTTACGGTCCCGTGGGTGACCTCACGGTAGAGCCCGGCGGAACCGTCCTGCTGACCGCCGTCATGGGCCGCGATCCCGCGCACTGGAAGCGTTACCGTGGAGGCGGGACCGGCCAGCTGTGGGTGGCGCCCGGCGAAGCCGCCGATGCCATCGACAGCCAGCCAATATTTACCCGGATACTAGCGGACCTTGGCGGACATCTGGCGAACCCGCTGCTTGTTGGGGGCCGGCTGGCGTTTCTTTCCGACCATGAAGGCGTCGGCAATCTGTACTCCTGCCACCTCGACGGCAGCGATCTCAGGCGCCACACCGATCACACGGATTTTTACGCTCGCAATGCCAGCACCGACGGACGCCGGATCGTATACCAGCGCGCCGGGCAGATCTGGCTGCTCGACGACCTGGACGCCGACGCCCGGCCGGTCGATATCGTGCTCGGCGCCCCGGGCACCGCACGACAGGCTCGGCTGCTGGCCGCAGACGAGCACCTGGACGACCTGTCGGTGGACCACACCGGGCGGGCCAGCGCGGTCGAAGTGCAGGGCACCACGCACTGGCTGACGCATCGCGACGGGCCGGCCCGGGCATTGGCCGTGACGCCGGGCATCCGTGCCCGCTTTCCTCGCGTCCTCGGCACGACGGGCCAGGTGGTGTGGGTCGCCGACGCCGGTGGCCAAGACGGCCTCGAGGTGGCTCCGGTCAGCGGGATCCCGCCGGACGCCGGTGCAGGCACGGATGCGGGACCCCGCCGCCTGGCCTACGGAAGGCTGGGCATGGTGGCCGATCTGTGCGCCGCTCCTGACGGGACGAGCGTCGCGGTCGCCAGCCGCGACGGGCGGCTGCAGGTCGTCGACCTCGGCACGGGGGAAGCGGCCGAACTCGCCGTCTCGGATGCCGGGCCGGTCACCGGCCTCGCCTACTCCCCCGACTCGGCGTGGCTCGCGTGGTCGCATCCGGGTCCCGAGCCGCTGCGCCGGATCCGCCTGGCCCGCCTGGCCGACCGCGCCGTGGTGGATGTGACCGACGGGCGTTTCGCCGACAGCGATCCCGCGTTCACCGCCGACGGCGCCTACCTGGCGTTCCTGTCCAGGCGAAGCTTCGATCCTGTATACGACGCGCATTTCTTCGAGCTGTCCTTTCCCTACGGGTGCCGCCCTTACCTGGTACCGCTCGCCGCGGCGACCGCGTCGCCGTTCGCCCCTGTGCCTGATGGTCGTCCCGTCGAGGTCTCCGCGGACAAGGACGGTGGTGACACTTCGAGCGAGGGCTCGGGAGAGGACGGGAAGAGCGGCGAAGGGGACGGGCAGGCGCAACACAACCCGGTGACCGTTGAGCCGGAGGGCCTGACCGAGCGGGTCGTCCAGTTGCCGGTGGCCGAGTTCCGCTACTCGTCGCTGCGCGGCGTCCAGGATGGGCTGGTGTGGCTCAAGCAGGCACCATATGGAGCGCTCGGCGAGAGCGGCGCGGATATCGATGCCCCGGCGCCGCGGCCGGCGCTGGAACGGTTCGACCTGAAGCGGCGCACGTGCGACGAACTGGTCGACGAACTTGACTGGTTCGAGGTGAGCGGCGACGGCACCAGGATCGTCGTGTGCGATCACGGAGATCTCCGGGTGATCCCGTCCAGGCACAAGGTCGACTCCGACGACTCCGACGCCGATCCAGCCGTGGACTTGTCCCGGCTGCGGGTCATGGCCGATCCCGCGGACCACTGGCGCCATGCCTTCGACGAGGCCGGCCGCATCATGCGTCACGACTTCTGGGTAGCGGACATGGCGGGGGTGGACTGGGATGCCATCTTGGCCGCCTACCGCCCGCTGCTCGATGGCCTCGGCGGATCCGACGACTTCGCCGATCTTCTCTGGGAGTTGCTCGGCGAACTCGGCACCTCACATGCCTACGTGTTCCCCGCGCCGCAACTCACGCAGGCGCAGCCGGTGGGCTTGCTTGGCGCCGATCTGGAGTGCGACGCTGGGGGACGCTGGCGGGTAGCGAGGGTGGTGCCTGGCGAGTCCTCCGATCCGCGGGCACGGTCCCCGCTCGCCACGCCTGGCGCGATGATCCGGCCTGGAGACGCGATCACCGCGGTCGATGGGCGCCTCGTTGACTCGCTGACCGGACCCGCGCCGTTACTGGTCGGCGCGGCCGGCAAGGCGGTGGAGCTAACCGTGGATCCGGCCCTCGGCGGGCCGCCCAGGCGCGCGGTAGTGGTGCCGCTACGAGACGAGGATCGCCTGCGCTACCAGGACTGGGTGGCGGGCCGGCGGCGCCACGTCAGGGAACTCAGCGCTGGCCGCGTCGGATACCTGCACGTGCCCGACATGATGGGGGCCGGCTGGGCACAGTTCCATCGGGACCTGCGGGTGGAAATGACGGCCGACGCGCTCGTCGTGGACGTCCGGGGAAACCGTGGCGGACACGTCTCGCAGCTTGTCGTGGAGAAGCTGGCCCGGCGGGTAATCGGCTGGAACGTGCCGCGCGGCCTGCGGCCTGAAACCTATCCCTATGACGCGCCACACGGCCCGATCGTGGCCGTCGCCGACGAGTACTCAGGCTCCGACGGCGACATCGTCACCGCAGCGATCCGCATCCTGCGCCTTGGCCCCGTCGTCGGGACAAGGACGTGGGGTGGGGTGATCGGGATCGACGGCGCGCACTACCTCGTGGACGGCACGGCAATCACCGTCCCACGGCACGCGACGTGGCTCGACTCCTACGGATGGGACGTGGAGAATCATGGCGTCGAACCCGACGTCGAGATCGTCATGTCGCCTGACGACTGGGCACGCGGCGCCGATCCGCAACTTGACAGAGCGGTAGAGCTTGCCGTGGAATCACTCGCGGCAGGCCGGGCGCTCACGCCACCGGATACCGGGGATCGCCCAACCCGGCGCCGGCCACCGCTGCCTGCACGCGGGCCCGAATCTGGCTAGACGCGCCCGGGGGTCCAGGAGGGGTCACGCCCGCTGGGCCCACAGCGGCTTGTCGTCCTCATCGAGGACGCGCACCTCCACACCGAATTTGGCCAGGCCACTCCGGGACCGTGGTTGTATGTGGCTAACGTATCCCGCGGGTGTGCCGCGAGGCCACGCGAGCTTTGCTACGGAGCGTCTGGACCGAGACCGTGGGGATGTACCTGGAGAGGAGAAGCTCGATGGCCGATGATCAAGAGAACTCGCCCGGCGTTATCTCCGGGGTGATGCAGGAGTTCGTCGCGCAGCTGCGCGGAGTCACCGAAAGGCTTGAGGGCCTGACCGGGCTCGGTGTGTCCCTCCCGTCGATCCCGTCGATCCCGTCGCTGCCGCAGAGCCTGCGGGTCCTGCCCGCGCCGGGCGCCCTTTCCGCGGCACAGCTGAAGACGCTCAGCACCACCGTCGCCGCGCAGCGACACAGTGTCGATGCACTCAAGGCGCAGCTTACGGCGTTCGATGAGCAGCTCGTGGTGCTTGAGCGGATCCTCGAGCCGTTCGTGGAGTGGAGCAAGACCTGGGCCGACATCGAGCACCGGGTGATGAACCTTCGTCATGGCCTGGGGTCTGAGGGACACGCAAGCGACTCCTAATGCCTGTCAGCCGGCCGAGCCGCCAGCGATCTCGTAGGACCACAGCTCGCTACTCACCCCGACAGGCGCAGGCGCCTCGCCGCCACTGCGCTGCGCCGCGCTGCGGTGCCCGTGGCCGAACGCGGGTGAGTTCAGCCACGCCGCAAACGAGGCCTCGTCCCGCCAGCGTGTCACCACGAGCCAGGTGGTGCGCTCGTCGGTCGGCTTGAGGAGCTCGAAGCCCTCGAAGCCGTCCTGGTTGTCTACCGCGCCCGCCCGGGCGGCGAACCGGCGGGCTAGTTCGTCTCCGCTGTCGGCCGGAACTGTAATCGCGTTGATCTTCACGACGGTCATGTGCTCGATGATGCCAGACCCGCGGGTGACACGATGCGGCAGCCGTTTGGACAAATGATCCTTAACGGCTGCCGCGCGGTGCCCCCGCTGTCCGGCTAGCTCTTCCTCGGCGGCGACGATGACGTCGGGCTGGCGTCAGGACTACTTTCTTCGCGCCTGAGGACAACCACGGTGCGCCCGGTGACTGGTAGCGCGCCACCGCTCTCGACGGGCTCCCGATCCTGATCCGGGGCCGAGGTATCGAGGATCGGTTCCCACCACTCGCCCCATTGTTTGGGCAGCGTCCACTCGACGGCCTCATGGTGGGCGTTGAATAGCAGCAGGAACGAATCGTCGGTCACCCGCTGGCCGCGGCGGTCACGGTCGGCGATGCCCTCACCGTTGAGGAACAGGCCGACCGACAGGGCCAGGCCGGCGTCCCAATCGTCGTCGCTCATCTCGGTCCCGTCGGGCTTGCACCAACCAAGCGCGACGGAGCCTTGGACCGGTCGTCCATGCAGATAGCGCCGCCTGCGCAGCACGGGATGCTCGCGCCGCAACGTGATCAGCTCGCGGGTGAAGTCGAGCAGGTCCTCGTCGATCTGGCCCCAATCCTGCCATGAGATCTCGTTGTCCTGGCAGTAGGCGTTGTTGTTCCCGCCCTGGGTGCGGCCGGACTCGTCCCCGCCGAGGAGCATCGTGGCCCCCTGGGACAGCAGCAGGGTGGCCAGGAAGTTGCGCTGCTGTCGCCGACGCAGCGCGAGCACCTGTTCGTCGTCGGTGTCGCCCTCGGCGCCGCAGTTCCATGACCGGTTGTGGCTTTCGCCGTCGGCGCCGCCCTCGCCGTTGGCGTCGTTGTGCTTGTCGTTGTAGGAGACCAGGTCGCGCAGGGTGAAACCATCGTGGGCGGTGACGAAGTTGACACTGGCCCCAGGATGGCGGGTATCGGCCTGATAGAGGTCGGAACTGCCGGTCAGGCGCGAGGCGAACTCGCCGAGCGTGGCGGGCTCGCCGCGCCAGAAGTCCCGCACCGTGTCGCGGTAGCGCCCGTTCCACTCCGACCACAAGGCGGGAAAGTTGCCTACCTGGTAGCCGCCCTCGCCGATGTCCCACGGCTCGGCGATGAGCTTAACCTGCGAGACGACGGGGTCCTGCTGGATGAGGTCGAAGAAGGCAGACAGCCGGTCCACCTCGTGGAACTGGCGCGCCAGGCTGGCGGCCAGGTCGAAGCGGAACCCGTCGACGTGCATGTCCGTTACCCAGTAGCGCAGCGAATCCATGATCAGCTGGAGGGTGTGCGGGTGGCGCACGTTCAGGCTGTTGCCTGTCCCCGTCGTGTCGTAGTAGAAGCGGCGATCATCGCCCACCAGCCGGTAGTACGCGGCGTTGTCGATCCCCTTCATCGACAAGACAGGACCGAGATGGTTGCCCTCGGCGGTGTGGTTGTAGACAACATCGAGGATCACCTCGATGCCGGCCTCGTGCAGCGCCCGCACCATCGCCTTGAACTCGGCGACCTGCTCGCCCCGCTGACCGGCGGCTGCGTATTCGTTGTGCGGGGCCAAGAACCCGATCGAGTTGTACCCCCAGTAGTTCCGCAGCCCCCGCTTGACGAGGTGGGCGTCATGTAGGAACTGATGGACAGGCAGCAGTTCCACCGCGGTGACCCCGAGCCCGGTGAGGTACTCGACGGCGGCCGGATGCGCCATCCCCGCGTAGGTGCCCCGCTGCGCCTCGGGGATGGCGGGATGGCGGGCGGTGAAGCCCTTGAGGTGCACTTCGCAGATGACCGACTCGTTCAGCGGGATGTCCGGGGGCCGGTCGTTGCCCCAGTCGAAGTACGGGTTGTGGACAACAGCCTTCGGCACATGCGCGGCGCTGTCCTGGTCGTTGCGCGAGTTATCGTCGCCGAACGTATAGGGAAAACAGGCCTGATCCCAATCGGCCTGGCCCTCGATCGCCTTGGCATACGGATCCAGCAGCAGCTTCGCCGGGTTGCAGCGTTGGCCCCGCTCGGGCGCCCACGGCCCATGGACACGGTAGCCGTAGCGCTGACCCGGAGTCACCGCCGGCAGATAGGCATGCCAGCAAAACGCCTCGACCTCCTCCAGGCCCACACGCTGCTCCCCGCCGTCGTCGAACAGGCACAATTCGACGCCTTCCGCTACCTCAGAAAACAAAGAGAAGTTCGTCCCGGCGCCGTCGTAGGCAGCGCCGAGCGGATAGGAACGACCCGGCCAGGTCTCGATGCCATCGTTCATATGTGGTTGAATCCTGTTCTTCGTCTTCTTCGCCTTCTTTGTCGATGGCCGGGGTGACACGGCATCGGTCATGGCATACCTGCTCTGGTCAGGATGACGACGCTGTCAGGTGGGAGGATTACGCCTTGATGCGTCGATTCGACGCGGGGATCGGAGGCGGCGAGCAGCACCAGGAACTGGCTGTCCGGGAATGTCCAGGCTCCTACGCCGATGTTACTTGCCACCACAACTGGCCCGCGGCGGACGACGAGCCAACCGAGGTCTTCATCGCATTCCGTATCGATGCGGTCCAGGCGGGGGTCGGTGAGTGCGGGGATCTGCCTGCGGAGGGCGATCAATCGACGATACCAGGCGAGCAGGTCGGCATGCTGGTCTTTTCTTGGTTCGGCCCAGTCGAGCCTGGAGCGATCGAACGTCGCCGGGTGCTGCGGATCGGGCACGTCTGCCGGATCCCAGCCAAATGCGGAGAATTCGCGGCGCCTCCCGTCGCTGACGGCCCGGCCAAGCTCCGCATCGGAGTGGTCGGTGAAGTACTGGAACGGTGTACGTGCGCCCCACTCCTCGCCCTGAAAGACGAGGGGCACGAATGGCGAGGTGAGCAGCAGAGCAGCGGCGACCCGCAGACGGCCATCGCTCATGAGGGCGGCGGCGCGTTCACCGACGGCGCGGTTGCCGACCTGGTCGTGGTTTTGGGTACAAACCACAAACTGGCTTCCCGCGAGCCCTGCCGGAGGTCGGCCGTGCACCCGCCGACGGTGCGGGGAATATGTGCCGTCGTAGACCCACGCCTGGCGCAGCGCCTTGGCCAGCAAGGGCAGCGACCCGAAGTCCTCGTAGTAGCCACTCGCCTCGCCTGTCAGCGTGGCATGGAGAGCGTGGTGCCACTCGTCGGCCCAGGAAGCGTCTATGCCATAGCCGCCTACGTCGCGGCCGCGGACGAAACGGGGGTCGTTCAGGTCGCTTTCTGCGATGACGAAAAGCGGCCGCCGCACGTGCGCCGCCAGCGCGTCCACCTCGATGGCGAGCGCCTCGAGGATGTGCGTGGCTGACTCGTCCACGATGGCGTGCACGGCATCGAGGCGGAGCCCGTCGCAGTGGTAGTCGCGCAGCCACATCAGGGCGTTGTCGATGACGAACCGGCGGACCTCGTCACTGCCCGGCCCGTCGAAATTCACCGCGTCGCCCCAGTTGGTCTGGTGGTGCGGGGAGAAATAGGGCCCGAACTCACGCAGGTAGTTCCCCGCCGGGCCTAGATGGTTATAGACGACGTCCATCAGCACGCCGAGCCCGTGGGCGTGGGCGGCATCAACGAGCCGTTTGAGCCCCGCTGGGCCGCCGTACGCGTGGTGCGGGGCGAACAGGTCGACACCGTCGTAGCCCCAGCCCCTGCGGCCAGGGAACTCGGCCACTGGGAGCAGCTCGATGGCATCGACACCAAGGTTCGCCAGGTGCTCCAGGTGCCCGATGGCCCCGTCGAAGGTGCCCTCGGCCGAGAAGGTTCCGACGTGGCACTCATAAAGGACCGATCCTGCGAGCGACACGCCCCGCCAGCCGCTATCACCCCAGGCGAAGGCCCTATGGTCCACCACGCGGGACGGCCCGTGGACGCCGCGTGGCTGGCAGGCCGACCGCGGGTCGGGCCGGGGCGGACCGCCGTCGAGGCTGAAGGCGTAGTCGCTCCCCGGGCCTGCCTCCTCTGCGTGGCACGTCCACCAGCCGCCATCCGCCTGGCTCATCGTTATCCGGCGCTCGCCGAGCACGGCCTCGACGCGGCCGGCGCGCGGCGCCCACACTCGGAACTTGTGCATCATTCGTCCCTGGCCAATTCGTCCCTGGCCAACGCCGCGAGCACCGCGACGGGAAACCGCCGGAGCAGCGCGCGCAGGCTGATGTCGCCGCCTTCCATCTGCTCGTCGGTGAGCACATTGACCCAGGCGCCTCCCGGAAGCGTGACCGCGGTGTCGGCCCAGCCTTCCGCCAGGCGGGTGAGCAGGCGTGGCACGACCACGGCCAGCCCGCCGGTCCCGGTAACGGCCGGCAGGCCGGTCCGGGTGAAGGCAACCGCGTGTGAGGCCTTGTCGCCGAAGACGCGCAGCGGCTGGTAGCCCGAGCCCGGGCCGTACAAGTCGGGATGGTGGCGCCGGTGGCGCAGGAGGCGGTGGATGAGCCAGAGTTTCGTGCCGCCCTCGTCGCCGCTAGCAAGCGCCGCCTCTGGGCCGCCGTCTGCGAGCGCGTGGAGCAGGCGGCGGCGGCTGTTGTAATCGACTGGCCTGCGGTTGTCCGGATCGACCAGGGACAGGTCCCACACTTCGGTGCCCTGGTACAGATCGGGAATGCCCGGGCACGTCAGCAGCAGCGTTGTCTGGGCCAGCGCGTTGACACGCCCGCGCTCGACGATCCGATGCTCGGCAAGAAACGCCTCCATATCGGCGATGAAGCCCTCGTCAGCGAGAACCGCTGTAACAAAGGCACGGAGCGCGTCGTCGTAGCCCGCACACGGGTCGACCCAGGAGGTGTGCACCTTGGCCTCCTTGGCCGCCTTCTCCATGAAGGCGGCGGCCCGCGCCGACTCGATCGGCCAGGCACCCACCAGAGTCTGGTAGAGCAGGTATTCGGCGTTTAGGTCCGGCCAGCCGTCTCGTTTGTAGCGCTCCCCCTGCTCCGCCCAGCGCCGCAGCGCCCGCTCCCATTCCTCGGGCAGTTCGGACAGTACATTGATGCGGGCCCGCACGTCAGCGCTGCGCTTCGTGTCGTGCGTCGACAGGGTGAGCATCGCTTCCGGCCACCGCCGCGCCGCGTCGGCCATGTCCTGGTGGAAGTCCGCCACAGGGCGGCCGAAATCGCCGGGGTTGCCGCCTACCTCGTTGAGTGAGATCAGGGGTTGATAACGGTAGAAGGCGGTATCTTCCACCCCTTTAGCCATGACAGGCGAGCTGACCTGGGCGAAGCGCACGGCAAACGCGGCCTCGTCCTCGCCGGGGTGGTCGAGCACGAGCAATTCGCCGATGAAGCCCAGTAGCTCGGCATCCAGGTCATCCCTGCGCCGCCGGGCGTTGGCCACGGCGGCGGCCACCTGAGCGTGGTCCGCGGACGTGACTGGGTGCCCCGGCCGTGCGTACGTTCGGTAGACAGGGAACGCGGCGATCACCTCGCGTAGCGCGTCGCGCAGCTCACGGCGAGTGTGGTCGCGCTGTCGGCGATGCCCTTCGCATACGTCGGCAAGCAGCTCGGTGAGACGCTCCACCTCGGCGGCGAGCTCGTCGCGCATGATCTGACACTTGGCGCGGTGCACGACATCGGGGTAGCTGCCATGCTCACCGGTGAAGCGGGCATAGCTAGCGTGCATGGCCGTCTCGTTGCCCGCATCGACGAAGAGCTGGTTCGCCCGGTTCAGGAAGTCGTAGCCGGAGGTCCCTGCCACCGGCCATGACGCGGGCAGCTCCTCGTGAGCCTCGAGGATCTTCTCCACGACGACGTATACGCCCGCGGTGGCGTCGCGCAGCCGGTACAGATAGCCCTCCGGGTCGGCGAGGCCGTCCACGTGATCGACCCGCAACCCGTCGAGTATCCCCGCCGAGACGAGATCGATGACAAGGCGGTGGGTGTCCGCGAAGACGGCAGGATTTTCTATCCGCAGCCCTGCGAGCGTCTCAATGTTGAAGAACCGCCGGTAGGAGAGCTCGTCCGCGCCTGTCCGCCAGTAGGCCAGGCGGTAGTTCTGGCGGCCAAGTAGCTCATCGAGGGCGTCCGGGTCGCGGTTGAGCGCCTCGATCTCAGCATCGACAGCCGCCGCCACTTCCGGCCTGGCAGTGCACAGCCCGGCCAGGCGGTCACGCAGGACCTCCTTATCTCGGTGACGCTCGGCCACCGCGGCCGGGTCGGTAGACCGGGATTGCGGGAGGTGGCCAAGGGCGGCGGCCAGGCTTTCGAGTTCCACGGACCGTGCCTGGGCTGCCGCCCTGGCGAGAAGCTCGTCGAGCGTCCGGGGCGATAGGGGCACCTCGTGGTCGTAGTAACGCACGGTGAACGATCCACCCTGGCGCTCGACCGTCAGCTCCCCCGCCTCGAGCACCCGGCCGTAGTGGTCACCGAGGACAGGCATGAGCACGGTGGCCGTCAGCTTGCGCTGCGGCGGATCCCAGTCGATGTCGAAGTAGGAGGCGTAGAGGCTCGACGGCCCGTTCTCGAGCACGTCCCACCACCACGCGTTAGCCCGCCCCGCGAGTGCCATGTGGTTTGGCACGATGTCGAGCACCTGGCCGAGACCGGCATCAGCGAGCCGTTCGACAAGCCGGCGATGCGCCGGTGCGCCGCCGAGCTCCTCGTTCAGCCGTCCGTGATCGACCACGTCGTAGCCGTGTGTGCTGCCCTCGGCGGCCTGCAGGTACGGCGAGCAGTAGAGGTGGCTGACGCCGAGGTCGGCGAGGTAGGTCACGATGCCTGCAGCGTCGTCGAAGGTAAAGCCAGGATGGAGCTGGACGCGGTAGGTCGCGATCCGCGGTCGGTGGTTTGGCGTGGGCGTGGCGGCCATCGGGCGGCGCTCCCATGAAGACAGAGAGGGGCTGACAGGACGGCGGAGATCGCCGCACTCAGCCGGAGGCGGGCGTCTTGGCCTCCTGCCTTCCTTCACTCATCTCGGGCCGGCCTGATCTCTGGCCAGCCTGCCAGGGTCGCCCATCAGATTATGACAAGCACTACATCAGCTCGATGACCGGGACAGTCCGCTGCTCATCCCGGCGCGCTGCTCGAACGGGGGCGCTGCTCGAACAGGGGCGCTGCTCACACGGGGGGCGCTGCTCAAACGAGGGTACCGCCGCCGAGGCCAGCACGAGGGCAAGGTTCGCGTGTCTGGGGTACGGGCCTGGCGTACGAGCCTGGCATAATGAAAGGCGATGAAGAACTCTGCTGCTAATCGTTTCCCGGTAACCGTGACCCACCTGCCCGTCGTACGGTGTGATATCTGCAGGCGCACCATGGCGTACCGGCCCGGTCAGGTGAGTGCGGTCCTGACAGAGCACTACCGCAAGGCCCATCCAGAGGCGCTCTCGACGTCTTCCTGACGCCGTGCTTTCTGACGCCGTGCTTTCTTGGC
>Ga0335078_10006364_pt1 | contig 17485 bp, 14 predicted proteins | sample Lox_Sample_32_FD_206711 | JGI IMG/M metagenome (GOLD analysis project Ga0335078, IMG submission 206711) | Soil microbial communities from Loxahatchee National Wildlife Refuge, Florida, United States - Lox_Sample_3.2 | ecosystem: Environmental > Terrestrial > Soil > Wetlands | place: USA... | reverse complement strand
CGGCTGTGCGGGCTGCAAGTCTCTGAGGGGCAGTTGAACATCCACCCTCTCGCAATTGAAAGACGGTGCCCCCATGGCGATGACACCGACCGATTTTTCCAAAGGATGACCGCCGAAATGACGAGATTGAGGCCGGATGGCCGATATCGTTGTTTTTTGGGCTCTGCTTCACTCTCGGTGCAAATTAGGCGGTCATTGCGCGTTCGCATGAGTCGTTGCATCTTGCGGAATGAAAACATTAACTTGCTGGGCGCCTGCGCCGAATTTGCGGATTCTAACGGTCGAGCGCCATGAGGCGGATTGGGCGGTCTCGGTGAGCGCCGACGCGCATGCAATATGCCCAGCCTGCGGGCTGCGATCGCATTCGCGGCATAGTTCCTATTATCGAAAGCTCCGCGATCTCCCCGCACAGGGGGCTCCGGTCGAAGTTCGAGCCCGATTGACGCGCTGGCGATGCCGCAATCAAAATTGCGAGCGGCGCATCTTCGCCGAGCGCATTCCAGCGCTCGCAGCGCCGTTCGCGCGTCAAACCACGCGCCTCGCGGGCGTTGTTCGCCTATTCGGTCATAGCGTCGGCGGGAGGCCGTCGGAACGACTGATGGGCCGCCTTGGCATGCGCGTTGGGCACGCCACGATTCTGAGGCAGATTAAGCGAAGCGCGCGCTCCGGCGCGGCACGTACCCATGTCAAAGTCGTGGGCGTCGACGATTGGGCATGGAAGAAAGGCATGAACTACGGAACGGTGATGGTCGATCTTGAGCGACGACAGGTCATCGACGTTCTACCGGACCGCTCGGCGGCGTCGACAGCCAGGTGGCTCAAAGACCATCCCAATATCGAGATCATAAGCCGCGATCGCGCTGGGCTCTATGCCGAGGGCGCGCGCGAAGGAGCACCGCAAGCGCGGCAGGTCGCCGACCGCTTTCACCTCCTGCAAAATTTCCGTGAGGCGGTCGAAAGGCATTTGATTCATCCGGGACCGCCGCCGAAAAGAGCAAGCGAGATTGATGCGAATGGTTCGGCGCGGCCAAAGGCCAAGAATGACTCTCGGAGCGTTTCCGATGGCGAGAGGCATCGGCGTTCCACACAGCGAGCGGCGCGCGCCGCTCGAGAAGCCAGGTTCGAAGAAGTCAAAGTTCTGTTCGAGGCTGGCAAGACGATCACCGCGATCGCGAGGGAATTGGGTCTTGGACGCCGACGCGTGGAACGTTGGACGAGATTTATTGTCTTGCCGGAACGCAACGTCATGGCGCCCAAGGCATCGACGCCTGGCTGCTTCGAGGCGTTTCTGTCACGCCGTTGGGCCGAAGGGACCAGGTCCGTGCGCCACCTGTTTGGAGAGATAAAGCAACAGGGCTACGCAGGCTCCTATAGCCATCTGGCGCGTTTTATCATGGCTTGGAAAAACCCCGAGGGATCATTCGACGTGATTGTCGATACGCCCGTCGAGCTGTCCTCGTCGAAATTGTCGGCGCCAGATTTCAACGCTTGTTCGAAGTCGCCCGCAATTGATCCAGCGACTGGTCGACGCATTTCGCCGCTGACCGCAGCCGCGCTTTGCGTAAAGCCGAGGGGACAAATGACGCCACGGCAAATCTGCATCGTCGATGCGCTGAAAGCGGAGTCGAAGGATTTCGCGGTGATGCGCCAACTCGCGATGCGCTTTCGCGGCTTGTTTCGCGGCGGGTCGCTGGCAAAGTTGGACGAATGGGTATGGGATGCGATTTCCTGCAGCATCTACGCCATGCGACGTTTTGCGAAGACGCTGCGTCAAGATATCGACGCCGTGCAAAATGCCGTGTTGGAACCATGGAGCAATGGACAGACAGAAGGCCAAATCAATCGACTGAAGACGCTCAAGCGCTCCATGTACGGACGCGCGAGCACAGAGTTGCTTCGCGCACGGATGCTGCCGCTGCAGAATTTCAACTTGCACCGAGAGTGAAGCAGAGCCTGTTTAGATGTATCCCCACACCGAACTCATAGGGGCGATGCGCCCTGCCCTTGCCGATGCACTCCACCTCGGGCGCGTGCAGGCTGTAAATCTTCCGGCCGCGGTTCTTTTGGGGTACCGACACGAAAGCGCACGCCTCACCTTCACGGCTTCGCTGAGCCGAAACCACGCCAACTCGCCAAGCCGGAGAAAGCTCGCTTCATAACGTCTCTCAGCTTGCCCAAATTCTTTGCAATCGCCGCCTGAGCCGGCGTCGGAACGCGTGGCTCGCCGGGCGGCGCCTCCTTCCTCGCTCGTTGCGCCTCTCCGAGCCGCGCCGTCACGGCTGCGCGGATCGGCTCGAGATCGGCTTCGCTGAATGTCTCCTTGTCGAGCAGGCGAACGGCGGCGGCTTTGTGCTCGCCTGCGCAGATCTGCAAGATCTCGGTCGCGCGCTGGAAGGCTTCATCGATGAGATTGCGGATCGCCACGTCGATCTTGGCGCTCGTTTCCTCGCTCATCTCGGAAGGCTGCGGGCCGAGCCCCGGCAGATCGAGGTAGCGGGGCCGCTCGGTGATGAAGGACGCTTGTCCGATTTCGGCCTCCATGCCGTAGCGCGTCGCCATGGCGCGGGCCATTTCCGTCGCCCTTTGCAGATCGTCCGCGGCGCCGGTTGTCGCCTCGTGAAAGACGACCATCTCCGCCGCCCTCCCGCCGAGCAGCACGATCATGCGGTTCAGCAATTCCGTGCGGCTCATTAGATAGCGGTCCTCCGTCGGCATCTGCATCGTGTAGCCCAGAGCGCCCATGCCTCTTGGAATGATCGACACCTTCTTGATCGGATCGCTGCCCGGGACCGCCATGGCGACGATCGCGTGACCCATCTCGTGATAAGCGACGACCTCGCGCTCGTGAGGATTGAGCAGGCGCTTGCGTTTTTCCGGTCCGGCGACGGTGCGCTCGATCGCGGCGGTGAAATCCTCGAGCGTCACGGAGGGCGCCGCGCGTCGGGTCGCGAGCATCGCGGCTTCATTGACGATATTCGCGAGATCCGCGCCGGTGAAGCCCGGGGTGAGCGCGGCGATTTGTGCGGGATCGATGTCGGCGGCGAGCTTGATCTTCTTTAGGTGCACCTCGAGAATCGCCTTGCGGCCGTTCTTGTCGGGCCGATCGACCGAGATTTGCCGATCGAAGCGCCCGGCGCGCAGCAATGCGGGGTCGAGCACTTCCGGGCGGTTCGTGGCGGCGAGCAGCACGACGCCGATCGTCGGATCGAAACCGTCGAGCTCGCTCAAGAGCTGATTGAGCGTCTGCTCCTTCTCGTCATGGCCGCCGCTCAAACCTGATATGCCGCGCGCGCGACCCAGTGCGTCGAGCTCGTCGATGAAGATGATGCAGGGCGAATTGGCGCGCGCCTGCTGAAAGAGGTCTCTGACGCGCGCAGCGCCGACGCCGACGAACATTTCGACGAATTCGGATCCAGTGATCGAGAAGAAGGGCACGCCGGCCTCTCCTGCTACGGCGCGCGCCAGCAGAGTCTTGCCGGTTCCGGGCGGCCCGACGAGCAGGATGCCTTTGGGGACGCGCGCACCCAGACGGCCATAAGTCTGGGGGTCTTTCAGGAAGGCCACGATCTCCTGGAGCTCTTCCTTGGCTTCATCGACGCCGGCGACATCCGCGAAGCCGGTCTTGACGTCCTTCTCGACGAACACCTTGGCTTTGCTTTGGCCAACCGACATGAGCGGCCCGAGCCCCTGGCCGACGCGACGCGACAACAGGCTCCAAATAAAGAAGAACAAGGCGATCGGCACGATCCAGGACAGCAGGGTGGAGATCCAGGTGTTCTCCATGGCTCCGGAAAACTTCACCCCCTCCTTTTCCAACTCCCGCGCCACCGTGGGATCGACGCGAACGGTGAGCAATTGCTTGCGGCCGTCGGGGAGCGGCTCCTTCAAGGTGGCTCGAATGACCTTATTGCCCACCTCGACCTCGGCGATCTTCTTTTCATTGAGCAGCTGGTTGAATTCACTAAAGGGTATGACCTCGGTGGAAGTGTATACCGACCAGAGCTGCTGAAAGATCAGGATCGCAATGAAGGCCAGCAGAAAATAGCCGATGTCGAAATGCCACTCCCGCTTATTCTCTTTTCGCCCATTCTCCGGCTTAGCCATTGCTCTCGCCTCTCGCCTCGAACCGCGCCGCCTGTGGCCGACCGGTGAGCGCGGGCGGCTCCATCAGATGCTATCTTAGCCGGGATTCCCCGGATAGGCTCCGGTTCGACTGCGACGTTCCCCCAATTTGCGGCCTTTGACAAGGTTGCGCGGTCGCGTAGCGCTGCCTGGCACAGCAGGATGGGGAACGGCCGACCTGAGCCGATCTTCCGACCAGGGAAATCGCAAAATTGCCTGTCATCAAGACGCACTTCTCCCGTGGCTTGGCTCGAACTCATGACGCGCGAATGCTCTACGTCGTGGACGCCAAGGGCGGCGGCCGGAGTTCCGCGATCATCCCCAATATCTCCGCGAACAGGTCCCGTGTAATGGCGACCTCCGCCATCTGGAACGCGACATAGCGGCCATGGCTCACGACCTTCGCGCCGATCTTGATCAGCTTCTCCTTGAGCGTCGTCAGCGAGCAGTTTTTGATCGGCTCGGGCGTCGCCAGGGCTCGCAGAAAATTCCCCAGATTGTAGGCGAGCGCGTGAAGTTGGAGACGCACGGCGTTGGCGGCGAAGGAGCGACATGACAGCCGCGTCCAGGCGATCGCCCCTTTGCCCTCCTTGATCCATATGTGGACGGCCCGCTCCTCGCAAGCTGTTGGGCAGTGCTCCGATCAGATCGCTTGCGTCCATATGTCCGGCCTTTGTCGCGCTCGCACATGAACGCTGGCCAAGATGGTTTCCGCGACACAATTTCCAATCATTGTTGCGACCTTTGACGGCCGATGGATGAAGCGGAATGTCTCGTGTCTTGGATCGATCGATCACACCATCTGCTCATTTACTTGCAAGTTCTGGCATCGGCTCAGCACGGTTGCAGTTCAGTTGCTCCCCATGTCTGGCTGATCTCTATGTCGCGTCCGCCAGAGTGGCGGGCGCGGATTTGGCGGCGTAGCGCTCGCCTGTGACCATCAGTTTCCTGGCGACGCGGGCCGTTTTGTTGGCGAGCGCCACGGCGGCCAACTTCGGCGGCTTACGCTTAAGAAGGTTGACGATCCAGGGCGATCCACGCCCGCCACGTCGAACGTGTCGGATAACGGAAGTGGCGCCAACGACCAACACGCTGCGCAAGGCCTCGTCGCCAGCCCGAGTGATACCACCTAGCCTGACCTTGCCCGTCGTCGAATGGTCCTTCAGCGTCAAACCTATCCAGGCGGCAAACTGTCGGCCCGATCGGAATAGCTCAGGCGCCGAGGTCTTCAGCATCAGCAGAACTGTGCCGATCGGACCGATGCCAGGGATCTTAACAAGGCGCCGACTGCTTTCATTGGCCTTGTGCCAGGCCAGGAGCTTGGCGTCGACTGCGTCGATTTGCGCCTGCAGCCACGCATATTCTTCAGCTTGGGCCGCGAACAGCTCTCGAGCGAGGACGGGCACGCTCTCATCAGCTTGAATACGTTCGAGCAGTGGAGCCACGCCTCAGGCAAGAGCTTTGTCGCCATCGCCGCGGAAATCGGGATCGGCCGCGGGACGATCGCCAAGTGGGTCGAGGCGGATTCTTTGCCGGATCGTCGTCGAGTGACGCTGAAGCCGAGTTCGCCACTATATTTCCACGATTTTCTTGCCCGGCGATGGGCGGAGGGCGACAAGATCGGCCGTCGACCATTTCACGACGTCCTACGCAGGCAGCTGCTCCCATCTGGAGCGCCTTCTTTCCGAATGGCGGCGCGTGGAGCGTCCCGAGACGAGCCGGCGGAGAGAGCCGACGATAGAGGGCCGCGCCATCGATCCCGCGACGGGCTGGCAGATCTCTCCCGTCGTCGCGGCCGCTCTTTGCATGAAGCCGACGCGGATGCTCAGCCATTCTCAGGCCGCCAAGGTCGCTGTGTTGAAAGAAGCCTCTCCGAGCTTTGTCGTCATGCGCAGACTGGCAATGCGATTTCGTGGCCTTCTACGGGGCGCCGACGCCGGCAAGCTCGGCTCTTGGCTCGATGATGCGCGCCATTCCGGCATCCAGCTCCTACAGCAGTTCGCGCGGATCTTGAGCCGCGACATCGACGCCGTCAGGAACGCCATCGCCGAACCGTGGAGCAGCGGCCAGGCCGAAGGCCAAATCAACCGATTGAAAACGCTCGAGCGAGCCATGTTCGGCCGCGCGGGCATCGAATTGTTGCGCGCGCGAATGCTGCCAATCCAATAAATCCACCTCCCCGGAAAGTGACGAAGACCCCGCCAAAATGGCTCCCGACAGACGGTTTGCTTGCGCTCGCCTCTTTCGACCTTGCCTGCCGGAATCATCGTCCCGGCGTTTCCGCAGCGCTAACAACCACGGCTTTTGACCGAATCTGCTTGCGGTGGCTTGAGATCGGCACCTGATTGCCGAACTCGAAAGGCCCTCCTTCATCTCTCGTACAGTTGAGCGCCGCCGATACTCGCGACGGCGCGCTCGTGACACACGACCCTTCTCTGCCCTTCATTCCGCAACTGCGCTGGTCGTCCGCCGCCTTGCGCTCCGGGCGGGGTCTCCGTGAGCGACGTGGCCTTGCCAAAAGCGGCAACTTGGGGGAGGTTTGCCTCCGACGCGGGGCTTATCCGGCGAATCCCGGATAATAGATCTAAACTCGAGCGCTTGCGATGCATGACTTCGGCCACGCGCAATATCTGCCGCTCTCGCCGCAGGCCTTCGCCGCGCTCGGCGCGTTGCTCCTCGTCGCCGTGGTTGCCATTGAAATCCGGGTCTTGCGTTACGCCTACATGCAGCTTGGCATGAGCTCCCGCTCGGCCTTCCTGCTGCTCTTCGTGTCGCTGGCCGGCTCCTACGTCAACATCCCGATCGCCACGCTCGGCCATGAGACTTTCGTAACCGAGCGCGAGGTCGAGTTCTTCGGCATGGTCTATCGGGTCCCGCAACTCGTCGGATCGCGGGAGGTCGTGCTCGCGGTCAATCTCGGCGGCGCCGTCACGCCGACGTTGCTTTCGATCTATCTTCTCTCGAGGCACGGCATCTGGATTCGCGGAATCATCGCGACGCTGCTCGTTGCGATCGTCTGCCACAGCCTTGCGCAGCCGATTCGCGGCGTCGGCATCGGCCTGCCGATCTTCGTCGCCCCGATCGCCGCCGCGCTCGTCGCGCTGCTCGTCGATTGGCGCTATGCCGCGCCGCTCGCTTACGTCGGCGGCAGTCTCGGCGTGCTGATCGGCGCCGATCTCGCCAATCTCGACAAACTGCGGGGGCTCGGCGCTCCCGTGCTCTCGATCGGCGGCGCCGGCACCTTCGACGGCATATTCGTCACCGGGGTGGTGGCCGTGCTGCTCGCCGGAATAACCGGAAGACGCGCTGCGACGAGCGCGTGACGCAGGCGCGGCGTCACGCGGCGGTCGACGTCGATTTGTGGCGGTGGCTGTAATAGAACCCGAAGATCGCCAGCAAGACGACGCCCACTAGAGTGACGAGCAGGGTGGCGCGTTCGAGGAAGGCGATGAAGGGAACGGCCGCGCCCAGCACGACGCCGACCAGCGAGATCCGACGTTGGCGAGGTCGCTTTTAGAACTTCATAGGCTCGTAAAATCATCTTGCCTTGCACGGGGGCGCGCATCATAGGCATGGTCTCCCATCCAAACGTGACTCTGTGGGCCTGCCGGCCTTGCCTCGACGCTCGCGCCATTGTTTCCTCATCGCTGGATCAGCGCGTCAAGCTTGGCGGGATGAAAGACTTTCACGCGGCCTCAAAGCGGCCCGACTCGAAGGTAATCGCTTTCTAGCCGCCCATAAAGAGTCAGTCCGCCATGGGCTGTTAGTGATTGGTCCGTCATCGCCAATTTGAACAGCAACGTTTGCAACAACACCATCGCACCCGCCAGGTGAGTGATTACCAGAAATCAGCCGGCAGTGGGTCAGCTTGAATGGCGGCTTATGAAAAGCGGACCTTCGTGAGCCCTGCATGTCTGCCAAAGCGCCCTTAATACGCGACGACTACGCCCCATTTTTTAGAAGTCGGTCGAGTGGCGGCGCAATTGTGTGGAGCCGCAGTCGAGCGAGAAATTGGAGTCCGGTGGTAAATCCGCAACGCTGCCGTCCTGGTCGTCAGCGAGTGCGGACACCAAAGCCCATTGCTCGTGTGATCCTCGCCCAAGTCGTCGAGGGTCATAGAATATGGAAGCTGGTGTAGCCCGGCGCGATCGCGATCAAGCGCCATGCGCCTCCATGCAACGCTCGACAATGGATTCAAAGAGCTGGCGCAGAATGTCGCTCTCGCGAAAACGGCCATGCCGGTTCTTGGAAAACGTCGAGTGGTCTGGGACCTTGAACGTCCCTACCGGGAACGTTTCAACACAATCCGCCAAGATTGGACGTTCACCGGGTCAGCTTGATCTCTGCTTTGACCTACCTCGATTGGCGCAGGCTGGCACGAAACTCAGGGTTTTGGTTCAGCGCGGGATGATCGATCCGAAGTGATGCGGCGGAGCCACCGTGGGGCCCAAAATGTCGCTCGCCGACCGCCGCTATCCACTGCAGAATTCGCCGCGAGAAAATTCCGGAATTGCTGTGTGGCATGCCCTTTAAGCAGGGCTCGTTTACCAGGCTCTCCCACACGCGCCGCTAGTTCTGGAAGCGTCGCTATGAGAACGGCCACCAGGACGGACGCACCGATATCCATCCTGCCGCTGCCAGCTCCCGTAGATTGCGATAGCCCTCATACATGGGCGGCACTTGAATTCCACTGTCGATAAGCGACTTGATTGCGGCTTTGGCTGTGCGAACCGAATACTCCAAGGTGAAGACGACATCCTTCTCGATTTCGGCGAACTGTCCGACAAACGCCAGATTTTCCGCGCCAGCCGGCCGAACAGGCGGGCGATCGCCGGGAGCGCGCGGCATGAACTGGCTGGTGATATAGGGCATCATGCAAGGGATGGATGTTGAGTTCGTCGGGTCCATGACCTCCGCGAAGGTCGCGTCGTCGACGCGCAAGTGACGCAGCGCTTCCTCCAGCAATTCCTTGCCGCTGCAATCGGCCATTTTCTTTGCGATGAAATCTCCCGTGTTGTCGGGCCGCAGGCCGTAGCCCCACCAGATGAATTCTATGGAGCCGTCGTGGCCGGGATAGACGGGCGCAAAAACCGGATGGATGGTCATGAACCAGCTCGACCGCTTGAAGGTGATCAATCCCTCCCGTCCAAAGGTCCGGTCGGTCAATCTGAACAGGTGGTGAGGAAATTTCGACGATTTGGTCACGACGGTGAAGGAGAGCCACTTTGTCCGCTCAACTTTCCGGATGAAGTTTTCAGGGTCTCCGAAAGCGCCTTTGCGCTTTTCAGCGAGCCTTCGCCACAGCGACCATGCGCCGCTGACCTCGGCGTTCAGCGGCGCGGGGCTGCTCCAATCGCCCAATGTCGCCGCGTCGGTCATTGAACCATTTGTTACGAGCACAACGTCCTTGTCGCCGAGTGCGACGAGGTTCGATGATGCGTCGACGCAATTGCGGCGCGTGAGGGAAGCGACCCGATATTGGCCGCCGGCTTTCGGCTCGCCGAATTCCATGTCGACGACGGCGACGCCTTTCTGAAAATCCACGCCCTGCGCCGTCAACCACTCGACCGCCGGCAGCACGATGGAATGGAATTGTTCGTAGCGCGTATGATACACGCAGCCGAGATGGGAGATATCCGGAAAGAGATGGATGAAACGCAGGAGATAGCGTCGCATTTCGATCGCGCTATGCCAGGGCTGGAAGGAGAACATCGTGCACCACATCTGCCAAAAGTGACTATCGAAGAAATGATCCGGAAGAACCTCGTCGATGCGCTTGCCGGAAAGTTTCCCTTCGTCCAGGGTCAAGAGAAGGCGCAGCAGGGCGAAGCGATCACCCCAATCGAAGCCCATCGATTGCACGTTGAGGATTTTCCCATTCGCGTCGAGCAGACGAGCTGTGGCGCGCCACCCCGCCTCTTTCGTGAATCGGAAGATGTCTTCTGCGGCTGAGATGCTCTTATCGTCGTAAGACGGTATTCCCGAAAGCAAGTCATAGGTGCAAAGATATTTCTCCTCGAACATGCGTTCGCCGCGCATGACGAAGCCTTTGTTGGCGATGTGGGTGGCGTCAAGGGCCCCGCCCGCCGCGTTGGCGCCGTGCTGCGCGTCCTGATCACGTCCCTCTTCATAGATGTGGATGTCGTGGCCGGAAATTTTTCCGTCGCGGATGGCGAACACGGCGGCCGCGAGGCCGGCGATTCCAGCTCCGACTATATGGATTTGTCTGCTGTTGTCTGTCATGGGTCCGCTTCTACAGAAGTACTGATGGGAAAACCGCGTCCTTCTCGTCGGCCATAAGCCGGGCACCCACGCATGCCTTAAGCTGCAGCATTTGCTAGCGAAGGATTACTGGGGGCGGTTCGAATGCCGATTGGATCGAAATCGTGATTTGCCTACCTACGATCTCACGCTCGCGGGGTGCTGCGGAGCCAATGAGAGACTCACGACGCATCCAAACATCTATTATCCGGGGTTCGCCGGGTAGCGCCGATTCGGATGCAACTTTCCCCCAAATTTGCTGCGTTTGACAAGGCCGCGGCTCGCGGAGAGCGCCGCGCAGTTCAACCGAAGGCGGTAGCACATCGCCAGAGCCTCGCGGCGTCACGACGCGACCTGCGGGAAGAGCCAATAATTCCCTTGCTCGTCCTTATGGGGCCGGACAACCATCACCGAGCAATTCGCATGTCGCAGGATCTTCTCGGCGTTGGAGCCGAGCAGAAAAGTGCGCGCCGACGGGTTGTGCGCCCCGATGACGATGAGATGCGCGCCCCAATACTCGGCCTCCGCGAGCACCTCGTCGGCCACGGCGCCAGCGCGGAGCGCGATGGAAAAGTAATCCATCGGCACATTCGCCTTCTTCGCCATTTCCAAGAGCGTCGCCCGGTCTGCCTCTTCCCGTGCGGCGGCGACGGTTTCGGGAACGAGCTCGCGCAGATGGGCCGGCAGGGGTGGCAGAACATAGATCAGTCTAACCGCAGCATTGCTCAAGGCCGCTAACTGCGCCGCAAACTGGACAGCGGGCTCGGCAATCGCGGGCTCCGCCGTATCGATCGGCACCAGGATCTTTTTGAACATGGCCTTTCTTCCCTTTCTCTGCCTGCTTCGCGTCTCCCGGCAAGGCAGTTCGTCTATGTCGAGGTTGTCTCGCGCAGAGCGCGATGCAGAATCTTTCCCAGCGCGGTCTTCGGCATCTCGCGCCTGAATTCCACGACGCGGGGGATCTTGTAGGCGGCGAGGTATTTGCGGCAGTGCGTCGTGACGTCGGCGGCCGTCAGCGACGGATCGCGCGCGACGATGACGACCTTCACCCTCTCCCCTGAAAGCTGATCGGGCGCGGCGATCGCGGCCGCCTCGAGGACGCCGGGATGCATCATGATGACCTCTTCGACCTCGCTCGGATAAACCTTCAGTCCGGAGACGTTGATCATGTCCTTCTTGCGGTCGACGATGCGCACGAAGCCGCGCTCGTCGATCTTTGCGATGTCGCCGGTGCGGAAAAATCCGTCCGACGTCATGACCGCGGCGGTCTCCTGCGGCCGGTTCCAATAGCCTTTCATGATTTGCGGTCCCCGCACGCACAGCTCGCCGGCTTGGCCAATCGGGAGATCCGCTCCCGCGTCATCTCTGATCGCGATTTCGGTCAAGGGAATGGGAACGCCGCAGGAGCCGTTGAATTCGGTCACATCCGTAGGATTGCAGGTCACGACCGGCGAGGCCTCGGTGAGGCCGTAGGCCTCGACGATGGTCTTTCCGGTGATCGCCTTCCATTTCTCCGCCACCTCTTCCTCGAGCTGCGCGCCGCCCGCAGCGGCAATGCGCATGCTCGAAAAATCGAGCCGCGCGAAATCGGGATTTGCGACAAGCGCCTTGAACAGGGCATTGACGCCGGGAAAACAGCTGAAGCGATGTCGACCGAGCTCCTTCACGATCCCTTTTATATCGCGCGGGTTCGTGATCAGCACATTCGTCGCGCCGATCTTGAGCGACAGCAGGCAGCTCACCGTGAGGGCGTAGATGTGGGAGAGCGGGATCGCCGTGATGACGATATCGCGACCGTCCTGCAGCACGCGGCTCAGATGGGCGTGGTGCTGCTGGACATTGGCGACGAGGTTTCCATGCGTCAGCGCCGCTCCTTTCGGGACACCCGTCGTGCCGCCTGTGTATTGGAGAAGGGCGAGGTCGCCTGGCGCGATCGGCTCCGGCCGCCACAGCAAGGCTGCGCCTGCGCGCAATGCGTCTCGAAAAGAGACGGCGCCTTCGATGGACCAGCACGGCACGAGGCGTTTGATCCGCTTGACGATGAAATTAATCAGCGGCCGCTTGGGCCAACCCATCATGTCGCCGAGCTGGGTCGTCACAACATGCCTCACCACCGTCCCAGGCAAGGCCTGCTGCACGACGGAGGCGAAGTTCTCCAGCACGACGATGGCCTCTGCGCCGCTATCCTTGAGCTGACGTTCGAGCTCTCGAGCCGTGTAAAGAGGACTGCAATTGACCGCTACGTAGCCGCCTCTCAGCGCGCCGAGGAGTGCGATTGGATATTGCATGAGGTTCGGCATCATCAGCGCGATGCGCGCGCCTTTTTCGAGCTCGAGCTCTTCGTGCAAATAGGCGGTGAAGGCCCGCGAGAGCCGCTCGACTTCCGCATAGGTGATCGCCGCTCCCATATGAACATAGGGGTCATCGCAGAATCTTCCCAAAATCCTACGCTAAGCGGCGTCGAGTAGCTCGGATCGCGGGTTTCGGAGGGGCCGGAAGGCGTTTTGTAGCGGCTCGGTCGGCCAAACATAGTCCCCGTTGAAGGTGATGTGCTCCCAGCCGAGCGGTGCGATATGGGCGAGCAGATCGTGGCGGACCCGTTCTCCATTTGCGCGCAGTTCGGCTACGGCGTGGCTGAGATAGACCGTGTTCCAAAGGATGACGGCCGCGACAACGAGATTGAGGCCAGAAGCCCGGTAGCGTTGATTTTCGAACGTCCGGTCGCGGATTTCGCCGAGGCGATGAAAGAACACTGCCCTCGCGAGCGCGTTGCGCGCCTCGCCCTTGTTGAGGCCGGCGTTCGTTCGCCGCCTCAGAGCGGGGTCGCTGATCCAGTCGAGGGTGAAGAGCGTGCGTTCGAGCCGGCCTATCTCCCGAAGGGTCTTCGCCAGCGCATTCTGTTTGGGGTAAGCCGCGAGGCGACGCATCAGGATCGACGGCGCGACGGTTCCAGCTTTGATTGACGCCGCGAGACGTAAGGTCTCATCCCAATTTTCCCCAACGGTGCGGAAGTCGATAGCGCCGCCGATCATCGGGTCGAGAGATTTATATGTCGCGCGAGCATCAGCGACATATAGTCGGCGATCGGCAAGATCGCGAATGCGTGGCGCAAATCTAAATCCCGTGAGATGACAAAGACCGAACACGTGATCGACGGCGCCCGCCGTGTCGGTATAGTGCTCGCGGATGTCCAGAGAGCATTCATGATGAAGCAGGCCGTCCAGAATATGCGCGGCTTCACTGGCGTTGGCTGCAATGACCTTGGTGTGAAACGGCGCATAGCGATCGGAGATATGCGTGTAAAACTTGACACCTGGCTCCGAGCCGTATTTGGCGTTGTAATCGGCGCGCGCTTCGCCATGCCCGCCCGCCTTGAAAAATTGTCCATCGGAGGATGACGTGCCGCCATCGCCCCAGACTCTTGTGAACGGCTGTGCATGGATAGCTTCGATCAGGCACGCAAGCGCCGCTTGATACGTTTCGTCACGAACATGCCATTCAGCGATCCACAGCAACTTCGAATGGCTGAAGATCTTGGAGCTGCGCGCCATTCTGGCGAGGCCGAGATTGGTGGCGTCGGCGAGCAACGCCGTCATCAGCCCGATGTTTTCGTCGGGCGGCGCGCCGGTGCGAAGATGACCGAAGCGCTCGGCGAATCCCGTCCAACCATTGACCTCGGCGAGAAGCTCGGTGATCCGGAGGCGCGGCAGCATGCCATAGAGCCGCCGCGCGACATCGTCGGATTCATCGTTCTCATCCCTGCGAATAGGACTGATCGACAACCCCTCTGCGGTGATGGCCGCTTCGACAAGTTTGCCTGCCGACGCGAGTGTATCGATTTCCTCGAGCCGCGATTCAAGCAAGGCGGTTCGCTCGGCGCGCCAGTCATCGAAGCGATCCGGGACGGCAAGTCCCAATTCGCCTTCCTGTCGCCGAGCGACAAAGGCCTTCGGTGGCAAAAGAAAATCGCCGAAAGACCGGAACGCGCGGCTGCCTTCGACCCAAATATCTCCGGACCGCAAACTGTCGCGTAGCGCCGTCATGACCGCGACCTCGTATGCCCGGCGATCAAACGCAGATCCTCTTCCAACGAGCTTGCGCCATGTAGATTTTAGAAACGCGATCGGCGGGCGTTGTGGAAATTGTCTCGGCCGCGCTGCATAAAGTCCCCGCAACAGATCGAGCGCGTCGAGCAATGAGTCGTTTGGCTTCCATGAACGGAATACAAATGCATTGAGCAGGACCGGAATCATCCTGCGAACCGTTGGGTATCTTTCGACGATTTCGTTCAGATTGTCTTCGCGAGTGTTTGTGACGACAATTTCAGTTTCCGCGACAAGCGCTTTCAAGCGTTCCCAACCGAGCGAGCGTTCCACGGCCAAAACTTGATCCTCTCCAGACTCCTTCGCCGCCAACATGGCTTTCGCCATGTGTAGAAGCGCGCGCGCTGACGCGTCGAGAGCTTTCGCTCGATGGACAACATTTTCTCTGTAGGCGCGCTCGGCGCGACGGAATACGCCGCCAAGCATCTTGTCGAACATGATGAGCGTCGCGTCCGTGAGGATCGCTTCTGTCTCACGGGCGAACACGGCCAGAGTCGCCAGTCGGCGCGGCGTATCGAATCGCGAAAGATGCTGGGCAGTGAGAATGGCCGTTTCCTTAGCAATCGCCCTGTAGCGCGCGCGATGAATCCGTTGCTCGCGATCTGGCCCAACGCCCAGTCTTCGGACGAATTGCAAGCGTTCGATGACGCCAACCAAGTTCTTCTGCGTCGGCGCTTCAGGCCAATCACGCAACCAGGCGAGTGGCGTGCGATCTCTATCGTCTCTGACCGCTATCAACGCCTCCAGTTCAGCGATCGTCCGTTGTTCCAATCCCTCGACGAGATTCCTGTGGGCCTGCTTTCGGGCGCGAGCGCGAGCGGCCAAGCCGATGCGTTCCAAAATTGTCGGTGCTGGCAATAAAATGCCACGAGTTCGAAGACCTTCGATCATGGCGGCAACGATGACGTCGCCGCGATCCGTGCCAGCCGCCCCGGTCGTCGCTATCTTCGCGACAGACCGATAATCACCGCGGCTGAAAGGACGAACGCGTAAATGCGATTGTATTTCGCCGAGATGCTCCCAGCGCGTTTCCTCTCGACGGGCATACTCGTCAAAAATCCCCGGCTCGATGCTGAGTTGACCGGCAATGAATGACAGAACGTCCCCCGGCGGAATTTCGTCAATGCCAAGCACTCGACCGGGAAAGCGCTGGAAGGCGAGATGCACCGCAAAACCGAGCCGGTTGGCGTCGCGCCGCCGTCGACGGATCAGCCCCAGATCGTCGGGCGAAAGCGTATAGTGCCGGATAATTGCCGCCGGATCGTTGGGCGGATCGAACAGCGCCGCACGGGCCTGCGGCGAGAGGATTTCATGCTTCTTCATCGCCGGCTCCCCTGGTGCACAATCGGTTGTCGCGCAGCAGTCCGGCTTTGCACTAATTTTCAATGCATTAGTATCTGCGCAACTACATCGCCAAGATACCAGTGCACCTCCATGGGCGCCTTAGCGTAGGATTTTGGGAAGATTCTGCGATGACGCCAGTAGGATCGTACTTACACCTTTTTCTCTTGGCGGCGAAGGACCGGCCATTTCTCAAGCGCTTTCCCGAGGGCCTCGGGGGTTTTGTCTCGTAGGGGCGTGAACTCCAACGCGGCGCAGGTCAAAACCATGAGCGGACCGTCGTCGCTGAGGCTGGTGGGAATTTTGTGAATTCCAGGATACGACTCATTCGCGGCGTCGAACGCGTCTCGCACGGCCAGTGCGACTCGAGCCTCGGCGTTGAGCAAATGGGTATAACGGCGCACGACTTCTATATCCTTGCCTAAACGCGCCCTGGCGTCCTTTGCCATGAAAGGGTTTTCCTTGAAGAGCTTCTCTCGCCTGCGACGGAGCAGCCGTTCGAAACGCAACGCTGCGGCGCGTAACATTTGCGCTTCCTTGCCCTCCGCCGGCGCGACATCTTCGACTGCGTACACCACCTGGGCGACGCCGAGTAAATCGACGAATTTTTCGGCCTCTCGCCACGGCGCCCTCATCGCAATGCGCTTGAGCTCTTTTCCAAGATTGTCGGCGATGCTCTTCGTAGGCGTTGAATAGGCGTCGCCCGAGGTGCGCGGCATTTATGGTGACTCCTGATCTGAGCGCAAAACGAGCCGGAAAGGAACATTGGGTGGTGCAGGTGGTTCAGCTCACGGCTTTGCTGGCAATTGCTCAGGTCGTACCTTTACCGATCCCGAGATCCCCCTTGTCTCTTACGGCCGCGAGCAGCGCTGCGAGAATGGCGTAAAGGCCTTCGAGCTGAAGATTGGCTGTTGTCATGATCCACCTGCGCTGTCGATGAAACTATTTCTTGCGGCCGTGAATGCGAGCGGCGCATTCGCGCGATCTTGCGCCGGCGTCCGTCTCGAGGGGGCCGAACCCGCCGAGAGAATCCCGGCTCGCCCTTTCGCGTCAGGAGTCTGGATGACCGCTAAATTCACTTGAGCGCGTGAGGGAAGTCCGCGCGGCCTCGGTCCCGCTTCGCCCACCCATTCAGCGATTGCGAAGCTCGAGGGCGGCAAGCACATGGTCGTGGTAGCCGATGCGAGTCCCCTTCTCATGCACGCGAGAAAAGGCGATAGCTATCGTCGCAGGCAATTTCGGGAGCTAGCGTCGTCCTCGCGACCCAAACGAACAAGCGCCACCCATGTCAGCCAATGAACTCCATCAGGCGGCCAGTCCCTATCTTCTGCAGCACGCTGCCAACCCCGTGCATTGGCGCATGTGGACGCCGGCCGCTTTGCAGGAGGCTCAGGAGTTGCAGAAGCCGATTTTGCTTTCGATCGGCTACGCGGCCTGCCATTGGTGTCATGTGATGGCCCATGAAAGCTTCGAGGACCCGGCGACCGCCGCGGTGATGAACGAGCTCTTCGTGAACATCAAGGTCGATCGCGAGGAACGGCCGGATATTGATCACATCTACATGACTTCTCTCCACGCGCTCGGCCAGCAGGGCGGCTGGCCGCTGACCATGTTTCTGACGCCCGAGGGCGAGGCCTTTTGGGGCGGCACCTATTTTC
>Ga0335078_10006363_pt1 | contig 17488 bp, 15 predicted proteins | sample Lox_Sample_32_FD_206711 | JGI IMG/M metagenome (GOLD analysis project Ga0335078, IMG submission 206711) | Soil microbial communities from Loxahatchee National Wildlife Refuge, Florida, United States - Lox_Sample_3.2 | ecosystem: Environmental > Terrestrial > Soil > Wetlands | place: USA... | reverse complement strand
CGCACCGAGACCGACTATCTCTTCGACTTCTGGTCGGCGCTCGGGTGGACCGTGCTCACCGTGGGGGTCTTCGGCTTCTACGTGCTCTTCCAGCTGGTGCGGCGCCTACGCGACCACAACGCCAGGCGACTGGAGCTGCTCGAGGCCTCGGTGGCCTTCGCCTGGGAGCAGTCCTGCCGCCGGGGTCTCGACGCCGAGCTCACCCCGTCGTTCGAGCGCGCCGCGGGCCATCTCGCCACCATGCGCCGCCTCGACGCCGATCGGCGCGACCCCGTGGCGTGGCTGGTGCTGAGCGCGCTGACCGGGTGGCTCCTGTCGATCCTCGCCTTCGTGGTCATGGACCAGGACCTCATCGCCCATGACCGCGCCGAGGCCGGTGTGGAGTACGAGTTGTGGACCATCTTCGGGCGCCTGGGATGTCCCGTCCCGGGGCCGGACGTGCGGCGGGTGAAGGGTCCCGACCGCTACGCGCTGCGGATCGTGGCGCTGGTGGCCACAGCGGGCCTCTACGGCCTGTGGTGGTTGCACGACCAGATGGCGGTCCCGGACCGGCACTTCCGGGCGAACTGGTACCACGAGGACGTCCTGGCCGCGGCCGTGCAGGCACTGCGCTGAGGCGCGGTCGCACGGCGCGGGGGCGTCCCGCGCGGGCCGCGTCCGGTCGCGGCGAGCCGCCCGGAGCGCCCCCGGTAGGGGCAGCCCGGGGGCTACCGTCGGTGTATGGCTGACCCCCATCTCGACGCCTGCGCTCTCGCCTCCCTCGTCCGTGACGGCCTGGCGTCGCCCACCGAGCTCGTCGAGGACGCCATCACCCGGATCGAGAAGCTCGACCCGCAGCTCAACGCCGTGATCCGGCCGCGCTTCGACGAGGCCCGCCGCGAGGCCGCCGGCGGGCTCCCCGACGGGCCCTTCCGCGGCGTGCCCATCGTCTTGAAGGACCTGCTGTGCGACGGCGAGGGTGAGGAGATCCACTACGGCATGCGGGCGCTCAAGGAGGCCCGCTACGTCGCCCGCACCGACCAGGAGCTGCGCCGGAGGTTCCGCCAGGCGGGGTTCGTGGTGGTCGGCCGCACCAACGCCCCCGAGCTCGGCATCCTCCCCACCACCGAACCGGTCGCCTACGGCCCGACGCGCAACCCCTGGGACACCTCCCGGTCGACGGGGGGGTCGAGCGGGGGGAGCGCCGCCGCGGTGGCGTCGGGCATGGTGCCGGTGGCGCACGCCAACGACGGCGGCGGGTCGATCCGCATCCCCGCCAGTGCGTGCGGCCTGGTCGGGCTGAAGCCCACACGCGCCCGGGTGTCACTGGCACCGGAGTTCGGTGACGTGATGGGTGGCCTCGTGTGCGAGCTGGCGGTGACGCGCACGGTGCGGGACACGGCCGCGGTCCTCGACGCCGTCGCCGGCGCCGTGCCCGGCGATCCGTACGTGGCGCCGCCGCCGCTGCGTCCCTACGCCGACGACGTCGGCGCCGACCCCGGCCGCCTGCGCATCGGCGTCCAGACCGATGCCTTCGGCGGTGTGAGCACCACCCATCCGGACTGCGTGGCGGCGGTCGACGCCACCGCATCGCTGCTGGCCTCCCTCGGCCACGCCGTCGACACCACCCACATCGACGCCCTCGACGATCCGACATTCGTGAGCAGTTTCGTCCTCGTGTGGTCGGCCGGCGTCGCCTACGACCTCGACCACTACTGGCCCGCACACCTCGGACGCCCCATCGCCCACGACGACGTGGAGCCGCTCACGTGGGCCCTGGCCGACGTGGCCCGGGGCGCAGACGCCGGTGCGTTCCTCGCCGCCCGCCAGCAGCTCCAGACCGTGGGGCGCGCCATGGGGGCGTGGCACGCGTCGGGGTTCGACCTGCTCCTCACCCCGACCATCGCCGAGCCCCCACCGCCGCTCGGCGAGTTCGACTCACCTCCCGACAACCCCCTGCACGGGCTGTTCCGGGCGGCCGCCCTGGTGCCCTTCACCCCGGTGTTCAACGCCACGGGCCAGCCCGCCATCTCGCTGCCGGTGCACTGGAACGCCGCCGGCTTGCCCATCGGCGTCCAGCTGGTGGCGCCGCTCGGGCGCGAGGACCTGCTGATCCGCGTGGCCGCCCAACTGGAGGAGGCGGCCCCGTGGTCCGGGCGCCGCCCGCCGGTGAGCGCCTGAGGGGTGGTCGCGCCCGGCACGCCCCGGCGGCGTGGGCGTCATCGTGGCCAGGGGTCGTCGACCACGCCGAGCTGGATGAACAAGCCGAGCTTGTCGGCTCCGATCCACTCCCGCACGACCCTGTTGCTCGAAGTGCATGATCGTCACGACCCACTCCTGCACCGTTCGCCCCGTCGGCGGCCGTCCCGCGTACCCACCAGTGTCCGTGGCGCGCAGTGTGGTCCGCAGCACGACCGAGTCCCCGGCCACGATCAGCTCGTCGACGTCGAGGCGCAGGTCGGGAAAGGCCTGGCGGTATCGCCGCACCACCTCGCCCCGGGCCGATGGCCCCCGTCCCAGGGCATTGGTGTAGGCGTCCCCGTACAGATCGGCGGCGGCGTCGTAGTTGCCGGCGTTCCAGACCTCCTCGACGAACCTTCGCACCTGCGCCTCGCGTTGGGCCCTGTCCACGGCGCACCCCCGTTCTCCGTCGGTGGATTCCATCGGGTCACCGGTGAGGCGCGCAACTCGGCACGCCGTGCCGGGGCGGCGTCCGCCGGTCGGCTGAGCGTGGCCGTCAGCGCGCGCCGGTCCAGCCCGGGCCCGAGGTGCCTCGGCGCAGGGGCCGTCCCGGTCTCCGCGCCGCGACGGTGCCGCAGGGGGCTGCCACGAGCGCCGCGACGGAGCGGAGGATCGCCGGGACCTGTGGCCCCGACGCCGGCTCGTGGCGCGGCCCGGGCGCCGGTGCCGATGAGGCGGTTTGCCAGGCAGGACACCGGTCTCGGGCACGCGTCGGCCCCGTCCGGTGCGTCTGGCCGGCGTTTCGCCGCAGAAATCCGAGGGTAGAAGCACGGACCGACGAGAGTCCGGGCGCCGTCAGCTCGTTAAGGCGTGGGAGTGCGCTCCCACCGGGACGATAGGAGAGGGAAGATCATGGTCGGTGGAGCAGTCGTGAGCATCATTGTGTTCGCGGTGGGTGCGATCCTCGACTTCGCAGTCACGACGAGCACGGTGCAGCATGGGTTCGACATCCGTACAGTTGGCGTCATCCTCATGATCGTGGGCGCGGTCGGCTTCGTGGTGTCGCTCGTTTCGGGCGCCTTCCTCGGGACCGGCTGGCGGCGCCATCGCACCACGGTGGACGACGGGCGTGGCAACGTCATGCGGCGAGAGGACACCTACCTCTAGTCGTCGGGCTCGGCCGGTCCGGCGCCTGCCGGACCGGCCCGGCCACGGGACGGCATCGACTGGCGCTGGGGCGCCTGGCCCGTGCCGATCTGCGCCCTGGGGTCCAACGCGTGGGCGCCACAGACGTGGCTTCTTTGATTTGGGGTGACGGCCGTCCGCGACGCGGACGGCGAGACGAAAGGCTTGAGTGACATGGGACTGATCCTGCTCGTGCTGTTGATCGCGCTGCTCCTCGGCGGCCTCGGGTTCGCCGTCCACCTGTTGTGGATCGTGGCGGTGGTGGTCTTCATCGCCTGGCTGGTCGGCTTCGCGATCGCCCGGGGCGAAGGGGCCGGCGGCCGCCGTTGGTATCGCTGGTGAGTACCGGCGGGACGTCCACCTGACGGCGTGGCGTCCACCTGCGCCGAGCGCTCCGCAGCACGTCGCCACCGGTGGCGTGGGACCCACCGGCGGCGACGTGCCGTCGAAAGAACTACGAGGGCGGGCCGGGCACCTTGACGCCGTCGTAGCGAGGAGGGGGTTGGTCGGCAGGGCATGCGCCCGCCGGGTCGTCGTAGGTGGCGTCACGGGTCCACGACCCCTGTTGCCATCCGGGGGCCAGGGCCCCGAGGTGCAGGATCGGGGTGAGGTCGCGCGCCACGAGCGCCCCGAGCTCGGCCGCCCCGTAGGGGCAGACGTGGATGTTGTCGATCTTGCGGCTCCGCAGCCACGACCCGCTCGAGGTCCTGTTCCAGGCGAAGTAGCGGTCGTCGGGCGAGAAGAGGCTGGCGGTCTGCAGGTACAGGACGTGGCCGCGGTAGAAGCGGGCGGCCAGACGGGCGTCATCGTTCCAGGAGATCTGGTCGTCGTTCTGCTGGACCCAGGCCCGCGTCTGCTTCCCTGCGTCGAGGTACTCGGGGTTGGGTCCCTGCTGGGGAAACTGCAGGAGGGCCACCCCGTCCACGCCGGTGCCGGGAGCGAGCAGGTGGCCAAGCGCGGCCAGGAGCTGCTCGAGGTACTGCACGGGGTGCCGGTGGGCGGCGGGGGCGTCCCAGGACCAGGTCCCGATGACGAGCTCGGGGTGGTCCTCGTCGACGATGGTGGTGCTCTGGCCGTACCAGCCCCGGTCGGTGGTGAGGCCCCATCCACCGAAGGCGCTGTTGGCCACCACCTTGACGTCGCCCGTCGCCTCCAGGGCGGCGGTCAGGCCGGGGGCGCTGTCCTGCATGACGCTGTCGCCCAGGATCCACACCCTGAGGGGGTCGGCGGCTGAGGGCACCCGCCCCGGGGGCAGGACGAGACCGCCGGCGTCGCCCGACTGGCTCGCCACCTCGGCGATGCGCGCCGTCGAGGCCTGGACCGGAGTGACGGTGGCGGCCAGGACGACGGCGGCGACAGCGCCGACGGCCGCCGGCGCCAGGGCGCGGCGCCACCACCGGCTCCAGTCGGCGCGACGCAGCGGGCGCTCGACGAGCACGTAGCTGCCGCAGGCGGCCGCGGTCATGACCGCCAGGCGGGCCAGCAGGAGGCTCGCCCCGGTGAGCCCGGTGGTGGCCGTGGTCATGATGACGATCACGGGCCAGTGCCACAGATACAGCGAGTAGCTCACGATCCCGAGCCACCGCAGGGGCGCCCACGCAAGGAGGCGGGCCGACAGCGCGTCGGGATGGCGCACCGATCCCGCCACCACCACGGCGGCACCGACGACCACCCCCACCAGCCCGCCGTCCCACATCCAGCCGGGCGGTCCGCCGCCGAAGACCACCCCGGCGGCGACCGCACCGGCTCCTCCCACCATGGCCGCGCTCCACAGGGCGCCATGGCGCAACCGCCCCAGGGCCGGGACCACCGCCCCGCCGATGCCGCCCACGAGCAGCTCCCAGGCCCGGGTGTCGGTGCCGAGATAGGCGCGGTTGGGCCCGAAGAAATGCGCCGCCACGCCCATCCACAGCGCTGAGGCCAGCGCCAGGGCGGCCATGGCCGGCACGGCACCGAGGGCGGACGCCGACGCCGGACGCGGGCGCCGGCGCGTCCGGCGCCGCAGGTGCACGACCAGGAGGGCACTCAGGAGCAGGGGCCACACGAGGTAGTACTGCTCCTCGATGGCCAGCGACCAGGTGTGCTGCAGGGGGTCGGGGGCCTGGTAGTGGGCGAAGTACCCGTGCCCGGTGACGATCTGGCTCCAGTTGGCGAAGTAGAACAGCGTGGCGAACGCCGGTTGGCGCAACTGCGCCCCGACCACCCCGGTGCCGCCCAGCCAGGTGTAGAGCGCCAGCACCCCGAGCAACAGCAGCACGGCCGGCAGCAGCCGACGCGCCCGGCGCCCCCAGAAGGCGACCAGTCGCAGCCGTCCGGTCCGCTCCCGGTCGTCGAGGAGGAGCCTCGTGATGAGGAAGCCCGACAGGACGAAGAAGACGTCGACCCCGAGCCAGCCGCCCGGCAGGGCGCCGAGGTGATAGGCGACGACGCCGGCGATGGCGAGGCCCCGCACCCCGTCGAGTGACGACCAGTGGTGGCGTTCGGCCACCCCGGCGTGGCTCCGACGTGTGGTCCCCCGTTGCGTCCTCACAGGCTAGCTGTGGCCGGTGGCGCCCCATGACTTTCGGGGCGCGCTATGAAAGTCGAATGATTCGACAGTGGGCGGGGCGGCCGAGGACGTCGCGTCGTGGCCGGGGCCGGCCGGTGGTGGCGGCGACGGCCGCACTGGTGGTGCTCGGGACGGCCTGCGGCGGCGGAGGCGGGCGCGCCACGGGCTCGTCGTCCACCACGGCGCCACCCCCGTCCAGCACCAGCACCAGCACCACCGTCACGACCACCACGGCGCCGCGGGGCCCCGGTGCCAGTGCGTGGACAGGCCCGTCGGCGGTGGCACCGGGCCGGGCTCTCGTGGCCCTGTCGTGCCCGACCCCCTCGTTCTGCATGGCCCTCGACGACATGGGCGCCGCGTACGCCTACAACGGCTCCGCCTGGTCCGCGGGCCAGACGCTCGCCGCCGGTTCGGTGTCCGGCGACAAGGCCTTCGTCTCGTGCATCTCCGCCGCGTTCTGCGTGTCGGTGCCGGTCGGGAGCCAGGCCAACGCCTGGAACGGCTCGGCCTGGGGGCCCGGCGTCACCGTGGGCGGGACCGAGAAGCTGCAGGCGCTGTCGTGTGCCGGGCCCCGTTTCTGCATCGCCATCGACCAGGTCGGCAACGGCTACGCCTACGACGGCACGACCTGGACGCACACCGCCACCGCCTTCGGCTCGCCCAGCGCGGTGTCGTGCACGTCGCCCACGTTCTGTCTGGCGGTCGAGGAGTCCAACGTGACGTTCTGGAACGGCACGGCGTGGTCACAGCCCACCGATGAAGACGCCCACGGCGAGTTCCTGTCGGTCTCCTGCACGAGCCCCGCCTTCTGCGTCACCGGGGACACCGAGGGCGCCGTGCTGGCGTGGAACGGCCACTCGTGGTCGGCGGCCCAGACCATCGATCCCGCCTCGAGCATCACGGCGACCGGCAACCTGCTCGTGGGCCTGTCGTGCGTCGGCGCGACCTTCTGCGTGGCCGTCGACACCGCCGGCGACGTCCTCACCTTCCAGCAGGGGGCGTGGTCCGCACCCGCCGCGGTCGGTGCCACCTCGGCCATGACCGCTGTCTCGTGCGTGTCGAGCGCGTTCTGCATGGCGGTGGACGCCGCCGGCAACGCCTACGCCATGCACTGACCTCCCGCCGCGCCGACACCCCGGCGCGCTCGGAGCCGCGCCCTACGGGGTGGCGGGCTCCGAGATCCGGCGCGGCTCGCCCGGGGCGCGGCGCGCCGCCGGGGCGCTGGCGCGCCCGGGGGGTGCGCCCCGCAACAGCGGACTGCCCAACGCGTCGAAGCCACCGGCTACCTCACGGTCGGACTGCTCCAGCTCCTGGGCGATGTCGTCGTCCACGAGCGCCCCCTTCGGTCGAAGCCCGCGCCGAAGCGCCGCGGGCGTCCCGGTCCTCACCGCCGTACCCGGTCGGCGGCCCTGTCAACCGGGGGCGGTCGTCGCCACCGCCGCCGGGGCGGTGCCGGGGGGGCGGGCCACGGCGGCGTGCAGGCCGATGACCAGGGCGGCCAGGGCCGCCAGGAAGGCCCATACGGCGTCGCCCAGGGTCGTGGGCAGCCCGCCGTTGGACTCCACGAGGATCCCGGTGAGGGCGATCCAACCGAGCGAGCGCCACGGCACCCGGCGCAGGCTCAGGTCGAGGAGCACCAGCAGGGCGCTCACGGCCAGGAGGTAGTAGCTGGCGAAGGCGACCTCGAAGACCAGGCGGGCAGCCAGGCACGCCGTGGCCAGGCCCAGGAGCGCGACGGGGTCGAGCGCCCCCGGCCCCGCCCGCCGGCGGACCCACACGGCCATGGCCAGCGCCGCCACGATGGGCCCGTCGCGGGCCAGGAGGAGCTTCGTCGACTCCGCCACCGGCGCCTGTCCGACGAAGGTCCCGGTGGTGAGCTTGACGGCCCCGCCGGCCTGCACGGCGCTCAGCGCGCTCCAGGTGGCGTGGGGGGCGACGATGGCGAAGGGAACGATCCCCGCGGCGGCGACGGCCAGGGTGGGGACGACGACGCGCCCTCGGCACTTCCAGCTGGGCGCCGCCGCCACCACGGCGACGAGCGCCAGGACGGCGAACTGCTTGCACAGGAACGCCGTGCCGAGCAGGAGTCCCGACGCCGCCCAGCGCGAGCGCAGGGCCTCGGCCAGCGCCGCACAGCACAAGCCGACGCACACGACGTCCTGGGGATGGAACGTCTCGACGATGCCGTCGGTGGCGCCGGGCATGACGGCCAGCACGGGGACCAGCACGACCTCGCCGATCCCCCCGCCCCCCGCCACCCGGAGCAGGCGCAGCGCCCCGAAGGCGAGGACCAGCCAGGCCAGGACCCCGAGCAGCGCCTGGGACCGGTACCAGCGGTGGCTGGCCACCTCGTCGGGGTGGCACCACGGCAACAGCAGGCGGGTCACGGGGGCGACCCCGGCGTCGCACCACTCGCCGGTGCCGACCCACGACGCCAGCCCGGCCACCCAGGGCGAGGCCAGCAGGGCGTAGCCGTCAGGCTGGGGGAGCGTCGACGCCCGCGCCGCGGCGTGCAGGTCGCCGTCGGCGATGGCCGTCGTGGGCCGGGTCACGCCGTAGGCGTCGGCCACCGACGGGCCGCCCCGGCCCGCCACGACCAGGACGAACACGCCCAGCCCGGCGAGGCACAGGGCGACCACGGTCCAGCGCGCCAGGCGCCGGTCCTCGGGGCGCCGCTCCCCGGTGCCGGTCGGTGCGCCCCCGCTCACGCCGTGCGACGCAGGTCCTCGAGCACCGCCATGGCGGCGTTGCGGCCGTTCACGGCGATGACGCTGCCTCCCGGGTGGGTGCAGGCGCCGCACAGGTACACGCCGGGGATGGGTGTCCTCGGTGCGAAGCGCCGGTCCCACATCTGGTCGGGGAGACAGTCGCCCTGGAAGATGTGGCCGCCGGTGAGCCCGATGCGCGCTTCGACGTCGGGGGGGGCCAGGACGTCGCGGTGGACGATGGTGTCGTGGACATCGGGGGCGAAGCGCGCCACGGCGTCGATGGCGGCGTCGGCGATCTCCTCCCGGCGCAGCTCCCAGGTGCCGTCGGCCAGGCGGTAGGGGACGTACTGGGCGAAGACGCTCATGACGTGCCCGCCCGGCGGCGCCCCGGAACGGTCGTAGGCGGTGGGGAAGTAGAGCTCGCACCAGGCCGGAGCGGGGGTCCCCCGGCGGCAGGCTTCGAAGGCGGCCTGGGTGGCGTCGATGCCGGTGCTGATGGTGACCATGCCCCGGTGGGGCACGAGGTCGCCGGCCTCGGCGGCGAAGGTGGGCAGCCGGCGCAGGGCGCAGTTGATCTTGAGCACCGGGCTCTCGCTGCGCCATGCGTCGACCCGGTGCCGGAAGTCCTCGGGCACAGCCGAGCGGCACAGGTCGAGGGTGCGCTTGGGGTCGGCGTTGGACACCACGACCCCGCAGCGCAGGCGCTCCCCGCCGTCGAGCACGACGCCTTCCCCGGGGACCACCTCGGCCACCGCCACGCCGGTGGCCACCACGGCCCCGGCGGCCATGGCCGCGTCGGCCAGGGCGAACGACACCCGCCCCATGCCGCCCTCCACGTAGCCCCAGGCCCCGGCGCGTCCCTCCAGGGTCCCCGAGGCGTGCATGAGGTGCACGCCCGCCGTGCCGGCGTCGCGCGGTCCGGCGAAGGTCCCGATGATCCCCTGGCCGTGCAGGGCGGTGCGCAGCCGTTCGTCGCGGACGTGCTCCTCCACGACCTGCGCGATCGAGGCGCGCAGCACCACGTCGCAGGCCTCGGCGTCACCGGCGAACAGCTCCTCGAGCTCGGCTGCGGTGGGGGCGGGCCCGATCCAGGTGTCCCGGCGCCGCGGACCCGTCTCCGCCTCCGCGCCGTGCGCCGCGCCTCGCAATGTGCGCCGGATGCGTGCGAACAGCGCCTCGTAGGCCTCGAAGCCGGCGACGTCACGCGGCGCCAGCGCAGCCACGGCGGCGGCGCTGGCGCCCGGATCGTCCCACAGGGCGACGGAGGTGCCGTCCTCGAAAGGGCACCACAGGTGCGGATCGACGAGCTGGACCCGGTAGCCGCGCCGGCGCAGGTCGAGTTCCTCGACCACCGTCGGGTGCAAGAGCCCCACCGCGTAGGCGCACGGGCTCACCACCCACTGCGGATCGTCGAAGGGCCGCTCGAGCGTGCAGGCACCGCCCACGCGCCGGCGGCGCTCCACGACGAGCACCTCCAGACCGGCCCGGGCCAGGTAGGCCGCCGCCGTCAACCCGTTGTGGCCGCCGCCGACCACGATGACGTCCCACCGGCGCGCCGCCAGCTCGGGCAGGGGGGCGGGGAGGCCCAGCTCCCCGAGGCGGTCGGCAGTGGCCACGGCTCGTCATGCTTGCAGGTCGCCTCCGGGAGCCGGCGACAAGCGGGCTCGGCCGCGTGCCGACGACGGTGCTCAGGAGGCGGCGGGCTCCTCGAGCGGCGCCGTCACACCCAGCACCGTGCTCGGGACGATGGTGAGGAGCCGGCCCCGCCACGGTGCGACCACGATGCCGTCGAAGCTCTCCCCGGCATCCCTCGTGGGGGCATCCCTGGTGGGGGCATCCCTCGTGGCGGCGTCCTCGCCGGCGCCGGCCGCCGCGGGTGCCAGCCCCAGCACCTCGGCCACGGTGCGGCCCTGCTCCCACGCCTGCACCAAGGTGGCGATGGCCGCCAACGAGAAGCCCTGGGCCTGGAGGCGCAGCACGGCCCGCAGGCGCTCGAGATGGTCCGGACCGTACAGGCCGGTGCGCCCGGCCAGCCGCGGGTGGGGGAGCAGGCCCCGGGTCTGCAGGGCCCGCACCTGGCGGGTGGTGGTCCCGGCCGCTCGGGCCACCCCGTCGATCGTGTCCCAGGCACCGGCGTCGTGGCGACCCGCCTGCACGGCCTTGATTCTATTCACAAAAACATGTTACACAATTTGGTGTCGGATAGGACGCTGCCCAGGAGGCCTCCCCCATGCCCGTCGATCCCGCCGCCGTCGGCGCCACCTCCGATCCCGTCGAGCGTTCGTGGAGCTCGACCGACGCCCTGCTCTACGCCTTGGCGGTCGGGGCGGGCTCGCTCGACGCCACCGGCTTCGAGCTCGAGTACACGACCGAGAACTCGGTGGACACCCCCCAACGGGTACTGCCCACGTTCGTCACGGTCGTGGGCGGCGGCGGTCCGCCCCGGGCCAGCATCGGCACCTTCGACCCCGCCATGCTCGTCCACGGCGAGCAGGAGATCGAGCTGCACGGCCCCGTCCCGGTGGCGGGGTCGATCCGGACGACGAGCACGGTGGTGGGCATCTACGACAAGGGGTCGGGGGCCCTGGTGGTGACGCGCTCGACGTCGGTCGACGCCGAGAGCGGCGATCCCCGCTTCAGCACCACCACGTCGCTGTTCGTGCGGGGCGAGGGCGGCTTCGGCGGCGAGCGGGGCCCGTCGACGCCCCGGCCGCCCATGCCCGAGCGGGCTCCCGACGAGGTGATCACCTACACCACCCGCGCCGATCAGGCCCTGCTGTACCGCCTGTGCGGCGACCGCAACCCCCTGCACTCGGACCCCGCCTTCGCCAAGCGGGCGGGGTTCGACGGGCCCATCCTCCACGGGCTGTGCACCTACGGGTTCACCGGCCGGGCCCTGCTGCACACCGTGTGCGGCTCGGACCCGACACGGTTCGGCTCCATGGCAGGCCGCTTCTCCCGGCCCACGCTCCCCGGCGACACCCTGACGGTCTCCCTGTGGGACCAGGGCGACGCCGTGCGCTTCCGCACCGACACCCAGCGAGGCGAGACCGTGATCGACGCCGGGGTCTTCGTGGGGGCGTGAACCCTCAGGAGAGCCCGACGATCTCCCCGTCCTCGTCGATGTCGATGCGCTCGGCGGCGGCGTGCGAGGGGAGGCCGGGCATGGTGCGCATGTCCCCGCACACCGGGTAGACGAAGCCCGCCCCCACCGATGCCCGTACCTCGCGCACGGGCAGGCGCCAGCCCGTGGGCGCCCCGCGCAGCTCGGGGTTGGACGAGATCGAGAGATGGGTCTTGGCGATGCACACCGGCAGGGCGCCGAAGCCGTTGCGCTCGTAGGTGTCGAGCTGGCGGGCGGCGGCCGGCGCGTAGTCCACGCCCTCGGCGCCGTAGACCTCGGTGGCCACCGTCTCGATCTTCTCGCGCAGGGAGGCGGTGTCGGGGTAGAGCATCCGGAACCGGCTGGGCTCCTCGGCCGCCTCCACGACGGCCTCGGCGAGCTCGACGGCCCCCCGGCCCCCGTCGGTGAAGTGGGTGCACACCGCGGCGCGGATCCCCATCGAGGCGGCGATCTCCCGGATGGCCTCGTGCTCCGAGGGATGGTCCTCGGGGAAGGCGTTGATGGCCACCACCGGGGTCACGCCGTGGAGCGCCACGTTGTCGAGCTGCTTGCGCAGGTTGGCGCCCCCGACGTGGACCTCGTCGGGGTTCTCCTCGAGCAGCGCGGGCGGGAGCGGCTTGCCCGCCACCACGTGGTGGGTGCCGGCGTGGGCCTTGAGCGCCCGCACCGTGGCGACCACCACTGCGGCGTCGGGGGTGAGGCCCGAGGTGCGGCACTTGATGTTGAAGAACCGTTCCGCTCCCATGTCCGCCCCGAAGCCGGCCTCGGTGATGAGGAAGTCGCCGGTGCGGATGCCGATGAGGTCGGCCACCACCGAGGAGTTCCCGTGGGCGATGTTGCCGAACGGCCCGGCGTGCACGAGGACGGGGGTGTTCTCGAGGGTCTGCAGGAGGTTCGGCTTGATGGCCTCGCGCATGATGACGGTCATGGCCCCCGCGGCGCGCAGCTCCTCGGCCGTGACCGGCGTGCCGGCGGCCGTGTAGCCGACCACGATCCGGCCGAGGCGGGTGCGCATGTCGCGCAGCGACGTGGACAGGGCGAGCACCGCCATCACCTCCGAGGCGGCGGTGATGTCGAACCCGCTCTGGCGGGGCACGCCGTCCTCCTTGGAGCCCAGGCCCACCACCACGTTGCGCAGCGCCCGGTCGTTCACGTCCAGCACCCGTCGCCAGGTGATGTTGTGCAGGTCGATGCCCAGCGCGTTGCCGTGGTGCAGGTGGTTGTCGAGCATGGCCGACAGCGTGTTGTGCGCGGCGGTGACGGCGTGCATGTCCCCGGTCAGGTGCAGGTTGAGCGCCTCGAACGGCACCGCCTGGCTGTAGCCGCCGCCGGCGGCGCCGCCTTTGATCCCGAAGGTGGGGCCCATCGAGGACTGCCGGATCGCCAGGGTGGCCCGCTTGTCGATGTGGCGCATGGCCTGGCCCAGGCCCAGCGTGGTGGTCGTCTTGCCCTCGCCCAGGGGTGTGGGGGTGATGGCCGTGACCACCACGTAGCGGGCGGCAGGCCGATCGGTGAGCGCCTCGACGGCACCGAGGTTGATCTTGGCCACGTGCTCCCCGTGGGGCTCGAGGAAGCGCTCGGGGATGCCCGCCTCGGCGGCGATCTTGGTGACGGGCTTGAGCGTCGCCTGCCTCGAGATCTCGAGCGCGCTCAGCACGGCCGGCCGCCGCGCCGCCCGTCGCCCCGCCACGCTCGCCCGCCTGCCTGCGGCCCGAGGCGCACCATCTCCATCTCCCCCTCTCGGCCCCGCCGCCGGTCCGGGACCCGCGTCGGGACCCCGGCGGCGCAGGCCCGCCCCTGTGGACCCGCGTGCGGATCCAACCGCTTTATAGCCCCTCTGTGGGAACATGCGGCGACTCCAGGTGGGCAGGCGGGTAGGACCGGGGGGAATGCCACCGATGTCGACCTTCATCACCCGCTACGACACGTCCGGCCCCGGCGTGCGGCTGGCGGTCAAGGACCTCATCGACATGCGGGGCGAGGTCACGACGGCGGGCTGCCGGGCCGTGGCCGCCTCGGCCCGGCCGGCCGAGCGCGACGCCGCCTGCCTGGCCGGGGCCCGGGCCGCCGGGGCCCGCATCGTGGGCCGGACCAACCTCCACGAGCTGGCCCTCGGGGTGACGGGCATCAACCCCTGGTACGGCACGCCGGTGAACCCGCTCGATCCCTCGCGGGTCCCCGGGGGCTCCTCGAGCGGCTCCGCCGTGGCGGTGGCGACCGGGGACGCCGAGGTGGCCTTCGGCAGCGACACCGGGGGCTCGGTGCGGATCCCGTCGGCCTGCTGCGGCACGGCCGGCCTCAAGACCACGTGGGGCCGGGTGCCGCTCGAGGGGGTGTGGCCCCTGGCGCCCAGCTTCGACACCATCGGGCCCATGGCCCGCGACGTCGCCGGCCTGGTGCTGGGCATGGGGCTGCTCGAGCCCGGCTTCGATCCCGTCCCGTGGCCCCCGGGGGCGGCGGTGCGGGCGGCGCGGCTGCGCGTGGACGCCGACCCCGTCATCGACGCCGCCCTCGACCGCGCCCTGCTCGCCGCGGCGTGGGACGTCACCGTGGTCGACGAGCCCTTGTGGCCCGAGGCGACGGCGGCGGCGGGCATCCTCCTCGTCACCGAGGCATGGGCGACCGACGGCGACATCGTCGAGCGCCGTCCCGACGACGTCGGCGCCGACGTGGCGGGACGCCTGCGCCTGGGGTCGGGCATCGACGACAAGGGCCTCGTCTCGGCGCGTGCCGCCCAGGAGCGCTGGCGCCGGCGACTGGGCGCGCTGCTCGAGGGCTTCGACGCCGTGGTCACGCCGACGCTCACGATCTTCCCCCCGCCGCTGGCCGGCGGTGAGGACCTGCTCATGGCCCGCTGCACCCTCCCGGTCAACCTGGCCGGGGTGCCGGCGCTGGCGCTGCCGGTCCCGGCCGAGGGCCCCCTGCCGGCCAGCGTCCAGATCATCGGGGCGGCGGGCGGCGAGGAGCGCCTGCTCGGCATGGGGCTCCAGCTCGAGGCGGCGGTGGCGACCCTCGGGTCGTGATCCTCACACCACGCAGCGCGCCAGCTCGGCGAGGCTCGTGGTCCCCGCCAGCACCTTGGCCACCCCGTTCTCGCGCAGCGTCTGCATCCCCTCGGCGCTCGCCACGGCCTGGATCTCGCCGGCGGAGGCCCGCTCGAGCACGAGGAGGCGCAGCGGCGAGGTCATGCGCATGACCTCGTAGACGGCCACGCGCCCGAGGTAGCCGGTCTGCTCGCAGCGCCGGCACCCGCCCGGCCCGTAGAGGGTGAGGGTGCTGCCCCCGGCCGGTTCCGGCGCGCCGGCGGCGACGCGGAGCGCGGGGGCGGCAGCAGCGGCGCCGTCGGCCGCCACGGCGTCGTCGGGGGGTCCGCTCGGTCCCGCCACGGCCGGCGTGGCCATCGCCGCCAGGGCGAGGCGCTCGTCGTCGGCGGGCTGGTAGGGCACCCGGCAGTGCTCGCACAGCCGGCGCACCAGGCGCTGGGCCACCACGCAGGACAGCGCCGAGGCCACCAGGTAGGGCTCGAGGTCCATCTCGAGCAGGCGTGCGGTGGCGGTGGCGGCGTCGTTGGCGTGGACGGTGGAGAGCACCAGGTGTCCCGTGAGCGCCGCCTCGGCGGCCGTCTTGGCCGTGACCGTGTCGCGGATCTCGCCGATCACGATCACGTCGGGGTCCGAGCGCAGGATGGAGCGCAGGCCCGACGCGAAGGTGTAGCCGATGCGCTCGTGGACCTGGGTCTGCTTGATCCCGGCGATGTCGTACTCCACGGGGTCCTCGACCGTGATGACGTTGCGCGAGGGGTCGTTGATCTCGCTCAGGATCGAATAGATCGACGTGGACTTCCCGCAGCCGGTCGGGCCGACGGCCAGGATCAACCCCCAGGGCAGCGTGTAGGACGCCCGCAGGCGTTCGAGGGCGTCGGGCTCGAAGCCCAGCTTCCCGATGTCGAGCAGCCCCTGGTCGCGGTCGAGGACGCGCAGCGTCAGGGCTTCGCCGTGGACGGTCGGCAAGGTGGCCACGCGGGCGTCCACGGTGCGGCCCCGGGCCGAGAACGACATCCGACCGTCCTGGGGGCGGCGGTGCTCGGCGATGTCGAGGCCGGCCAGGATCTTGAGCCGGTTGACCGTGCCCGTGGGCACCGACGGGGCGAGGTCCACGGCGTCGTGCAGGACGCCGTCGACGCGCATCCGGACCCGCATGCGGCTGCCGCTCGGCTCGAGGTGGACGTCGGAGGCCCGCTTGGCCACGGCGCGCTCGAGGAGGTGCTCGACGAAGCCCGCCACCCGTGCCTCGGAGACGGCCTCCTCGCTCTGGGCGATGCCCTGGAGCCCGTCGTTGTCCGCCGCCCGGGCCACGGCCTCGGGGCTGAAGGCCCGGTCGAGCGCCAGGCGCAGCGCCGACGGCATCACGATGACGGGGTCCACCGGCATGCCCGCCACCACCTGGGCGTCGTCGAGCGTGAGCACGTCGGCGGGATCGGTCACCGCCAGCGCCAGGCGGGTGCCGTCGAAGCTGACCGGCAGGACGCCGCGGCGCCGGCAGAAGGCCTCGGGGAGGCGGGGCACCGCCGAGGGCGCCGGGGGCGACTGGAGCAGGTCGCGGAAGGGGATCTCGAAGATGCCGGCCAGCGCCCGGTAGAGCTCCTCCTCGTCGATGAGCCCTCGGGCCACGAGCAGTTGACCCAGGGGGTCCCCGGTCAGGCGCTGCTCGGACAGTGCCGAGGCGATGTCGGTGTCCGACAGCAGCCCGCGCGACACGAGCCAGTCGCCGAGGCGCACCCGCCGCAGCGGCGACCGCTCGTCACGGTCGGCCGACTGGCGCCCCGGGCGCGCCGGGCGCGCCGTCCTGGTCCGGGTCACCGTCGTGCTCCGGCGTGCAGGCCGGCGCTCACCGGGCCCAGCCGGCGTCGCTGTCCTTCCCCGGCCACCACCCTTCGTCAGCCCAGTCGTCGAAGGCCTCCCGGGGGTCCCGGCGCTCGTGGGGCGACCGTGCCACCTTGTGCCAGGCGATGCCCCGCCGACATTCCGAGCACTCGGGGAAGCGCTCGCCCCGGTGCAGCGAGATCTCCTGGTGCCCGCAGCGCCCGGCCCAGACCCCTGACTCCCGGCAACGCGAATTCGTGAACGCCATGCTCCCTCCCTCCTGCACGGCGTCCCCGCGGGCCGACCGGTCGTGGCCCGCAGCGACACCGGAGGTCTGTCCATGACATCGACGCCCTCGGGCCGCGCGGTGAGGGGCGCGGGGCTCTTTGGAGGTGAGTTGTGACTTTGGTCCCACCGCGCCCGTCCCGGTGAGGTCGGCCACGACCCGCCCAGCGGGGGCGCTCAGCACGACGACGTCGGCGCGGCGCTCGGGGCCCGGGCCGGGGGGGACCACACGCCGGGTCCCGGGCCCGGGACGGCGCGCGGCGACCGGCGGCGGTCGACGCCAGGGGCCCTCGGCGGCGCCGGAGGCGGCCCCGGGGCGCGAGGGTCAGGCGGGCGAGGGCGGCTTGGAGGCGGTGTTCGTCAGGAGGGCCCGCACGAAACGCAGCAGGTCGCAGCGGAAGCAGTAGTCCCGGCACCGGTGAGCCATCGGTCCTCCCCCCCTCGCAGCCGCCGGCCTCACCCCCGGGCTCGGCACGCCGGCTGCTCCCGGACACCGTGGCAAACCACCCTCACCACGGGCCCTCGTCTCTCCCAACAATTGCCCAACGACGCCGTGGCGGTCAATGCCACGCCCTGGGGCTGGGCACGGGGGCCGCCCCGGAGACCCTCCGCAGCG